>Ga0307508_10001178_pt1 | contig 30086 bp, 23 predicted proteins | sample 9_EM_MG_FD_203089 | JGI IMG/M metagenome (GOLD analysis project Ga0307508, IMG submission 203089) | Populus trichocarpa ectomycorrhiza microbial communities from riparian zone in the Pacific Northwest, United States - 9_EM | ecosystem: Host-associated > Plants > Roots > Unclassified | place...
CGCCTTGGTGGGGTTGCCCTGCGCGTCGTACTCGTAGTTGACCACCGGCGGGGTCGACGTGGGAGGCACAGGCCCGGGTTGGATCTGCACCGTCACGCTGCCGGAGTCGCTGGCCAGGTTGTTGGTGTCACCGGCATACGAGGAGGTGATGGTGTGGGCACCCAGCACGGTGAAGCTGGCATTGAAGACCGCCGACCTGCAAACGATTCTTGGGCTGCATCGCGGGGTGATCCCCGCCAGCGTGGCAGCTAGCCGTTTATGACGTTGGCAATCGTGCCGCATCACTTTTTTCTCTGCAAGCGATGAAGCTTTTCCCGCAGAGGAATGTCCTTCCTCTGCGCATCGTCTTCGTAGACTAGCCATGCGCGAGCCGACCAGTCATCGCCCGTTAAGTCTCCGTTCGGCCAATCTCGTTCTCAAGAATTTGCAGCCCTTCATCAGCCAATCCTCGAAGGTCGGAGGCCTTACGATCCTCCATACCTCGCAGATCGACAAGCAACCTCCGAGCCTCTGCGTGCGAGAAGTTACGAGCGACAAAATCACAAACAGCCAAACACAAGTCTGCGTCCTCATACGAAGCGTAGTTCGCTCTAAAGATTGCTTCCAGGCGCTCAAAATGAATCGGCTCTAGCCGATGCCGCCCCGCACTCAAGACCATCAAAAAATTCCATAGCCCGGGCTGCCGATGGAACGTTTGTTCCGAGAGCAACCGCTGAAGAAACTCGAAGTGCTCGCGCGGCAGCCCTTCTACGTCCATCAGATCGTTCTCAAACTCGTCAGCGATCTTGGTGCAGACGCTTTCGCTTCTTGCGGCCGACGACTGGCCGATCACCGTCGCAAGATCGTTCAATTGTTCGCTACTCAAGGGCATGGCTTGCACTCTCTGTCGTATTCACTTCGCCAAAATGCCTCACCACTCGTATCTTTGAGTTTCGAGTGTGTTAATCCAATCAACAAGCTTATAGTCGCGACGGATAAGCTCTTCAACAAAATCAAAAAAGTCTTTAGCTATAGCCGCGAAGACGGGTGCGGATCGCGACAAATAATAGATACGACCAAGAGGATTAAACGCGTAGAAGTTGCCAAGAATATCTTGTGCAAAAATGGCGCCGCCTTTTAGTTGGCCGCGCTCTATGGCGGTAAACCATTCTTCTCGGAAGCTTATTTCTTCATTAATATCGCCGTAGCCAACCGCAAGCAACCAGTCGCGAAGATCAACTGGGATTTGAATCAAGATTATTTTTTCCAATGCACTTAGCTCGCTAGGCGAAACCTTTTCGTGTGCGCTGAATATTGGTTTCTTGCGAAAGAACCCCTTTCGACTTCCCGAGAGCATAGTTTGCGCAAGCGTGTTGATGTTCATGGTCATTTATCGCATTCACACTCGTTTGTGGCAACTGAAGCGCCCCCGTATAGCGCGCTTCCTGGAACGTTAGGCATTCGATTCATCAGTCGACGCCAAGCAGGCCAAGTCTTAAAGTTCCCACCGATGCCTGCAGCAGTCGCATCCATCAAGTCATGCAAATCGGGACGTGGGCCGGCTGGTATATGGTCGCCGTTCAATCTATTGCCCGTTCGATTCAGCCATCTCGCTACCGGATTGTCGAATCTCGCCAACCATTCTCGCGGAAATAAGCTGTGTGAAAAATTACTCCAATTGTTTGGGCTTGCAGTTCGCGCTGCAGCTTTTGTACCCTGCGCCCAACCCAGTGCAAGCCCATTGAAGAAGCCGAAGACTTCGCCACCTTTATAGAACTTGGAGCACCTGTTCTCTGAGCCGGCATCAGTGGCTTCTCGTATACGAGCTGTAATGCCAAAACTAAGTGTGTCCCCCCATCCGGCCACGAAGTCCTCCGCCCCTTGTGGCGCGGTTGGAAAATCCGATACTTCCCAAAGCCCATTCGGATCGACGAACGTCATCGGATTCCCGCTCACATATGCGTAGGTGTTGATGCCACCGCCAAGGCCAATGGGATCAGAGGAGTTGTACCTGCCGAGTGAGCTGTCGTAATTTCTGAAGTAGTTGTACGAGAGCCCGGACTCCTGATCCGCATACTGGCCGGGGAACCTGAGGTTCTGCGTGAAGACGCCAAGCGCGCTTGGATTGTTTTCCGGCGCGGTGGTGCCGAAGGGCTCCGCCAACCACCTCCAACGTATGTTCCCGCTCTTGTCGGTGACTACCCGCGGCGTGTCGAGGTGGTCGGTGTGGAAGTAATACGCGAGCGGCGGATTCGCCGCATTGGCCGGGTCCGGCGTAAAGATTGCGATCGGCGTATTGCCTAACCAGACGTACTCCCGCACAGCCTTGCCCGTCGAATCCAGCTCGCTCAGCAACTGCCCGCTCTGGTCATACACGAAGATGGTTGTGCTGCTCGCCCCGGTGCTGGAGAACTTCCTCACCCGCTGCCCGTTGTTGGAGTAGGAGTAGGTGGTGGTCGCGCCGGCCTTGGTGATCGTTGCCAGCCGTCCACTGGCGTCGTAGGTCGCCGTGTAGTTGGCGCTGTCGCTGGTCGTGTTGCTCGTACTGTCGTACCCGAAGCTCCTCGCCGGGCTGGTCGTGCTGGTGAGCCGGTTGCTCGTCGCCTCGGTCGTGTACGTGCTCGGCGTCCCATTCAGCGTCACGCCCGTGCGGTTGCCGTTGGCGTCGTAGCTGATCGTCCAGCTGGCCGTGGCCGTCGTGATGCTGGTCAGCTGCCCGTTCGCGTCGTACCCGAAGCCCTGGTCCAGGCTGGCCTGTGCCGCACCCGTGTTCGCGTCGTAGTGGGTGTAGCTGGCAATGCGGCTGCCCGCGTCATAGGCCACGTCTCGCAGCCACCCGCCCAGCCGGTATCGGACCAGCCGCCCGCTGGTGTCATACACCTTGTCGTTGCCCTGCGTGCCGCTGGCCAGCTGCCACTGCCAGGTGGACACCCCGCCGAAGGGCTCGAAGGCCAGGCCGGTGATGAGATTGACCGGCGTGCTGCCCGTGTCCTTGGCCAGGCTCAGCGCGCTGGGCTGCCCGTCGGTGTAGGTGATGACGAGCTGGCGGCCCGAGGGGTAGACGATGCTGGTGAGGTGCCCGGCCGCGTCGTAGCCGTAGGTCACCGTGCTGCTGACCGGGTTGCCGTTGGCCCCCGCGGCCGCGCTGATTACCTGGGTGTCGCTGACCAGCCGGCCTTGTGCGTCATAGCTGTACTGCGTGCCGCCTGCCGGGTGGGTCGTGCTCGTGAGCCGGCCTGAGCCGTAGGCGAACCCCGCCCCGCTCTGGTCGTACACCCACCCGAACGTCTGGGAGGCCATGCCGGATTTGCTGAACACCGACTGCGTCAGCCGATTGAGCGCGTCGTAGCTGTGAGTGGCCAACACGCCGCGGCTGTCCGTTCGGGTCTTGAGGTTGCCGGCAGCGTCGTAGGTGTGGCTCGCCGTGCCGGTGTCCGGGCTGATCAGCTGCGTGGCCTGGCCCAGTCCGTCTCGCGGATATTGGGTGACGAGGTTCCTCGGGTCGGTGACCTGGGTGGTGCGGTCACCGCCGTCGTACTGCAGCTGGGTCTTGCCCAGCTTGGGGTCGGTCGTGTCCTTGATCCGGCTCAGCGCGTCGTAGCTGGCCTGGGTGGTGAGGTTGAAGCCGCTCACCCCCGGCGCAACGATCGCCTTGGTGGGGTTGCCCTGCGCGTCGTACTCGTAGTTGACCACCGGCGGGGTCGACGTGGGAGGCACAGGCCCGGGTTGGATCTGCACCGTCACGCTGCCGGAGTCGCTGCTCAGGTTGTTGGTGTCACCGGCATACGAGGCGGTGACGGTGTGGGCGCCCAGCACGGTGAAGCTGGCGTTGAACGAGGCGACGTTGTTGACGGCGTTGGCGGTGCCGAGTGTGGTGCTTCCTTCGCAGAAGGTGACCGCGCCGCCCGCATTGGCTCCGTTGATGGTGGCCGTGACGGGGATTTGCTGGCCTTGATTGGCCGTGCTGAGGGTGCTGGAGAGCGTGGTGCTGGTGGGCCGCTGGGTGACGGTGAGCGTGGCCGGTGCCGAGGTGCTGGCACCGTTGGCGGTGTCACCCCAATAGCTGGCCGTCACGGCGTGGCTGCCCACAACACCGAAGGCCGGGCTGAGAGTGGCCTGTCCGTTGAAAGCGGTGGCAGCACCGAGCACGGTGCTGCCTTCGCTGAAGACCACGGTACCGATTGGGCTGTTTCCCGTGATGGTGGCCACGAGATTGGTGGTGGAGCCGGCGGTGATGCTGAGCGGCGACACGGCCAAGGCGGTTGTCGTGACCGTGGTCGGGGTGATGGTCTCGTTGACGGCGGCCGAGGTGCTTGCGGTGTTGTTGGTGTCGCCGTCGTAGGTGGCCGTGAGGCTGTGGCTGCCGGCGGTGGTGAAGCTGGTGGCGAGAGCAGCTTGGGTGCCACTGAGCGGCACGATGCCCAGCGCCGTGGTGCCATCGCGGAAGGTGACGGTGCCGCCGGCGTTGAGACCACCAGCCACATTGGCGCTGAGGGTGACGATCTGGGTAGCCCCGGCGGTGGTGGGTGACGCGCTGAGAGTCGTCGTGGTGGTGCGCTGCTGGACAGCCAGCGTGGTCGCAGGCGAATCGCTGGCTGTGGACATGGCTGTTGCTGGCGTGCGCGCAACCAAGGAATGCTGGCCGGCGGTGGAGGCAGGCAAGGCGCTGGCTGGCAGGACGATGGTGACGCGGTAGGTGCCGGGCGACGTGTAATAGGCCAGATTGCCAGAACCCACTGTAGCGCCGTTCTCGACGATGGTGACGGCGGTGCCTTGCAAGGCTGACGCATTGGCCGAGCCAGCCACCGTGACCGTGCAGCTGATGGCGGTCGCCAAGGGCGTGCTGGTGGGGCAGCTGAGCTGGGTGGTGGTGGGAATGGCGGTGATGGTTTGCGCTACGGTGGCAGAGGTGCTGGTGTTGTTACCGGCATCACCCATGTAGCGGGCGCTCAGACTCAAGTTGCCCACGGCGGTGTAGTTGACACCCGTGACAGTCGCCACGCCGGATGCATTCACTGAGGTGTAGTGCGTGTTGGTGGTGCCGTTGTAGAAATAGACCACCCCTGTCGGGCTGGCTCCAGTCACTGTGGCGGTCAGCGTGACGTCCTGCCTGACGGTCGCCGTGCTGGGGCTCGCGCTCAAGGTGGTCGTCGTGTTCACCTTGGGGTTGACGGTCAACACCACAGGCGCAGAGGTGCTGGCGGCGTTGGTGCTGTTGCCGTTGTAGGTGGCCGTCAGGCTGTGGGCACCAATGGTGCTGAAGGCGTTGATGTTGTTAACGCTGGCCGTGCCCGAGGCTGAGAGGGTGGCCGTGGTGATGGTTGCGGTGCCATCACGGACCGTAACGGTGCCGGTGGGACTGCCGCTGCCCGTGACCGCGATCGCCAAGTTCACGCTCTGGCTCGGATAGATGGCGCTTTGGCTGACGGTGATCGTGGTGTTGGTCGCGGTCTGTGCCAAGGCCGGCACGCTCAGCACGAGCGAGCACATGAGTGCAAAGACACCTCTAAAAGGAGCCCACATCGCTGGGCGTGGTGCCAAGGCTGCGCGCCATCCGTCGAGCGCCGGCTGCTTCATTGATTCAGTCATGTCCCTCACTCCCTGCCCGTTGTTTGTTGAACGCGACCGAGCGCGTCGATGCTTCTGGCGAGCTGGCGCTTCAGGGAGCCACTGGGGTCTTTGGTGTTCTCGCCGGTGCGGTTGCCCGCGTTGTCCAGCACGTACTCGGTGCGATTGCCCTGGTGGTCGTACACCGCGGTCTGTCGATGTGCGCCGTCGTAGTCGTAGCCCACCCAGCTCTGGTCGGGCAGGGTCACCTTCTTGAGCTGGCCCACCGGGTCGTAGCTGTAGCTGGTGATCTGGCCTGCCACTGTGGTGCTGAGCAGGCGCATCCTCAGGTCGTAGGTGTTCACCGTCACCACGCCGTTGGGGTCGGTGCTTTCCAGCAGCTGACCGTGGCGGTTGTACTTGCTGTACTGGGTGACGCGGCCTACCGCATCCGATACGCTCTGCAGGTCACCGGGCATGTGATCGGCCGTGGTGTCGCTGTTGTAGGCGTAGGTGGTGATGTCGTTGATATCGGTGCGCGGGCCGTCCTCGGTGAGCACTTGGCCGTATTGGTTGTAGGTCCAGCTGCTCACTCGGTTGGTGACTGTGCTTTGCAGTGCAGCGCTGAAGCCGAGCGCTCCGTTGGCATCGGTGGTCGCCTGCTCGACTCGCTTGCAGACCACAGCGATGGGTGTGCCATCAGGTAATAGGGCACTTGCCGGGGCGCAGCTTGCAACGGCATTGCCGTTGAAGGGGTCGGGCTGACCGTTGTAGACCAAGGTCGTGATCCGGCCTGGCTCCGCGACCTTGGCCTCAAGCCGCCATGCGGGGTGCCATTGTGTGCTCACCTTGCGGCTACCTGCTGGCAAGGTGGCGTTGGCTGCAGTCACGCTGCACGACGCTCCTGCGCTCAATCCTTCTACCCTGACGGTCTCGAGATTGCGACTCAAGTCGTTGGCGTAGCACGTGCGCTTGCCATTGAAGTCGTCTCGGCTGATGAGGTTGGCCTGGTTGTCATAGGCCAGCGCACTGCTTACCGCCGGGCTGCCAGCTCCCGCTGGCTGCGATATCCCAGTGAACACCTGGCGATAGCTTTGTACGTTCGTGAAGTTGTAGGTCCGTTGAGTTCCCAAAGGGTCGGTGACGACCCTGTTGTTGAAAACGTAGCTATTGACGTCCACGCCGCTCCCCGCATGGTGCCGCTCGGAACTCACTCGGTTGCCTGCCGCGTAAACATAGGTTGAGTAGCGGTGTCCGAGTTCATCGGTGATGCCGGTGAGCTGGTACAGCGGAATCAGGTTGTTCGAGCCAGACCAGTACGTCGATTCGTAGTGATACTGCCGGCTGTGCGTTGCACCCGGTCCGTCACTTGGGTAAGTCACTCGCGTAAGGTTGAGGTTGGCGTCGTAGCCGTATTCGTAGATCGATCCTGCCGGATCGATCATGCGAGCTATCTTCCCATTGGGGAGGCGCTCAAAACGCAGGCTGCGCCCAAAGGCGTCGCTCAATGTGGTCACGCCATTGCCAAGATCGCTGGAGGTATAGGTCCGCCCGTCAGCCATCACACGCTTCTTCAACCCTCCGACGGCGCCATAGACTTCAAAGCTGTTGCCTTCTCGCAGGGCGTACCAGCTGGCCAGTCCTTGAGCATCGGTAACTTGGAACACGCGGTCCCGGGAGTAGCTCGGGCCCGTGGGAGCGCTTGCTGCGCCGTTGAGCACGAGATCGCGTCCTCGTGCATCGCGCACGCGGTACTGCGCCGTGCCGATGCCGGTATAGCGAAAGCAGTGCTCGCGTTGGACTGCATCCCTCTGCTGGGAATTTATATAGATCGCACTCAAGCACCCATCTAGCGGACCGTGGCCAGATAGGTTGAAGAGTTGTCGATCTTCGGTGGCGATGAATTGGCCGTGTCGTCCGCGGTAAGTGCGCGTGTATTCCAAGCCACTCGACCCAGCGTAGTCGCGCTCAACTTGAATTTTTTCTCCGTTGGAGACGAGAACCGGGTTCCCAGCTTGGCACGTCTCGCAGGGCTCTTCGTCGGGAAAATAAATGCTGCATACAAGGTAGGCATTTTTTTCGTCTATCCAATTCACACCCAGCGTAACTCCTAGGGGACACTGGGGGGTCAACATGGCATTGTTCCAGCGAATTTGGTACGAATAAGGAATGCACGAGTAGCCACCATTTGAATTACTTTGGTAGCTCTTTCGAGTTTCTAAGACGCTCCAAAACGACCTCACACCATTAAAGTTATATGTTGCAAACGTTTCTATTGGTGTCGGCTCAATCCCAGTAAATTCCGATGGACATGGATTATTGCTTTGCGACGCCACCAAGTCGGATCGCAAGGCTTGAGCAGCCTCTTCGATGGAATCAAAACCACGACCATTTCCATTATCGACAGCCGTCATCTTGGGTTCAAGATAAACATATCCTGCTGACACGCCAGATGAAAACCAGAAAAAGAAAACTAGGCCAAGCAAACCCGATTTAACAAAAATGGCGCTCCGCGTTTTCATAATTTCACTCCCTGTCTATTGTTTGTTGTACGCGCCCGAGTGCATCGATGCTTCTGCCGAGTTGGCGCTTCTTGGCCCTAGATATACGATTCAAGCACCACTACAAATTGCTTCAGAGTAGAGCAGGCAGTCATTGAGACAGCCATAGAACAACTGTTCTATTGAATGTCCGTCCACATGTCGCGCTGATTCAACGCGATGGAAACGGCTTCAGCTCGGGTACCGGCGCCAAGTTTGCGATACAGCGCATTCAGTTGATTGCGAACGGTGCTCACACTCTTGCCTCGCATCTGGGCAATCTCTTCGTTCGACCTTCCAGCGGCCAGCCAGACCAACAAAGACCGCTCGATCGACGTCAAGTGGGAAAGCACTGAGTCGGTCTTCACCATGAAGGACTGGGATATCAGCGCCGCATGCAAGTGTGGGGTGATCAGCCGCAACATGAACTTCAGGCGTTCCTCTGGCACATCAGTTGAAACGCCTGAAAAACTGAAATACGAGGCCATGCGCGAAGACAGATCGATTTGCCCATGGATGGCCAAACGGCCGAGACCAAAGGCCTCGATCTCGTGAATTTCAAGCGCGGAGAGCATGTGACCGTCTCTGTCGAGGTCGATCACGACAGGCTCTCGCGTTGCCAGCCATCTGGCGACGACCGGCCTCTCGCGAATGTTGAGCTGCAAAGGGATCGCGGCAAGAAATGCATCTGGGTGGTCGACGCCGATCATGTGGCTGATGATCAATTGGTCAAAGGACAGACGCCCCAGTACGGCGATTGAAGAACGGTGCGGCAGAAGCTGCATGACGTGTCGACGAAGAATCAAGCGGAACGCTTCAACATCAGGCTTGCAAAGGGTGCAGGCTTGAACGAACTCCAAGTACGCAGCACCAGTGCGAGCATCCAAAGTTATTTCGCTGTCGTCCATCACGTCCCCACGCAAAAGAGCTGCAGATAAAGCCAGACAAGTGAGCTTCGATATGGCCGCGCACTGGTCGGACAAATCCAGTCAACGGCAACAGTGGCGGTTATTCCACCACGGACTTGGCAGCATCGAAACAGCACCCGGCCGCTGAGGCCGCGCAAAACTCAACCCATGTCGGTGATGCGGGCGTGGTTCCAGAGAGAGAACGCGCTGAACTCAGAGAGGGTTGATGCGCGCTTCAGCCGAACACCTCCCCTCCCCACCCGGGGGCTACACCTGTGCGGGCCGAAGCCCGCCTTGCCTGACGCCAGCGCCGAGCGTCTGTTCGATGGTGCCGGCAACCATCTCGGCCGTCACCGCCGACAGCGTCCAGCCCAGGTGACCGTGGCCGGTGTTGTAGAACACCGTGGGCAGTCGGCCGCGGCCGACGCGCGGCAACATGCTCGGCATCATCGGCCGCAGGCCGGCCCAGGGCACGACGCTCTTCGTGCTGACACCCGGGAAGCACTGCTCCACCCAGCGGATCAGCGGGCGGATGCGGTCGGCGCGGATGTCCATGTCGTAGCCGTTGAACTCGGCCGTGCCGGCCACACGGAAGCGGTTGTCGCCGAGCCGGCTGGTGACGAGCTTGGTTTCGTCGTCGAGCAGGCTGACCGTGGGCGCGGCCTGGCGGCTGGCTTCGTCGTTCAGGTTGACCGTGATCGAGTAGCCCTTGACGGGGTAGATGTTGACGCGGTCGCCGAGGCCGGCTGCGAGTGAGCGGCTGGCCGTGCCGGCACAGATCACGACGCTGTCGAAGCTCGTGGTGTGCGGGCCGTCGGCGCTGCTGACCGTGACCTTGGCCTGGCGTGCATCGGCCGTCACCGCGGTCACGTTCTGCTGGTACAGGCAGGTGACGCCGAGGCGCGCGATGGCATCGGCCAGGCCGCTGGTGAACTTGTGGATGTCGCCGGTGGAGTCGCTCTCGGTGAAGTAGCCACCGTAGTAGCTGCCCGCAAGCGTGGGCTCGATGGCGCGCATCTCGTTGGGTGTGACGGCGCGGCGCTGCAGGCCGCCTTCGGCCAGCAACTGGCTGACTTGGCCGGCGTGGTCGAAGCCGGCCTTGTTGCGGTAGATGTGCAGGATGCCGCGGCGCTTGAGGTCGAAGTCAATGCCTTCGGCTTCGGCCCAGTCGAACAGGTGCTGGCGCGCCGCGATGGCCAGGCGCGTGGTGTCGATGGTGTTGCGCCGGTAGTGCGGGATGTTGGCCACGAACTCGGCGAACCACGAGAGCTTGTGCCAGCTCGGCTTGGGGCTGACCAGCAGCGGTGCGTCGCTCTTTAGCATCCACTTCAGGCCCTTGAGGAGGGTGCCCCAGTGGGTCCAGACTTCGGCATTCGAGGCCGAGAGCTGGCCGCCGTTGGCGAACGAGGTTTCCATCGCGGCGTAGCGATTCTTCTCGTAGAGGGTGACGGCGTGGCCGCGTTTGGCGAGGGCGTAGGCGGTGGTAACGCCGGTGATGCCGCCGCCGATGATGGCAATGGTTTTCATGGTGCTCAAAACTCCGACCGTCAAAGGGTTGAGGCCCGGCACGCACGACGCGTGCCGGACACCCCCTCTGTTCGGAACCTGAGAGATTCACGCCGCACCGCCATTGGCGATGCAGCGTTTGCTCCTTCGGTGGGCCGGGCGACGATGGGCCTGGCCACTCTTCAGAGTTTCAATGCATGGCACCGGTCCGTGGGCCTGAGAGTTTCCGGGGTGGTTGCTCCTTCGGCGCCGGGCCTGCCACTGGTGTGAACCTGCCCGGACTCTCCCGATGCCAGCCCGGCTGTGAGCCGGCCTGTTCTGGACTGCGCGGATACCATACCTTCGATCCGACCGCAGACCTCGCTTTGTAGCACGACACGCATGCTCCCCGGAAGACGCCCCACGCTTTGTGACTGGTTCTCGGCCTTGCTGGCCGGGTTGCGGCTGGCGCTGCCGGTTGAAGCCCAGCCGGTCGAAAGCAAATAGCGCCGTGGCCATGGAAGCCGTGCCCGAGCGCTTCGAACACCCGCACGATGCGGCGGAGTTCAAGCGCCCTGCCCGTGCCGGCGTGGAGCTGTACCGCGCGCACATCGTGCGTTATGCCTTCGACCCGCACACGCACGAGGCTTTCGGTCTGGGCGCGATCGAGTCGGGTGTGGAGCGCTTTCGCTACCGCGGCGGCGAACACCTCGCGTCGGCCGACACGCTGGTGCTGATGAACCCCGACGAGCTGCACACTGGCCGCGCCGAGACCGAGCAAGGCTGGTCCTACCGCATGGTCTACCTCGACGCGGCGGCGCTCGAAGAGGTGAGCGGCGAACGCGGCTGGTGGTTTGCGCAACCCACAGCACACGACCCGCTGCGTGCACAGCAGGTGAGCCGCTGGCTGGCTGCCATGTGGGACGCGCCGGACGCGTTGGCGGGCGACAGTGCATTGTTCGAACTGCTGCAACTGCTGCGGCCGCATGCGCGCATCGGCATGCCGTGCGCCGCGCCGGTCGGCATCACCGCAGATGCATCGCTGGCACGCGCGTTCACGCTGATGCATGACGAGTACGCCAGCGAACTGACGCTGGAGCGGCTGGCCGGCGAAGCAGGCCTGAGCCCATTCCACTTCTTGCGCCGCTTCAAGCAGCGCTATCACGCCACGCCGCACCAGATGCTGATGGCGCTGCGGCTGTTTCGCGCCAAGCAGCAGCTCGCGGCGGGGGATCGCCCGGCCGAGGTGGCTACGGCGGTCGGCCTGGTCGACCAGGCGCATCTCACACGCCGCTTTGCGCGGATGTATGGCGTGACGCCAGCGCGTTATCAAGCGCAATTGCGTACAAGACCCGCTTCGCCGGCCTGAGCCACACTCGGCAATGAGCACCGGTTTGTTATATGCCCTCGCTGCAGGGCTGATGTGGGGCCTCGTCTTCGTCGGCCCATTGATGTTGCCCGAGTACCCCGCCACGCTGCAATCGTTCGGGCGCTATCTTGCGTTCGGGCTGATCGCGTTGCCGCTGGGTTGGTTCGACCGCAAGCGCCTGGCCGAGCTGACGCATGCGGACTGGATCGAAGCACTCAAGCTCGCAGCGGTGGGCAACGTCGTCTACTACCTGTTTCTTGCGAGCGCCATCCAGCGTGCCGGCGGGCCGCTGCCGACGATGATCATCGGCACCCTGCCGGTGGTGATCGCGATCACCGCCAACCTGCGTTCGGGCTCCAGCCGCGAGGCCAAGCTGCCCTGGCTGCGCATGCTGCCGTCGCTGGGCTTGATCGCAGCGGGCATCGCGCTGGTCAACCAGGTGGAGATCACGCACCTGCAGCAAGACCCGAACGCCGATGTCACCCGCTATGCGCTGGGGGCGTTGCTGGCCGTCGGCGGCGTCGCGTGCTGGACGTGGTACCCCATTCGCAACGCCGAGTGGCTGCGCGCCCACCCCGACCGCAACCCGCGCAGCTGGGCCACGGCGCAGGGCCTCGCCACGCTGCCATTGGCACTGACCGGCTATGCGCTGGCCTGGACCTGGAGCGCACTCAGCGGCGACTCTTTCGCCATGCCCTTCGGTCCGCGCGCAGCCGACTTCCTGTGGCTGATGTTCGCGATCGGCCTGTTTGCGTCGTGGCTGGGCACGGTGTGCTGGAACGAAGCGAGCCAGCGCCTGCCGCCGTCGCTGGCGGGGCAGCTGATCGTCTTCGAGACGCTGGCCGCACTGAGCTACGCCTTCGCGCTGCGGCAGCAGTGGCCGCAGCCGCAAACCCTGGCCGGCATCGGCCTGCTGATCGCCGGCGTGATGTGGGCTTTGCGCACGCGCCCTGAGCCGCTGGCAGCCGAAGGCCACGCGCCCTGAAAATTCCGGGCACAAAAAAGCCGGCCCGCAGGCCGGCTTGAAACCTTGGAAAAGTTTTCGATCAGAAGGTGTGCTTCAGACCAAACGCATAAGCCGTGTTATTGGTCTTGGTGTCTTGCTTGGCAAAGCCCACATCAGCGTACACGTTGGTGCGCTTGCTCAAAAAGTAGTCGTAGCCCAAGCCCAGCTTGTTTTCGGTGTTGTTGTCACCTTGGGGATCAAAGCGGCCATAGGCCACCTTCAGCTTGCCCGCACCGATGGGGGCTGTGGCACCCAACTGGATGAACTTGTCGGTGCTGCTGTTACCGACACCGAGCTTCGACCGCGCGTAGTAGAACATCGGCTTGATGACGCCAAAGTTGTAGTGCACCGCGAAATTCACGAGCGAGCTGCCGTCACCGTTGGCGCTAAGAGCTGCGCCGGAAGCGGCGCCGCCGGTGATCTTTTCGTAGGCCAGGCCCACGTAGACCGGGCCTGCGGCGTATTCGGCATTGATGCCGGCTTCGCGCCCGGTGGTGCCTTCACCCAGGCCTACGGCCGCCTGTGCCGTGAAGCCGCTCAGGTTGGGTGTGTTGTAACCCACGGTGTTTGCCGTACGACTTGCTGGCGACGCGGCGCTAGGAGCCCCTGCGGTACCAGCGACTTGAGACGAGAAACCGGCGAACTGGCGGCCGCCCATTTGTGCGACGCCATCCCAGCCAAACGGGTCTGATTTGACAGCAACGTAAAAGGCGGGCACGTAATCGCGCCCGAGGTACACGCGCCCCATGGCCGTGCTGGTCAACGACACGATAGACTTGCCTGCCCAGAAGATCGCGTTGGCTGCGCCGTCATCGGGGGTGAAGCGGTGCTCAATTTGGAACTGGGCAGACAGCCCGCCGCCCAAGTCTTCATTGCCGCGGAAGCCCAGGCGCGAAGAGGCGGACTGCTTGAGCTGCCAAGCTTCCGACGCGGCATTGGCGCCTTGGTTGAAGGCGGTACCTCCGTTGCCTTTGGTGACCGCCAAGTCGACCAAACCATAGATGGTGACGGACGATTGGGCTGAGGCGACGCCTGCGAAGCCGGAGAGCACTGCGAGGGCAATGAGTGATTTCTTCATGGTATTTGTTCCAACAGTTTGATGGAGAGTAGGCAGCGCAACTTCAAGGTTCACATCTGCCGCGGACGGGTCCTGCGCGAACCGAGAGATTAGATCAACAAGGGGCAAACCCTCGCGTCAAGACCCCAATGATTTTAGAAACCGTTGGATGCAAACGACGATGACCCTGAAGCTCTCGCCTTCATGTTTCTGACATTTTGACGGGCTAAGGCGTCAAGGCCTCGTCCAGGACCTCGATCCAGTGCCTGACCGGCACCGTCGTACCAGTTTGCAGGTGCTGGATGCAGCCGATGTTGGCCGACACGATGACCTGCGCCTGTACCGCTGCCAGCTGGGCGAGCTTGCGGTCGCGCAGCCGGTGGGCCAGCTCTGGCTGAAGCACCGAATAGGTCCCTGCCGAGCCGCAGCAAAGATGGCTTTCGCTGGCGGCGAGCTTGACGTCGAAGCCCAGGGCATTCAGATGCGTCTCGACGCCACCGCGCAGCTGCAGGCCGTGCTGCAGGGTGCAAGGCGGGTGGAACACGAGTTCGCGCGCCTTGGGTTTGCGCAGCTTGTTCTTGAGCCTGGGGCCGATCTCGGGCAGCAGCTCGCTCAGGTCTTTGGTGAGCTCGCTGATGCGGCGGGCCTTGTCGGCATAGGCGGCGTCGTGCATCAGTGCATGGCCGTATTCCTTGACCGTCACGCCGCAGCCCGAAGCGTTCATCACGATGGCTTCTACCTGGCCTGCCGACACCAGCGGCCACCAGGCGTCGACGTTGCGGCGCATGTCGGCCAGCCCGCCTTCGGTGTCCGCCAGATGGGTGCGGATGGCGCCGCAGCAGCCGGCGTCGTCGGCCACCAGTGTCTGGATGCCGGCGGCATCGAGCACGCGGGCGGTGGCGCTGTTGATGTTGGGCATCATCGCCGGCTGCACGCAGCCCATCAGCATCAACACCTTGCGCGAGTGTTCGCGGGTTGGCCACTGGTGCGCGCGCGGGCCGGCCTTGGCGGGCACCTTGTCCTTGAGCACGGCCGGCAGCAGCGGGCGCAGCGCCTGGCCCAGCTTCATCGCAGGCCCGAAGACCGGCGAGGTGAGGCCCTCTTTCAGCAGCCAACGCACGGCTTTCTCCTTCGCCGGGCGAGGCACGCGCTCTTCGACGATGCGGCGGCCGATGTCGACCAGCTCGCCGTACTGCACGCCCGAGGGGCAGGTGGTCTCGCAATTGCGGCAGGTGAGGCAGCGGTCGAGATGGAGCTGCGTCTTGGGCGTGACGGGTCCGCCTTCGAGCACCTGCTTCATCAGGTAGATGCGGCCGCGCGGGCCGTCGAGTTCGTCGCCCAGCAGCTGGTAGGTCGGGCAGGTGGCGGTACAGAACCCGCAGTGCACGCACTTGCGAAGAATGGCCTCGGCCGCCTCGCCGTCGCGCGTGCCCTTGAACTCGGGGGAGAGCTTGGTTTGCATCAGGCGAGCGTGTAGGTCGCGCCCCACAAGCAGGTGCTGCCCGGCGCGTACGCGTCGGCGAGCATGAACTCGATGCGCTCGTGCTCGCTGGCGTGTTGCCCGTCGTAGCGCTGCATGCTGTCGATGTTGGCGTGACTCATCTACATCCCAGGGTAGAGCCGGCCCGGGTTGAACACCCCGGCCGGGTCGAAGGCCTTCTTCAGATCGCGGTGAATGCGGTCCAGCGGTGATTTGAGCGGCGCGAACGCGCCACCCGCTTTGTACTTGGCCATGAACAGCGAAGCGTGCCCGCCGGCACGGGCAGCAGCCTCGCGCACCTTGGCGGCCGAGGCCGACGTGCACAGCCAGCGCTGCGCGCCATGCCACTCGATGAGCTGCTCGCCGGGCAGGATGAGCGGCTTGGCCGTCTGCGGCACCGACACGCGCCACAGCGCCACGCTGCCGCCGGCCACCGCTGCCTGCGCCTTGAGGAAGTATTCGTCGGTGTGGTTGCGCAGGCCGTCCCAGAAGGGGCTGGCGTGTGCGGGCTCGATGAGGTCGCCGCCCAGCGTGGCAATGGCTGCTTGCACAGCCGCCAATGCGCCGCGCAGGCGCAGCAGCAGCGTGCCGTCCCACCACGCGCTGGCATTCAGCGGCAGCGGCAATGCCCCCCAGGCATTGAGTTGCTCCAGGGCACTCACCTGATCGAGCTGGAAGCGCAGCGTGGCAGTGGCCGGCGCCATTGGCAGCACCTTGAGCGACACCTCGAGGATCACGCCCAGCGTGCCCATCGAGCCCGCCAGCAGGCGCGACACGTCGTAGCCCGCCACGTTCTTCATCACCTGGCCGCCGAAGCTCAGCACTTCGCCCTTGCCGTTCAGCATGCTGGCGCCGAGCACGTAGTCGCGCACGGCCCCCACCGATGCGCGCGACGGGCCCGACAGCCCCGCAGCCACCATGCCGCCCACGGTGGCACCGGTGGCCGCGTGGGTCACGAAGTGCGGCGGCTCGAAGGGCAGGCACTGGCCGCGTTCGGCCAACGCGGCTTCGAGTTCGATCAAGGTGGTTCCAGCGCGCGCGGTCACCACCAGCTCGCTCGGCTCATAGCTGGAGATGCCGGTCAGCCCGGTGGTATGCAGAGGCTCGCCCAGCGGCGCTTCGCCGTAGAAGCTCTTGCTGCCGCCGCCGCAGATGTTGAGCGGTGTGGCAGCAGACTGGGCAGCAAGCACTTGGTCGATCAGGGTCTGGAGCGCAGGGTCGGTGAGGTTCATGTCTGCCCGTATTCTCGTGCGCCCGCGTCCCGTTCCGCCCGGTCCGGCCGGCTCGCCCGCTCCACCTGTTTTCGCAAACCATCGAGATCGAGCACGCGCAAGCCGCCGTACTCGATGCGGATCAAACCCAGCACCTGCAGCGAGTGCAGGGCCTCGTTGACCCGCTGGCGCGACAGGCCCACCAGGTAACCCAGCTCCTGCTGGGTGATGCGCAGCAGGTTGCCCACACCCGGGTAGAGCAGCGGGTGGAACAGCGCGGCCAGGCTGCGTGCCACGCGCGCGTCGGGGTCGTTCATGCGGTCGATCTCGCGGGCGCCGATGAACTGGCCGAGCCGTTCGTTGAGCTGCTGCATCACGAAGCGGTTGAAGGGAATGCTGCGGTCGATCAGCCAGTGGAAGGTGTCGACGCTGATGCCCGCCACCACGCTCTTGCGTAGCGCCTGGATGTTGTAGCGGTAGACCTCGCGCTTGAGCACCGTGCCTTCGCCGAACCAACCGCCCGGCGGCACGCCGGTGAAGGTGATGGGCATGCCGAGGTTGGAGTCGTTGCTCATCTTCAGCAGGCCGTCGATCACGCCGAACCAGTAGGTCGCCGCCCGGCCGACGCGGCACAGCAGCTCGCCGGGCGCCACGTTGACGACCTTGATGTCGCCGACGGCCCGCTCGCGCTCGTCGTCCTGCAAGTTCTTGAGCCACGGGATGTCGGCCAGCTCGCCGGGCGTGGCGGCACGTGCACGCGCCACCAGCGGCGTGCTGGCGTGCGATGGGTCCGGCGCGTGGTGCGAGGTCATGACGAAGCGTGTGCGGGTAAGGCGTGTGCGGGTAAGAACCGGGAGGACTGTCCCTAGGATTGTCGTTAGAACGACAGCCTGGCGTCAAACTTCTTCCTACAGTCCGTCCACAACAGATGGAGACCCGAACTGTGGTGACCACAACCTTTCCTCGACTGATGCTGGAGCACGCCGCCCAACGGCCGGGTGCGCCCGCGTTGCGCGAGAAAGAGTTCGGCATCTGGCAGACGCTGAGCTGGCAGCAGCTCGCGACGCTGGTGCGCGAGATCGCCGGCGGCCTGTCCGCCGCGGGGCTGCGGCGCGGGCAGCACATGGTGGTGGTCGGCGAGAACCGGCCGCGCCTGTACGCGGCCATGCTGGCGGCGCAGTCGCTCGGCGCCATCCCCGTGCCGCTTTACCAGGACGCCGCGGCGCGCGAGTTCGCCTTTCCCATCGTCAACGCCGAGGTCGCGTTCGCCGTGGTTGAAGACCAGGAGCAGGTCGACAAGATGCTGGAGGTGCGCCAGGAGTGCGCCAACCTCACCCACATCTGGTACGACGACCCGCGCGGCCTGCGCCACTACAGCGAGCCCGGGCTGGATTCGATCGACGCCTTGATCGCGCTCGGCCGCGCCTTCAACACCGACCAGCCGGCCTACGTCGACGCCGAAATCGCCCAGGCCGTGGCCGCCGACACCGCGGCGATGTTCTTCACCTCGGGCACCACCGGCAACCCCAAGGGCGTGGTGCACACCCATTCGTCGCTGATCGACCGCGCGCAGGCCGGCGCGGTGTTCGACAAGCTCACGAACCGCGAAGAGGTGCTGGCTTACATGCCGCTCGCGTGGATCGGCCAGAACGTCTTTTCGTACGCGCAGTGGCTGGCCTGCGGCTACACCGTGAACTGCCCCGAGTCGCCGAGCACGGTGCACATCGACCTGTGCGAAGTCGGCCCGACGTATTACTTCGCGCCGCCGCGCGTCTTCGAAGCCATGCTCACCAGCGTGATGATCCGCATGGAAGACGCGAGCGCGCCCAAGCGCTGGCTGTTCGAACGCTTCATGGCGCTGGCCCGGCGCGTGGGGCCGCAGCGCATGGACGGCAAGGCGGTGGGCCTCGTCGACCGGTTTCTGTACGCGCTGGGCAACCTGGCCGTCTACGGCCCCTTGCGCAACTCGCTGGGCCTGTCGCGCGTGCGCGTGGCCTACACCGCTGGCGAGGCCATCGGCCCCGACCTCTTCAGCTTCTACCGCTCGATCGGCATCAACCTGAAGCAGCTCTACGGTTCCACCGAAACGGCGGTGTTCGTCTGCCTGCAGCCCGACCACGAAGCACGCTCCGACACGGTGGGCATCCCCATCGACGGCGTGGAGATCCAGGTGGCCGAGAACGGCGAGATCCTGGTGCGCTCGTCGGGCCTCTTGCGCGGCTACTACAAGAATGAAGCCGCCACCGCCGAGGTGCTCACGGCCGAGGGCTGGTACCACACGGGGGACGCCGGCTTCCTGGACGCTGCAGGCCACCTGAAGATCATCGACCGCGCCAAAGATGTCGGTCGCATTCGTGGCGGCGCGAGCGATGGCGCGATGTTCGCGCCCAAGTACGTGGAGAACAAGCTCAAGTTCTTCCCGCACATCAAGGAGGCCGTGGCCTTCGGCGACGGGCGCGAGAAGGTCTGCGCCTTCGTCAACATCGACATGGACGCCGTGGGCAACTGGGCCGAGCGGCGCAACCTGCCCTACGCCGGCTACACCGACCTGGCGCAGAAGCCCGAGGTCTACGAGCTGGTACGCGACTGCATCGAGAAGGTCAACGCCGATCTCGCGGCCGACGACAAGCTGGCCGGCAGCCAGATCAGCCGCTTCCTCGTGCTGCACAAAGAGCTCGATGCCGACGACGGCGAGCTCACGCGCACACGCAAGGTTCGCCGCGGTTTCATCGGCGAGCGCTACCAGGTGCTGGTGGATGCGCTGTACGGCGGCAAGAGTTCGCAGTACATCGAGACGGCGGTGAAGTTCGAGGATGGCCGCACCGGCATGGTGGCGGCCGATCTTCGGATCATGGATGCCAAGACCTTCCCTGCCTCGTCCTCCGTTCAGGCTGAACCTGTGGAAGCCCGGCGAGCACCACGCAACAGCCCTTCGACAAGCTCAGGGCGAACGGAGGTCGGCGCATGAGCCGCAAGGTGGGCGACGTCATCCTCGACGTGCAGAACATCAGCCTCGCCTTTGGCGGCGTGAAGGCGCTCACCGACATCAGCTTCAACGTGCGCGAGCACGAGGTGCGCGCCATCATCGGCCCCAACGGCGCCGGCAAGAGCTCGATGCTCAACTGCATCAACGGCGTGTACCAGCCGCAGCACGGCTCCATCACCTTCCGCGGCAAGACCTTCAAGCACATGAACTCGCGCCAGGTGGCCGAGATGGGTGTCGCGCGCACCTTCCAGAACCTGGCACTGTTCAAAGGCATGAGCGTGCTCGACAACCTCATGACCGGGCGCAACCTGAAGATGCGCAGCAATCTGCTGATGCAGGCCCTGCGCATCGGCCCGGCCGAGCGCGAAGAGATCGAACAACGCGCCGTGGTCGAACGCATCATCGACTTCCTCGAGATCCAGGCCTACCGCAAGACGCCGGTCGGCCGCCTGCCCTACGGCCTGCAGAAGCGCGTGGACCTCGGCCGTGCGCTCGCGATGGAGCCGCAGGTGCTGCTGCTCGACGAGCCCATGGCCGGCATGAACGTCGAAGAGAAGCAGGACATGAGCCGCTTCATCCTCGACATCAACGACGAGTACGGCACCACCATCGTGCTGATCGAGCACGACATGAGCGTGGTGATGGACATCAGCGACCGCGTGGTCGTGCTCGACTACGGCAAGAAGATTGGTGATGGCACGCCGGACGAAGTGCGCAGGAACGAGAACGTGATCGCCGCTTACCTGGGGGTTGCCCATTGAGCACAGCACACACACCACCGTTCGGGCTGAGCCTGTCGAAGCCGGCGCGCATCGCCAGGCGGGCACTTCGACAAGCTCAGTGCGAACGGAGTCTTTCCAGGACGGCAGGCTGATGGCTTTCTTCCTCGAAACCCTGCTCGGTGGCCTGATGGCCGGCATGCTCTATTCGCTGGTGGCGCTGGGCTTTGTGCTGATCTTCAAGGCCTCGGGTGTCTTCAACTTCGCACAGGGCGCGATGGTGCTGTTCGCCGCGCTTGCGATGGCGCGCTTCAGCGAGTGGATTCCGCAGTGGACGGGCATCGAGAACAAGCTGCTCGGCGACGTGGCGGCGTTCGTGATCGCCGCGCTGATCATGTTCGCCGTGGCGTGGCTGATCGAACGCCTGGTGCTACGCCACCTCGTCAACCAGGAGGGCGCGACGCTGCTGATGGCCACCATCGGCATCACCTATTTCATGGAAGGCCTGGGCCAGTCGCTCTTCGGCAGCAGCATCTACAAGATCGACATCGGCATGCCGAAGGACCCGATCTTCGTGCTGGAGTCCACCTTCCAGGGCGGCGTGCTGATCAACAAGGAAGACCTCTACGCCGCACTCATCGCTGCCACGCTGGTCGCGCTGCTGAGCCTGTTTTTCCAGAAGACGGCGACAGGCCGAGCGCTGCGCGCCGTGGCCGATGACCACCAGGCCGCGCAGTCGATTGGCATCGCGTTGAGCCGCATCTGGGTCATCGTCTGGTGTGTCGCCGGCGTGGTCGCACTGGTGGCCGGCATGATCTGGGGCAGCAAGCTGGGAGTGCAGTTCTCGCTCTCCACGGTCGCATTGCGTGCGTTGCCGGTGGTGATCCTCGGCGGGCTCACCTCGGTGCCCGGCGCCATCATCGGCGGCTTGATCATTGGCGTGGGCGAGAAGCTGTCCGAGGTCTATCTCGGGCCGTACGTCGGTGGCGGCATCGAGATCTGGTTTGCGTATGTTCTTGCGTTGGGCTTCTTGCTAATCAGGCCGCAAGGTCTGTTCGGCGAGAAGATCATTGATCGTGTCTAAGTCACACCATGCCAATCACGCCCGTCATTCCCGCGAAGGCGGGAATCCACGATCTGCATCGATGCTGGATTCCCGCCTTCGCGGGAATGACGTCGTAGCGAGCGCCCATGCTTTATAGAGAAAACGGCCAATTCAAGACGAGCTACCGAGCCGATCAGCAGATCTTCCCGATCCTGCAAGATCGCGTCATGGTGCTGCTGTTCGTGGCCTTCGCGATCGTCGCCGTGCCCATGCTCGCAAGCGACTACCTGCTGCGCGCGATCCTGATTCCGTTCGTCATCATTTCTCTCGCGGCCCTGGGCGTGAACATCCTCGTCGGCTACTGCGGGCAGATCTCGCTTGGCTCGGGGGCGTTCATGGCGGTCGGGGCCTACGGCGCCTACAACGTGATGGCGCGCATCCCCGGCATGCCGCTGATCCCGGCGCTGCTGCTCGGCGGCTTCTTCGCGATGCTGTTCGGCATGTTCTTCGGCCTGCCCAGCCTGCGCGTGAAGGGCTTGTACCTCGCGGTGGCCACGCTGGCCGCGCAGTTCTTTGCCGACTGGATGTTCCTGCGCATCAAATGGTTCACGCTCGACAACTCGTCGGGCTCGGCTGCAGTATCGAACCTGCAGATCTTCGGCTACGCACTCGAATCGGACGCGAGCAAGTACCTCTTCTGCCTGGCCTTCCTGATCGTGATCGCGCTCGGAGCCAAGAACCTGGTGCGCGGCGCCATCGGCCGCGAATGGATGGCGATCCGCGACATGGACGTGGCCGCCGCCGTGATCGGCATCCGGCCGATGTACGCCAAGCTCAGCGCCTTCGCCGTGAGCTCGTTCATCATCGGCGTGGCCGGTGCGCTGTGGGGCTTCTTCTACCTGGGCGCGTGGGAGCCGGCGGCCTTCTCGGTCGACCAGTCGTTCCGGCTGCTGTTCATGGTGATCATTGGCGGGCTGGGGTCGATCGCGGGCAGTTTCTTCGGCGCAGCCTTCATCGTCGTGCTGCCGATCGCGCTGAGCCAGGCGCTGCCCGCGATTGCCGGTCTCTTCGGCGCGCACATCTCGACCTCGGCCTTGTCGCACACCGAGCTGATGGTGTTCGGCGCCCTGATCGTCTGGTTTCTCATCGTCGAGCCGCACGGGCTCGCGCGGCTGTGGTCCATCGGCAAGGAAAAGTTGCGACGGTGGCCCTTCCCTCATTGAGCGTTCTGAGGTGGTTTCTGCGGTGGTTCCTCGTTTCATTCGACAGGAGACAAAATGAAGACTCGACAACTCGCGCTCGTGATTGCTGCGCTGGCGGCAGGCGCTTCGTCACTGGTTCACACCAGCGCGATGGCGCAGGCCAAAGAGCAGTTCATTCCCGTGCTGTCCTACCGCACGGGGCCGTACGCGCCCAACGGCATCCCCATCGCCAACGGCATCGTCGACTATTACAAGCTGGTCAACGCACGCGGCGGCATCAACGGCGTGAAGATCGCCTTCGAGGAATGCGAGACCGGCTACGACACCGCGCGCAGTGTCGAATGCTATGAGCGCCTGAAGGGCAAGAACGGCGGTGCGGGCGTGGTGCAGCCGTGGTCGACCGGCGCCACCTTCGCCATCACCGAGAAGGCGCCGGCCGACAAGATCCCCATCGTGACGCTGGGCTACGGCCGCAGCGAAAGCGCCGACGGCACGGTGTTCAAGTGGAACTTCCCGCTCGCCGGCAACTACTGGGTGGCCGCCGACGCACTGGTGCAGGCCATCGGCCAGAAGGAAGGCGGGCTCGCCAAGCTGAAAGGCAAGAAGATCGCGCTGGTCTACCACGACAGCCCCTTCGGCAAGGAGTCGATCCCGATGCTCGAAGAGCGCAGCGCCCAGCAAGGTTTCGAGCTGCTGAAGCTGCCCGTCACTGCGCCCGGCGTGGAGCAAAAAGCGACCTGGCTGCAAGTGCGCCAGGCCCGGCCCGACTACGTGATCCTGTGGGGCTTCGGCGTGATGAACTCCACCGCGCTGAAGGAGGCGCAAGCCACCGGCTACCCGCGCGAGAAGATGTACGGCGTGTGGTGGTCGGGTGCCGAACCCGATGTGAAAGACGTGGGTGAAGGCGCCAAGGGCTACAACTCCGTGACGCTGCAAAACAGCACCGATTACAACGCCAAGGTGGTGAAGGACATGCTGGCCCTGGTGTACGACAAGGGCCAGGGCACCGGCAACCGCGAAGAAGTGGGCCAGGTGCTGTACCTGCGCGGCGCAATGGGCTCGATGCTCACGGTCGAGGGCATCCGCGCAGCGCAAGAGCGCTTTGGCAAGGGCAAGGTGATGACGGGCGAGCAAATCCGCTGGGGCCTGGAGAACCTGAACCTCACGCAGGCCAAGCTCGATGCATTGGGCTTCGCCGGCGTGCTGCGGCCGATCAGCACCTCGTGCGCCGACCACATGGGCGCGTACTGGGCGCGCATCCACACCTGGGACGGCAAGGCCTGGAAGTTCACGACCGACTGGCTGCAGGCCGACGAGCAGATCATCAAGCCGATGGTGAAGGCCGCGGCGGCGAAGTATGCGGCGGAGAAGAAGCTCACGCCGAGGACGCCAGCCGAGTGCCAAAGCTGATTGCGATGCCCATGCACTTTGCATGCAAACCTCCGTTCGGGCTGAGCCTGTCGAAGCCAGCGTGCGTCGCGGCGCATGCACTTCGACAAGCTCAGTGCGAACGGAGATCTTTCGGGCCCTTTCACTCATGAGCACCGCCAACATCCTGCTCAACGTCAACGGCATCGAGGTGATCTACAACCATGTGATCCTCGTGCTGAAGGGTGTGTCGCTGCAGGTGCCTGAAGGCAAGGTCGTGGCACTCCTGGGTGGCAACGGGGCCGGTAAGACCACGACGCTGCGCGCCGTGAGCAACCTGCTGCGCAGCGAGCGCGGCGAGGTAACCAAGGGCTCGATCGAGTTGCGCGGCGAGCGCATCGAGCGCATGACCACCTCCGACATGGTCGAGCGCGGCGTGGTGCAGGTGATGGAAGGCCGGCACTGCTTCGCACACCTCACGATCGAAGAGAACCTGCTGACCGGCGCCTACACGCGGCGCGACGGCAAGGCCGCCGTGGCGCAGACGCTGGAGAAGGTCTACGCGTACTTCCCGCGGCTGAAGACGCGGCGCACCTCTCAGGCGGCCTACACCTCGGGCGGCGAGCAGCAGATGTGCGCCATCGGCCGTGCGCTGATGGCCAACCCGAAGATGGTGCTGCTCGACGAGCCCTCGATGGGCCTGGCACCGCAGATCGTGCAGGAGGTGTTCGACATCGTGAAGGACCTCAACACCCGCGAGCACGTGACCTTTCTGCTGGCCGAGCAGAACACCAGCATGGCGCTGCGCTATGCCGACTACGGCTACATCCTCGAGAACGGCCGCATCGTGATGGACGGTGCCGCGAGCTCGCTGGCCGACAACGAGGACGTGAAGGAGTTCTACCTCGGCACCGGTGGCGCGAAAGACGGTGTCGAGCGCAAGAGCTTTCGTGACGTGAAGAGCTACAAGCGAAGGAAAAGGTGGCTGACATGAGCGACCCCGGCGACGACTTCTTTGCTCCCCCGGCGTTCAAACCCGATGACGCGCTGACCACACTCAAGCGGCAGCTGCGCGACCAGCGGCCACTGGCCGAGCGCGGCAACCGCTTCGAGCTGAATGGCAAGCCGGTGATCGAGCTGACAGTCGAAGCCGCCACGATCCAGGCGCGCATCGCCAAGCGCCCGGCCATGTCGCCCGAGTGGGAGAAGCTCACGCTGAAGAACAGCGCCGACGTGCGCAAACTCGTCGACGAGGTGAAGAAGCGCCTCTCCCGATGGCAGCAGGACGCAGAGTGATGAACGACCACTACGACGCACTGGAAAGCCGCTCACACGACGAGCGCGAACGCGCGCTGATGGCGACGCTGCCGCAGCAGGTGGCGCATGCACAGGCGTACGCCACGGCCTTTGCGCAGCGGCTGCAAGGCTTCGTTGCCAATGAGGTCAACACCCGCGCCGCCTTGGCGCGCCTGCCCGTCACGCGCAAACACGACCTGATGGAGCGCCAGCACGCCGAGCGCGAGAGCGACGTGTTCGGTGGCTTTTCGTCCATCGGCTGGGCTGGGCAGCGCGCGTCGCAAGGCGTGCGCCGCGTGTTCCAGTCGCCCGGTCGACTCTACGAACCCGAAGGTGCGGCCCCCGACTACTGGCGAGCGGCGCGCGCCCTGTACGCCGCGGGTTTTCGCAGCGGTGACCTGGCGCACAACAGCTTCAGCTACCACTTCACGCCCGCCGGCTCGATGATGGAAACCGGCGCCCATGCCCTGGGCTGCAGTGTGTTCCCGGCCGGCACGGGCCAGACCGAACTGCAGGTGCAGGCCATCGCCGACCTGAAACCCGCCGGCTACATCGGCACGCCGAGTTTCCTGAAGCTCATCCTCGACAAGGCCGCCGAACTCGGCGTGGCCCTGCCTTCGCTGAAGAAGGCGATGGTGAGCGCCGAGGCCTTTCCGCCCAGCCTGCGCGACTGGCTGGCCGAACGCGGCATCACCGGCTACCAGTGCTACGCCACAGCCGACCTCGGGCTCATCGCCTACGAGACGAGCGCACGCCAGGGCCTGGTGCTCGACGAAGGCGTGATCGTCGAGATCGTGCGCCCCGGCACCGGCGACCCGGTGCCCGAAGGCGAGGTCGGCGAACTCGTCGTCACGACACTCAACGCCGACTACCCGCTGATCCGATTCGGCACCGGTGACCTCTCCGCCGTGCTGCCCGGCCGCTGCCCGACCGGCCGAACCAACACCCGCATCAAAGGCTGGATGGGCCGCGCCGATCAGACCGCCAAGGTCCGCGGCCTGTTCGTCCACCCGAGCCAAGTGGCCGAGGTCGTGAAGCGCTTTGCGGAGATCAGCAAAGCCAGGTTGGTGATCAGCGGGGAAATGGCAAACGACCGCATGACGCTGAAGGTGGAAACAAGCGCCTCGCCCGAGCAACTCGCAACCCGCGTAGCAGAGGCCATCCGCGACATCACCAAGCTGCGCGGCGAAGTAGAACTCTGCGCCCCCGGCACCCTACCCAACGACGGCAAAGTAATCGACGACACCAGAAAGTTCGAGTAAGCCCGCACCAGCGAAGCGAAGTGCCCCATCAAGCAACGACACACGGAACGGGCTTTGCCCGGCCGTCGTGTTGGCGCCCCTCGGGGGCAGGAGCGCCAGCGACTGGGGGGCTCAAATGTCTGCTTTGACTTTGCCGTCCTTCACGACCTTGCTCCACAACGCAATCTCGCTGTGGATGAAGCTGGCGAACTTCTCGGACGAGCCGCCGCCGTCTTCGGCACCGTAACTGTCCAGGCGCTCCTGCACGTCGGGCATCGCGAGCACCTTGTTGACGTCTTCGTTCATCCGCTTGGCCATGCCCTTGGGCAACTTGCCCGGGCCGACCAGGCCGTACCAGGTGGTCGCCTCGAAGCCGGGGTAGCCCTGCTCCACCATGGTGGGCACCGTGGGGTGGCCCTTGGCGCGCTTGGCACGCGTCTGCGCGATGGCGAGCAGCTTGCCGCCCTTCACGTGCGGCGTGGCGGCGGTCATCGTCTCGAAAGCGTAGTTGATCTGGCCGCCGATGAGGTCGGTGATCACCGGGGCGCTGCCCTTGTACGGCACGTGGATCGCTTCGACCCCGGTGCGCAGCTTGAAGAGCTCGAGCGCCAGGTGCTGTGCCGACCCGTTGCCGGCCGAGCCGAAGCTGATCTCGCCCGGCCTGGATTTGCACAGCTTGACGATGTCGGCCACGGTCTTGGCGGGCTGCTCGCCGTTGCACACGAGCAAGTTGGGCGTCACGCCCACCAGCACGATGGGCACGAAGTCGCGCTCGACGTTGTAGTTGAGCTTGGGTTGCAGGCTGGGCGCGAGGGCGTGGCTGTTGATGTGGGCCATCAGCAGCACGCTGCCGTCGCTGGGCTGCTGTGCCACGTAGTCGGCGGCCAGCACACCGGCCACGCCGGCCTTGTTCTCGATGACGATCTGCTGGCCCCACATCACGCTGAGCTTCTGCCCCACCACACGGGCCAGCGCATCGGTGCCGCCCCCGGGCGGAAAGCCCACGATGATGCGGATCGGGCCGCTGGGCAACTCCTGCGCGTACAGCCGCGGTACGCCGAGAGTGGCGACACCGGCCGCGGCGGCTCGGAGGATGGAACGACGATGCATGCTGGGCTCCTGGTCTGCAAAGGTAAAGGTTGGGTTCAGTGATCTCGATGATAGGAGCCGTTCAGGCCGCCACCTTCAGCGCGGCTCGTTGCGTGGGATGCGCGGCAAAGAAATCCATCGCCGCCTGCACGCCGCTGCCCGCCAGCGGCACGCCTGCAAGCTTCAGGCCCATCTCGACGCCCGAGAGCGCGGCCATCAGCGTGAGGTCGTTGCAATCGCCCAGGTGGCCGATGCGGAACATGCGGCCCTTCACCCTGCCGAGGCCGGTGCCCAGAGACAGGTCGAAGCGGTCGTGGATCAGCTTGCGGATCTGGTCGGCGTCGACACCGACGGGCGTGACCACGCCGGTGAGCACCGGCGAGTACACGTTGGCGTCGGCGCACTGGATCGGCAGACCCCAGGCCTGCACCGCGCTGCGCACGCCTTCGGCCCAGCGGTGGTGGCGGGCGAACACCGTGTCCAGCCCCTGCTGGAGCAGCATGTCGAGCGCCTCGCTCAAACCGTAGAGCAGGTTGGTGTTGGGTGTGTACGGCCAGTAGCCGCTCTTGTTCATCTCGACAATCTCGTCCCAGGCCCAGAAGGCCTTGGGCAGCTTGGCCTGCTTGCTGGCCTCGATCGCCTTCGGCGACAGCGCGTTGAAGCTGATGCCGGGCGGCAGCATCAGGCCCTTTTGCGAGCCGCTCACCGTCACGTCGACGCCCCATTCGTCGTGACGGTAGTCGGCGCTGGCCAGCCCGGAGATGGTGTCGACCAGCAGCAGCGCCGGGTGCTTGGCGATGTCGATCGCGCGGCGCACGGCGGCGATGTCGGAGGTGACACCGGTCGAGGTTTCGTTGTGCACCACGCACACCGCCTTGATCGCATGGCCGGTGTCGGCGCGCAGGCGCTTCTCGATCACCTCGGCGTCGACGCCATGGCGCCAGGCGACCGGCAGGCCGGTGGCGGCATCGACACCGGGCAGGCTCAGGAACTCGGGTTTGAGACTCAGGCGCAGCGCCATCTTCTGCCACAGCGAAGCGAAGTGGCCGGTCTCGAACATCAGCACCGAATCGCCGGGGCTCAGCACGTTGACGAGTGCGGCTTCCCACGCACCGGTACCCGAGGCCGGGTAGATCACGACCGGGTACTTGGTGCGAAAGATCTGGCGGATGCCGTCGAGCACCTTCAGGCCGAGCACGCCGAACTCGGGGCCGCGGTGGTCGATGGTGGGCAGGCTCATCGCCCGCAGGATGCGGTCGGGCACGGGGCTCGGGCCGGGGATCTGCAGGAAGTGGCGGCCGCTGGGGTGGTTGTTGAGAAGCAGCATGGGATTCTCCGTGGCAAGCCTCAAGTTTTGCATACAAAATTCATTTGTCAAACAAGCTCACCTATACTGAGTTTCACAAATCGTCTTGCAGATTTGCATACGGTCAGGGCTATTTCATGGCAGAGATCATTTCCATTCCGCGGCAGGTGCTGCACCACGAGGTGGCCGTGCGCCTGCGCCAGCGCATCGTCGAGGGCCACCTGGCGCCGGGTGCCAAGCTCAACGAGCGTGAGCTGAGCGAGTCGCTGCATGTGTCGCGCACGCCGCTGCGCGAAGCCATCAAGATGCTCGCGGCCGAAGGCCTGGTGGAGCTGCTGCACAACCGCGGCGCCGTGGTGGCGCAGATGTCGCAACAAGACGTGGCCGACGCCTTCGAGGTGATCGCGGGGCTGGAAGGCCAGTCCGGCGCGCTCGCCGCGCAGCGCATCACCGACGGCGAACTCGCCGAGATCCGCGCGTTGCACTACGAGATGCTGGCCGCCTACACGCGGCGCGACCTGCCCACCTACTACAGCATCAATGCGCAGATCCACACGCTGATCAACGCTGCCGCACGCAACCCGGTGCTCACGCAGACCTGGCGCACGGTGAATGCACGCCTGCAGGCCTTGCGCTTTCGCTCCAACGTCGACGAAGCGAAGTGGAAACGCGCCGTGAAGGAACACGAGCGCATGGTCGAACTGCTGGCCCAGCGCGACGCGAACGCCATGCGCGAACTCATGGTCCAGCACCTGGAGCACAAGCGCGATGCGGTGCTCGAGCTGATGCGCGTGGGCCAGGCCCAAGCATGAATGCCCCGCTGCCTCCCGAGGTGGCGCGCGCCGCCCCGGACACCGCCGAACTGGCCCGACGCCTGGCCAAGGAAACCGAAGGCGAGGTGATGTTCGACGCCGCCTCGCGCGGCCGCTACGCCACCGATGCGTCGATCTACCAGATCATGCCGCTGGGCGTGTTCGTGCCCAAGACCGCAAGCGACGTGGCCACTGCGCTCGCCATCGCCCGCGACATGAAGGCACCGCTGCTGCCGCGCGGCGGCGGCACCTCGCAATGCGGGCAGACCACCGGCCCGGCGCTGGTGATGGACTTCAGCAAGCACTTGCGGCAGGTGCTGTCGCTCGACCTCGTCAACGCCACCACCGTGGTCGAGCCCGGCATCGTGCTCGACCACCTGAACGCGCAGCTCAAGCCGCACGGCCTGTGGTACCCGGTGGACGTGTCGACCAGCGCACAA
>Ga0307508_10001180_pt1 | contig 30074 bp, 27 predicted proteins | sample 9_EM_MG_FD_203089 | JGI IMG/M metagenome (GOLD analysis project Ga0307508, IMG submission 203089) | Populus trichocarpa ectomycorrhiza microbial communities from riparian zone in the Pacific Northwest, United States - 9_EM | ecosystem: Host-associated > Plants > Roots > Unclassified | place...
CTGTGCTCGCGAAAATTCGGTCATTGTAGACAAGCGCGATTTGATATTGCGCTAGTCCTTAAGCGCCCTAGCGTGCGCTACTGTGCGCTAGTGGCGCTAGTACCTATAACAGTGTCATTTATAGGGGAGACCTTATAAGTGAGATAATACGGTAGCACAGGCTTGAGACTTCCACAAGCGCTTGCAAGATGCCTTTGGAATGATCTGGTCATCAATGGAACCCAGAATTCGAATGTTTCTCAATCGTCAGAGATATCGCAATCCGTACACAGCCTGGGAAGCCCTTTGCGAATGAAATGATGTTGCCACATTCCAATCTGTACGCATTTCTACCCTTGCCTGCCTCCACTTGGCTGTGATGAAGCCTGGAAAGTCTGTATCGGACCACAACTCCTCACTTTCGGATATCAGTCAGGAGCTGGAAGGGACTTCAGATGAAGTCATGGAGTGATACCTGATCATACGTATTGTCTCGACCCTTCCAGGGCACAATTCACCAACATTGTGGACATCCTCAAGAACCGACTGATCGAAGAACAAACAGTCAACTCCATCAGTACAATTCTGATAGAACACAAAACCGCACGAGCACTCGGCAACACCATGACAGGCTCCAATCTCAATCTGACTAGAAACTCCAGCAATGCCCTGTCAATGTCAACAGTGGCAAGCACCATCAAACCAATGGAAAAGGCATACACCATCGAAAGCCTTACAATAACAAATGGGCCACCTCAGACCCTAGCAACATCATGTGCTACTACTGCACAAGGAAAGGACACAAAGAGATTGACTGCAAAGTCAAGAAAAGAGCCACCGAATTGAGACCAGGAAAGAAAGACAAGCATGGAAAGCCAGCATCTGCTCATCATGTCTAAACCGGAGACAGAGTATTACACAGCCTGACTGCGATAGCAAGAGTGGCCGGACACACACACAAAACTGACAAATGGATAATCGACTCAGATTCTACCCACCATATCTTACCAAATCTGATGGACTTTCATGAATACCACCCACTCTAGGAATTCTTACAAGTCGAGTCAGCCAACTCTGTCTGTTTAGCAACAGCTGCCAGCAGCATCAACCTCCAGCTGGATTGTGGAATGCTCCTCAGGGTGGATGATCTATATGTACCAGACTTCGGAGCCTCCCTGCTGTCGGTACTCCAGTTGGTCAAGTATGGCATTGATATCAGTTTCCGTTTCCATTCACGTACTGCTTACATTACAGTACCATACGGGTTACCTGGCTACTATGTTACACCTGAACGAATTATCTCGAGTACATAACTAGATAGAGAAGATCCTGTGGCGTACGGACAGAAGAGGTTCCGGCTGTGGCTAGGGAAACGGAAAGTCTAGGCGCGAGATAAGGAACAGAGTTTAGCACTCGGCCGAGGATGCCGGTCATAAGGTTTAACTCCGGAGAAGAGGGGAGCAATTTGTGCAAACGAGCGACAGCATCATGCAGTTCCGGAAGTGGGCCCACTACCTCAGAGAGAGGGAGCCACATCACCTCAGGGTGGACGGAAGCTCTGAACCAGAGCCCCGCTTGGCTGCATGGCCTCCATACAAGCTGGCTCACCATAGGGTGAAAGTGGGAGCTCATGGAGTAGAGTCCCCGCTCGGCCGCATCATGTGGCAAAAACAACAACGGAACCTCATCCCCCTTATCTACACACCGGCCATGACCAACGAATTCACCCACGTCCAATGAGGTGCAGCCGCCTCGGAGGAATCCATGCCTGACCCACCCGCAACTCTTGGAAATAGCACAAAAGCTACCTCAAGGAATCACGGTGCGGGTCACCATTTCTCACTTGCTCGCTCACGGATAAATACAAAGGAGATTTCTCACCCCAGAGAGAAATCAGCACGAACATCCCCACCAACACTACCACTGACAAAACCACAAGCAAGATGTAAGATTATTCCGTTGTGAATTATCGAAAGTAGCCTGATTACCTTTGATTTCCCCACACTCTGGTTACAAGACAACCCCAGTGTTACACTATAATCTTGATATCAAAATCACCCTACTTTTATGATTTTCGAACACGAATTCGTCGAACGAAGCTTCAACCTCTTTGAACCTCAGATGAGCCACCACTTCGACCATACATACTCCTCAATCGACCACATCCTTGACCTAGATGATTGGGACCCCCTCATCGACTGACCAATACTGCAAGAACACGACTCTGACTACGAACCTTACAACTGGTACACCATCGAGTGGTGGGAGAATGCGCTTCTACACCAAATAGTCGACTGGGATGGATACCTATTCCGAGATCTGTTCAACTAGAAGTTCAGCGATCATGACTATTCGATCCATTCCCACGATCACCTAGACGTTTATTAAAATGTCGACCTCATCCGACTTCAACATGCTCCGCCTGGAAGCACCTCGGGACCTACTCCAGATCACTGATGGGACCCTAGCCCCGGAACAAGCAATAGAAGTGGCCAACCCCGCAGTCAGGGTCCGGACCATGGCGTGACAACAGCGGCAGGCTGAGAACGACCTGAGACAGCTCACTGAGCTATGCAGCAATAAGATTGACCAAACCGATCAACGAATGCAGCAGATTGAGGAGGCCTATCGAACATTGGCAGAAGGCACCTGGTACGTATATGACTGAGTAAACGCTAACGAAGAAATCGCAGAAGCCTGGGTACGCAACGAGCTGGCAAACGCGGCCAATCCCTATCAGACGCTTGCATGAAACGTCTCACAGGCCATTCTGGAGTGAACCAGTGAAGACAACCAGTGGCAAATATGCCAGGCCACCCAGCTCACCAGGGTAAATGACACTTTCGCCTTCCTGAACGAGGCCAACACCGCCCGAAGCCAGCACCTGGCCACCTTCCAGGGCAATATGGAGCTATGGGCAGCAAACCACCAAAGAAAACTAAACAAAGTTGAAGAAGAACTGTGGCGGGCAAGAGACGAAATCCGACGAATAGCCACCCAGATACCTGTTCCAGGATCCCCGAAGACAAAACCCCCATCCCCGGAACCACTGCAACACTGGCGCAGCCCGGTCAGACCTTCCAGCACCAGTGTTCCAACGGCACCAACCGCGCCCCCATGTTACACCTGAGGAAATCACGGGTCGGTACGTATCCTTAGAGAGGTACGTACCGGGGAAAGATAGGCGCCGGTAGTTAGCTATTTCTGGAAAGATCGGCTCAGAGAGTCTAGGCGGGAGATAAGAGAACAGAGTTTAGGCTTACGGCCGAGACCGGTCGTAAGAGTGTTACACTCCGGGATGAGGGATTTGATTGCACACGAACTGGAGACTGGCTAGACTTGGGCAGACTCCCGAAAAGAGCTGCCATGTCACCCGAAAGGTGTACGTGAAAAAGAGTCTAGGCGCAGCGACTCCACCTCGGTGCATAAAGAACTCATCTCTCCTATCTAGACCCCAGCCAGGACCAATGAGTTGCCCACGGGGTCGAAAGCCCCGGAGGAATAGTTAGCCCGAGTCATCAGATCCCACGACACCACAAGGAGCTATATAACCTGGCTCTTCTCTCCCGAAAGGAAGAAGAGACCGCACGAACATCCTCACCAAGAAAACACTACCCACCGAACCCACACACAAGATCTAAGATTATTCCGTTGTGAATTATCGAAAGTAGCCTGATTACCTTTGATTCTCTCCACACTCCGGTTACGATACAACCCCAGTGTCACACTATAATCTTGATCTCAAATCACCCTACTTTCATGCCCTCTTTCGAGCAAGATCACTTCCTTTTGCTTGACTTAGCCATGATTCTCGAACCCCAGTCGAGCTACCAATTGGACTATACCTTCGGCTCGATCAACGACGAGATAGCAACCGCCCTAAAAGAGGAAAACGAGTGGAACGAGTACGACAACGGACCAGCCCCTGTCGAACTCGACGACATCACGCCTTGGCACTGGTACACGCAGTACTGGGCTACCTGCGCTCTCCTTAGACAGTGCGCCAACCTCAACGGCCTCGAATTCAGAGAAATTTGTAACTACGAATTTCTCGACGACAAAACCCTTTACACCGGACACTTCCTAGACTTATACTAAGCCGGCGACCATGACATCATCCGACTTCAACATGCTTCGGCTGGAGGCCCCCCGCGACCTGCTCCAGATCACCAGCGGAACACCAAATTCGGAACAGGCAGTGGAGCTCGCCAACCCTGCGGTCTGGGTCAGAACCCTGGTACACCAGCAACGGCAGGCCGAGAACGACCTCCGACGTCTCACGGAGCTATGCGGCGACGCCTACAACCGAACCGACCGACGAACACAGGAAATCGAGCAGGCCTACCAAACCTTAGCGGAAGGCACTAGGTACGTATATGACCGAGTTAACGCTAACGAGAAAATAGCCGAAGAATGGATACGCAGCGAGCTATCCAGTACCGCGAACGCGTACCAATCCCTCGCCAGTAATATCTGGCAGGCCATCCTCGAACACACTGATGAGGCCAACGAACGGCAAATATGCCAAGCCACCCAGCTGGCCCGGGTAAACGATGCCCTATCCTTTTTGGCGGAAGCTAATACGGCCCGGAACCAACACCTGGCCAACTTCCAAGGAAACATAGAACTTTGGGCGGCAGAGCACCAAGCACGGGTGGCCGTCCTGGAAGATCAACTCCGGGAAGCAAGAACGGAAATACAACGCGTGGCGACTAGGATCCCACTACCCGCCACACCACCGGCGCCCCCAACCTGGAGAAGTCCGGTCCGGCAAACCAGTACCAGCGCCCCGTCAGCACATTCCCCACCGGCACTAGGGAGCCCGTTACGCTTAAACCCGGCCCCGACGCTCCGACGACAGAGGCCCCCAGCGGTACCTACGACGCCCGAAATGAGGCAGCGGTTGGAACAGCTCAAAAGCCACCTACCTCCCCAACCGCCAACCGTGGGGCCAATAACGGGGCAAGGAGGGAACCCTCCTTCCACACCACCCGAATCAGCGGCCGGGCCTCCATCGGGACCCCCATCCGAACCACCCCGACCACCTTCCCGACGTCCTCGCTCGCCATCGCCACCTAGGAATCCCGCGCCCACGATTACTACGCGCGACCTAATAAAACTGGTGGCGGAAGGGGTAGCACAGGCTACCCAGATGGCCACGACGGAGCCCAACCGTATCCGAACCTCCCGCCTGAAAATGGAGAACCCCGAGACATTCGACGGCAAGCCAACCACCCCCTTCAACAACTGGTGGAAGACGGTAACCAAGTACCTGAGTTTCTATCCCGAAACCTCGGACCAACAGAAAATTGTCTGGGTGGGAACGCTCTTGTCAGGCACCGCCAAAGCCTGGGACCTGCACCGGTACGACACGATGGGCGAAAACGATACTTGGGCGAATTACTCCGCAGCCATCCGAGCCGAATACTACGACTCCCGTGAAGCAGCTGGCGCTCAGCTCAAACTAAGCCAGCTCAAGTACAACGGGGATATTCGAGCCTATATGACCGAGTTCAGAGCGCTCAACAACCTCGCTCGGGCCACGGGGGAAAGTCTGCAGGAGAAGATCGACCTGGCAATGCCGGAGGCAGTGATCGACATGCGGTTCGCCCACTACCTGGGCGAGTTCGCCGACGATGAAGGATTCTTGCTCGCTACCTACCAAGCGGGACTCCAGGTCGAAAGGAAAAAGGCCCTAAAACAGGCCAAAGAACAGATGAAGGGACACACGACCGCCATGGGTACTGGCAAGCAGGACAAAAAGGACGATAGGAAAAATGACGCCAAAACAGACCTCAGGACAAAGGAAACCAACCAACGAGGGAACTCCTCCAACGCGAAAGCTCCCTGGTTCGGAAGGAAGGACACGTGGAGCACGCCAGACGAAGCAATGAAAGGCGTGCCCCCCGCGGAAAAGGAGGAATACCATCAGGACCGGGACGGCTGCTGGCGATGCGGAAGAACAGGCCACAAGACTTTTGAATGCCTATCCTTCAAAACCCGAAAAGGAACGGTACTTCCCCCGGCTCCATGGAAGGTAGGGGCCGTCAGGGATGGGAAAAGGAAGCAAGACGAAACGGAGGAACCAACCCCAACAACCAAACGGCAGAAAGTAGCAGCCGTAGAGACCATGGACACCGAAGCCATGCCACTCTGGGAAAGCGACGAGTCGGATTTTTAGAAGGCCCGGTCACGCCGCAACCGAAGGCCTCTCAAATATGCGGAATCTCCGGGAAAAAACGAAAGAACGAGGAACCAAGCGCTGGAACCCCGTCCAAGAAAACCGGAGAATTTCCCCGCGGTATCCGACCAATAATTGAGATGATAATCCACCATGAACAACGAAAGTACAAAATAAGGGCCCTACTGGACACCGGCTGCTCGCTAATGTTAATAAACCAAGAAACGGTCGGACGACTAAGGATCAAACAGCTCCCCAAGAAAAACCCAATCCGAATCGAAAACTACACCGGAGAAGTAGTGGGGGGAGCAGGAAAGTACGAAACGGAGCCGATAAAGTTGCAACACCGGAACCATTACACCATGGAACGCTTCATCATAACCCCCATGGATCCGGAAATCGACATTTTCCTCCCGTTCGAGTGGATCGATAAGCATGCGCCGCAAGGACCGTGGAACTCCCGAGAGGTACGATTCAACAGCGAGAAATGCTTGAACGAATGCACCAAGTTCGAGGCAAACGAATTCTCTTTGACCTGGGACGAGGACGTGGCCCTCGACGCGACCGCCCGCGTCATAGGTTACGTCTCGGGGACAAACGTTGGGGACCCGCTCGAACAAGTCCCGAAGGAATTCCGCCAACACCTGGGTGTTATGAGCAAGGAATTAGCAGACGCGCTGCCAGAACACCACTCCTACGACTGCAAAATCGACCTTAAGGAAGGAAGCACGGCCCCCTGGGGACCCATTTACCCCCTCTCAGAAATAGAGTTGCAGACTCTCAGAGAATGGCTAAAAGAAATGGAAAAAACAGGGAAAATAAGGAGATCGACTTCCTCGGCCGGATCACCAATCCTATTCGTACCTAAGCCTAATGGAAGGGGCCTCAGACTATGCATTGACTACCGAGGATTAAACAGCATTACGATCCCAAACCGCTACCCGCTCCCGCTCATGCAAGAACTGCAGGACCGGGTACAGGGTGCCCAGTGGTTTACGAAAATGGATTTGAAGAACGGGTTTAACCTAATCCGGATCAAGGAAGGAGACGAATGGAAAACAGCGTTCCGAACTCGCTACGGACTATACGAGTTCCAGGTAATGCCGTTCGGCCTCACCAACGCCCCATCAACCTTCCAGGATATGATGAACCACGTGCTATCAGACCTACTAGACGTAGGAGTATTAGCCTATATGGACGACATCCTAGTCTACGCAGGAACTCGCGAAGAACACGACCACCTGGTGAACGAAGTGCTGCGGCGACTACAAGAAAGCGGCCTAGCAGTAGCCCCAGAAAAATGCGTGTGGAGGGCACAAGAAGTGGAATTCTTGGGGTACGTCATAGGACGGGACGGCATCGAAATGGCGAAGGACAAAGTACAGGCGGTCCAAGACTGGAAGACTCCCAAATCCCTGACAGAGGTACAATCATTCCTGGGATTTGCTAATTTCTACCGACGGTTCATTCGGGACTACTCCAAAATAGCCCGACCCCTCACGGAGCTGACGAAGAAAACCAAGGAATGGGCCTGGAATGATCAAGCGGAGGCGGCGTTCACGGAACTAAAGCATAGGTTCACATCGGCACCGGTACTGGCTCACTTCGACGCCCAGAAACCGGTGATCATAGAAACCGATGCCTCGGACTTCGCTATCGGAGCCATCCTATCGCAGCGAGACGAAGAAAACCGTCTACACCCGGTGGCCTTCCACTCCCGAAAGTTCGCGCCCGCGGAAATCAATTACGAAATCCACGATAAAGAACTACTGGCCATAGTGGACGCCTTCAAACATTGGAGGCGTTACTGCGAGGGAGCGGCCCACCAGGTGCAGGTATTCTCCGATCACCAAAACTTGGAGTACTTTACGACCACCAAAGTACTCAACCGAAGGCAGGCAAGGTGGGCACAGGAACTGGCCGGAATCGACTTTAGAATCTACTACCGACCAGGGACACAAAACGGCAAGACAGATGCACTCTCAAGGCGTTCGGAGTACCGCCCGGAGAAGGGGGGGATGGAAAATCAGCCAATCACGACGGTCCTGCAGGAAAAACATCTAATGGACCGAAAGACCCGATCGTTCATTTGCTCTTCGGCAAGACTGGCATCCCTCCTGGTTCGGAAATGGGCGGAAGGATTCTTGGCTAAAGTCGAAGAGGAGGGAGAAAAAGATGAAGCCTACAGACAGGCAAGGAAAAAGGAAGTGGCGCCGGAGGAAGCGGCGTCGGAGGTCCGGAAGGACAAGGAAGTATGGAAGGAGAACGGGGTGTTATATCGAAGGAACCTGCTATGGGTGCCAAAAGGGCTAATACAACAAGTATTGGAGTCCGAACACAACACCAGGATAGCAGGGCACATGGGTCAAGACAAGACCATCGAGCTCGTACGACGAAATTTCTGGTGGCCAAAAATGAACGAACGAATAATCGACTTCGTCCGGAGTTGCCCGGAATGCCAGCAGAATAAGGCTTCCCGACACCAGCCTTACGGACTTACCGCACCCCTAGAGTTGTCTTACGCACCCTGGCAATCGATAGCAATGGACTTCATCACGGAACTACCAATATCGGAAGAATGCGACCAGCTATGGGTAGTCGTTGACCGATTCACAAAGATGGCGCACTTCCTTCCCTTAAAGAAAAACGGAAAAACAGCCGCTGACTTGGCGGTAATATTCGCACGGGAAATATGGAAACATCACGGACTCCCTACGGATATTGTGTCGGACCGGGACTCCCGATTTACCTCAGAAATATGGAAGGAATTCCTGCAGCTGCCTGGGATTCAACCTCGAATGTCCACGGCGTTTCACCCACAAACAGACGGACAAACGGAACGCCTCAACCAAACGATTGAAGCATACCTCCTGGCGTTCGTCGCAAAGGACCAAAGCGACTGGGTTTCCTTGCTACCAATGGCCGAGTTCGCCTACAACAACTCGGTCACGGTAGGTAACGGAATGACCCCGTTCTTTGCAAACTACGGATTTCACCCAGCGGCCATCGATCCCCCCGCCAAAGAACCCCTGAACCCAGCAAGCACGGTTTACGCTCACTGGATGCAAGCGATATATGAGGAATCATGACGAGGACTGGAAGCGGCGCAAGAGCGAATGCGCCGGTACACTGACCCGACCTGAAGGGAACCCCCGGCATACCAAGTAGGAGACTTGGTAATGCTCAACGGATGGAATATCAAAACCCGCCGGCCAACGAAGAAACTGGACCACAAGAACCATGGCCCTTTTCAAATCGAGAAAATCATCTCCCCGCTCGCCGTCCGCCTCACGCTGCCTCGGAAGTGGAAGATCCACAACGTCTTCCATGTCTCGCTCCTCGAACCATACCGAACAAGCGAACACCGAGCCCCACCGGACCCCTCCAAAGTACTCCGGGAGGCGGACGACATCGAACAAAGCGAAGAGTACGATGTCAAAGAGGTTATGTCCTCGGTTGAGCGCGGCCGAGGAAACAGCAAACGAATTCTATACCTCGTCAAATGGCTCGACTACCCGGAACGCAAGGACTGGACGGAAGAACCGTTCGACAACTTTTCAGTAGGCGGTCGAGAGAAGCTCCGGGAGTTTCATCGACAAAATCCCGACTCGCCGAGGGACTACCGGCTCACCGAGGGCTAGACCAGATCCACCGAGGACCTGGCGGTAGTGGGCTGAAGGGGCGGAGGACTTCAGCACCGCGAACATCAGGACCAACAAAAAGACCCGCCTCGCGGGCAACCACGAGAAGCCGCCGACCGGGCGCCCGGCGAAGAGTGCACATGACCGAAAAAACGTTGAGAGTCAGGAAAACCGTTCAGAACAGACGTGTCGACCCCTCGGCGACCGACTCGGACCGGCGGAACCGGCACAGATGGCACACAAGCGGTGAAGCGAGTCCCCGACAGCGCCGTCACTGCTCCAGCATACTAGTCTCCCCCCGGAAGGACGTGGGCGCGGTCACTGCCGAGTATACGGGTTACTAGCCCGAAGGACACCATGCCCCTCCCGATTCCCTGTGCCACCTGCGACCCCGGAACCCCACCGAGCCGGCCAAAGCCTTGGCACAGCGCGGCGGCGAGTACGACTCAATATGACACGAAAAGTATGGGTACGCGTCGGCCTACCCAGAGGGCCCCGCCATTCCGACGGATCACAGAGAAGGATGACTTGATCCGGTGGCGGGGAGGGCTGCAGGGGAGGAGGACTGCAGTCCGAGACGTTGAAAGGAACTCAGCGTTGAAAGAATCTCACGATCCAAGAAAAGAGACGGGCTACTTGAAAAATAGGATTAGCGCTCGGGACGAGGCTAAGGGGGAGGGGAGGTAGTGTTACACCTGAGGAAATCACGGGTCGGTACGTATCCTTAGAGAGGTACGTACCGGGGAAAGATAGGCGCCAGTAGTTAGCTATTTCTGGAAAGATCGGCTCAGAGAGTCTAGGCGGGAGATAAGAGAACGGAGTTTAGGCTTACGGCCGAGACCGGTCGTAAGAGTGTTAAACTCCGGGATGAGGGATTTGATTGCACACGAACCGGAGACTGGCTAGACTTGGGCAGACTCCCGAAAAGAGCTGCCACATCACCCGAAAGGTGTACGTGAAAAAGAGTCTAGGCGCAGCGACTCCACCTCGGTGCATAAAGAACTCATCTCTCCTATCTAGACCCCAGCCAGGACCAATGAGTTGCCCACGGGGTCGAAAGCCCCGGAGGAATAGTTAGCCCGAGTCATCAGATCCCACGACACCACAAGGAGCTATATAACCTGGCTCTTCTCTCCCGAAAGGAAGAAGAGACCGCACGAACATCCTCACCAAGAAAACACTACCCACCGAACCCACACACAAGATCTAAGATTATTCCGTTGTGAATTATCGAAAGTAGCCTGATTACCTTTGATTCTCTCCACACTCCGGTTACGATACAACCCCAGTGTCACACCCCACCACTTCCGACCCACTCGGCACTTCAGAGCCCCATCCGGCTCACTCCCGTCCTTTTTACTCGAAGGCCACGATGGCCAGCTGTCCCTCCCTCAAGCCTGCCTTCGGAACCGCTTTCCCCACCGCTACCGACTGCCAGGAGTTCAGGAGGAGGCCCTCCACAAAGGCCAAGATGGCCGGCCGTGCTCCCCTCCTCCTCGCCACCATCCCAAGAAGACAAAAGAAGGGAGGACGACGAAGACCTATATGAGTGAAATCTTCCAATGGGAAGACCCCCGTGGGACACGAGGGAACCAATGAGGGCACAATTGGCAACCATGATCACACCAGAAGAAATAGTAAGGTTAGTGGGAGCCGTGATTGCGGTGGTACGAGAACCGGAGCGACTGGCGAATGAGGCAAGGATTTACACCTCGTGTTTAAAAATCGAGAATCCAGAAAAGTTCGACAGAAAGAGCCCAACAGCGTTTAACCAATGGTGGGAATCGGTCACCATGTACCTGAGATTCTACCCAGAAACAAACAGTGGACAAAAAATCGCTTGGGTCGGAACTTGCTCTTGGACATGGCGCTGCTCTGGCACCTACACCGATACCGGGAATTGAGGGACAATGACACCTGGGTCAACTATTCCATGGCCGTCAGAGCAGAATACCGGAATGAACGGGAGGCGGCCGACGTGCAGCTGAAGCTGGGTCAGCTCTGCTACCAAGGGTCTATCTGCACCTATCTGACAGAATTCCGGGCCCTCAATCTTTTCGCCTGAGCCACAGGTGAAGCCCTGAAGGAGAAAATCGACCGTGTGATGACATCCGAAATCCTCAGAATGCGTATCGCTCACTACCTTGGGGAATTCGAGGATGACGAAGGATTCCTGTAAGCTACGTACCAGGCAGGAATACAAGTGCAAAGACTGAAAACCCTCGAAAAAGCCAGGGAAGGACAAAAAGGCGTTCCAAAGGATGACCAGAGGAAAGATAGCTCGAATAAAGAAGATTCAGGAAAAAAGGACGGTCAGAACAAGGAAAGACAGGGCAATGCCCGAAAAACCAAGGAAATCCGGCAGAACACCGAATGGAAGAGCCAGTATGGCCGCTTGGCAAGATGGGAATCAAGGGACACGGTACTAAAAGGTGTGCTGACTAAGGAACAAGAGGAATATGGATGAAGCCAAGATGACTGCTGGAGATGCGGAAGGAACAGGCATAGAACCTATGAATGCTTCTCCTTCAACACAAAACGAGGAATGGTCCTACCTCTGGCCCCGTGGAAGGCATCAGCCGTATCAGAAGGGAAAAGGAAACGATCGGAGGAACCCGAGACCCTCTCTGCCACCAAATAACAAAAAGTGGCAGCAGTCGAAACCATGGACACTGACACCGTGGTCCCACTATGGGAGGACTTGGATTCGGATTTTTGAGAGGTTGGGCTACGCCGCAACTCGCGACCTTGACAATGATATGCGGGGTATCCAAAAAACAAAAAAATGAGGAACCAATTGCTGGAATCTCACACAAAAAACCAAGGAACCCCGTAAGCGGCAGGCACCCGGTGATCAGGATGGTACTACACCAGGGCAAGGAAAGGCACCAAATCCGGGTGTTACTGGACACTAGCTATTCTATAGCACTCATCAACCAGCCGACGGTGGAAAAACTCGGCATATGGAAACGCAACCATGAGAACGCCCGCAGTATTAAAAGCTACACTGGAGAAAGCGTCAGAGGAGTAGGCCAATTTTATACAGCACCTATGCTCCTCCAGCACCGAAGGCACTATTTCAGGGAAAAATTCGAGATTTCACCTATGGATGTGGATATTGACGCCTTCCTCCCCTTCGAATGGATATCTGCACACCCACCCCAGGGCGCCTGGACAGACAAGGAAATACGATTCAACAGCATCGGATGCCTAACGAACTGCACCCAGTATGAGATGAACAAATTCTCGCTAACCTGGGACGATTCAGTCGCTACCAACCCTACATTGTGGCTCATAGGATACGTTTCCACGGTATCGGAAGAAGACCTGCTGGAAGCAGTCCCACAAGAATTCCGTCAACATCTAGGAATCATGGGAAAAGAAGCAGCGGAGGCCCTTCCCAAGCATCGTCCCTACGACTGCAAAATCGACCTCCAGGAAGAGAGTACAGTACCGTGGGGACCCATTTACCTGCTCACCGAAGTGGAACTCTAGACACTCCGGGAATGGCTGAAGGAAATGGACTGGACAGGCAAAATTAAACACTCTACCTCGCCGGCCGGCTCACCGATCCTCTTCATACCAAAATCACACGCATGAGGATTACACCTATGTGTGGACTACCATGTCCTAAACCGCATCACAATTCCAAACCGGTACCCTCTACCACTGATGCAAGAGTTACAGGACCGCATCCAGGGAGCAAAATGGTTCACAAAGATGGACCTCAAAATCGGGTTTCATTTCATCTGAATGAGGGAGGGCGATGAATGGAAAACAGCATTCCGAAATCATTACGGCCTCTTCGAATTCCAAGCCATGCCATTCGGATTGACCAACGCCCCATCCACCTTCCATGATATGATGAACCACATCTTCTCGGACATGTTGGATGTAGCAGTACTGGTGTTCATGGATGACATCCTGGTCTATGCCGATTCAGAGAAAAAAACATGACGACACAGTTTGGGAGGTTCTCACACGGCTACAAGAAAACAGCCTAGCGATCTGACCCGAGAAATGTGTTTGGAAGGCTCAGGAAGTGGAATTCCTGGGTTACGTCATAGGGAGAAGTGGCATCAAAATGTCAACGGAAAAAGTCGACGTGGTACTGGGATGGAAAACGCCTCAGAGCCTAACGGAGGTTCAATCCTTTTTGGGTTTTGCCAACTTCTACAGACGGTTCATTCAAGACTACTCCAAAGTAGCTCACCCATTACCAGAGCTGACCAAGAAAACGGAAAAATGGTCCTGGAACCCAGAAGCGGAAGCATCGTTCGAAGAACTCAAGCGACGATTCACGACGACTCCAATCCTAGCACATTTTAACCCCGCAAAGGCTGTCATCATCGAAACCGACGCCTCGGACTTTGCGATAGGAGCAGTCCTGTCCCAACGAGACGACGAAAACCGCCTACACCCAGTTGCTTTCCACTCCAGAAAGTTCCAACCTGCGGAGATCAACTATGAAATCCACGATAAAGTACTTCTCGCAGTAGTCGATGCCTTCAAACACTGGCAGTGCTACTGCGAAGGAGCAACCCACCAAGTCCAGGTCTTCTCGGACCACTAGAACTTGGAGTACTTTACAACGATGAAAGTACTAAACCGACAGCAGGCACGATGGGCACAGAAACTAGCCGGCATCGATTTCAGAATCTACTACCAGCCAGGCACCCAGAACAGGAAGCCAGACGCACTGTCAAAACGTTTGGAGTACCGCCCTGAAAAAGGGGGGGGTAGAAAACCAGCCAATAATGATGGTTTTGGGAAAGAACCACTTCGAGGAACGCCTAATATGTACCTTTGTCTGCTCATCAGCCAGACTGGCATCGCTCCTAGAGAAAAAATGGTCCGAGGAGTTCTTGGCAAAAGTCAGGAAAGAAGGAAGAAAGGACAAGGCCTACAAACAGGCAAAGAAAGAGGAAGCGGCAGCAGAAGAACTGTCACCGAAGGAGTGAAAGATCAAGGAGCTACAGAACAAGAACGATCTGCTGTACCGAAAAAACCTGCTTTGGGTTCCAAACGAGCTGGTACAACAGATACTGGAGTCAGAACACAACACAAAAATCGTGGGCCATATGGGGTAGGACAAAACAATCGAACTGATCCGATGGAATTTCTGGTGGCCAAAGATGAACGATCAAATCATCGACTTCGTCAGCAGCTGCTCAGAATGTCAGCAAAACAAGACTTCCCGACACCAGCCGTATGGGCTGTCCTCCCCACTAGAGCTGCCATACGCACCATAGCAGTCAATAGCAATAGACTTTATCACGGAACTCCTGACCTCGGAGGAGTGCGACCAACTCTAGGTGATCATCGACCGATTTACCAAAATGGCACACTTCCTCCCGCTGAAAAATGAGGAAAAAATGGCATCTGATTTGGCAGTAACCTTCGGCCGAGAGGTATGGAAACACCACGGCCTCCCCACCGATATTGTGTCAGATAGAAACTCTCCCTTCACCTCGGAAACATCAAAGGAATTCCTCTGACTATCAGAAATTCGGCCTCGGATATCAACGGCATTCCACCCACAGACCGACGGTCAAACAGAACGGCTCAACCAAACAATTGAAGCCTACCTCTGAGCCTTCATCAGCAAGGAACAGAACGACTGGGTCCGCCTGCTACTGATGGCTGAGTTTGCCTACAATAACTCAGTCACAATGGGTAATGGTATGTCCCCGTTCTACGCTAACTATAGCTTCCACTGTTATGAGGATCACAACGAGAGGAGACAAGAGAGGAGATAGGAAATGAAAGAAGAGAAGAGAGTTGTTGATTCAGAGAGCGGACATCTAGCTACTTATATAGTCCCGCTCCTTCCTCACTGAGTCATCCTTGCGGAGAGTGCTGCTCCGCCTGCAGCTGCTCCAGAGCGGCCCATTGCCTTCTCGGTGCAGGCTAGAACGCTCCGCTCTGATCCGTTCCGCTGTTATTTCCCTTAAGCAATATACAGCGGGACGTAACCTCCGTTATTTCCCTTAAGCAATCTGCACTGGCAGATACCATCATCCGGGGTGGCCCGGTTTAGGGTTACATCCACCCGGCGGCTATGGATCCAGCGTCAACGGAACCCCTTAACCCAGCCAGCAAGGTATACGCTCACTGGATGCACACTGTGCACGAGGAGTCCCGGAAGGGGCTGGAAGAAGCACAGGAGCGAATGCGCCGGTACACCGATCTGGCAAGAAAGGAACACCCCGCATACCAAGTAGGAGACTTGGTAATGCTCAACGGCCACAACATCAAAACGCGCAGCCCCTCGAGGAAGCTGGACAACAAAAATCATGGCCCCTTCCAGATCGAGAAAATCGTCTCCATGCTTGCTGTCCGCCTCACGCTACCTCAAAAATAGAAGATTCACAATGTTTTCCACATCTTGCTGCTCGAACCTTATCGAACCAGTGAACACAGAGCACCACTGGACGCTGCAAAGGTAATCCGGGAGGTGGACGACATCGAGCTATCAGAGGAGTACGATGTCGAAGAAGTTATGTCCTCGGTTGAACGCGGCCAAGGAAATAACAAACGAATCCTATACCTTGTCAAATCGCTTGACTATCCGGAGTGCAAGGACTGGACAGAAGAACAATTCGACAACTTTTTGGTAGGCAGTCTGGAGAAACTCCAGGAGTTTCACCAACAAAACCCAGATGCGCTGAGGGACTACCAGCTCACCGAGGGCTAGACCAGATCCACCGAGAACCTGGTGGTAGTAGGTCGGAGGGGAGGAGGACTCCGATCAAAGATGCACACCAAGACCCGCTTCACGGACCCCCCAGAAAAGCCACTGACCGGGTGCCCGGCAAGGACTCCTGAGACGGCGGACGTTGAGAGTCAGGAAAACCGTTCAGAACAGACGTATCGACCTCTTGGCGATGGGCTCGGACCAGTAGAACCAGCATGAATAGCGACATAAACGGTAAAGTGAGTCCCCGACAGCGCGGTCACTACTCCAGCACACTAGTCTCCCCCCGGAAGGACGTGGGCATGGTCACTGCTGAGTATACCAGTTTCTAGCATGAAGGACACCATGTCTCTTCCGATTCCCTATTGCTATTCACGACCGCGGAACCCCACCGACTCCACCAAAGCTTTGATGCAGCACGACGGCAAGTACGACTCAATATGACATGACAGTAGGAGTATGCACTGGCCTACTCTGAGGGCCCAGCCGTGCCAGGTTCCTGGAACACTCGAGGGAGAGTGCCTGCCGACCAGCAGCTGGGAGGGATGCAGGGGAGGAGGACTGCATTCAGCGACACAAATCGAATCTCAGCAACATCTATACGAACCATACAGGAGGATGCTGGCTACTTAGAAAGATTAGCACTCGGGACGAGGCTAGGGGAGAGGGGAGGTAGTGTTACACCTGAACAAATTATCTCGAGTACATAGCTAGATAGAGAAGATCCTGTGGCGTACGGACAGAAGAGTCTCCGGCCGTGGCTAGGGAAACGGAGAGTCTAGGCGGGAGATAAGGAACTGAGTTTAGCTCTCGGCCGAGGACACCGGTTGTAAGGTTTAACTCCGGAGAAGAGGGGAGCAATTTGTGCAAACGAGCGACTGCATCATGCAGTTCCAGAAGTGGGCCCACAACCACAGGAAGAGGCAGCCACGTCATCTGAGGGTGGACGGAAGCTCAGGACTGGAGCCCTGCTCGGCTGCATGGACTCCATGCAAGCTGGCTCACTATAGGGTGAAAGTGGGAGCTTACGGAACAGAGTCCCCGCTCAGCCACATCATGCAGCAAAAACAAAAACGGAACCTCATCCCCCTTATCTACACCCTGGCCATGACCAGCGGATCCACCCATGTCCAACGAGGTGCAGCTGCCTCGGAGGAATCCAAGCCTAACCCACCCGTGACTCTTGGAAAAAGCACAAAAGCTACCTCGAGGAATCACGGTCCGGGTCACCATTTCTCGCTCACTCACTCACGGATAAATACAAAGGAGATTTCTCACCCCAGAGAGAAATCAGCACGAACATCCCCACCAACACTACCACCGAAAAAACCACAAGCAAGATCTAAGATTATTCCGTTGTGAATTATCGCAAGTAGCCTGATGTGACACCTGGGTACTCAGGTACAGAGGTGGATGTAAAGATATCGTGAAGTCAGGTTCGATTGATTCTTTATTCACAGCGGAATAATCTTAAGTTCATCGTGTCAGGGTGTTGTCGTGAGTGTGGTATCCGAGCATGGGGAATCCAGGTTTCTTTCTGGTGGAGTTTCGAGCGGTATATATGCGAAGTTTTTCGTCTGATGCTTTTTTCTTCCTATCGCTATGCTGGGGGTTTCAGTCTCAAGACGCGCGTCCTCAGAGAGGCCCGCGCACGGGTGTGGTTGGCCCTGACCGGTTCTAGCGATAAGGGTGAAGGTAGTCAGACGGCGACCTCGTATTCCACCGGTCGCTAGTCTTTCGGACTATGCTGGCTTCGTATCGAGGTCCTAGTCAGGATCGGTTGTAACTCTTTCGGAGTCTGCCGTCCCTCTTAGTTTGCCACTGGCCCCTCTCCAGAGTTATTCTTACGTCCGTTCGTCTCGGCCATAAGGTCCTAACTCCAGGTCTTATCTCGCGTCTAGACTCTCCCAGACCTGTCTTGCAACATGAGCCCTGCTTATGGCGTGCGACTTGTAGGAAGCTAGTTACCACCTTTATCTCGTTCTCATATGCAGCAGCTACAAGAGTTAGCAGTGCGTCGGGTCTACCCAGCAGGCTGGCCTAAGATCCATCACCTGCTGAGGTTACCCTTACCACGCTTTCTCTTGTCAAACTGCTTTCCGAGGTCCCGAGACACCTTTCGGGTATCCCTAGTTCACGTGACTTACTGTTCACTACCTTGCTCCTTTGTACCTTATCCCCGTTTGTTACCCTTGGGTGTAACACTACTCCCCCTCTTTCTTAGCATCGGCCTGAAGCTAACTATCCTGACTCCTCTTCTTTCTTGTGTATTCAGTGGAATGTAGTCCTCTAGCCCCTGCATCCCTCCAGTTGCCTGGCCCGAAGAAAACCCTCCAGTGGGAAAAAACTTCAGAACCAATTCGGTTGGCGACCGGCCCTCGGATCTGGGTAGTCTTCCGACCGGTCCAGGATCCTACGTTGGAGTGGTACAAAGGAAACCAGGAAACCGCAGCGTTCCCCCGAAGAGGTGATCAGAAGACAGGTTGACCTGGCACGCCGGTGTAGGAGGGGATCAGGCCGGCCATATGGTAGTCTCGCCGCCAGAGCCAGTCAAAACCAGTGGCTCTTAACCAGTCAACCATGCCTCGCCACAGTTAAAGGATGGCCACTGTTTCTTCTGGGATTACAATACCTTTGCTCTTCTGCTCGTTGAAAAAGTCTTTGTCGGAATGAAGTCCTCCTCCCCTTCATCCTACTACCCCCTGACCGTGCTTCAACCCCATCGGCTTCGATATGTGCCAGTGGCAGGTTGGAGTCTAGCCCTCGGTGAGCCGGGAGTCCCTCGGCGTGTCTGTGTTCTGTCAGTGAAACTCTTGAAGTTTCTCCAGACCGTCTACCAAAAAGTTGTCATATGGTTCTTCCGTCCAGTCCTTCTGGTCTGGGTAGTCGAGCCACTTGATGAGGTACAGGATACGGCACCCTTTCCTAGTGCTCCCAGGGACCTCGTCAACATTGTACTCCTCGCACTGTTCGATATCGTCGGCCTCTCGGAGGATCTTCTAGGGGTCCAGCAGTGCTCGGTGTTTGCTGGTTCGATACGGTTCGAGTAGCGACACATGGAAGACATTGTGGATCTTCCATTTCCGGGGAAGTGTGAGTCGAACCACGAGGAACGAGACGATCTTTTCCACCTGGAAGGGGCCATGAATCTTGTGGTCCAGCTCCCAGGAGGGTCGGCACGTTTTGAAGTTGCGCCCATTGAGCATCACCAAGTCTCCGATCTGGTACTTCAGGCGCTTGGTGTGCTGGGGGTCCGTATAGCAGTGCATTCGTTCGAGTGCCGCTTCCAGTTGTTTGGCGGACGCCTTGTGTACCACCTGCATCCAGTGGGCGTAGAGTTTGCTAGCGGGGTTCAAGGGTCCTGAGGCGGCTGGGTCGGAGGACACAGGATAGAAGCCGTAATTGGCATAGAACAGGGACATTCCATTACCCATGGTAATCGAGTTGTTGTAGGCAAACTCCGCCATCGGGAGAAGGCCTACCCAGTTGTCCTGTTCATGGCCGACAATCGCTCGGAGGTATGCTTCAATTGTCTGGTTGAGGCGTTCCGTTTGTACATCGGTTTGGGGGTGGAAGGCTGTCGACATCCTTGGGCAGATGCCGGATAGCCGCAGGAATTCTTGCCATATCTCGGAGGTGAAATGTGAGTCTCAGTCCGAGACGATATCTATGGGTAGCCCATGGTGTTTCCAGACTTCCCGTGCGAAGATGACTGCTAGGTCTGCCACCGTCTTCTTTTCCTTTCCAAGGGGGAGGAAGTGCGCCATCTTTGTGAATCGATCTATGACCACCCACAACTGGTCGCATCCTTCCGAGAGTGGCAGTTCCGTAATGAAATCCATTGCGATGGACTCCCAGGGGGCGTACGGGAGTTCCAAAGGGGAGGAAAGCCCATACGGATGGTGCTGAGCCGCCTTGTTCTTCTCGCATTCGGGGCAGCTTCAAACGAAGTTGATAATTCTTTCGTTCATCTTTGGCCACCAGAAGTTGGGTCGGATTAGCTCGAGTGTCTTGTCTTGGCCCATGTGGCAGGCAATTTTCGTGTTGTGTTCAAACTTGAGAATCAATTTCTTGAGGTTGCCATCCTCTGGGATCCAGAGCATACCCTTTCGGTAGAGTAGCCCGTCCTTGATCTTGAAGACCTCTTCCATCCTGACCTTTCAGTCACTCTGCCGCACCTCACGAGGGTGGTCAGCTGCTTCGTTGACCTTTCAATCATTCAGTGCCACATTCCCCAGCACTGCTTCCAGTTCTTTCCATGCACCTTGGTATTCGCTGTCCTTTCCTGCCGCTTTTTTCACCGCTTCCGCAAACTCTTCCGACCATTCCTGTGGTGGGAGTGAGGCAAGCCTTGCCGACGAGCAGATGAATGTTCTTTCTTGCCTATCTGGCTCCGCAAAGTTGTCTTTTTTTGCAAAACTGTTGTAATCGGCTGGTTTTCGCTCCCCCCTTTTTCAGGGCAGTACTCTGAACGCCTTGAAAGAGCGTATGGTTTCCCATTCCGGTTTCCTGGTCGGTAGTAGATGCGGAAGTTGATGCCTGCCAGTTCCTGGGCCCACCCTGCCTGGCACCGATTGAGTATCTTTGTGGTCGTAAAATACTCGACGTTCTGGTGGTCGCTGAACACCTGGACCTGATTTGACACCCCTTTGCAATATCAGCGCCAATGTTTAAAGGCATCGACGTTGGCCAGAAGTTCCTTGTTGTGGATTTCGTAGTTGATTTCCGCTGGCTGAAACTTCTGGGAGTGGAAGGTCACAGCATGCAGTCTTCCCTTCTCGTCTGTTTGCGACAGGATGGCCCCGATTGCGAAGTCGGAGGCATCCGTGTCGATAATCACTGGTTTCGTAGCATTGAAATGGGCTAATATCGGCGCTGTCATGAATCGTTGTTTTAACTCCTGGAAGGCTTCTTCTGCCTGTGGGTTCCACTTCCATTCTTTCTTGTCCCCTTTAGTCAGTTCCATCAGGGGTCTGGCTACTAGGGAGTAGTCCTGAATGAAGCGTTGGTAGAAGTTAGCAAATCCCAAGAAGGACTGTACTTCTGTCAGGGATGCCGGGGTTTTCCAATCCAGCACCGCCTCCACTTTTGCCCTTGCTATCTTGATTCCTTCGTGACTGATGATGTATCCCAGGAATTCCACTTCCTGGGTCTTCCAAACGCATTTGTCTGGTGAGACTGCCAGCCGGTTTTCCTGCAGTCTTCTCAACACTTCCTTAACCTTCTGGTCATGCTCTTCCTCAGTCTTCGCATAGATTAGGAAGTCGTCCATGTAGACCAAGAGACCCAGGTCTATCATGTCGGAAAAGATGTGGTTCATCATGTCCTGGAAGGTTGATGGTGCATTGGTTAATCCGAATGGCATGACTTGGAACTTGTATAGCCCGTAACGAGTCTGGAATGCCGTTTTCCATTTGTCTCCTTCCCGGATGCGAATCAGGTTGAATCCATTTTTTAAGTCCAGGTTGGTAAACCATTTGGCTCCTTGGACCCGATCCTGCAGCTCTTGCATAAGGGGAAGGGGATATCGGTTGGGAATCGTTATTCGGTTGAAAGCCTGGTAGTCGACACAGAGCTGGAGTCCTCTTTCACCCGGTTTTGGCACAAACAGGATTGGAGATCCCGCCGGGGAGGTGGATCTTCGGATTTTTCCCGTCCTTAATATTTCCTTGAGCCATTCCCTGAGGGTTTGAAGCTCATTTTCCGAAAGGGTGTAAATTGGTTCCCAGGGGGCGGTTTCTCCATCCTTGAGGTCGATCTTGCAATCGTATGGCCGGTGTGCTGGCAGTGCCTCTGCAGCTTCGTGGCTCATGATGCCGAGATATCCCTTGAATTCTTCAGTGACTTGAACCCGTGGGTCTCCCTGGTCGATTGCTGAAACGTACCCTATGATCCTGGCTTCTGGGTCAAAGGTAACGGTTTCATCCTGGGACAGAGAAAATTCTACAGTCTCGAATCGAGTGTATTTTTCCAGGCACCTAGGGCTGCTGAAGCGGAGTTCCTCCGAGTCCCATGCACCTTTGGGGGGGGTGTTTGGCGATCCACCAGAATGGAAGGAAGATGTCGACTTCGGGTTCCAGTGGTGTCACCTCGAACACTTCTTGTGAGTAGTGTTTTCGATGTTGGAGCAGGAGGGGTTCGGTATATTCCATTCCTTCTCCTTTTACTTCTTCCCCCGAGCAGTTCTGGAGTGGGGCTGCTTTCAGCCTGAGAATTCAGGTTATATCATATTTTTCGGTAATCCTTATACTAATGAGGGGTACCGAGCATCCGGTGTCGAGCAGGACCCATACTGCGTAGGGCCCCATGAAATTATCATGGTGGTTATCGGTCTTTTGCCGCAATGTGGTTTGTTCATAGACTTTTCGGGCGAGGCTTTATTAGGGTTGAGCCTTTTTCGTTGTCTATCCTGCAAGGGTCCACTTGGTTCCTCCGGACCCTTTTGTTTTCGATTTGTCCCACAAATTATTGGGAAGGACTTGGGGTGCGGTGGGCCCTGTCCTTCTAAAAATCCGAGTCGTCCTGCCAGGCTGACTGCAGCGTAACACCCGCAGCCTTCTGCATATCTTTGTCCTCGGTTTTTATATGGACCGCCTTGCTCTGTTTGGCAGCCGCTGCCTCGTGGGCTTCTTCTTCCCTTTTCCTTTTCCCATGGAGGTAGCTGACCGGCTTTGGGGCCTCCGGTAACTCCGTCCCTTTAATCGTTGTTCGGGCGTAGCAGTCCAGGGTGGCGTGGCTGTCTCTTCTGCACCTCCAGCAGCTAGCCTTGCTGTTCCTGTGGGCGTTGATCTCACCTTGAGGGACTCCTTTGTAGGCGTTGCTGCCGCTTCCCCAGTGGCTCTCCACCCATGTTTTCCTTGGCTTTTCAGCCTTGCCCCCCGAGTCAGGCATCCCAGCCTGCTTGGGGCCACCACTCTCCTTGCCCTTTTGGACATTGCCCGGACTTTTCCCATCTGGGCCATCCTTTCATCCTCCTCCATTTCCGGGTTGTGCTTTCCGGGCCGCCTTCAGGGCCTTTCTTCGTTCCACATGCAGGCCGGCATTGTAAGTGGCCATGAGGAAGTGTTCATCGTCTATGAACTCCTCCATGTAGTGAGCGAAGCGCATGTCCAGGATGTTATCGGGCATGGCTTGGTCGATTTTTTCCCTGAGGCCTTCACCTGTGGCCTGAGCGTATACATTCACGGTGCGGAACTCCGTGAAGTAGGCCTTGATGTCCCGCTTGTACTGGAGCTGGCTGAGCTTCAGCTGGGCATTGGCCGCTTCCCTTGTATCCCAGAACTCTGCCCTGATAGCTGTGGTGTAGCAGGCCCAGGTATCTCGGTCCGCCATCATCCTGCATCGGTGCTGGTGCCAGGATTTCACGGTGTCGGACAGCAGTGTTCCTACCCAGGCGATCTTCTGGGTGTCCACCGTCTCTGGGTAAAACCAAATGTATTTGAGAACCGATTCCCACCAGACATTGAATGCCGAGGAGGGTTTCCTGTCGAAGGATTCTGGGTTCTTTAGTTTGAGCTGGGAGGTGTTTATTCTTACCTCCATGGTTCTCTGATCGGTTCTTGCCGCTGCAATGCCTTCTCCCACCAGCCAGGCGATTTCCTCTGGGGTCAGCATGGTGGCGATGCAATCAGTGCGAAGTGGTGTGGCTTCTGGTGGGGGTCTCCTGATCACCGGGTTTCGGGGCCTCTCCAGGATCGTTCACATGTCATCGCCGTCAGGGGCCTTGGCTGGCTTCTCATTGCCCGGGGTCAGTTCAGGAGAGGGGGATCGGAGTACCAACCGTGTTCGTGGCGTTCTGGGGGGGTCTCCTCCTTGTCCTCCGGCGGCCGCCTCCAGGGTGCCTTCCCTGGAGGCAGGGAGTGGGACTTCCCTTGGGAGGGCTGACTGTAGGTAAGTGGGCGTGGTGTAGTGGTCGCCCATTTGATAGCACTTACCTCTGTTCGCAGCTGCTGCTGTTCCTTTGCCAGTTGTTCGGTTTCCTCCTGCTGTTTCTGGGCCCATTTTTTGCAGTTGTTGTTCCACGTGTTTTGTTCCTCCGCTCATTTTCGGTCTGCAACCTGGAGGAACTGGACTGCATGGTTCAGCCGGGTTATCCTGGTGACTTGGTGTCCTTCCTTTTCGGCCAGGTTCTTGTCGCAGGAGGTGATTGCCGTCCAAATGTCGGTGGCAAATTTTTGAGCGGCACTGGCAGTGCGCATCAGCTCAGTTTGCATCCATTCTTGGGATACAGTCAAGTTGGCCTCGGCTGTTTTGTAAACGTATTCGAGGGCATGGGTGAGCAGTTGGTAATTCCGCTGGATGGCAATGATTCGTTGATCACCTGGTTGTAGGCGTCAGCGCACATGCCGTGGAGTTGTTCGAGGTCCCATTGGGCTTGCTGGTGCTGCGTGACCAGCAGTCGTACCCATGCGGTGGGGTTTGGGAGGTCAATGGTGGGCAGGTCGGTTTCCGTTTCTGTATAGACCTCAAGCGCTGTTCGCGGGTACTCCAGCCGGAGCATGTCGACATTTGATTCGGTCATCTCCTAGTACTCGACCAAGTGGCCGTGGGAGTGGATCGAGTAGTCGTAGTCACCGCACTTGTAATCAAAAAGGTCTTGGAACTTATATCCGTCCCAGTCGACTGTTTGGTGGAGAAGCACGTTTTCCCACCACTCAATCGTATACCAGTTGTATGGTTCGTAGTCGCTGTCGTTTTCTTGTGGGGTGGGTCCGTCGACAAGCGGATCCCAGTCGTCAGTGAGTTCAGTGTTGATGGATCCAAATCCCTGGTCGAAGTATTGAGTTGCAATTGGCTCAAAAAGGTCAAAGCTGCCTTCAACAAATTCATGTTCAAAGATCATGAAGGTAGGCAATGTGAATCGAAGGTGAATTGGGAACCAAGATTATAGTGTGACACCTGGGTACTCAGGTACAGAGGTGGAGGTAAAGATATCGTGAAGTCAGGTTCGATTGATTCTTTATTCACAGTGGAATAATCTTAGGTTTGTCGTGTCGGGGTGTTATTGTGAGTGTGGTATCCGAGGATGGGGAATCCAGGTTTCTTTCTGGCGGAGTTTCGAGTGGTATATATGCGAAGTTTTTCATCTTGTGCTTTTTTCTTCCCATCGCTACGCCAGGGGTTTCAGTCTCAAGACATGCGTTCTCAGAGAGGACCGCGCGCGGGTGCGGTTGGCCCTGACTGGTTCTAGTAATAAAAGACTTCTGGATCCACTGGGCTGCATGAGGGACTTAACCCCCGAAAGGGTTGGGTGAGTGATGCGGTGCTAAACAGAACCTTGTTTCATTATCGTCAGACGGAGCAGGAAGAGTAGCTTCGGGCTCCAGCCTGCACCCAGGAGGGTCTGGTGTGTGAGTGTATTCCTTACCTTATCTTACCTGTGAGGCAGTCATCGCATGAGCTGTTTGGCAGTCGCCAAAGCGTCAGACGATCCGCCGAACCGAAACAATATACACAAGCCGTCTGGCATGCCGCTGGGTATGCATCGCACCATCCGCAGAAGTGCAGATATGCCTAAGTGCAGCGAGTGAGACAACAGTGGATCGGGAAGGAGACGGAAGGATACGTGAGGGGCTCAAGAGTCTAGGCAGGAGATAAGGAACGGGGTAAAGGATACGGCCGAGACACCGGCCATATGGATTACTCCAGAGAGCGGGGCCATGGCAAACCGGGGGTGTGAGAGGAAGGAGCTAGGATGAGATTCTCCAGGGAACTCGATCGAGGCTCTCCAGGGAGCTCGTCTGCCATAGCGTCCGAACTCCAGACACCACCCAGGCTGCAGGACAGAACTCCGTCCAGAGCTGAGGGAATTCTGCAGTGCCAACAGAACCCCACTCTCTCTTATCGTCAGACCGACCAGGACGAGTAGCTTCGGGCTCTGGCCCGCACCCAGGAGGGTCTGGTGTGTGAGCGTATTCCTTACCTTATCTTACCTGTGTGGCAGTTATCATGGGAGCCGTTTGGCATCTGCCGAAGCGCCGCGAGCGAGTCGTCGGGCAAGACGCCTGGCCCGTCTCGATCTGACTATTGCACAGAAGCGCCATGAGTGAGCCGCCGGGCAAGATACCAGGCTTGTGGAAATCGAACCATCCGCCGAAGCGACACATGAGTGAGCCATCGGGCAAGCCGCCGGGCCCGCCTTGAACCACCTGCTGAAGCGACACATGAGCAAGCCGTCAGGCAAGCGGCAGGGCCTACCTCAAACCACCTGCCAAAGGGACACGAGCAAGCCATCGGGTAAGATGGCGGGCCCACCTCGAACCATCTGCCGAAGTGATATACGAGCAAGCCGTTGGGCAAGAGGCTGGGTCCGTCTTAATCCGAACGATCCGCCGAAGCGTCACGAGCGATCCTTCAAGCAAGCCGTTGCCACGGAGCCGGGTGCGATCCAGTGCTCAAGCCGGAGCCAGTGGGTGCTGCAGATATCGAACCGAACCCCTTAGATTATTTGCTGTGAATTCCTTAACGGTGGACGATTTTAGAAGGACAGTCATGTCGGGTTTTACTCTTCTATAATAATTGAACGCTGGCGAAGACCGCGTGCACCCTATCTCCTTTGTGACTATCGAGAAACCTGACTAGTTCAATATTACTGTCACTCCGATGTTGACTGGCCATCCCAGTGTCACAGTTCAGCTCCTCCCGTTGCCTACTCGGTAGGGTTTTCGTGTCTTTGGCTCTTGGGCTGTGTTTATTCAGCTCACTGGTACAGGCAAGTACTTTCCACTGTTTCAGGTGAAGTCTAAGGATGTCCCTTGGCATAGCCTGTAGTGCTGGTGAGGTGTTGTGCACCCAGTCTTTCGTGCTGCCATGCTACGTCTTAAATGGTCTTTTTCCACTGCCATCTGGTGGTCTTTACTGTAGCACAGTCGTTCGTATTCGTTGGTGGTTTGGTGATCGCAGCACCGGTTCGCGGTGAAGAGGTAGGTCTGTGGAGACAGATAATATACAACTTCAATCAATTGCGCATAACACTACAGGCTATTTGCGCTCCTCCCGCTGTACCACCCCCATGGGGCTACCATCTTTCCCAAATCCACCAAACAGAAAAACAGAAGAAACAAAACAAAACAAAATTAATTGCAGCAAGGAAATTTTGGTGCAAGAATGCAGATAGCAAGCAAGCGAAGCAAGTAAGCGTAGCACTACACTGGGGAGGGGGGAAGCTCGCCATCAATTCTTCTACCCCAGTTGTCATGGCATGGTCAAGGTTCAAAAGCACAGAAGTCTGGCTACGGTGAGTCTGAGTCGCTGTCGTCGAGACCAGTGGCAGGGCCGTGGTGCTTGTCGATGCAGAGATGTGGGGTGTGACCCAGACCTGTTGCCCAGAGGAAGCGTCGGATTGCTGGGGTATTCTGGGGTGCTGTGATGTAGCTTAAGATGTGGATGTTGCTGGTGGTGGACTGGAGGAGCTTCGTTCGCTCCACCATGAGTAGTGGACAGTTGCATAAAAGGTGGTGTGAGTTAGCCAAGTCGAGGCCGTATGGGCACGGGTCTGCTGGAATATTGGGTGGTGAGTCTGAAGGTGATCTGTTGCAAAATACCCTCCACATTGCACAGGTATCTGCCCAGTCGACACCATGTAGGTGGTCAGGGAATTTGAATGAAGGATTGGAAAGTGGAAGCTCTTGCTTCCATCGCTTGAGGAATCACATCCATACCTGGACGACGAGCCAGGCCTTGGTGGTGAATGCGAAACGGCAGGGGACCGTAGAGGATGCCCTTGTCTTGGCAAGAGTGTCAGCCCTGTCATTACCACGAATATTGAAGTGGGAGGGGCACCAAACGGTGGAGAGGTGCCAGCCGAGACACTGGAGGTTGTCAATGATTTCTAGGGTGCGCTGCACAGATTCATGGTTAGATTCGTTGAATTGGAGGGTGTCCACGGCAGCCTGATTGTCGATACAGACAAAGACCAAGGTGTGTGTAGCTGTGGTAGTAAGGACTGTGGTGATGGCTTCTTGTACCACAGGGAGTTCGGTATCATACATTTCAGCCCTGTTGCCGAGATGGCAGCATCCGTCCTCCAGCAAGTGGAGTTGTTGGTTTCTGCAGTGGTAAATGGCCCATCCACAGCCAACAGCGCCATTTTCCAGTTTGGAGCCATCAGTGTATATGACGATGGTTTGGGCGGGGATTGTGCATAGCCATTCTTCGTGGAGTTGTTGTGGCCACGTCGTCTTGTCTGGATGTGGAGATGTGGTCTTTGCTACTCCTGGCACTGTTGACGTTGTTGTACGATCCTCGAGCTTGCTCTGCACAAGGTGTTTGCTGAGGTTGTAGAGATGGTGTAGTCCCGGAAGGTTGGAATGGGTGTTCGGCTGGCTGTGTGGTGGACCAAGGGTGTGGTAAGTCAGGAGGAAGTGGAGGCAAATAGCATACCGTAGTGACAGGTAGTCTAGATATGCAGCCATCGGGGGAAGGTGGGCGAGTGTGATGAAGTTAGTGGTTCTGATAATGAGCGGTAGGCCAGTAATCCATCGCGCAACAGTGTTGTACGTTACGCTGAGCATGGCGGATACCGCTGGTGTGTCAGTCCACCATGCTGGGGACACCCAAAACATGGCTGGGAGGATTGCCGTCATTGCCAGATGGTGGGAAATGTGAGCTGGAATGCCGCAGGACCAGTGGCGTAGGAAGCTTAGGCTGCCCAGAATTTTGTATCCTCTGGTGGCTGCCATTGTAGTGTGATGAATGAAGGTGAGTGACTCGTCAATAAATACACCCAGGTATTTGATTTGTTGTTTGGCTGAGATGGTGGGGTTGAGGATTCGGAGGGGTGGGTACGATGCGAGGCTCTTGTTTTTATTCTTGCTGTTAAGCAAGAGGCAGTAGAGGAGTTCCATCTTCAGCGCTGTGAAGGTGAGACCAAGGCGGACGCAATTCTTCAAGTGGTATCCGGTACATTCTTTGAGAAGTGTGTTGGCTCTTGAGACTGTGGTAGACATCTGTACCATACCAACGTCATCCACATAAGAGGTGTCCACAGTATCACTGGGGTGGTGTTGCTTTTCCAACATTGCATTGCTGTAAATGAGGAAGAGGATTGGTGAAATAGGTGATCCCTGAGGTAAGCCACATCAGTATGGCTGGGGTTCCATGGATTGTCGATCAAATCCAAAGGCTATTTTCTGGTCGGTATTGAAGGCAGCAACCCAGTTTATCAAGTAAGATGGCATTCGTCATTGGTGCATGATTTCCAGGAGTGTTAACAGGTGAACCTGGTTGAAGGTACCCTCAATGTCGAGTGCATCAGGAAAAAAAATGTGCGTCCGGATGCACAGGCTGCGTCCTGACGCACCAGGCGCTCGGGACGCTCTGGACGCACCCTGGCAGTGCACATACCGCTCCCAACACAAAACGCACAGGCAATGTGAATTCGGATGCAGCTCGCTCCGGCATCTGCTTACTGGACGGAGCGTGGCAGGGCATTTTCGTTCTGGACGCACAGTGTCAGGGCATTTTCCTTCTGGACGCACAGTGTCAGGGCATTTTCCTTCTGGACGCAGCCGTGTCAGGGCATTTTCCTTCTGGACGCAGCCGTGTCAGGGCATTTGCCTTCTGGACGCAGCCGTGT
>Ga0307508_10001181_pt1 | contig 30073 bp, 27 predicted proteins | sample 9_EM_MG_FD_203089 | JGI IMG/M metagenome (GOLD analysis project Ga0307508, IMG submission 203089) | Populus trichocarpa ectomycorrhiza microbial communities from riparian zone in the Pacific Northwest, United States - 9_EM | ecosystem: Host-associated > Plants > Roots > Unclassified | place...
CCTTCCGGATCTTACTCGCACTCGCAGCACAGCATGGTTGGAACGTCGACCATATGGATGTGGTAACTGCCTTTCTGAACCCGAAGATCGACCGAGACAATATCCGCATGTCTCTACCACCTGGAATAGAGTGGCTTGAGAGCACTACAATGAAGGCTGAGTCGCATGTCCTTCGGAAAGCTCTTTACGGATTAAAACAAGCTCCTCGGCTTTGGTACGAAGATATTGACGGCTTCTTACACTCTATAGGATTCAAGCAATCGGTTGAAGACCAGAATCTCTACCTCCAGCCAGGAGTCCTGCTACTTCTTTATGACGACGATCTTCTCATTGCATACAAGGGAACCGAAGGACAACGAATCAAGCAGCTTCTCCATACAAATTACAAGATGAGCGATCTAGGACCAGCAAGAAGATTCCTAGGTATCGAGATCGAGAAAATGGAGGACGGTTTCTGCATCAGCCAACAAGCGTACATCAACACTATTCTCAGAAGATTCGGATTGCTCGATGCAAAGCCTGCAAAAACGCCACTCGATCCTCAAGTTGACCTGAACAACCCCCACTGCGAGGACAAATCCGTTGATCGAAAGGAGTATCTCTCAATAGTCGGTTCATTGATGTACGCTGCGCTTGGAAGCCGGCCAGATATTGCATTCAGTGTCACGGCCCTCAGTCACCACAACGTCCAACCCCTTGCGATGCACCTGACGGCAGCGAAACGAGTACTCCGCTATCTCAAAGCCACATCCAGTCTCTCCATCCACTATCGACGCCTACCCAACTCCGAACTGTCAGCAGTGGGATTTACCGATTCTGATTGGGCTGGAAACCTGAAAACTCGAAAATCAGTCGGTGGTTGTGTCTTTGGGCTTGGATACACCAACCGGAACCAGGAACTTGTCACTTCAGGATTGGTACACTGGCAGGCGAAGTCTCAGAGTGTAGTGGCTCTCTCTACGCTTGAAGCGGAGTATATTGCGAGTTTGCATGCCACCCGGGAGAGTCTCTGGATTCGGCGCATCTTGGAAGAAGTGGCAAATACGATGTCGATCAATATTTCAAAGGGACCTGTTCCTATCGGATGCGATAATCAAGGAGCGATTAAGCTAATCATCTCTGGAGTTGTGAAACAGAAATCAAAGCACATCGATGTTAAGTACCACCATGTGCATGACGAACAGACGAAAGGATTGGTAAATTTTCGATACGTCACGTCTGCGGCGAATCCGGCCGATCTACTTACGAAACCGCTGGCCGCCCCCCGGCACATGCAGCTACTGCAACTTATCAATTTGACCACGAACGATCCTGCATCCCCGATAAACTTACAACCATCGTCACCAAACACCGAAACATCCGATTCTGTGGATGACTCTGGGAAAGAAAAGGGGGTGAGGCTCGGAAAAGAAAAGGATGTGAGACATGGAAAGGAAAAAGGGGGTGTCAGGAAGATAGCGTGAGTTGATACTCTTTTCCCTACTGGAAGATGTTTTTCCCAAAAAGGGGTTTTTTTTTCTCTCCAGAGGTTTTTTAATGAGGTCAACGATGATCGTGGGAATAGTATATGTGTGTAGACTGTTTTGTGTGAAGTGTGAGAAGAGGGGGTGTGTTGGAAATACTTCTCACTGCTTGTCGTACGGTGTTGGAATATCTGGAGCCAAGCAGGGTGCTCAGCAGGAAAGCGGGGAAGCAGCCCAATAGGGGCTAGCGTAGAAGGCATGGTTACTTTGTACTTAGCTCTTGCTTTCCTTCTTCGTCTTCTTGACAAGTAACAAGACGAAAATACCACTCCAAACACCCTCACGACGCTCTCGCCATTCCTCTGTGACTATCGATCAATAACTCTAAACTTACTGCTCCTCAGCCCTCTGTCTCGCTCTTCCTCGCCGCTACGCGTCTGAGGAGTCCTCACTGCCTGGAAGTCTGCTCGCCTCCACCGGAGATCTTTGCCAGTTTTAAAGTCGAGAACCAGGTTTTCAGGAGTCTGTCGGCCTCAGGCTAGTCACCGGCATGCTTGGCAGGGAATCAGGGCTAAACAGCCAGAAGCCATGAGTATGCTAGGCAGTGACCGTGCCTTCGAGGCTGTCTTTCCGTTCCTCCCAACTGTGTCGTCCTGTCGTTGGGGCCTGCCTCGAGAGGTTCCAGACATCTGTTCTGAACGGCTTTCCTGGCAACCTCAGGGGTTGGATCGGGAGTCTTTGTCGGGCACCCAGTTGGTGGCTTCTGTCATCTTTTGTGGCGTGCCCGAGAAGCGGGTCTCGTCACCCCTGTACTCTTTGGATTTCAGGTCCCGGGGTTGGCTTCGGGGTCTTCCTCGGATCGTGAGAGCCTATGGTGTCCTTTGGGCTAGGACCAGTATCCAGGTATGGATCCTCCTATCTACACCATCGAGCGGCAGGAGAATGTGCCGAGGAGTAACCGCGCTTTCGGGGACAGGATGCACTGCTGAGTGGTCCCAAGCCTCTGGGTCCTTATTCCGAGTGTTTTTGTCGTGTCATTTGTGAGATTAAGTCCTCCAGCCCCTTGATCTCTACTATCACTCGTACTTGGACGGGCCCTTTTATGGACTTCCCGCCTGGGGGTCGGTGAGCCAATAGTCCCTCGGCAGATCCGGATTCCTTCGATGGAACTCCCGGAGTTTCTCCAGACTGCCTACTGAGAAGTTGTCGAATGGTTCCTCCGTTCAATCCCTACGTTCCGGATAGTCATGTCATTGGATGAGGTATAGGACTCGTTTGTTGTTTTCTCGGCCACACTCAACTGAGGACATAACTTCTTCCACATCGTATTCTTCCCATTACTCAATGTCGTTAGCTTCTCGCAGCACCTTCGATGGATACAGAGGTGCCCGGTGTTCACTGGTTTGATAGGGCTTGAGTAGTGATATGTGGAAAACATTGTGGATTTTCCATTTGCGGGGAAGTGTGAGACGTATTGGGAGTGGGGAGATGATTTTCTCGACCTGGAAGGGACCCTGATTCTTGTGGTCCAGCTTCTTCGAGGGCCGACATGTCTTGATGTTGCGTCCATCTAGTATAACCAAGTGTCCTACCTAGTACACTGGGGGCTCCTTCCACGTTGGATCGGTGTATCGGCACATTCGTTCTTGCGCCACTTCTAGGCCTTTTCGGGATTCCTGAGATCCCGTTTCCATCCAGTGGATGTAGACGTTCGGGTTAAGGGGTCCGGCCTTATCGTCCGGCGGATTGACTGCTGCTGGGTGGAATCCATAATTAGCATAGAATGGGGACATGCCATTACCCATTGTGACCGAGTTGTTGAATGCGAACTCCACCATGGGTAGCAGGCGTACCCAGTCGTCTTGCTCTTTTCCGACGAATGCTCAGAGGTAGGCTTCAATCGTTTGGTTGAGACATTCAGTCTGTCCGTCCGTCTGTAGCTGGAAGGCCATTGATGTCACGAACCTGGTGTGACAGGCTCTTTCCTGCCGGCGCCGGTGCCACTCTCACCCTTGTTACCCTGTGGCTCGTCCTCATTTCCGCTGACGCAGCTACGGTCATCCTCTGCGCTTAGGCGTCTCGACCGATCTCCGCCATATCGCTCCGGTAGCGATATCCCCGACTGCTGGCTGGTCTAGACCTCTCTCTTTGTTTCTTCTATGTTGCTTGCACGTCCTTCTCCTGTCTGCTACGTTTGTTGTCTCCCATTGATTGAGCTTGCGTGTCCTTCTCTCATGTTCGTTACGAGTATTGTTTTCCCTTGATTAAGTTGTACGTCAGTCTTCCTTTCCTTTACTGATACTGCTTGCGTGTCCTTTCTCCTGTTGCCACGAGTAGAGTGTTGACCGCACGGCGGCTGAGTGCGATCATGTGTTCGCCTTGGGCGCAGCGATCGAGTCAGAATGTTAGAGGGAGGAAGTGTGTCCGTCTTGCAGGCAAGCTGTGATTCCACACAGGGAAGGAAAAGTATAAAGGAAGGGTGTGGTAGCTAGTCTGGTGATTCTTCTCCACGCAATCTATTATCTCTCTCCACAGACCTATCGCTCTCTATGCGTGAACCGGCGCTGCGACCACCACCCCCGATAAGAACAATGAACCCACACAAGGTGTGTGAGAAGAGGGCGACGAGACCATGCCAGGCACGTCGGATACCGCGAGAACAATGAGCCCATGCAAGGTGTGTGAGAAGAGCGTGACAAGACCATACCAGGCGTGACGGATACTGTGAGAACAATGAGCCCACACAAAGCGTGTGAGAAGACCGTGACGAGACCACACCAGACGTGACAGATACTACGAGAACAACGAGCCCACGCAAGGCGTGTGAGAAGACCGCGACGAGACCACACCGGGCGTGACGGATACCATGAGACTATGAGCGGCACGTGAGTACGCCGGAAGTACGACTACGAGTGGTTCGTGAGGACGCCGGAAGTGATACTACGAGCTTGCCCCTAAGAAACCGAGCCTACGTTACCTGTCGAGCAGCACGGAGTAGTCAAGGCATGATCTTGACACTAGATTGCGTCTCCAAATTGACACCTGACATAGCAAGACAACACCCATAGTGGAGTCCCACAATGAAGACTCCGAGGACCCCCTCAACCTTCGAGAATTCAGGGAAGTCCCCGACGACCAGTGGGCCCCGAGCCCTGTGACACCGGAACCAGAATCAAGACCACAGACACCTGAGTCACCAGAACAATCTACAAGAATGGCGGAAGGATTAGGCACGTGGGGAAGCGGACCCCACTTGCTAACTACGAAGATGCTGCAAACACTCTTAGCAGCATGCGACAGATCGCCGCAGAACAGTTGCCCAAAGCTCCGGGACTCCGAACCATTCGAAGGAGAAAAAGCAAAATTCAAAACAATCCTGGCTCAGTGAAAGTTGAAGTACAGGACAGAGGGGAACCAATTCGATGACGATGAGAAACAGACGGGATATGCATCCTTCTTACTCTGAGGGGTGGCATGGAACTGGGTGGAAACTTTTCTCAACCAGGAAGGAGTAATCAACCTAACATGGGAAGAACTGAAAACCAACATGAGGCATACTTTCGGCCAAGTAGACGTCGAGGAAATAGCGTTCGAGAAATTCCAGAAAATCCAGCATGGAAACCGCAGAGCAGCAACCTATTAGGTGGAATTCCAGTCAATTAAAGCAGATCTCCAATATATGGACAACGTATGCATCGCTCAATTTCGAGATGGATTACACCCAGAAGTAAAAAGGTACTTCGTTATGAGCGAAGTACCGGCCACCGTTCTGGTGGACTATGCCACCGCGGCCATCAAAACAGATAGCCGCCTATGTAACCTCGGAGTCCTTAATCGACGACCTGCAGCTAGCCCAGAAATGCGCTTCCATGTCCACACGAAAGAACTGTCGTCAGTACCTCCGGGGCACCCGATGGACCTAGACGCCACCCGGCGATTCAAGTTCTCACCAAAAACCCCGAACCGGCTTCCCCAACGACCACAAACGGACGAATGCTACAATTGCGGGAAAAAGGGGCACTTTTCGAAGGAATGCCCCCAGCCCAAGAAAGCATGAGTCCCATGGAGAAGGCCATACTGGGCAGCAGAAGCCATGTACGAAGAAGACACCATAAACAATGACGCAGGGAAAGAACTGGAACCGGCGGGAAACGACAGCCCTAGGGAATAGGCCTAGCCAACAGCCACCTGTGGGAGAAACCCGTTGCGGAACCAGATGCACCCTACAGAATACGAACAACCAGGTATGAGCGCGAAGAAAAGTTCATGACCAAAGTACGAATAATAGGAACCGACAGAAACGAATACAACACCACCGCCCTAGTGGACAGTGGGGCATGCGAGAACTTTGTCAACAAGGCTTACGCCGAAGCAGGCGGAATCCCAATGCAGCAAAAAGCGACACCAAGATGGGTCCTGACTGTGGATGCAAGCGCGGTCACTGGCAGGCCGGTAAACCACGACGCCCAAGTTCACCCCACAATCAATCATCACGAGGAAGACATCCGGCTACACTGCATCACAATCGGAAATGCGCCAATCATCCTAGGACTTCCATGGCTCAAGCTCCATGACCCAGTGATAGGGTGGAAAAATCATCCTGTGAAATTCCACTCTGACCACTGCGCCCAAAAATGCTTACCTAGCTCACCAAGAGTGAACACAGTCCTGGAGGAAAAGGCCAAGGAGCAGTACTATAGGAAAACACCGGAAAATTGGTAGATTGGCAAAACGGACCCATGGGAAGTATGCCAGACCGTCATCAACAAAATCAAGGAAAACTCGAAGACCAGCGAAAATCCAATTCCACCAGAATATCACAAGTTCCTCAAAGTATTCACCGAAAAAGAACCTGCAGCATCTATGCCCCACCGTACTCACGACCACCACATTCCACTGGAGGAAGGAAAGATGCCCCCGTACGAGCCCCTGCGACCCCTGAACAAAGAAAAAATTAAGGCTCTGAAGGAATACCAAGAAGTCAATGAGAAGCGGGGATGGATCCGGGCATCCACCTCTCCGACTGGGGCGCCAATACACTTTGTTAAGAAGAATGATGGGGGACTACGCCTATGTGTGGATTATCGACAACTAAATGAGATTACAATCAAAGACCAGACACCATTACCATTAATCGGAGAGTCCCTAGATCAACTATCCAGTACCACCATCTACACCAAACTCAATATCCGAGATGCCTACTACAACCTCCGAATCACAGCAGGAGACGAATAGAAAACTTCCTTCTGAATCCGGTACGGACTATACAAGTACTGTGTCATGTCTTTCGGGATGACCCATGCACCAGTGTCGTTCCAATGATGGATGAACGAGATTCTGAGCGAATACCTTGATATCTTCTGTGTGGCATATCTGGACAACATCCTCATCTTCTCGCAAAATCTGGAAGACCAACGAAGGCATGTCCGGACAATCTTGAGATGAGTTGAGGAAACCGGGCTCACGCTGAAAGCATCCAAATACGAATTCCATACAACGGAAATAGAATACTTGGGATACGTCATATCACCACAGGGACTGCGAATGGACGAAGAAAAAATCCGGACCATCAAAGAACGGAAGGAACCAACAAACATCAAAGGAAGCCAGAGCTTCCTCGGCTTTGCCAACTTTTACCGGCGCTTTGTCAGAGACTACAGCAAAATCACGACACCCCTATCCTCCCTGACAAGGAAGGAAAATGGATGGGAATGGAGCGATAAACAACAAGAGGCATTTGAGACGCTCAAGAAAGCAATGATCACGGAACCTATACTACAACACTTCGATCCGGAAAGACCTGTTACCATCGAAACAGACGCCTCAAATTACACCATAGGAGCAATCTGCTCACAACCCGACGAAAAAGGGATCTTGCACCCTGAGGCATACTATTCAAGAAAGCTTAAGGATCCAGAGCACAACTACGATATTCATGACAAGGAACTACTAGCGATCGTAGACGCACTACAAAAATGGGATACTTATTGCAAAACAATGGGACCCAAAATCACGATTCTCACCGACCGCAAGAACCTCGAATATTGGAAAACGAAGAAACATCTTAACCTACGGCAAGCCCAGTGGGGCGAACGACTAGCCAACTATGACTTCATGATCAAATACCGACCCGGGAAATTGGCCGGCAAGCTGGGGATCCTGTCTAGAGAGTCAGGAGACTTTCCCTGAGACGGGGATATGAAACATCGGGAGAACCACGGCTGAATCCTGATACCCGAGGAAGCGTTGGAGGGGCCCCGAATCGATAACCACGCCAAAGTACTCCAAGCCAATACAACAGAAACCATCAGCCTTGAAATAGACAAAGGGATCCTGAGCAAAATCCGGACTCTAAGCACCGCAGATAAAGAGATCCAAGAAACCTGGAGGAAAAAGGCGAATGGGACTACCCACGACGGAAAGATCGTGCTAGGGCTATGCGAGGAAAACAGCGGGTTACTAATGTACGACGGCCTCATATGGATCCCTAACAACAACACCCTACGACTTCGCATTTTAAGAGACCACCATGACGCACAAGCCGCGTGACACCCGGGCCGAGCAAGAACCCTGGAACTTGTTAGCCGAAATTTCTACTAGCCAAGACCATGAAAGTACGTCCACAGATACGTCGACCACTGTGACACCTGCCATCGCATCAAGCCAATCTGACACACACCATTTGGACTGCTAAAGCCACTCGAACTCCCACACCAGCTAAGGGACACAATATCAATGGACTTTATCAACACACTGCCAACAAGCAACGGAAAAGAGGCATTATGGGTAATAATCGATCGCCTCACGAAAATGGGACACTTCGTCGCCTGCCATGGCACCATGAATCCCAAAGACCTAGCAGACCTCTTCCTCCAACAGGTAATCAGACCCCACGGATTGCCAAGCAGTATTATATCAGACAGAGGGCCCCTGTTTACCTCAGACTTTTGGAAATGAGTAACGGAAGCACTCGGGATATCACGTAACCTCAGTACAGCCTTCCACCCGCAAACAGACAGACAAACGGAAAGGGCCAATGCCACCCTGGAGCAGTATCTCCGGGCATACTGCAACTACCAACAGGATGACTGGGTAAGACTACTGCCAATTGCCGAATTCGGCTACAACAACACCCAAACTGGAACCTCAAAAATAACCCCCTTCTTTGCCAACTATGGATACCACCCGCGATTTCTGCCAGACCTTGGCACCAGGAACGACGAAACACCAGAAGTATCAGAATACGTTGAGGCATTAAGGAAGCTGCATAAGGACCTCAGGGCAGAAATAAAAGGAGCGCAAGTGGCTCAAACGGAGCAGACCAACAAAACACGACATTCGGACCCGGTATTGAACCCAGACGACAAAGTCTGGCTGCGGCGAAAACACATCCGAACAACCCGACCATCGAACAAGCTGGACCCCAAGCAAATAGGTCCGTATACCATCCTGAAGAAAGTAGGCTCACGCGTCTATAAGTTGGACCTGCCAGCCACTGTCAAAATCCACCCAGTTTTCCATATCAGCCTCCTCAAACCCACAGCCAGTACAGAACCTATCCCCGGACATCACCAGCCGCCACCACCTCCCATTATCATCCAAGAACAGCAAGAGTGGGAAGTGGAGAAAATCCTTGACTTGTGGCACCACAGAAACCAGATTCAGTATCGAGTCAAGTGGACCGTTTTCCACGACCCGGATCGTACCTGGTATCCTACCTGCAACTTGGAAAACTCGCACGACATCGTCCAGGAATTCCACGAGGAATACGCGGCGAAACCATCCCCTCGAAACTAAAAATATGTCTACCACCGCCACTGTCAACTCCAATGAAGGCTGGACCTTCACCAACTCCGAACAAGCCAACACCAAAACCAAACACGATAACAATTGGAGCATCCCCGCCAATGCTACCACTACGGACGGCTGGAATGCCTCTCCACCAGCACCTTCACCCCCACTGTTTGCTGGGGGACAGCCCCGCGCCAACAACCATGCCTCCCTACACTGGACCGCCTGCTACGATGATTACTGTGGCACTCACCGCCAGATGAAAGATGACAACTACTACCCGCAACGAGGGAAGGACCACCGCCGGCGCAACCACTAGCCCTGCAGCTGTCCCCACGCCCATCTATTCGAATTAGCGGAGGTAATCAGCAACTAATACTTAAACCCATGCAAAGCCTGTGCAGACTGTCAGAAGGGAAAGCAGGTCTGCCCCGAATGCCGGTTCCTTGTTGACATGGAAAACCACCACCTCCGCTGCAGTGCCGCTGCTCTGCGGAACCCCCTGGCCGACGTCACACCACCACAGGAACACCAGGAGGCCGCTCCGGCAGGGTATGCTCTTAACCCTGCCACCGATCCCATCGCAGTGGCAACCATGACCGCCGCACTACAGGATGAACAACTCACCCTGCTGGGAGAAATCATCACCATGATACATCGAACAAGTACCCGGGACATCCGCCGTAATCACGTTGTACACCAGACGCTCGCCAAGCGGATGAACGAGTTCCACGATACGGACCAACAGCAACTCCAGCAGATGACCAACACCCTGGAAGCCATCATCACCGAACAACAGCGAATGAACGAACAACTCCAAGCTCGGCAGCAGGCTAGCCGGCCCGTCCTCATCTACCGCAGCCCCATCCGCCGCCGGACCCTGACGACCTGCTGACCTCGCTGAAGCTTCGGTCTGGACAGGGGACGTACTGTCACGAACCTGGCATGACAGGTGCCTTGGCACCGGCACCGCTGCCACTCTCATGCTTGTCGCGCTATCGCTCGTCCTCGTTTCCACTACCACAGCCGCGGTCATCCTCCGCGCTTAGGTGCCTTGACCGATCTCTGCCATATCGCTTGGGTAGCGATATCCCCGACTGCTGGCCAGTCTAGACCTCTCTACTTTGTTTCTTCTATGTTGCTTGTGCATCCTTCTCCTGTCTGCTACGTTTGTTGTCTCCCATTGATTGAGCTTGCGCATCCATCTCCCATATTCGTTACGAGTATTGTTTTCCCTTGATTAAGTTGTACGTCAGTCTTCCTTTCCTTTACTGTTAGTGCTTGGGCGTCCTTTCTCCTGTTGCCGCGAGTAGAGTGTTGGCCGCGCGGCGGCCGAGTGCGATCATGTGTTCACCTTGGGCACGGCAATCGAGTTAGGATGTTAGACGGAGGAACTGTGTCAGTCTTATGAGCAAGCTGTGATTCCACAGAGGGAAAGAAAAGTATAAAGGAAGGGCGTGGTAGCTAGTCTGGAGATTCTTCTCCACACAATCTATTATCCTTCACTCCACCGCAAAATTTTCGTTCGCCATCAAACAACTTTTTATTCCCACCACCGATTTCGCTGGAAATACCCTCTGGAGCTTTATAACTCCACGGTCTTCCCATCTACGATCTCGCTGGCTCCCTCCCACTTCTTTGTTGTTGCTGCCCGCCTGACTTCGCTCCGCGTCGCGGTCGCCCGGTAACCGAACAATGCCCACCCCCACTCTGAAAAGTGGACACCTGTCCACAAAAAACTCTGCATCACCATGGCAACCATCTTCGCCTCCATGCCAAAGGGCAAAGCTAGCCAAACAACAAACCCGTCGCTTGGGGGGAGTTCCTCCATCCCACCAACAACCACATTTGCACCACCACCACCTCCGATCCCAACCACACAACAGAGCATCCCCATTGACATGTTCAATGCAGAAGTGGACTATGCACCCGACTGGGACCACGATACCGACACACTGGCTAGTTTCCTCGCATGGAAATACGGACTGGACCACACCACCGCTACCAACGACACCACCGAACGGCTCCTTGAACCGATCTGCCGTTTCATCCGCGCCGAAATGACACACCAATTCGCAAAACAATCAGTTACCGTCAAAATCCCTGGCCTCAAAGAGATGAAGGAGAGGGACCTGGAGATGCAGAAACAAATCTCCCAATTGACCAACACCGTTACCAAGCTCTTGGAGCAAATCGCCATCCTATCCGCATGCCCCATCCCCGTCGCCGCCCCCGCAGCCCCCAGGGTTGTGCCGGCACTCCCCCAACAACGTCAGAAGCCATCCACCACCACCAAGCCCCCCCCAGGTCCTGCACCAACCTACGCACAGGTAGTAGAGAAACAACCGAGGGAGTTTACGGAGGTCAGAAGCAAGAAGAAGGCCAGAAAGGAGACGATCCTCCCGAAGCCTTACCCGACGGCGGACAGCCTGATAATCTTCAGCCTCACTACCGCACCCAATAACCACAAGGAGGCTGTAGACCGCGCACTCCAAGTGGCCAACAAGACCATCACCACCCATGCCGACATCGAACACCTGCCCCTCATCTTGGCAAACATCACTGCCACCAACAACCTCGTTTTCACAGTCGCACCTCAGCACCCGAGCACCAGCTATGAAGCATACCTAGCCATCCTTGAGGAGGCACTCCACGAATTCCCAATTGCATCGTCCATGGTCAGCCAGCGATGGACCCGTTTCATTGTCCACGGCATCCCGACCATCGCCACACCCGAATCCGCCCGTACCGAAATCGAATCATCCTACCCATCCCTCCGAATGGGCCAGACACCGCGTTGGCTCACCAGCCCTGAACACCGCCAGGGTAAAGAGGCCTCCTCCATGATCATCACCTTTATAGGCGAGATGACGAAGAAGTCTCTCGGTGCCACCAGCCTCGCCATGTTCAACCGGGAATGCACTATTGCCGAATACATCACCTTCGGCCCTGCCACCCAATGCAACAAATGCCAGACCTTTGGGCACCCAACGCAACGCTGCACCGCCAGCAACCACACCTGTGCTGTGTGTGCACAACCCCACCCCACCAAGGATCACCCGTGTGCGATAACGAACTGCAGAGCAGGGCACTCTTGCAACCACCCGCCGATCCACTGCGCCAACTGCCTACAACCACACAAAGCCTCCGACCGAAGCTGCTCCACCTATGTCAAGATCACGTTGGGAATGCGCCGCGACAATGCGGCAACCACTGATACGACGATGGCCGCCTAGAGAGCACTCAAAAGGTAAGGGTATTGCACTGTCTCCTTTACCGAAGTTTCTTTCCACCGCAAGCCTCCTTTATAATGTACCCACAAAACACTTTGATTTCGGCCAAAGGGGAAGACAGGTTGTCATGAGCTCCGCTGTACGGTCGCTCGATGTTACGATTTCTTTGGTACTGTGCTTTTACGATTTCTTTGGTGCGTTTGCTCCTTTTGGCGGACGGGAAAGATGGGAGCCCCACGGAGGTGGTACGGCGAGGAGGAGCACACAAAACCTGTAGTGTTAAAGCGCATTAGATCGAAATCGAATATTATGCTCATAACACCCCCCAAAACTTCACTGTTTTCACGCCACCAAAATCTTCTTTTCCAATTAAGTTTTCAACAACCCCGGAAACCCACCTCAGGAGTTGGTCAATAGTTTATTAACTAGAGGCCACACCCCTGCGGAACCCTCCTGGGAATTTTCCCACCTGTCGCCACCTGCTTTTCGTGATTTTGGCTCACATCGCCAAACTATCACCACCTCGCTAAAAGGCTTCATGTCTACCAACAACTCCGGTCAAGGATCCCTCGATGCCTTCCTCGGTCTGAACACCCCGGCCACCACCTAAATCTCTGCGTACAGCACCCGAAGAGCCCGCTCCCAGCAGCACTCCTCCGGACACCACCTTCAACGTCCTACAGTCGCGGCCTCACGGGTCACCCTCCCCCGCAAAGCGTGCGTGCGAGGAAAACGACACCGACTCTGACTCTGGCTCCGACTCTGACGACTCTGAAGATGAAGGAAGGGAAGAAGACGATGACAACGCCATGGACTTCCAACACACAGAACACATCACTGCAACGCAGGCGATCGAAGGTGACATGGACGAGCCCACCAGTACTGCCCCCCAGATGGCAGCCCCACTCAGCCCAGAGCACGCAGCACTCCGTGCCGACATCGAAATCATCACCAGCAATCTCCTAGACCAATTTGCCAGAACCATTAGCGCCGAGATCTCCGTGCTTTTGGCCCAAAACAACACCACCTTCAAAATCGCCACAAATAGTCTGACCAAGCAAATTGCCACGCTGGGCACCCGAGTCACCCAAATGCAAGAACAACTCCTCTCGGCTGCACAGGGCCCTGCCGCCACCGCTAAGCCAACTGGGGGCCCAAGCAACACCAGCCCCAACCCAAAGAAAGAAAGGAAGAGAAAGGGGAAGGGAGCCACCGAGAACAAATACAACGTCAACAGCCCTCCGACCAACAACGGCACCAGCACCCGTACATACGCCGACGCCGCCAAAGCACCCATCGCCCAACACACCCACCAACCGAATACGCCACACACGCCACCAATGTTGAAGGATGGGAGAACTTGAAGAAGAAAACCCATGGAAGGAAGACTGCCACACCCAAGCTTATCCCAACTATGTACCCCCAAGCCGAGCGTGAGGTCACGTGTCACATCCCGGCCACGTCCCCCGCCGAAGCTGCCACCCATGCTGAACGAGACTACATCGCCCGCCAAGTCGTCGCGGATGCAGCCCTCCACCGAGTCAACAAAGCCCTGGTCAACAACCAGGACGTAACCGCCCGCCCCTTCCTCCGCATCCGGGTAAACATGCGTGGATCCATCATCTTCACCACCACCAACACCCAAAATAACATCATCTATGAAGACTACATGACGATCATCGCTGATGACCTCACCCACTATGGTAAGTGCGAGAAGGTCGAAATCGGGAAGTGCTTCAGCCAGTTCCTACTCCACGGAGTCCTGACCCATCTCCCACTGCCCGACATCTCCAACAGCATCGCCACCAACTACACCCAGCTGATCAAGTGCCAGACGCCATGCTGGCTCACTCCGGCAGACTGACACAAACAGAAAGCTATCTCAACGATAGTCATGACCCTCAGCAGTAGAACCAAGAAGGCTGACATTGGACGACACTACCTTACCATCTGCAACCATGAATGCCAACTTGACAACTACATCTCATACGGAAGAAGCACCCAGTGCTGGAACTGCCAGGGCTATGGACACGCCGCCGCCCTGTACAAAAACCTGTCCCGCTGCGCGGTCTGTGGGCACGCCCACGAAACAAAAGACCACCCATGTACCATTCCAGCCTGCAAGAGAGGCCCCACCTGCACCCACACACCAATCTGCTGTGCCAACTGCGACGCACCCGACAAGGCCAGAAACCCCAACTGCCCCACACGCATCAAGATCCGATCCTTCAATAACAACACGAATACGATGGCCACAACCACCCCGGGAGATGCCCCCATGGCGGGAATGACTGAATAAAATGCCCTTCCACACCATCGGGTCCGTACAGCTGCTGAACTGTGCGAGAGGCCAAGCGACTATGATTTCAGCATTGCAAGAGTTCGCAAGAAAACCCGAAAACCTTATCTGCCTCCTCCAAGAACCATGGTGCGATAGACATGTTCACCCTCCCACTCTGCCAAACTTCGACATGTTCACCTCAATACCAACACGGCCCAGATGTGCGACATACATCCGCCGTGTGCCTGGGCTAAGTGCTACCACCACCTTTACGGTCCAGGATTCCTTCCTGGGCACCACCATCACATCCCTCCAACAACAACATACCACCACATTCACCCTATACAACATATACTCCCCTGGACGACTGGACCCAGTAGCAGCCATCCTCCCCACCATCAACCTACCGACAGACTGCCTCCTGATGGGGGACCTCAATGCCCACCACACATGGTGGCAGGGCCCACTGCCCCCATCAGCACGCACCTCCCCGGCCAGCCACACCATCGCCAACTGGCTCACAGAAAACAACTTCCACCTCCACAATGAAATAGCCAACCCCATCCACCACCCCCAAAACGGGGGGCAACCCTCCACCATTGACCTATGCCTCTCCAGGGGCAGGACGACACAGCTGGTCCTCATCCTGGCAATCGATCACGACACCACGTCGCACCACAGCTCCCTCACTGCCACCCTCTCCCTACCCTCAAACGCAGCACCACAAAAGGCCCAGTGCTGCTGGCACAAGACCGACTGGGGATGCTTCACCTCACACATACAGGCTGCCCGGATAGACCTCTCAAACCTCCAAGGAACCGAGGATACCCTCCGCACCGTCACCAACATTGCCCACCTCATCCACGAAGCAACCAACCACACCTTCCCCATAAAAGATCCACGGAGGCAGGAAGCACCATGGTGGCACCAGAACTTGACACTGGCAAAAAGAGCAGTCAAACGAGCAGAGAGACGAGCCCACCAAGAACCCAACGACACCAACCGGAAAGACAGACAACACAAACCGCAAAAATGGTCGATGATGGTATGTAACGCTAAAACAACGTACCGAATCCAACAGCTCCAAGCCGCATCATCCAAGACCATCTGGAAAACGATCTACCACCACAACACACACCACAAACCAATCCCCCCCCTTAACGGGCAAACAACCTTCAGGGGCAAATGCAATGCGCTACGCAATGCACTCTTTCCCCCAGTCAACACAGCCCCACGAACACGACTCCCCCCTGGCCTCCTCACCTCCACAAAGGACATCCGCCACCTCACAAAGCCAGTTACAATACAAGAGACACATCTGGCAATTGTACACTTGAAGTATGGAACCTTAGTTGGCCCAGACGACATCTCATACACCCCCCTACGCCACTTCAATACGGCGGCCCCTCACCTCCTCCCGTACCTGTTCACAGCCTGCCTCACCTGGGTCACCCATCCACCAGAATGGAAAATGGCAAACTGTGTGGTCATTCCCAAACCTGGCAAGAAGACATACTCCGAGCCCAAGTCCTACTGCCCCATCTCTCTCCAATCGTGTTTTGGAAAACTCCTCAAATCCATCGTCGTCAAGTGGCTCTCTCAGGCTGCCCTCACCTGTGGGGCCACACACCCCTCACAGATGGGGGCCCAGGCAGAAAACTCTGCAATCGACACCCTACTCAGAACAATTACCCCTATCACCAGGGCAATCAGCCAGAAGAAAGCAGCAAACAAAACCCCACTACGACCGGCCATCCTCACCCACGACATCGAGGGTGCCTTCAACCAAGTCCACCCAGCAACACTCTGGGAGGTTATGCAACAACGACACATGCCCCAGTACCTGACGGAGTGGGTCACTGCCTTCAACACTGACCGGAAAATCGCCTTCGGCTTTGACCAACAATCAGAACAGCCCCAACCATACAGGTACGGGCTGCCCCAGAGATCTCCAGTCTCCCCAGCCCTGTTCCTCATCTACAGCAATGCCATGCTGGAGAGGAGCCATCAATCCCACGATGCGATCGACACATCCTATGTAGACGACGTATGCATGGTCCAAATGTCGACGACAATCACCAGAGCCAACACACTCCTCGAAGAAAGGACTCAAGAACACCTCAGCAGGGGAGTCCACCTTGGACTAACCTTCGCACCACCCAAGACCGAACTGCTCTACTGCCTCCCTCTCACCAGCAAGGATAAGAACAGGAGCCTTAGCACACACCCCCCCCTCAGAATCAACAACAACACCATTGTGGCCTCACGACAAATCAAGTACCTAGGAGTGCATATCAATGAATCACTCAGCTTCCTACACCATACCACCATGGCAGCGGCCAATGGCAACCGGGCCCTTGGCAGCCTCAACTTCCTGCGACACCGCTCACGGGGCATCTCCGCGCATGTCGCCCACCACCTGGCAATGATGGCGATCCTCCCCACAATGTTCTGGGCATCACCAGCATGGTGGACAGGCACCCCGATGATCACCGCAACCTTACGCACCACCTACAACTCAGTTGCCCGATGGATTACAGGACTCCCCCTCAATACCAGAACGACGAACCTCATCACACTATCACAACTCCTGCCAATGGAGGTGTACCTGGACTACCTATCCCTGCGATACGCTATCCGACTTCACCTCCTCCCCCAACACTACTCTCTGGGCCCGCCACACGTCCTATCAGAAACCCACCCCAACCTCCCAGGACTCCACCGCCTTTATGCACTCAGCAAGCACTTAGTACAAGGCAAACTGGAGAACCGCACTACCACCTCGACAGTGGACGGAACCAATATGCTCCCCTCCCCAAACCCAGATAAAACAACAACACCCCAACAGCTCCATAAAGAATGGCTCCACACACTACCAAACCACACCGTTGTCATTTACACTGACGGCTCCAAACTCGAGAATGGGTCTGTAGGGTGTGGGTGGGCAACCTTCAACTGCAGTGATCAGCAACTCTAACGGCTGGGGGAAGGCAGCTGCCACCTAGGCAACCAGGCGGAGGTGTACGACGCTGAACTCCATGCAATCCAAGAAGCAGTCACATCCCTCCTCACTACTACCGCACCACGAGCCACAGCAATTTTCCACGTGGACAACCGGGCGGCACTCAAAACACTACAATTCAACAAACACAACCACGAATATACCTGCCGAGCCCTGGAAATGATTAGCGACCTGAGCCTACTGGGCTGGGAGATCTCCACCACCTGGTGCCCCTCCCACTGCAATATCAAGGGGAACGAACGAGCCGACACACTCGCCAAACGGGGAGCCACCTCGGCCGTTCCCTGCCGCTTCGCACTCACCAACAAGACATGGCTACTGGTTCAAGCATGAGCGGAGCTCCTCCGTCAGTGGAAAACAGAACTACCACTCTCAAAGCCCTCATTCAAGTTTCCCAGCCACCTCCACAGAGCGAACTGGGCTGATACACGAGCAATATGGAGAGTCTTCTGCAACCGATCACCCTCCGACCCACCCCCCAACATCACAGCAGACCCATGCCCCTGTGGCACAGACCTTACCTCCGCTCACCACCTACTACAAGACGGCCCACTACTGATGCCGCAGCGGGTACTCCTCTGCAAAGCCACCACAGGAGATATTCAGTCCCTGGAATTCATCACCGCACCTGAAAACACAAACCCGCTGCACCACTTCCTACGAGCAACAGGCCTGGACCACTCCGCGCTTATCCGGTTCGACGGAAACCACAACACACCAGACTGCACCAATGTTAGCGACCTGGACTCCCCCGAGCCAGACTTCGGTGCTTTCGAACCATAAACGATATCATGACCGACATGATGAACGGGAGGAAGGACAGAGGCGATCGGTTTCTTTTGTACTGTCAGAGCATTTCCTGGTTTCCCTATTCCGTGTCATGCGTTGCGATCCTTGATTTCTGTCCTGTTTTATTCCTTGGTGCATATACTTCTTCGGCGGTCGGGTAAGATGGAAACCCCACGGGGGCGGTACGGCGCGGAGGAGGGTACAAAACTTGAAGTGTTAAAGCACGATAGATCGAAATCGAATATTATCCTCATAACACCCCTCAAAACTTCACTGTTTTCACGACACCAAAATCTTCTTTTCCAATTAAGTTTTCAACAACCCCGGAAACCCACCTCAGAAGTTGGTCAATAGTTTATTAACTAGAGGCCGTACCCCTACGGAACCCTCAGCGGAATTTTCCCTCCTGTCGCCACCTGCTTTTCGTGATTTTCGCTCGCGTTGCCAAACTATCACCACCTCGCTAAAAGGCTTCATGTCCACCAACAACCCCGCTCAAGGATCCCTGGACGCCTTCCTCCGCCTGAACACCCCGGCCACCACCGAAATCTGTACGCACAGCACCCCCAGAGCCCGCTCTCAGCAGCACCCCTCCCAACACCACCTTCAACCTCCTACAGTCGCGGCCTCATGGTCACCCTCCCTCGCAACATCAGCAAAAAAATGGCAAGTAGAAGTATATTGCTTTTTTTATAGGTGAGACATAAATTTGAACTAATATTTCTCGAGGTTTCAACTATATTTGAACCACTTTTTTTTTTCTAAATCCTTACAGGAGCAAAATATAACTTCTTCACTTATGGGAGTAAGCAATGCTTATGGGAGCTACGGGAGCTCCCTAGGAATTCTCAAATTTTTTGCAGATGAAAGCGTACACGCGAGGAAAACGACACCGTCTCTGACTCCGACTCTGACTCCGACGACTCTGAAGACGAAGGAAGGGAAGAAGACGACGACAACGCCATGGACTTCCAACACATGGAACACATTACTGCAATGCAGGCGATCGAAGGCAACATGGACGAGCCCCCCAGTACTGCCCCCCAGATGGCAGCCCTACTCAGCCCAGAGTACGTAGCACTCCGTGCCGATATCAAAATCATCAACAGCAATCTCCTAGACCAATTTGCCAGAACCATTAGCGCCGAGATCTCCGTGCTTTTCGCCCAAAACAACACCACCTTCCAAATCGCCACAAACAGCCTGACCAAGCAAATCGCCATGCTGGGCACCTGAGTCACCCAAATGCAACATCTCCTATCAGCCGCACAGGGCCCTGCCACCACTGCTAAGCCAACTGGGGGCCCAAGCAACACTGGCCCCAACCCAAAGAAAGAAAGGAAGAGAAAGGGGAAGGGAGCCACCAAGAACAAATACAACGCCAACAGCCCTCTGACTAACAACGGGACCAGCACCCGCACATACGCTGATACCGCCAAAGCACCCATCGTCCAACCACACCCACCAACCGAACACGCCACACACGCCACCAACATTGAAGGATGGGAGAACTTGAAGCGGATGTTGGCCGGCACCAGGCCAGTACCCTGCGTATGGCTTGGATCGATGGCCTCGACAATGAGTTATAGTTTCTTGTGGCCTTCTAGGAGACTGGCAGTGATGAGTGAGCGGCTGTACACAGTACAGAATGGAACTAGCATGTCAGGTAGGGGGCAGGTGCGGGCAGGTGTGTGGGGCAGCTGCCAAGTGCGCAATGGAATGGGAGAGCATGTGAGCGAGCGGCTGGGGTGCTGGCGGATCTAATGAGCATGTGTGGCTGTGGGCGTTAGGGTGAGCAAAGTGAGAGTTTGTGATGTAGCTGCTGTGCATGTAGTGGGATGGTACAAGCACTAGAGTAAGCAAATGCAGGCCTACTGTAACCAGTGTGATGGTGAGGTCCGGAGACAGTGTGATAAAGTGGGATAGCTTGTGAGTGACTGAAAGAGCTGGTGGAAAAGGGGCTGTGCATACCACTGGATCTAATACACAGGTGCAGTAGCCGGTGAGCAGGTAAGGGAGCAGGAGACCGGGTGAGGTAGCTGTAGTGCCATACTGGGGGTGGTGATGAGGTTATATCAGTGACATAGAGCACTGGGACAAATGGGAGGCACCTTGCGGGGAAACAGTCAGTAGGGCTCCAGGCTTCTCCTGGCAGGTAAGCGCGCTCTGGAAGGAAATAAGCAGTACCACTCGCAAGCAAGCTTGTATCCGCGACCTGGAGTGCTGGGACAAATGTGGGGCACCTTGCGGGCAAACAGTCAGTAGGGCTCCAGGCTTCTCCCGGCAGGCAAGCCCACTGTGGAAGGAAATAAGCAGTACCGCTTGCAAGCAAGCTTGTATCAGCGACCTGGAGGGCTACAACAAATGGGGCAACTAGTGGGAACTGGTCCGGGAAGGATTCGATGCGACATCGGATGCGGCACGACGAAGCCATGATGTCATGATGTAGGGCGGGTCGTAGGCGGAAGGAATCGATGCTGTGAAGAGGACTCACGGGTGGGAAGGATTCGACGTGACATCGGATGGGGCGCGGTCAATTCATGATGAAGGATGCATTGTAGGGCAAAAGAATCGACTCTGGCGAAGAAAACTTGAGGGTGGCAAGGACTCGACGTGACATCGAATGCGGCGCGGTCAAGTCATGATAAAGGATGCATCGTAGGTCGCAGCAATCGACTATGGCGAAGGACACTCGTGGGTGGCAAGGACTCGACGCGATATGGAATGTGGCGCAGTCAAGTCATGATGAAGGCTGCGTCGTAGGTCGAAGGAATCGACTATGGCGAAGAATACTCGCAGGTGGCAAGGTCTCGACGTGACAGCGGATACGATACGGTTAAGTTTTGAAGAAGGACTCGTCATTTGCAGGAGGAATCGATGCAGGCGGAGTGGACTCACGGGTGGCAAAGACTCGACATGACATCGCACGCTTCGTCAAGTCATGATGAAGGACTCGTCATTTGCGGAAGGAATCGATGCAGCCGAAGTGGACACGAGGGTAGGAAGGACTCAACATGACATCGGACGTGGTGCGGTCAAGTTATAATGAAGGATGCATTATAGGGTGAAGGAATTGACTCTGGGGAAGAACACTCGTGGGTGGAAGGGTCTCGACGCAACATTGGACTTGGTGAAGCGAAGAACTCATCGGGACATCGGGCTCGGCGCGGTGAAGTTATGATGAAGGATGCATTGTAGGGCGAAGTAATCAACTCTGGTGAAGAACACTCGCGGGTGGAAAGGCCTCGACGCGACGTTGGACTTGGTCAAGTGAAGGACTCGACTGACATCGGACTTGGTGCGGTGAAGTTGTGATGTCATGATGAAGGACTCGCGGTTGGGGGAAGGAATCGATGCTGCCAAAGAGAATCCACGGGTGGGAAGCGATCGGACATGGCGTGGTGAAATCATGATGAAGGACTCGTCCTTGGCGCAGATCAGTTCACTGTTGCAGAAGGCAACTTGGTTGCCTTTTGAAGGATGTACCTGCAGCCACCAGGCAGCAAGTAGCGTGACTAATCCAGCTTTGCTGCCACCAGGTGCACCGTTCGGTTATCCCAACAAACAACTGCTGTCCCAGATCTAGCTTGGCACGACATTTCCGCTACGTGTACTTCAAGCCTCAAGTCACGCCCAACTTGATGCTTCGTATAGAGTCCGGCTCGAGTGTCATGTAAGGCCCAAATTGAAGCTTCGTGTAAGGTGCAACTTGAAGCTTTGTTGCGGTAGGTGAGGTTCATCTCATCACGTTATGTACAACTTGCACAAAGGACAGAGACATTATAATAGCACTCATCACTCGCCATTAACCCATTATATTGAATAAACCAAACTGCAACATGAATCAAGCACCCGCTGGTCCACAACCGCCACTGCACCATCCCGGGTCTGGGTATCACCAGTACCTAACCTACCCGCACCTACTGCCAGCGCCTCCAGTGGCGTACCTAAACAACAACGTTCCCACATGGCAATTGGGGACAACGGCATATTTCTGGGGCACTTTTCTGCTGCGCAGGGACTGGAAGGATGGCAAGCTTCACATGCTCGCCCATGAGCTCAAATGCCAGTGGCACCACCTTCACAGCATCCATCTCACGGAGGTGAAGAGTCTCATGGTCCGGCTCGTGAACTGTTTTCGCCAGCAGCTGGTGAACAACATCACGGATGTTGTTCTTGAGTGGCAGAGGTGGAGGCCACTGGGCCGGTGGTGGCTCCGGCAGAGCATTTCTACTTGGCCTGCTAACCCGCAGGGTCACCTGCCCCTGACCTGGCAAACATGGTTTGCTGAGACTGTCACCCAAGCCCAGTTTACTACTGGCTTTGTTGGAACCAACGAAGAACTGGGGTTTGTGGATTTCCATGCCTGGTGCCTGCGACCAGCCAACCTGGTACGAATCTGGTCCCACGTGATCCAATACATCGAGCCTAACCTCATGGCCAACTGGGTAAACGGCGGCCCACAACCCCTGCCACTGCTCCTGGCACTGCGTACCGTTACGGCGAATATGCTCCAACCGACCTTTGAGCATACGATGCAGAATATATTTCGCCATCATGCCATGCACCGGTATTGTGACACTGGGGTTGTCTCGTAACCAGAGTGTTCGGAGAATCAAAGGTAATCAGGCTACTTTTGATAATTCACAACGGAATAATCTTAGATCTTGTATATGGGTTTCGGTGGGAGTGTTCGGTCTGCTGTTCTTTCTCTCGGGAGAGAAAGCGCAGCATATATAGGCGTGAGGTGGAGTGAGATCTGGTGACTTGGGCTAGCTATTCCTCCGAGGTCGGCGAGCCCCCACCGGAGCATGGGCTCGTCTGAGATTCTTATTGGTCCTGGTCGGTACTGACGATAAGGTAGAGTCCAGGGTTTTAACTGGCACCACGGAATTCCCTCAGTTCTAGACTGAGTTCTTTTTCCTGCAGCCCATCGACATCTGGAGCTGGGGGTTACGACAAACGATCTCTCGGAAGAGTCTCGTCCTACCGCCTTCCCTCTCATGTCTCTGGTTGCCGTTGCCCTCTTCTCCCGGAGTTAATCCTTACGTCCGTCTTACGGCCATAACCTTTAACCCTGTCTTATCTCCCACCTAGACTCTCTAAAATCCCCTGGCTGAGGATAGCTAGCTACCGGTACGTATCTCTCCCCTCTTGTACGTACTTCTCTAAGAGTACGTACCTGTCCGTGATTTTCCAGTGTAACAGGTATGGATATGGGGGAACCCTCATGCGTCATTTTTACCACCAAGATGACCTGACTGCCAGCCACCATGGTGACTTGGTGCCAGCCAACATCAACCCAGATGTTGGCTTGTACCACCCAGGTGCCTGACGTCACGTCTGGCACGACAGCCTCAACGATGAGGTGTAGTCTCTTGTGGGCTTCTACGGACCAGCAGGGAACAAATAGCCACATACGCTGCTAATTCGACTGAGCTTACGGCCGTGAGTGAGGTGGGAACTCTGGGGGTGGAGGGAGCGGGAGGCTGAGGAGTTGGGTACCAATAAAGGGAATTACGGGCAGGTCATGTTTTCCTCTGTTCTTTCCTTTGTCTTTCCTTTGTTATTTCTTTGGTGTGTGCTTCATGTCTTCTTGGTATAGACCTGGGTGGTGTGCAAATGGGAGCCTGCAATGTACCGTCAATGTGCCAACTGCGGTCAAAATGTACACCGCCTTATTTTTTGCTCCATTAGCACGAACATGGTAGCATGCTATGGTGATAAGCACCCATTGGTTTCCGTCCTCCATGGTAGTCCAGACATTCTGTACCAAAGTTGCCAGTAACTATTAAACCCTCCCCGTAAAATCCACTCGTCGACATCTACATTACAGGATTGTTATCAAGCTCAGCCAGATTCTCGCCAATACGTGGATCTATTTCCTCCTACCAACAACGCAGCCGCCACTCGTCCGAAGCCAGTGTGCTGTGATTTAGACCACCGTTTTCCGTCAAGGGAACTGATGCCGCGGTTGCAATGGTCAGGTGGTCGTGCTGTAGGAGGGTCGGCAGGAGCTGTGCCCAATTGTTGAACCGTGCATGCTGCCAGAAGTCGTGCGTGTGTACGTACCAGAATACTGGTTCCGACATGTTGGCGGTCACCTGGCCCAACGACACGGGGTAGGAGTCGGTGAATTGCTCGAGCCGGTACGGTGTAATGTAGTCGACCGTGTCCTTCCACATGAATACCATATGACCGGGACGAGAAAAGAAGTCTACCAGGTCCCGATGATGGACGCCGCCTTGCCACGCGAGTGGGAACCATGTCTCCCAGGTGACAGGCTGCGTACGCCCAATATGGAACTGGGCATCGAGGCTGGAGTCGCGACAGCTATCGACGTACTCGAGACCTCGCACCGTCGTGAAAAGCCACTCCTCAACCACCACCCACATGTTTTTTATTAGACTGCCATGCCACCTGGGGTATCCGTCAGTACCAAATGCTATGAGGGAGATCGGAACACTAATGTTGTAAACAGTCACCTCAGGTATTTAACCATCGGTGCCACCAGTTGATTGGCGCTCTGCAGCAGGCTGGCTGCAGCTAGCATAGCTATTAGCTGCTGGAGGCGATTCTGGAAATGGTCCCGGGACACAAGAAATTCACCCTTTGCGTAACCCCTTAACATCAAACACCATTCATAGTCACCGCAAGCGAAATCCAGCGGTGCTGGAAGTGCCATTCGTCGATTGAGTGCCAGAATTCTTCTAGGTCGGTATGGGGTAGGTGACGGAGGGATGCGTTCTGAATGGTTGCACTTTGAATGTTCCCAACAAGTTTAGTTTTCTTGCGAACAGTCATCTCTTCTTCAACTTATATCCTACGTCCCCAAGTAGCTGAAAGGAAATGGCCAGTATGCAGAGCGCAAAGTAGCAGCTTGAAACAAAGCTTCTTTGTTCCCACAACTGACAAAGAAGTGGCTTTGTAGTTACCAGTGACCACCTAAATGCCTTACATCATTGGGCATTGGAGCTAAAGGCTAACCCACACCTAGCATTGCGCACTGGAGCGAAGCGGTAATCCTTGTCAGCCCCTGTGGCGACTCAGAACCCTTGTCTTGCCCTAATTGGCCACTTCAGAAGGCAACGAGTTGCCTTCTGCACCTCTGTTAGCATTGCATGCTGGTGCGAAGCTGTAATCCTTGTCAGCCCCTGTGGCGACTCAGAACCCTTGTCTTCCCCTGATCGGCAACTTCAGAAGGCAACGAGTTGCCTTCTGCACCTCTGTTAGCATTGCATGCTGGCGCGAAGCGGTAATCCTTGGCTGCCCCTGTGGCGACTCAGAACCCTTGTCTTGCCCTGATTGGCCACTTCAGAAGGCAACGAGTTGCCTTCTGCACCTCTGTTAGCATTGCAGGCTGGCGGGAAGTGGTAATCCTTGTCTGCCTCTGTGGGGACTCAGAACCCTTGTCTTGCCCTGATTGGCCACTTCAGAAGGTAACGAGTTGCCTTCTGCACCTGACCCCGCCTAGCATGGCCACTTCGGGAGGCAGCCCCTATATGCGACGTGACCGTCGCTTCCGTTCTGCGCATTCGGCATAGTAGTTACCAGGGTTTGACTGGAATTTACACTAGGCCTGATTCGTAGGTGTTTGCTACCGTGGCTTCCGGACTTTTGTTGGCAAGGATTTTCAAGTAATCATTCTTCACGATGATGAGCCCCTTCTTGATTATCATACTCCTTCGATGTCTTCCTTCACGTCACCTTGAAAACATCGTCCTTACTGCCATTCGACTTCAATCTCACACGCCGAACTCTGCAAACACACGATATCATGTATACTGGATGATATTCCGCTAGCCAACAGGGCAAGTCAACTTCTGTTACACCTTAGTAAGTAGCTAGAATACGTAGCAAGGGCGACTCATCATGGGCCTTCAGAAAGGCACTAGTTGCCTCTGAACCACGGGTAATGATGTCAGAGAGTCTAGGTAGGAGATTGAGGAGACGGAGATTAGCTGTCGGCCGAGAAAACCGGATCTAGGCTAACTCCGGAGTTGAGGGGGCGAGTGCAAACAAACGGATTTCTTTCCAGAAAGAGATTGCGTCACCTCAGGGTGATCGACAGACTCTAGAACTTACACCCCGCACGACTGCATGGCCCTCATACAGTACGTGGCTCCCCAGGGAGCTCTCCCCTCAGTGAGAGACGGAGGACTCTGAGCCTAGGGTGCCGCGAGGTGCATGGAAACCTCATCTCCCCTTATCTACACCCTGCTATGACCAATGAGTCACCCACGGGGTCCCCGCACCTCGGAGGAATCCAAGCCCGAGTCACCAGCGCTCACGCTGGTTCATCAGATCCCGCGCTATGACCTCCACCATAAAAAGGGAGAGGTTTCTCTCGGAAACAGGAGAGAAAATCAGCACGAACATCGTCAAACAACACTACCGCACCAAACCACACACAAGATCTACGATTATTCCATTGTGAATTATCGAGAGTAGCCTGATTACCTTTGAACCCCCCCACACTCCGGTTACGAGACAACCCCAGTGTCACACTATAATCTTGATCTCAAAATCACCCTACTTTCATGACGGGCTTCGACGACACCTACTTCGAAGACCACCTTTACCTCCTCGAGCTATCCACCTTCTTGGAACCTAAGTCTCAGTACTCCTTCGACTATACGTTCCAATCAATCGATAGCGAATTAGCCGACTACGAACAGTGGGATATGTTCAGCGACGGACCTATCCCTATGCCCTACCTCGAAGGCAACCACGAGCCCTGGAACTGGTATACGCAATACTGGGTCAACTGCGCGCACAACCATACAAACGCCGAATTCATGGAAGACGAGCTCCGAGATCTCTGTGACTATTACTTTACCGACGACGAAACAATCTACACAGGACACTTTCTAGACCTATATTAAAAATGGCGTCTACCGACTTCAACATGCTCCGCCTGGAAGCCCCCAGAGATGTACTACAGATCACCGACGGTACGGAACAGACGGAAGAAACCTTGGAGGTCACCAATCCCGCCACATGGCTCTGCGCCCTAGCCAAACAACAAAAGCAAGCAGAACAAGACCTGGGGCAACTGGTCCACCTCTGCGGAAATACGATCGATCACGCCGACCAAAGAATCCAGCAGATCGAGCAAGCCTACCGAGATTTATCGGAGGGAACTAGGTACGTATACGACCGGTTGAGTGCTAATGAGAGGATCACAGGGGACTGGATCCGAAGTGAATTAGCAAGCGCGGCTAGCGCATATCAGGCCTTTGCGCACAACGTCTGGGGCGCCATTATCGAACGAACCCAAGAGGCCGATCAAAAGCAGGTAGGACAGGCTACGCAGCTAACGCGACTCAACGATTCCATATCATTCCTAGCGGAGGCGAATGTGGCAAGAAGCCAACATTTGGCAAACTTTCAAGGTAATGTGGAGTTATGGGCAGAAGAACACCAAAAGCGAGTGGACGAGCAGCAACAGCGGGTGGAATACCTGGAGCGTCAGCTGCAGGAAGCCCGGGAGGAGGCTAGACGACAAGCAGAGGCCCTCCAGCTTCTAGCCGCTCGAATTGCGGTTCCGGAAACCCGCCGGCCTCCAGCACCAGCCTCGGAAAGTCCACTGCCGGAGCCGACGCCATGGCAAAGCCCGGCCCGAGCAACCACGTTGAGCCTGGCCGATACCCTGCAGCAGCTCCGAGCGGAGCCTTCGGGCAGCCCCAGCCCCGACACACAACGACCCCCGGTGCCACCCCGGCCCGCAAGAAGAAACCGCCAGCCCGCGGTGTCCCCAGCACCTGAAAGAAACCCCATGTTCGGTGGGGGAGGAATGCCACCACAGCCTCCGCGCCGACCACTACCACCCCCACCTTCACCATCACCACCACCGATGCCCCGACCCGCGCAAAGGACGTTGACCACCGAGGAACTCGCCCAAACCATAGCCAGGGCAGTGGCCGAAGGCGTAGCCGCCGCCGCACCAGCAATCTCGGCACCAGCGACGGCCAGAATCAACACCTCCCGGCTGAAAATGAAGAACCCCGAACCATTCAACGGGAAAAACACCACCAATTTCAATCAATGGTAGGAGTCGGTTACAATATATCTGGGATTCTACCCAGAGACCGTGGACCGACAGAAAATAGCCTGGATAGGGACACTCCTAACGGATACGGCCCTGTCCTGGCACCTCCATTGTTACAGAGACCTGGGAGATACGGACACCTGGGTCAACTACTCAGCAGCGATTCGAGCGGAGTACCACAACGACCGCAAAGCGGCCGATGCTCAGCAAAAACTGGGACAACTCCGATACCAGGGGTATATCCGAACATACATAACGGAACTCCGGTCGCTCAATAACGTCGCCTGGGCAAACGGAGAAAGCTTGCGAGAAAAAGTCGATCTAGCCATGACCGACGCCATCCTGGACATGAGGTTCAGTCAAAACGAAGGAGAATTCACTGACGACAACGACTTCCTGCACGCTACCTACAGAGCAGGAATCCAGGTGGAAAAAAGAAAAGCCCTCAGGGCAACCCGAGAACTGGTCCGAGCGGCAGCCCCGCTAAAAACCGAGGCACCCCGGAAGATCCCCTCATCGAAACCTACGAATACGGGGGAAAAGCCGAAGGACGACCCACAGAAGGGCGCTCCAAGAACGGACCGTAAAACCCAGTACAACCAGCCCGGTCACGGGGCATCAAAGGACGTAGCACTGGCCGGCGTCCCAGCCAAGAAACAAGAAGAATAGGGGAAAAGTAGCGATAACTGTTGGCGATATGGCAGAGGCGGCCACCGGACGTACGAATGTTTCGCCGGAAATACCAAAAAAGGAACCACACTACCACCGGCACCTTGGAGAGTCTCCGCTGTAGCCATAACGGCACCAGAGAAACGAAAACGATCGGAAGAACCGGACGCCCCACCCGCCAAGCAACAAAAGGTGGCGGCCATGGATACCATGGACACAGACCCCGGGACACTCTGGGAGGACTCGGAGGACTCGGATTTTTAAGGAACTCTTTCACGACACCGGAAAGAGTTTGTACGATGGTATGTGGCGTCACGAAAAGGAGGACGAACAACCCCGATACGGGTCCCGGAAAAAGGAGGAGGAGAGCCACCCGCCCAATAATCAACATGCTGCTCCACATCGGAACCAAGAAAAAACCGGTAAAAGCGCTTTTGGACACAGGCTGCTCGATAGCCTTGATCAATCAACAAACGGTTAAATGATGGGGAATCCCAAAGAAAAAGCATAAGGAAGCTCGAATGATAGAAAGTTTTACGGGAGCCACGGTCCAAGGCGCCGGGCAACACTACACGGAACCCCTATGCCTACAACATCGAAAGCACTTCTCAAGAGAAGTTTTGGAAATATCGCCAATGGAAGAAGGTATCGACATATTCCTTCCATTCAGCTGGATAGAACAGCATCCACCACAGGGGGCGTGGTCCTCAGACCAAGAAATACGTTTCAACAGCACGAGATGTTTGGAAAACTGCACCAAATTCGCAACAAACG
>Ga0307508_10001182_pt1 | contig 30062 bp, 31 predicted proteins | sample 9_EM_MG_FD_203089 | JGI IMG/M metagenome (GOLD analysis project Ga0307508, IMG submission 203089) | Populus trichocarpa ectomycorrhiza microbial communities from riparian zone in the Pacific Northwest, United States - 9_EM | ecosystem: Host-associated > Plants > Roots > Unclassified | place...
ACACGCGTCGTCCGGATGCCATTTGCCCTGACATGGCTGCGTCCAGAAGGAAAATGCCCTGACACGGCTGCGTCCAGAAGGAAAATGCCCTGACACGGCTGCGTCCAGAAGGAAAATGCCCTGACACGGCTGCGTCCAGAAGGAAAATGCCCTGACACGGCTGCGTCCAGAAGGAAAATGCCCTGACACCGTGTGTCCAGAAGGAAAATGCCCTGACACCGTGCGTCCAGAACAAAAATGCCCTGCCACGCTCCATCCGGTAAGCAGATGCCGTGGAGAGCTGCGTCCGGGCGCATGGTGCCATGGTGAGCTGCGTCCGAATTCACATTGCCTGTGCGTTTTGCGTTGGGAGCGGTATGTGTGCTGCCAGGGTGCGTCCAAAGCGTTCCGAGCGCCTGGTGTATCAGGACGCAGCCTGTGCGTCCGGACGCACATTTTTTTTCCTGATGTCCGACATCTAGCAGGTCTGAAAAGACGTGGTTCATCATATCCTGGAAGGTGGATGGGGCATTAGTCAGGGCAAAAGGCATTACCTGGAACTCGAACAGCCCATATCAGGTTCTGAATGCTGTTTTCCACTCGTCCCCTTCCCTGACCTGGATGAGGTGGAATCCATTTTTCAAGTCTAGCTTGGTAAACCATTGCGCCCCCTGGACACGGTCCTGTAGTTCCTGCATGAGTGGCAGTGGGTATCGGTTCGGGATCATTTATTTTGTTGAGTGCTCGGTAATCGACGCACCGAGGTAGCCCTCTTCCATGGGGTTTCGGAACGAAAAGTATTGGTGATCCGGCAGGGGATGTTGAGTGCCGGATTTTCCCTGTTCGTTCCATTTCCTACAGCTATTCCCGCAGCGTTTGGAGTTCTCCCTACGATAGCGGGTAGATAGGTCCCCACGGCACTGTTGCTCCTTCCTTGAGGCTGATCTTACAGTCGTAGGGGTGGTGTTCTGGGAGGGTATCTGCCGCTTCTTTCCCCATGATTCCCAGGTATTGGCGGATTTCCATTGGAACGGCTCTTAGCGGATCTTCTTCTGCTACCGCTGCTACATACCCGATAATCCAGGCATTGGGATCGGTTGCGACCGACTCATCCCAGGTTTGTGAGTATTGGTTCGCTTCATACTTGGTACAATTCTTTCTGCATTCCAGGCCAGTAAACCGGATTTCTTCGTTCGTCCAGGCTCTTTGAGGGGGGTGCGCTGTTATCCAATCAAAAGGAAGGAAGGTGTCAATTTCGGGTTCCATGGGTGAGATTTCGAATCTTTCCCTGGAGTAGTATTTCTGGTGTTGGAGGAGCATTGGTTCCGTGTAAAATTGCCCTGCTCCTTTGACGCTTTCCGCGGTGTAACTCTCTATGCTGTGGGGTCACTGGTACGCTTTCTTCTCAATCCCAAGTTTCTCCACGGTTTGTTGGTTGAGAAGCACAACGGAGCAACCGGTGTCCAGTAGTACCCGGATTTGATGGTTTTTTATCCCTATGTGTAGTATCATAGTGATAATTGGGTGAGTGCCACTGGGGACTGTCCTTGGTTTCTTTGACGGGGTTCTGGCACTGGGTTCCTCGTTTCTTCGTTTCTTGCACAGGCCGCATATTATCGTTGAGGCCTCAGGCTGCGGCTGTTCCTGGCCTCTTAAAAATGCGAACCAGATTCCTCCCACAACGGGGCAACAGCATCGGTATCCATGGTTTCGACTGCTGCCACTTTTTGCTGCTTGGCTGCCGGGTATTCCTCTACTTCTTCGTCCCGTTTTCGTTTCCCTTCCCAGGCTCCTGCAGCCTTCCCAGGGGCTTTCGGGAGCGCGGTTCCCTGTATCGTGTTGAACGAGAAGCATTCGAATGTCTTGTGTCCGGGTCATCCGCATTGCCAGCAATCGTCATGGTTTCGGAAGTATGCTTCTTGTTCCTTTTGTGGGATGCCCTTTAGGGCTTCTTCCTTTGAGACCCAGTGGTTCTTGGCTCCCCACCATTTCCGGTTTTTTTCGAAGCGTTGATCCGGTTACTTTTTGCTTGGGTCGTCCTTTTTTCCTTCGTCCTTCCATTTATCATCCTTCTTTCGTTCCTCTTTTGAGGTGGGGCCTCCTTTTGATGCCTCCCGGGCTGCCTTGAGTGCCTTTTTCTTTTCTACCTGGATTCCTGCTTGGTAGGTAGCGTTCATGAATCCTTCGTCGTCCGTGGGCTTATCAGGGTTCTGGTTGAATCGCATGTCCAGGATGCTGTCTGGCTTGGCTAGGTCGATTTTTTCCCGCAGGCCTTCCCCTGCTGCCTTTGTGAAGTTTTTTAGGGTCTGGAACTCTGTGAGGTAGCTGCGGATTGATCCCTGGTATTTTAACTGCCCTAGTTTGATTTGGGCATCGTCTGCCTCTCTTTCGTTGCGGTACTCGGCTTGAATGGCTGCCGCGTAGTTGACCCAGATACCGTTCCCCTTCGGCTCACAGAAGCGCTGTAGGTGCCATACCAGAGCCGTATCCGAAAGTATCGTTCCTACCCAAGCAATTTTCTGGTGGTCACCAGTTTCCGGGTAGAACCCTAGGAACATGGTGACTGCTTCCCACCACTGATTGAAGGCGGTTGAACTCTTCCCGTCGAAGGATTCCGGGTTCTTCATTTTCAACCGGGCAATATTGCCCTGTTCGGGTCGCGTTGGTCAGTCTTGTCGAGCCCATTCCACTTCTTCCGCCACTAGCCATACGAGGTCCTGCGTGGTGATCGTGGGCACAGGATTCCTATGTGGCGAGGGAGTGCGAGGGTGCCAGAAGGGTGGCTGGGGCGGTTCGGACAGCGGGCCTGAGGGCGCTCCTGCTGACAATCCGGGTGGTGTCAAGGGGGGGTTTCCTCCTTGTCCTACCGCGAGCTCAGGTGCTGGTGGCCTCGGGGATCTGTGGCGTCTGAGTTGCTCTAGTCGATGCCTTATCTCTGACGTAGTGGGGACCGCCGGGATCTCTGCGTCGGCGCATCGGTCTCGGGTTCAGACGTAGCGGGCTTCCTAGTGCCGGTTGCAAGGGGGCCGATGGGGCACTGGTGCTGGTTTGCCGGATGGGGCTCCTCCATGCGGGCGGTCACGCTGGTGCTGGTGGTGTTACAGGTAGCGGGATTCTGGTTGCAATGCGTTGGATTTCCGCTCTTGCCTCCCGGAGTTGGTTTTCTAGGGTGGATACCTGGTTCTGGTGTGCCACAGCCGATAGTTCCGCATTGCCCTGGAAGTTGGCCAGGTGTTGATTTCGGGCAGTGTTAGCTTCCGCCAGGAAGGACAGGGCGTCATTTACCTGAGCCAGCTGAGTGGCCTGACATATTTGCCGCTCGTTGGCCTCATTGGTACGTTCGATGATGGCCTGCCAGACGTTTCTGGCAAGGTACTGGTACACGTTTGCTGCGTTTGACAGCTCGCTACGTATCCATTCTTCCGCTATTTTCTCGTTAGCGTTGACTCGGTCATATACGTACCTAGTGCCTTCTGTCAGGCTTTGATAGGCCTGCTCGATTTCCCGCGTTTGTCGGTCGGTTCGATCGTAGGTGTCACCACACAGCTCCGTAAGGCTTTGTAAATCGCTCTCAGCTTGCTGTTGCTGGCACACCAGGGTCCTAACCCAGACTGCGGGGTTGGCTATTTCCACCGCTTGTTCTGGTCTTGGGGATCCATTGGTGATTTGGAGTAGGTCGCGGGGAGCCTCGAGCCGGAGCATGTTGAAGTTCGAAGAGGTAGTCATTGCTCAGTATAGGTCAAGGAAGTCTCCTGTGTAGATGGTTTCGTCGTCCTCGAAATTATAGTCGCAGAGTTCTCGGAGTTCTTCTTTGGTGAGCTCGGCGCTTTGGTGGTTATAGGCGCAGTTGAGCCAGTATTGCGTAATGGATCGTAACAACTTGGAATATTTCATGACGACCAAACTTCTCATCCGCCAGCAAGTGAGATGGACGCAGTTTCTCTCCCAATTCAACTTCAAAATTGTCTACAGACTGGGGAAAGTGGGAACCAAACCAGACTCCTTGACTTGAAGATCCAGAGATCTTCCTAAGGAGGGAGATAAACGACTGACCGAAAACTTTCATGCCGTCATAAAACCACACCAAATATTATGACTCAATGCCGGAGTCGGACTCGAGGAACATGGCGCCGGACTCAAAGCCGGACTCGGACTCGAGGAACGCAGTGCTGGACTCGAAGCCGGACTTGGACTCGGATTTGAGGAACATGGTGCTGGACTCAACGACAGACGTGGACTCAACGCCGGACTTGGACTCGTTAACACCAAGATCGCCAAACTATTCTCTGAAGCCTACAACTGGGATCCGTTTTGCACAGAGGTGCTGGCTATGCTAGAGAAGGAGGTTCGCTATTGTAAGGATATTACGCTATTGGAGTGCTCCCGGAGCCCAACAGCAAGATTACTGTATCGAGGAAAGATTTATGTCCCTGCCTATGGCCTTCTGAAATTATATCTGATCCAAACACATCATGAAGTACCGGTAGCGGACCACCCTAGACAATCGAAAACACTCGAATTGCTCTCAAGGAACTACCACTGGCTGAAAATCCGGCAAGATGTAGAAAGGTTTGTAAGCAACTGTCACACTTGCCGGCGATCGAAAACCAGTCGACACGCACCCTATGGAGTCCTCTGCCCATTGGGGATTCTCCAGCAGCCATGGCAGGACATTTCGATAGACTTCGTCACAGGCCTACTGCAATCAAAGGATCACGATGCTATCTGGGTGGTAGTGGATTGGCTCACGAAACACAGGTATCTTGCCCTGTGCAGCACTACCGTCGATACCCACGATCTGGCTGACCTGTTCCTCCAACATGTCTTCTGATTACAAGGACTTCCGCCAACAATAACTTCAAACCGAGGGCTTCAATTTGCTTCCGAATTCTAGCATCATCTCTGTGCACTACTGGAAATTGAACTGTGGCTGTCTACAGGTTTCCATCCACAGACCGATGGTCAGACCGAACGAATAAACGTGGTAATGGAACAATCCTTGTGGTCGTATGTGAACTACATGCAAGATGATTCGGCTGACTGGTTGCCAAACGCAGAATTCATATTGAATAACCATACCTTGGAAACGACGGCCATATCTCTGTTCTTTACAAACCTCAGCTATGACCCTCACTGGTAATTCGACCTTTCAGCCTCCCTACTCAACCAAGCAGAAGATCAACAAGTGCATTTTGCGGTGAAAGTATTGTCCGAAATTCATGACCACCTGCGGACGGAAATACGTAGAGCCCAACTCCGCTACCAGGAAACCACAGACACCCGTCATATCCCCACTCCGGACAATCATGTGGGGGATCTTGTGTAGTTCGACGCTCGAAATAGGAAGACTTGATAACCATCAGCAAGGTTGGATCATCAACGGCATAGTCCATTCAAGATCGTACGCAAGATTTCCTTTCTCGCCTTCTAGTTGGAGCTTCACAGCTCAATGCAGGTACATCCCGTTTTTCATGTGTCCATACTAGAGCTGGCAGCACAGAATCCACTTCCGGGACAATGGCAACCACCACCTCCTCCCGTGGAAATTGACAGGGAGCAAGAATGGTTTGTGGATTACATTTTCGATTCTCAAATGTATCGAAGAGGACGACTGTACCTTGTTAAAGGGACCGGATTTGATCACCCGAATTGGGAGCACGGGTTCCTGGTTCAGAATCGGATGCCTCCTACGCAGAGAAAATGGCAAAAATACTCAGGATGCTCCAGGAGCGGATGGAGGAGACACAGCTGACGATGACCGTAGAGGCCAACGAGAAACGACAAGCTCATCCTTTCCGGGTGGGAGACGAGGTGTTTCTAGACACATGGCTACGTCCGATTGGCTACGCCAATGTGACCGGAATGGCCAACAACAGCAACAACTCCCACAAGTTTCAGCATCCACATGCCGGGCCATTCAAACTTCTGAGGAAGGTAGGCGAAAACGCGTTCGTCCTGGACATTCCAGCACACTGGCGTCTACAGCCAGTTTTCAATGTCTCCCAGCTTAAGCTATCCAAGGTTGATGGAAGCCGTGAACACACACCGCCGCCACCACTGCGCTCAACCGCCGCCAGCGCAGAATATGAAGTCGAATCGATCCTCGAGCATTGGGGCGCTACGATCCGAGACCTTGAATATCTGGTCAAGTGGGTTGGATATACACGTGCCACCTGTGAGCCACTGGTAAACCTGAGGGGCAGCAGCAACGAGCTACTCGGCGACTACCATGCTGCGAATGGTTTACGTGTCTTTTAGTGGATGGGACAAGACTGAACACGGTGATCTGGGTAGGGGAAGGAAATTGTTATGTTTTGCTTTACTTCTTTCTGTTTGTTATGTTTGTTTTGTTTGCTTCTGTTGTTTCGCTTCGGAGGGGGCACTTGTTTTCTTGGGACGGGAGTGCTTGTAGGAGGTTGATTCCGGACACAGTGGACGCCACGCTGGTGTGCCGTCTAGGGTTGTGCTTAGGGCTTGTGGTGTGTAGTTACAGAGTGACGCTAGCAGCTAGCACTAGCCACGGCGGACTTCCCTTACGAAGCCGCCGCCCCGCCTTCTAGGAATACCATGCTTCTTGTCACCCCTCAGTTATCCCTTTAATTGCATGGAATGCAGGGTGTAGGTACAAATACACCTGTTCGTTCAAAATGGAGCTTTTCAGCTGAACGACTGGAACCATATTATCCTCATCCTGAAACCTGCATTTGGTATCACCGATTCTGCTGCTACCTCCTGTACCAAGCTCCATGGCCTGAAACAGGGCAAGAACGAGTTCACAGCCTACTTTGTCGAGTTCCAGATGTAGGTCTCCAAACTCAGATGGGACGAGCATGCCAAGTTGAATGCCATGAAAGAATGAGAGTCCATAGAACTCCGCCGACAGCTGTTAGGACGAACCCAGTACCTCTCCTTCAACCAGTTTGTTGGCCAATTCCAGCAGCTGGACTCTGAGATACATGCCCTCCAACTTCACAATGTAAGACAGAACACCTTGCCCCACCCGAACAGCAGTAACCCAAACCAATAGCTCAACTCGACCACCGCAGAAACAAACACAATTCAGAGCTCAACCGGTCTGGGCTGGATGGAAGATCTCAGAGCACAAACGCAGAGCCCAGCTCAGGGAGGGCTGCTGCCTTTACTGCGGAGTATTGGGCTGCATGGCCGCCCATTGCCCCAACAAGAGTCGCAACCTGTTCTGCACCGCCACTGCCCAAGTCTCTGACTCTGAATCTAGCGTGTCCTTGGTGGCTTAGTACGGCCACCAGCACACCGAGCACCACCATTTTGCTTGTCGAGTTTGTCCAATGTAGCGATGAAAGGAAAATATCTTGTTATTTTGTACAATGTTTCCTTTGGTGACAATGCCATGGCTAGCCATGCCCTGATCGACTGCGGAGCAATGGGAGTGCACTTCATTGATAACGACATTGCCTACCATCACCAACTACCTCTGACACCACTTAAGTACCCCAGAGCCATCTAGGTTATCAATGGCCTCCCAATCTCCTCCGGAGACATTACCCATACTGCGAATGCCACAATATTGATCTGTGAACACCACAAATAAATACCAAAGTTTGTAACCAAGCTCGGTCACTATCCGATTGTCCTCAGTTTCCCCTGGATGGAGCTCCAAAACGTGGCCATAATGTTCAGCTCCCACACCCTGACATTAGGATCAGTACTGCATTGTGACTTGCAAACCGGTTCCCACTGTAGTCCACACCATCAGCTCCGAATCACTGGAACCAGTGCTCTGTTCCCATGTGTCAAAAGTAGTGCCACCAGGAGAGCCAGCAGTAAGTGCAGGGAACACCAATATCGGGGCCCAGCTATTTACATCACCCCAGGTGAATAATACCGTCCAGGTTGACAAAACCTAACCTAGACTAGACACCAGTAATGGACTGAGACTCGATACCTGTAACGGACTCAGACTGGATGCTCGTAACAGACTTTAACTTGATGCCTGTAACAGACTCGCACTACGCCCTTTAGTGGACTCGAACTCGACAACTGTAACGGATTTGAACTGGATGCCCATAGCAGACTCTGGCTCGATGCCCGTAACAGACTCAGACTAAACACCGGTGACTGACTCAAACTCGATGCCACTAACAGACTCAGACTCGATGCCACTAACGAACTCTGGCTGGATGCTGGTGCAGGACCTGTACGGGGCACCAAACCGATCCAGATCGCTGCGCTCGGTGGACACTCATTCTGCCAGACAGACCACTAAGAACAAGTCAGGGTGTTTTCGCTCGCGCTTGACGAGATCAACCGAGCCATCGAACCAAGGAATCAAGTGAAACAGCTAGACCTGGCGGACTAAATGCCTAAGGAATACCACAAGTTCCTGCGTTTCTTCTCTGAAGCGGTGGCTAAAGCCCTGCCCCTTTATCGGCCATACAACCATGACAACCCGCTCCGTAAAGGATTCACTTCCTGCTTCTGACCACTATACTCGCTGTCCATGACTGAGCTACAGGGGCTGTAGGAATGGCTGGTGGAGAACCTGAGCAAGGGGTTCATCCGTACTTTGTCGTCCCTGGCTGCTTCACCCATCCTAGTATTCAGGAAAAAGGTTACAGATCGCTGTGACCTTGTTTTGACTACTGTGGCCTGAATGAAGAAACCATCAAAAACTAGTACCCCCTCCCACTATTGCAAGAAATGCTGATGCGACTCACAAAGGCAAAATACTTCACCACCTTGAACATCTGCAGTGCCTATAACCTGGTACAGATGGCCGAGGGGGAGGAATAGAAGACAGCCTTCCAGACACAGTATGGCTTTTTTGAATCTCTGGTGATGCCATTTAGCCTGACCAATGCGCCAGCTGACTTCTAGGCTCTGATCAACGATGTACTCCACCAATTCCTCGACAACTTCTATACTGCCTTCCTTGACAACATCCTTATCTATAGCAACACCCTGGATGAACACAAGAAGCTGGTTTTCACAGTACTGAAGGCGCTCTCGGATGCTGGTCTTCACCTTAAGCTGGAGAAGTGCCACTTCCACAAGTGGTAGGGGGAGTATCTCTGATTGATCGTCGGAAACAACCGCATCAGAATGGTCCTCGAGATGGTGTCCTGTGTTCTCAACTGGCTGACCCCAGCGAATGTGAAGGACATCCAATGCTTGCTTGGGTTTGCCAACTTCTACCAAAGGTTCATAAGGGATTATTTCTAGGTAGTCGCCCTATTAACCAGCCTGACAAAGAAAGAAGGTGCGAAATAGTATATTCCCTTTGTGTGGGGTCTGGCCCAGCAAAAAGCCTTTGAGGACCTGAAGAACACATTCACAACAGCACCAATCCTGTGCCAGTTAGACTACAACCGCGAAACTGTTGTGGAGACAGACGCCTCGCACTATGTTTTGGCTGGCATCGTATTCCGATACGACGACGAGAGCACCATAAACCCGGTTGCCTTCTATCCAAAAAAAAAACCCTGTCGAACGCAACTACAAAATCTATGACAAGGAGCCAGCGGCAATAGTTCGGACATTCAACAAATGGTGCCCACACATGGAAGGATCAAGCCACTCAATCCAGGTACTGAGCGACCACAAGAACTTGAAATACTTCATGTCAACAAAGCTCCTCAACCACCAACAAGCATGCTGGTCTGAATTCCTCTCCCGCTTCAATTTCTGAATTGTCTACCGACCTGGAAAAGCTGGTGGAAAACCAGACGTACTGACTTGGAGGTTGAGAGACCTCCCAAACAAAGGGGATGAAAGACTGCTTGGAATCCAACAGGCCTTCCTCAAACCCCATAACTTGACAGGATTGACACTCCATGCAGTCGAAAACCGACTCACACCCGATGACTGACTCGTACTCAATAACGGACCTGAACTTGACGACCGATTCAGAATCAGACTTGCAAAACATCCTACGATCACAAAGGTTCTCAACGAAGCCTACTCAGCAGACCCGCTACCGAACCGGATCCTGAAACTCCTAGGCGAGGGGTCGAGGCACCCAAGGGAAATATCCCTGGCCGATTGCAAGGTGAAAGATGGCAGGCTGATCTACCATGACTGCATCTATGTACCAGATCATTCCCCTCTCCGACTATGACTCCTACAGGACCACCACAAACCGCCAGCCCTTGGGCAACCAGGGGACGCAAAAACCTTGAACTCCTTATGCGCAAGTATAACCGTCCACAGATGTGTAAGGATGTCGATTGCTTCGTCGGGAACTGTCACACCTCGCTCCAGAAAAAAACCACCCGTCATGCCTGTTATGATACACTATGCCCCCTGCCGGTATCAGCACAGCCCTAGCAAGATATTTCGGTCGACTTTGTTATAGGCCTGCCCCCATCGAAAGGATATGACGCCATCTGTGTGTTTGTTGAACGCCTGACGAAACAGAGGTACCTCCTCCCCTGCACAACGAATACCACAGCCAATGGGTTGGCTGACCTCTAAGGCAACAGGATCCTCTGCTACCACAGGCAGCTGGAAACGATCGTATCGGATCGGGGACCACATTTTGCCACCCGGTTTTAAAAACACCTTTGTGCCTGCCTATTGATCGACCCACGCCTCTCCACCGCTTTCTACCCACAGACAGACGGCCAAACTGAGTGAATGAATGCAGTAATGAAAGAACACCTATGCGTCAAAGTCAACTACATACAGCACAACTGGAGCAGCTACCTATTCCTAGCCGAGTTCACTGGAAACAACCAGGTATCAGACTTAACCATACTGTTCCCCATTTTTGCCAATGCTGGCTATCACCCCCATTGTGACTTTGAGCTGGACATCCGCATTAACGACCCAGAAGAATACTGATCACATACCACAGCTGAGTGCCTTCACCTGATCCACAAGGTGGCCAGGAGTGAGATACGGTATCCGCAGTCCCGATAACAGGACAATGCAGATTGTCAGCTTATCCCAGCACCGGCCTTTCAACCTGACAATCTTGTCTGAGTGGACGGAAGGCACTGGCACACCAAGCGGCGACACTGAAAGCTTGAAAACAAGCACCATGGACCTTACAGAGTCATCAAGCAAGAAGAACCCATGTCTACGATCTGGACATCCCAAATGCCATCCAGAAGCACCACACCTTCCCAGCCTCCGTGATACATGCTGTGGCCTATGACCTGATCCCAGGGCAAAATATTATGCTGCCGCTCTCTGTGATTGTCGAAGGAGCAGAAGAATAGGAAGTGGAAAAAGTCTTGGACAGTCGGAGGATTCAGGGCTGACTGCATTACCTCTTCAAATGGAGAGTATTCACCACACCAAAATGGTAGCTGGAAGAGAAGCTAGCAGACATGCAAGCCATCAACAACTATTACGAGTACTGTCTGCAACGCACCACACCATCTCAGTTCATTCTTGTTGGAACGTGAGCCTAAAGTAGGGCTACTATCATTGTGTTGGATCACATGCAACGCTGTCGCTGGACAACGGAAGAGGGGGATAACACAGTGCCGAAATGGAGGAATGTTCTAGAACAAAGGGATGCAGGATGCCGGTGCAAGGGAATGAAGGGTGCCGGAATGATGAAGCGACAGGTGCTGGAATGTGGGAATATGAAACGTGTTGGTGTTTGCTGATGTTGGTGTTTGCTCAGGTTAGTATTTACACGTAGCGGGGTGCTGGCTGGAGTTCCTCTACATAATTAGGGCCGTCACCTGCCATAGATCTTTATGTTTCAACTTGTTTACGCTGTCACCATGTCCTTGTCTCCATATAGTTGTCTCCATATCCTTGTCTCCATGTCCTTGCCTTTGTGTCCATGTTTCCGTATCCTTGTTCTTGTCTCTGTCAGTCCGGTCCATCTCCTCCACTCACTTGCCACAGGGCTCCAGCGCCAGCCTGCCTGTACCCTCCTGTTCCATTCTTGTCCTCCGCTTGGCGACTGCCATGCTCCACCGCTCGCCTGCCACCGCTCGCCTATCCTATTCTCGTCCTCCACCCACCCCACCAACCACTACTCTTCACCGCTCGCTTGCCACTGAACTCCACCGCTCAGAACCCACCGCACTGCTGTTGAATTCTCATCCTCCGCTCGCCGGCGGCCATGCTCCACTGTTTGCCTACCAACGCACTACTGTCCTGTCCTCGTCCTCATCCTCCAGTCACCTGCCCCAACCTGGAGGCCTGCCGGACCCTGCCGTTACAGCAATGTAGCTTCCAAACTGTAGGGATAGTGATTAATCGGAGACTGCGATGAGCAATCTGAAGGGCAATTCAATATCTACTGCATTACACAATCCTAGGCAAAAGGACTGAAGAAGCAGAAGCTATTGTCACAGCGTTGTAATCACATGCAATGCTGATGTTGCTGGACCACAGAAGTGGGAAAACAGGGTGCCACCACGGAAGGATTCGGAAACAGAGGAAAGTTATAGAACGAAGGGATGTGCTGGAATGGGAGAACATGCGGAATGTGAAATGTGTTGGTGTTTGCTCGTGTTGGTGGTTGCTCTTGTCGGTGTTTGCTCGTGTCGGTATTTGCTCGTGTCGGTATTTGCTCGAGGGGCTGCTGGCTGGAGTTTCTGTATATAACGAGGGCCGTCGCCTGCCATAGATCTGTATGCAACAACTTCTTTATGCCGTCACCGTCTTCTTGTCTCTGTGTCCTTCTCTCTGTCCTTTGCTCGGTTCATGTGTGACACTCGGGTGGTTCACCTACGGCACTGTCACTCAGGTAGTCACTGACAGTCCATTCCCTTTGAGCGGGAAACACTTGTACAATGGCAGCTGAACAACTGTGTAGGTCCGAAGGATTCGCACAGGAGCGGTTGGGAAAATACTTATAGTTTTGTACATTCAAAATATCACTAAAGAGTTGATCACAGAAACAATGCTATATTGTAAAGGCTCAACTTCTGACTGATCATTGCTGATGCCTCTCTAGACTGGAAACTTGACGCTCTATATAGGCCGTGCCGACTCGGAGACGTGTGATAGTACCTTGGTATTACACAACAGTAATCTCACCCCACGGGGTTAGATAGGATTGATAGGGACGTGGCACTGGTTAATAGGTATGGAACGAGAAGACCTTCGATCTAGGCGCTTGCAAACGATGTTCGTTTGCATCCTTTGTTTATCGCCGTTAATCCCGTGCACCTGTTTGCAGCCCTTACTGGCTATATGCTTCACAGGTGCCTCCAGGGTACGCAATCTAATAATCTAGATGCTTCCAGGAATTCTTGGTGACGTCGGTACAAGTGCCACAGCAATCGCAGTTAACTGGTGAATAAGTCTCAGTAACTCAACGAGTTATGATCCGATCTTCTTCAAACAACTGACAGGTGGTCTGGCTCCCATCAAATACCCACCGGACCCTTTCCACCTCGCGCGTACTGCAGGACCGTTCGGGAGTTATATTTGGTATAGAAAAAGTGTCTCTTTTTGCGGGTAACCGGCAACTAGTAGCTTATTATATGGGACTTGTGGAGGATAACCCTGACGCCTCCCAAGGATGTGTCTGAACCTCCTCCTAAGGTTCCCACTCATCTCTTGGTGCGTTGGTAACCTCTTGTTACCCCTATGGCTGTAGTTTGGTCGGTTCTCCTCTCCTTATTGAGAGCTCACCCCAGCCAGTGACTTTCACTCATGAAAAATCACTCGGCCTCAATCCGCAGATTGAGTCAAGCTATTGCTAGTCATGGTACTTGGTGTGCCTTGGGTGTGTGTCCAGCGCGCTGGGTGTAACACCATGTCTCTGTCCTTGTCTCGGTCCTTGTCTCTGTCCTTGTCACTGTCCTTGTCTCGTGCCCTCGCCTCCGTCCTGGCCTCACCCACCGCTACACTCTACCACTCGCCCGCCACAGGGCTCTACCACTCAGCCGCCGCCGTGCTCTACCGCTTGCTAACCGCCACTGACTACCACTCACCCACCGCCGAGCTCTACCGCCTGCCCGCCGCTACCTGGAGCCCTGCCTGTTAAGATCCTATCTCGCTACTCCATTCAGCTCAACAGGCAATGTAGACTTGGTCTCTCCACGGTATCATTCATGCCTGGCATGGTCTGCGTTGCGGGTCTCATGGTCTTTGCGGTATCCTTCATACCTGGTGTGGTCTGCGTCACGGGTCTCGTAGTCTTCGCAGTATCCTTCACGCCTGCCGTAGTCTATGTCGTGGGTCTCATTGTCTTCACCGTTTCCTTCACACCCAGCGTGGTCTGCGTCACGGGTTTCATTGTCTCCGTGTTATTCTTCACGTCTGGCATAGTCTGCGTCGCAGGTCTCGTTGTCTTTGCGGTATCCTTCACGCCTGGCATGGTCTGTATCACGGGTCTCGTTTTCTTTTCGGTATCCTTCATGCCTGGCATGGTCTACGTCATGGGTCTTGTTGTCTTTGCGGTATCCTTCACGCCTAGCGTGGTCTTCGTCGCGGGTCACATGGGTTTTCAGTCGCAGCGCTGGTTTTACGGATGTTGAGAGATAGGTCGGTGGAGAGAGATAATAGGCCTTTTAATTCTCTAGTGCTTCAGAACTTCAGTCTACATGTACTCCTCTATGTCATACCACCCCCTTGGGGCTTCCATCTTTCCAAACCACCAAATAGAAAATTTTCACCTGCAAAAAAGCAAAACAGAAAGCAAAATGTATGTGACAATGAACAAGCAGAGCGGGGGTACTGGGCAGGTAGAACAAAAGAAAGACCTCCACTTCCTGTCCACCCCATTGTCCGTTCATCTTTTGTTATTTTTATCTTTCAAAGGCACCAAAGTTTGGCTCGGGTGAATCCGAATCCGAATCTTCGTCCTTTTGTGAGGGTGTTGTCTGTCTTTCATAACGGATGTCCACGGTGTGGCCAAGCCCAGTAGCTTGTAGGAAGTGTCGAAGGCCCAGCCAGTTTGCTAGTTTTGTCAGGAAGTCACGATATTGAAGGTCGCCACTATTTGTGAGCTTCATCTCGGCACAGCGCTGGGTGAGGAGGGTACAATCTCGTAACAGATGGTGGGAGGTGTGTAGATCTTGTCCACAAGGGCACAGGTCGGCAGTTTTGTTCGGGTGTGGATCGGAGGGAGACCTGTTGCAGAAAACACGCCAGAGTACACGTGTATCTGCCCAGTCAACTCTGTGTAGATGGGTTGGAAAGGTAAACGAAGGATTGGAGAGGGGAAGATCCTGTTTCCAACGCTGCAGTAGTTGAGCTCGTACCTGTGCCTGGAGCCAGATCTTGGTGATAAGGGTATATTGGCATGGGATTGGATGGGAGGTTCGCAGTTTTGCGAGTGTATCTGCGTGTTTGTTCCCAACAAAACCGTAGTGGGAGGGGCACCAAACTGTGCTGATCTTCCAGCACAGTAGTCAAAGTTGTACGGCGGATTTGAGGGCGTGTCGGATGTACTCGTGATTATCTCGGTTGAATTGAAGTGTCTCAATTGCAGCTTGGTTGTCAATGCAGATGAAAATCGAGGAGCATAGGATGGTGGTGGTGAGAAGTGCTGAAATGACTTCTTCTACAGCATGTAGTTCCGCGTCGTAGACCTCAGACTGACTGCCTAGATGGGAGCTTCCTTCTTTGATCCGAAAAAGCTGTTGGTTCCCAATGTTGAAGATCACCCATCCACATCCAGTCACCCCACTTTCCATCTTAGAGCCATCACTGTATATGACAATGGTGTGGTCAGGAAGTGAGTGGATCCATTTTCCATGTAGTTGTGGGGGGGATGTTGTTTTGTCGGGGTTGGGAGAGGTTATTTTGGATATTCCATCCACAGTGGGGGTAGTCGTACAGTCTTCAAGCTTTCCCATGATCAGGTGCTTGCTGAGATCGTAGAGACAGTGGAGACCAGGGAGGTGGTTGTTTGTTGTTTGGTCTGGACGAGGTAGGCCAAGGGTGTGATGTGCAGGTAGGAAGTGGAGTCAAATTGCGAAGCGTAGGGACAGGTAGTCTAGGTATGCCTCCATCGGAGGTAGGTGTGCTAGGGTGAGGATGTTGGAAAGTCAGGTATTGTATGGTAGGCCGGTAATCCATTGTGCTATCGTGTTATAGGTGAGTGTGAGTGTGGATATTAACATCGGGGTCCCAGTCCACCATGCAGGAGATACCCAAAACATTGCAGGCAGTATGGCCGTCAATGCCAGGTGGTGTGCAATATGTGTAGGGATACCATGTGACCAGTCTCATAGGAATCTAAACTGCCGAGTACTCGGCTTCCTTGACTGGCAGCCATGGATGCATGGTAGAGGAAGCTGAGTGATTCATCAATGTAAACACCCAGATACTTGATCTGTCATTTTGGCATGATAGTTGTATTCATGACTCTGAGGGGAGGATGGGAGGAAAGGCTGATGTTTTTGTGTTTGCTGTTAAGGGGGAGGCAGTAGAGGAGTTCCGATTTGCCTGGTGCAAAGGTAAGTCCAAGGTGCTGGCCGCGGTGGAGATGTTGTTCAGTTCTATCTTTGAGTCGAGTGTTGGCTTCGGCTATACTTTGTGACATCTGTACCATACGGACATCATCAACGTACGATGTATCAGTAGCATCTATTGGATAATCTTCTTTTTCAAGCATCGCATTACTGAAGATGAGGAAATGTATGGGTGAGACTGGGGAACCTTGTGGGAGACCACATTGGAAAGGTTGGGGATCTTGAGACTGCTGATCGAAACCGAAGGTGATTTTCCGATCTGTATTGAATGCTGTAACTCAGTTGGTCAGATACATTGGCATGCATCTTTGGTGCATAACCTCTCGCAATGTTGATGAATGGACCTGAATGAAGGCACCTTCAATGTCATGCGTAAGCACAGCTGGCTGTGGTGTACCTTGTTTTGTTTTCTTCTTGCTGATGGCTGTGGCAATCAGAGTAATAGTACGGAGTAGTGCATCCATAGCCGAATTTTCTGGCTGCATACCCATCTGTGTGGGATGGGTGGCGCCACATCTGAGTGCAGCACTACTCAGGCGTTTGGCCACGATTGACTCCAGTAGTTTACCGAAACAAGATTGCAAGGAGATAGGCCAGTATGACTTCGGTTGGGTGTAGGAAGATTTGTCTGGTTTCGCAATAATAACACAGTTGGCCACCTTCCACTCTGGTGGGTGGACCGAATGCACCAAGCAAGCATCAAAAAGGAGGGGCAGGGTTCTTGGTGTTGATTCGTGGAGGTGACAGAGTATAGTGTAGGTAATCCCATCATGACCAACTGAGATACCATACTTCAGGTGCGTAATAGCAAGGGACACTTCAAGGGTGGTGATTGGATGGGTTTGTTAGTACATGTCGAGTTTTGAGGTGAGAAAATTTGGTGGGAGGTGTTGATGGGGGAGGTTGTTGACCACGGGGAAGAAAGCGTTACGTAGTAACGCGCATTTTGCCTTAAAATCTGTCTGACCTTCCAGCGGTGGAATGGGGAGATGGTGTGTATTATGGTGACAGATAGTTTTCCAAATGGTCTTCGTATTCACGGATTGTAGCTGCTTGATACGGTATGCGGTCTTGGCAGCCCGTACTATAGCTGTCCAGTGTTGGTGCTTCTTTTGACTGTCTTCTCTGTTCTCTGCAGTGGGGTACAGTCTGGCCCATTTACTGGCCCTCTTGACAGACAGTTTTGCAAGTGTTAAACTGTGATTCCACCAGGGACTTCAGGTTTCTGTGAAACACTTGAGGGAACTGCAGCGTTGATGGCCTTGTGCAGTATGGTTGTAATACTGGTGACAGCTCGCAGCATATCTTCTCTTCCTTGCAGGTTGGTCAGGTCGATACCAGTGAAGCGGATGTGTTCTTTGAAAGTTTCCCAGTTTGCTTTGTGGCAGTTATGCCAGACAGAAGGAGCAGGCCTAGAGGAAGGGAGAGCTAGCCTGACTGTGATTGAGCTGTGGTCTGAGGTGGTATTGTGGTTGGTGGCGAGAGAAAGAATCGAGACGGAAATATCTCTGCGAGAGAGACAGAGATTGATCGTTGACTGGGTAGTTCCATTTCTAGGATGATGGGTCGGTAGTCCAGGTTCATTATGTAGTTGAAAGTTGTTAGATTCGAGCCATTCTGTGAGACTGTGGCTTGCTTTTGAGGTGTGGGCAGTCTGCGGGAGAGGACCTTGCCACCATAGATGGTGTGCATTGAGATCTCCCATCAGAATACATTCTTTCGGAACTGGAATAGTGGGGAGTAGTCTGGCAATTGTCTCTGCCTGGCCTGGGGAGTAGAAGTTAAACAAGGTGAAGGTGGTAGTTTTTGAATTCTGGGTTAAGGTAATGGTGATTCCCAGAAAAGAATCCTGAGCCATGAATGTTGTAGTTGCGGTGAGACCAGGTGTGCGACGAACATATGTGACATATTTGGGCTTGAGGGGTATTGGGGAGAAGGTATCAAAATCTGGTAATGCGGGAGGATGACCATGTCTGTCGATCCACAGTTCTTGTAGTAGACAGATGAGGTTTTCGTTTTTTCAGGCAAAATCCTGTAATGCTGAAATAGTTGTTGCTTGGCCTTGCGTACAGTTCAGCAGCTGTACGGACCCAACGGATGCATGGAGGGCCATCTAATTGGCCACTCCCGCCATGGGGGCATTTCCCTGGTTGGCTACTGCTGTAGCTTTGTTGAAGGTTCAAAGCTTAATCCGCTCCGGGCAGTTTGGGTCGCTAGCATTCTGTTCAGTACCACAGTTGGCACAACGAATTGGTGGATGGGTACAGGTGGGACCCTTCTTGCAAGTTGGAAGGGTGCATGGATGCTCTCGAGTCTCATGGGGTTCAGCACAGACAGCACAGCGCGGGTCATTATGGCAGAGGGTAGCAGGGTGCCCATAAGCCTGACACTTGTGGCACTGGGTACTCCGCCCGAATGAAATGTAGTCGTCCAACTGGCACTTACAATTGCCAACAATCAGGTTCTGACGGCCAATATCTGCCTTTTTAACATTGCCCGTGAGTGTGATGACAATTGTGGAGTTAGCTTTGTGTTCGCGACAATCTGCAGGTGTGAGCCACCGTGGAGTCTGTCCTTGTATCAACTGTGGGTAGTTTGTTTTAATGCTGTCGGAAATCTCGGGTATAGAGAGGTGGGTGGGAACGCCATATAGAAGAAATGGGCTGAATCGCTTTCCGATCTCTACCTTTTCACATTTTCCATAGTAAGAGAGGGCATCTATGATGATTGAGATATAATCCTCATAGACCAGATTGCTGTTGTGGTAACCGGTGGTGAAAACAATCGAACCACGTGTAGTAACTCGGGCTCCGATAAATGAGGGCACCAGTACGTCCTTGTTATCAACAAAGGCAGAGTTGATCTGCTGAAGTGTAACGTCGGCCAGTATCTGTCGTTCGGTGTACATTTTCTCCAGTAGGGTTGTTGCGCCATTCACATCAATGTGATCAAAGTGGCAGGTCACCTCACATTTCGTTTGCGGGTATTTAGTGGGAATGAGTTTTGGCATAGCAGCGGGTTTCTTCTTTTTCCCTCCACTCTGGACGGTTTCCCATCCACGGGTATTGGCAGTTAGCATCTGCACTGTGGTTGATACTACCTTGAGAGTGGTATCCCTAGGAGCCGGTGCAGTCCTGGCTGTATCGTCACCAGTGTTCTTCTTTGAGAGCTTCAATTTGAGCACCTTCTGGACTGGAACCATAGCGGGGACAGCCTTAGGGGATTGGGTTGAATGTTGCTTTGTGAAGACTTTCTGTTGCAACTGGGTAACACGCATACCCAGTGAGAGGATATGGCTTTGCAGTCGGTCGGTGGTTTGCTGGAAAGCCATCATGCTATCGGCAGCAGATTTCTTCATGTCCCTGGTGATCCTGAGATAGAGTCGATCCATAGCCATCTGAGTGATTGTTTCCAAGTCAGAACGGAGGGCAGCATGTTCTACGTTCAGGGGGGGAGGCAGGTGTGGGGTGCTGCAGTTGGGATTTCCATTTCTATCACCAATGTCACCAGCTTGTTGGTAGTCCATCCTGGTCGTATTGCCGTCGGTGTTGTCACGGTCCGACTCTGAATCACTCTCTTCTCGAGCACGTTTGAGAGGCAAGTGGGCTTGAGTATTGAACACCAGGCAGGTGGACATCATGGTTGCCATCGGTTACGCAAGATCCGAGATCACCACAGTGGGGTTGAAGGAGGTGGTCCAAACAGGAATACAAGGGATCCGACTTTCCTGTTAACGAGGCTGGGGGCCAGGTCTCAGCGATCAATTTGAGGCTGCTTTTGACTTGTTTGATGGCGGGAAAAATGTTGGTGGTCGAAAAAGCTGGAGTGGGGGTCGAGAGAGGATATGCAACTTCGATCTATTGTGTGCAGCACTATAGGCTATCTACACTCCTCCTCGTCATACCACCCCCATGGGGTTCCCATCTTTCCCAACCGCCAACAAGTAACCGCACCAAGGACATCTTTTGCAAAAAGCAAGTAACAAAGCAACCACGATGTGAAAAGCAGTGAAGGAGAATCACACAGGCAAAACAGAAAAAGAAAAAGAAAAGAAAACTCCTCCCTCCATCTGCCCTTTTCCCCCCCATCTGTGCCAATCTTCGTGTCATAATCAAGGTTCGAATGCGCCAAAGTCCGGTTCAGGTGAGTCTGAACTGGTGTCATCGTTGTCATTCATCGCAGAGTCGTTGCTTCTATTGTCGAAGCAGAGGTGGGTCGAATGGCCTAAGCCAGTAGCTCGGAGGAAACGGCGAATCGGTTGGGTGTTCCTGGGTGCTGTAAGGAAGCTTACGGTCTGGATATCACCGGTGGTGGATTGTAGGAGTTCGGTACGGTGCTTGGTCAGCAGTACACACTCTTGCAGCAGGTGATGTGATGAGTTCAGACTCAGCCCACAAGGACATGGGTTGGCAGTGATGTTGGGTGGGGGGTCGGAGGGTGACCGGTTGCAGAAGACTCGCCACATTGCCCGTGTGTCGGTCCAGTCGACACCGTGCAGATGGCTGGGAAATTTGAATGAAGGGTTAGAGAGTGGGAGCTCCTTCTTCCATCGTTCGAGGAAACCTTTCCTGGCCTGAGCCAGCAGCCAGTACTTCGTTGTGAGGGCAAATCGACAGGGTACAGTAGCTGACGCTGCCATCTTTGCGAGATTGTCGGCTTTCTCATTGCCGGGGATGTTGCAGTGGGAGGGGCACCATACGGTGGAGATCTGCCATCCTAGGAGTTGTAAACGTGAGATGACTTCCAGCGCGCAGCGTGCGAATTCGTGGTTGGATTCGTAGTGTTGGAGTGTATCGATAGCGGCTTGGTTGTCGATGCAGATGTACACTGCTGACCGTGAAATTGTGGTGGTGAGTAGGGTAGTAACGGCTTCCGGTACCGCGTGGAGTTCGGCGTCGTAAACTTCAGCCCTCCGGCCAAGGTGGCAGCGCCCTTCAGTTAGCTGGTGAAGCTGTTGGTTTCTACAGTGATAGATCACCCATCCGCAGCCAACTGATCCATCTGCCAGTTTGGAGCCGTCGGTGTAGATCGTGACTGTATGCTCGGGCAGTGTGGTCAACCATTTTTCGTGGAGTCGTCTCGGTTGTGTCGTTTTATCTGGGTTGGGAGAAGTGGTCTTCGCCACCCCCTCAACTGTTGAGGTGGTTGTGCGATCTTCCAGCTTCCCTTGTACGAGATTTTTGCTAAGGTTGTAGAGGTAGTGCAATCCTGGGAGGTTGGGGTGGGTCTCCGGTTGCGCCCGTGGAGGACCGAGGGCGTGGAAGGTGGGGAGGAAATGAAGTCGAATTGCATACCGTAAGGATAGGTAGTCCAGATATGCTTCCATTGGTGGTAGGTGCGCGAGGGTGATGAGGTTTGTTGTACGGGTATTGAGTGATAAGCTAGTAATCCAGCGTGCGATCGAGTTATATGTCACTTTGAGCGTGGTAATCACCATCGGCGTAGTAGCCCACCATGCTGGGGATGCCCAGAAAATCGCAGGGAGGATTGCTGTCATTGCCAGGTGGTGGCTGATATATGCCGGAATACCACGGGATCGGTGCCGCAAAAAGCCTAAACTTCCCAGGATCTTATGTCCCCGGGCAGCTGCCATTGTAGCGTGGTGTATGAACGTGAGTGACTCGTCAATAAATACACCCAGGTATTTAATTTGTCGTTTGGCGAGGATGGTGGTGTCAAGTATTCGGAGGGGGGAGTGTGAGGAGAGGCTCTTGTTCTTATCCTTACTGTTCAGGGGGAGGCAGTAAAGCAGTTCTGTCTTGGGTGATGCAAAGGTGAGTCCAAGGCGTACACCATTCTTCAGGTACTGTTCAGTTCTTTCTGCAAGGACTGTGTTGGCCCGTGATACTGTATGCGACAGCTGTACCATACAGACGTCGTCCACATAGGAGGTGTCGATGGCGTCTGCGGAGTAATGCTCCCTTTCCAGCATGGCATTAGAGTAGATGAGGAAGAGGATTGGTGACATTGGCGACCCTTGTGGCAGGCCGCACCGGTATGGCTGTGGCGTTTCGGATTGGTGGTCAAACCCAAAGGCGATTTCTCGATCAGTGTTGAACGCTGCCACCCACTTGGTGAGGTATAGCGGCATCTGGCGTTGGTGAAGGACCTCCAGAAGAGTCGATGGGTGGACCTGGTTGAAAGCTCCTTCAATATCGTGTGTGAGTACTGCTGGCCTTGCAGGGCGTGTATTGGAGGTTTTCTTCTTGCTGATGGAGTTGGCAATGGGAGTGATTGTGCGAACCAAGGCATCGATTGCAGAGTTCTCGGACTGCGCACCCATCTGTGAAGGATGGGTCGCCCCACACATCAGGGCTGAGTGGGAGAGACGCTTGGCTACGATTGATTCCAGCAATTTTCCGAAGCATGATTGAAGGGAGATTGGACGGTAAGATTTCGGGTCTGAGTACGATTTCTTGCCGGGTTTGGGAACAACAACACAGTTTGCCGTTTTCCATTCCGGTGGGTGGACCGCATATGTGAGACATGCCGTGAAGAGGCTGGGAAAGACGTTTGGGAGGGACTCGTTGAACCGTCGTAGTGTATCATATGTGATGTTGTCAGGTCCGACTGAACTGCCATATTTCAAGCGCGTGATGGTTCGACGGATTTCGGATGCAGTAACTGGTCTTGACTGTTGACTTAGATCTTTGGTGGAGGGGAGGAGGTTGGGGGGGAGGGGGGTTCTTGGGGCTGTATTGACCGCAGGGAAGAGCGCATTCCGTAGGCTGTCACACTTTCCTTGGAAGTTGGATTTTCCGTCAAGTGGGGGGATTGGTTTATGATGTGTATTGTGGTGTTGAATGGTCTTCCATACCATTCGGGTAGATGCAGCCTCGAGCTGTTGGATGCGGTAGGCTGTTTTGGCATTATGTAGCATTGCGACCCATTTATGGCGTTTATATTGGCTATCGTCAAGGTTTGTCGTGGTAGGTTCCAGCCGGGCTCGTCGATCGGCTCGTTTAACACTCTGCTTTGCCAGTGTGAGGCTGTGGGTCCACCATGGTGCTTCCGTTTTTCGTGGCCTCCTCATGGGGACGGCTTCGTTGATTGCCTGTTGGATGAGTTGTGTGACGTTGGAGATGGCGTGGAGGGTATCGTCGGGTCCCTGGAGCTGCGAAAGGTCCATTTTTGCAACATGGATTTTGGAGTTGAAGATCCCCCAATCTGCCTTATACCAACATCGACGGGGCGCAACCGGTACCACGGTCTTGGGTAGGGACATCGTGAGGGTGATGGTACTATGGTCGGATGTCGTATCATGATCAACAGCAAGTGACAGAATTGACTGGGTTGTTGATCCTTTGGAGAAGCATAGGTCAATGGTAGAGGGGTTGCCACCATTCCTCGGGTGGTGTGTGGGGACGGCTGGCTCATTGTGCAGTACAAAGTTGTTTTCTTCGAACCAGTTTGCAATCGTGTGGCTGGCGTGGGATGTGCGGATGGTTTGTGGAAGGGGCCCTTGCCACCATGGATGATGTGCATTCATATCTCCCATGATAAGGCAGTCGGCGGGTGGCTTGAAAGTTGGGAGGATAGCAGCCAGTGGTTCCGGTCGGCCAGGGGAGTAGAAATTGAAGAGGGTGAACTTTTCCTGTTTTTGTGGCATGGTGACCGCGATGCCCAAGAAAGAGTCCTGGGCTGTGAAGACTGTGGACGCGGTCAGGCCGGATGTGTGACGTACATATGTCACACATCTAGGTTTCATGGATGTGGAGGTGAAGATATTAAATCCTGGCAGGGAGGGAGGGTTTCCGTGTCTATCACACCACGGTTCTTGGAGGAGAATAAAGAGGTTTTCGGACTTCCGGGCAAATTCCTGTAACGCTGAAACAGTCGTTGCTTGGCCTCTAGCACAGTTCAGCAGCTGTGCCGACCCAACGGATGCAGATATGGTCATCTTATTCGGCTACTCCCGCTTCTGGGGCGTCTCCCATGGTTGTTGCATTCGTGTTTATTTTGGTAATTTCGCGAAGCTTAATCCGCTCAGGACAGTTGGGGTCGTTCGCCTTGTGGGGTGCGTCACAGTTGGCGCAGCGAATCGGGGGGTGAGTGCAGGCTGGGCCCTTCTTGCAAATCGGGAGCGCGCATGGATGCTCCTTAGTCTCGTGGGGGTCTGCGCAGACCGCACAGCGAGGGTTGTTCCGGCACAGAGCCGCTGGGTGGCCGTAGACTTGGCACTTGCGGCATTGGGTGCTCCTTCCATACGCAATGTAATCATCCAGTTCGCATTGATGGTTACAGACAATGAGGTGTTGACGGCCAATGCTGGCTTTCTTGATGTTGCCTGTCAACGTCATGACCAGAGTGGAGTCTGTCTTTTGCTCTCGTCGCTCAGCTGGGGTGAGCCACCTGGGGGTCTGCCTCTGGACAAGCTGAGGGTAGTTGGTGGAAAGACTCTGCGAGATTTCAGGTAGGGAAAGATGTGTTGGCACTCCGTGTAGGAGAAATTGGCTGAAGCGTTTACCAATTTCCACTTCCGTACATTTCCTGTAGTAGGAAAGGGCGTCTGCAATGATTGTGGTGTAATCCTCATAGACGACGTTGTTCTGCGTGTTCCCAGTGGTGAAAATGATGTTGCCTCGCACTGTGACCCGTGCGCGGATGAAGGCAGGCGCAAAGACATCCTTGTTGTCGACGATTGCAGTGTTTACCTGGCGGAGAGCTTTATCCGCTGCAATTTGCCATGTAGCATAATCTTGTTCAATCTGGATGGCGTCGGGTTCCTCACGGGCAAAGTGACATGTCACTTCCCGCTCGGTTTGGGGGTAGGTAGTGGGGATAAGTTTGGCCGTAGCAACCCTCTTGTCCTTCTGCCCACCAATCTTCAAGGTTGTCCATCCAGTGGTGGCGGTAGTTGTTGTTTGCGCTGGGGAAGTTAATGCAGCAGCAGCCACATCTGCGTAGCTGTGGTTGGTGTTTCCGTGGACGGTTGCATTGACTTAGCCTGCTGCCTGCTTGTCCTTCTTCTTCTTCTGATCCTTTTTGCCGGATCTGGGGGATACCACAGGGGTTTCAGAGAGGTGCTGGATAAGCCCATGGCAGCTGAGAACCTGTTGCTGCAACTGGGAGATGTGGGCACCCATCGTCGCAACTTGACTGTGTAGCTGGTCGTTCGATTTCTTGAGGGCGATGGTGGTATCAGTGGCTGACTTCGCGATGTCTGCAGTGATTCGTGTGTAGAGGCGTTCCATCGCCGCTAAAGTGATGATTTCGAAGTCAGACCGTATCGCTGCATGTTCCATACTCAGGGGGGGAGACAGCTCAGGAGCATTGTAGTTTGAGAGTTCAGTCTTGTCACCCAGTGCCTGGGTGTCAGTGACATGTGCAGTGGGTTGGAAGTCCATTGTGCTGATGTCAGCTTCGCTCTCAGCACCGTTCTCGGAGTCAGAATCCTCTCGAGGGCATTTGGTAGGCGAGTGTGGACGTGTGGCAAAGGTAGGGCCGGGTTGGAGGTTGGAGGCCATTCCGCTGGCACCAGAATGGAGAAAGGTGTCGAGAGACTTCTGGCTATGGTGGGATGAGGCCATGAGGCGTGAGGGGTGAGGAAGTGGGGGTCGTGAAGCTGGATGCACGTCACTACCGAAAGCTTAAAAACACAAGGAGGAGGATCCAGAGATGTCGTCAGAGATGGCGACCCAGTCGGTGGTGGTTGGGTACGCAATGCCCAAGGGCGTCACAGAGGGGGGGGGAGGGTCGAGGGAGGGTCGAAAACAGAACTCATGCAAATCAGCTCTTCAGTTAATGAGGCTGAAGCCCGAGATGCAGAGATTGTTTTGAGAAGGTTTTTATCAAAATTGATGGTCAGAAAGAAAAGTTCTTTTCGAAAATGTGGGGGGGTGGTGGGGGAGGATAGATTGCGTGGAGAAGAATCTCCAGACTAGCTACTGCGCCCCTTCCTTTATACTTTTCCTTCCCTCTGTGGAATCACAGCTTGCCACAAGACTGACACAGGTCCCTCCATACAACATCATGACTCAATTGTCGCGCCCGAGGAAAACATAGAATTGCACTCGGCCGCCGCACGGCCAACACTCTACTCGCGGCAATTGGAGAAAGGACACGCATGCAGGAACAGTAAGGAAAGAGAAGAAAGATGCACAAACATAATCAACCGGAAACAACATATGTAACGATGACAGAAGATGGACGCACAAGCTCAACCAAACAGAAAGACATACGTAAGAAAGGAGAAGGACGCACAAGTATAACATAACTGAAACTCTGGTCGGGCTGCAGCCAGGTCGAGACGCTCCCGACGGCGGCTACAGGAGCGGCGTCAGGCGTGCGGGGTTGTGCGTTAAGCTCAAATGAGAATGGAGGTGGCAGCGGCGGAGACAAGGATAAAACAAAGGCCAACGAGGGTGACGGCAGCGTCTACGGTGGCCCCCTAGAGCCTGTCATGCCAGGTTCGTGACAGCCAGACCCTTCCGTTACACCTATGAGCAATGTGACGTGCTATTTCTTATGCTTGTTGCACAAACCGTTGGGAAATAAGAGATGAAGTGGAAACAACAATCAAACTCATGCGAAAATCAACAAAAATTTTGATTTCTACTCGACTACTGCAATTGACACAATTCATAATCTTCATTGTTGTTGGTATTGTAGCAGTTACAATATTTAATTTATGCACCTACATGAAGAGTTTGGTGAAGATCCTGGAGCCATGCTCAGGCTAGGAAAACAGAAATCTCAAAATTCCTGCAATTTCAAATTCCAGCGATACAAAAGATGAAATATCACTCCGTAAACCCAACATCAAATATCACTCAACCATTTAATCATAGTATATCACTCGGAATGCTACATAGAATATCACGCTGTTATAGAACTTCATGCTTTATCATGCGCACGTAACATCATAGATTATCACGCTTCCACAGTATAAGGAATTATCATTTGTCCCAATGTACAATTGAATCAGCTAACCAGTAGGAAAGCTGACTTTAAGGGCAAGAAATTTGAAATACAATGAGCAATCCGACAATTGCGACACGTAAACCTTCGTGAAAGCCGTTGACAAGCTTCGCGGTGCGTAAAACATTTAAATAGCCGCTGCACAAGCCGGCGATGAGTGTAAGAAAAGGGAGGCCCAATCCGACAAGCAAGTGGCTGCGAAAGCCATACATACGTCTAAGAAATGAGACGCGTAATACGACAAGTAATCCAATGAGCGAGCTGCCACAAACCCCGTCGACGATTGAAAGAAAAGAGGTGGGCAATCCGACAAGTAATCTGACAAGCAAGCTGCCACGGAAGCTGTCGACGAATGAAAGAAATGAGGTGTGCAATGCGATGAGTAACCTGATGAGTGAGCCGCTGCACAAGCTGTCGCCGACTGAAAGAAAAGAGATACGCAATCCGACGAGTAATCCGATAAGTAATACGACGAGTGAGCGTCAGCGAATGCTATCTACGAGTGTAAGAAAAGAGAGGCGCAATCCGACGAGTAATCAGATAAGTGAGCCGTCACGAACTCCATCGACGATTGAAAGAAAAGATGAGCGCAATACAACGAGTAGTCCGACGAGCGAGTCTCTGCGCAAGCCGTCCACGGATGTAAGAAAAGAAACACGCAACCCGACGAGTAATCCGATGAGCAAGCCACAGTGCAAGGCATCGACGAGTGAAAGAAAAGATATGCACAATCCGACGAGTAATCCAAAGAGCGAGCCGTCACAAAGGTTGTCGACTTGTAACAGAAAAGAGAGGCGCAAACCGACGAGCAATCAGACTACTAATCCGATGAGCTCCTCTGCGAATGTTATCGACGAGTGAAAAAAAAGAGACGTGAAATCCGACTAGTAATCCAATGAGCAAGCCACCGTGAAAGCCATCAACGAGTGTAAGAAAAGAGTTACACAATCCGACGAGGAATCCAAAGTGTAATCCTACTAGTAATCTGATGAGCGAGCCTCCCCATATGCTATGGTCAAGCGTAACAGAACAGATGCATAATCGGTTGAGTAATCCAACGAGTGAGCCGACACGAAAGCTGTCCACGAGCGTAAGAAAAGAGACATGGACTCCAACGAGTAATCCGACGAGGTAGCCATCACGAAAGCCATTTACAAGTGTAAGAAAAGAGACGTGGAATCCGGACGAGTAATCCGACGAGCGAGCCACCACGAAAGCCATCGAAGAGTGTAAGAAAAGAGACGTGGACTGCAACGAGTAATCCAACGAGCGAGCTGTCAGGAATACCATCGACGAGTGTAAGAAAAGAGACGTGGAATCCACCGAGTAATCTGACGGGTAAGACTCCATGAAAGGCGTCGACAAGTGAAGGAAAAGAGTCATACAATACAACAAGTAATTCAACGAGTAATCCGACGAGCGAGCCGCTGGGAATAGCGTCAACAAGTGTAAGAATAGAGACGCGTAATCCGACGAGTGAGCCACCAGGAATACCGTCAACGAGTGTAAGAATAGAGACAGGCAATCCGATGACTAATCCGACGAGTAATCGGAGGTGTGATCCACCATGAAAGCCATCGACAAGCGTAAGAAAAGAGAAGTGGACTCCGACAAGTAGTGCGACCTGGGAGCTGCCACGATAGCCATCGACGAGTGTACGAAAAGACAGGTGGAATCCAAGGTGTAATCCGAAGAGCAAGCCGCCACGAAAGGCGTCGAAGAGTGAAAGAAAAGAGACACACAATCCGACAAGTAATCCGACAAGTAATCCGACAACTAATCTGACGAGTAAGCTGCCGCAAAAACCGTCGAAGTGGGGAAGAAAAGAGAGGCGCAATCTAAGGAGTAATGTTGGAATTGCTTCTCGCCGCTCGCCGCTCTGGCGTGGCGCGCCGGTGGAAACGTCACCACAGCAACGGCGACGACAGCAATGCTGCGGAGAGCAATGGCATAGCAACGGCAGTGGCAAGGGGATCCTGGCAACGACGGCTTGGCATTCTCCCATAGCAGCGTCTTTGGCATTCTTTCTTCTTTCTTTCTATATACTTCTTCATAGTAGAGAAAAAGATGACGCATCATGTTTAAGCGATACCATCAAACTCCAACGATATAATCATCAAGTTGTCAACTCTTTCTCCCTCTCTCTCTCTCTCTCTCTTTGCTTGTGTGAAGACTCTCAGAGGAACGGTGATCGGGCAAACTTTTACAGGTTATGAGCCCGTAGCCGTAACCGCTCCATATACGATCAAACCTCACCGCCGTCAAACTCTCGCGCGATAAATAGCTCCTCAGGAGCCAGTGATAAACGCGGTGGCCGGCGATTCCAAGGCCCTTTTCTCTACGTCTCACCTAGAAGATCTCTCCACGAAATTGATTGCTAACCATCCTAGCGACAGAAGACCTCTGACGGCCGAAAAGAACTTCCCTCCTTACGCATCGCTATTCGACGAGAATCTACAACGATCTTCATCATGAGTGACGAAACGTTCAAACACCCTCTGGGCAATGTCCGCCTACTCGATCGTACCAACTACGCAGTCTGGAAAGAAGATTGCATGAAGGTTCTACAAGGAATCATGGCGTGGGACATCGTGATAGAGAGAGAAGAAGAACCAGAAGATCCGGGAAGACCCAACGACTTTACCAGACCTCTCGTTCTAGCACGGAAGGCATACAAGGACTACAAACAACGGAAATTGCAGGCCGTGGCCATTATCTACGGATCTTGTACCAATGCTGTCAAGGTACACATCAAAGGAATGGAGGATCCCGTCCAGATGTGGAAAG
>Ga0307508_10001183_pt1 | contig 30051 bp, 21 predicted proteins | sample 9_EM_MG_FD_203089 | JGI IMG/M metagenome (GOLD analysis project Ga0307508, IMG submission 203089) | Populus trichocarpa ectomycorrhiza microbial communities from riparian zone in the Pacific Northwest, United States - 9_EM | ecosystem: Host-associated > Plants > Roots > Unclassified | place...
CGTGGCGGCGAGCGCCGACAAGTCGGGGGCGAGCGAGAAACACACGAACCTGTCGCCGGTTCCGTCGATGGTCACCGGCGCCGGGATGGTGACGCTGACCTCGGCGTCTTTCAATTCGAGCGCGGGCGGTTCGGGCAACGCTGCGGCCGTGCTCGGATCACCTTCGGGGCAGCCGGCGTCTTGCCAGCGCTTGAACAGGTCGATCTGCGCCGTGCTGAGCCGCAAGTCGTCTTTGAGGCCGAAGCGCGGCTTGCAGTCGGCGGTGTCGGTCGCCAAAAACGGCGGCATGATGCCGGGCCGTAATACCGCCTCGAAGCTCGGGCTCCACATCTTGGCCTGCGCGTAGGTCTGCAAGCTGAACGGCGAGATGCCGCCGTCTTGGTGACAGCCTTGGCAGTGGCCCGCCACCAGCGGCGCGATGTCAGCGTGCCAGGTGGGTGCCGCGCCCGCGTCCATGCCGCTACTGCCGCCAGCGCCGCCCGTCGCTGAGCCATCGCTCGTGCCGCTACAGGCGCCGAGGGCCGAAGAGACCACGAAGAGCGCGACGAAACGCAGTGGACGAGCTTTCAAGGCTCGAAATTAAGCCATGCGTGGCGCACGGCTGCAACCTGCGCGCCGCTTGTTCGCGCGCTTAGCGGAGGCTGGATAAATCTTGCAGCTGGTAGGTGTTTTGGCCGTGATTGTTGATTGCGCGTCTCGAGCGGTGCACTACGTTGCCCGGTCCCGAATGGAGCAGACGATTCTCGAAGGTGCGCGGACGCACAACCTGCAGGGAATCGATGTCACGCTCACGCCTGGAGAAATCGTCGCCATCACCGGCGTGAGCGGCGCGGGCAAGAGCAGCCTGGCGCTCGACACGCTCTACGCCGAAGGCCAGCGCCGCTTCGTCGAGAGCTTCAGCCCCTACGCGCGCCAGTTTCTTGAGCGGCTCGAGCGGCCACCCATGACCCGGCTCGAGCCGGTGCCGGCCGGCATTGCGGTCGATCGGCGCGCCCCCGTCAAAAGCTCACGCTCGACGGTCGCCACGATGGCCGACATCGAGCCGTACTTGGCGGCGCTGTTTTTGCGCGAAGCCGTGCCGGTCTGCCCCGACCACGAATTGCCCGCAGTCGAGCTCACGGTAGCGCGCGCCGCCCAAACGGTCGCCGAAGCAGTCGGCAAGCAGCGCGTCATCATCAGCTACGCCGTCAAGGTGTTGGGGCGCGAGCAATACCTCGAGGTGCGCGAGCATCTGGCCCGCGACGGCTATCGACGTCTGCTGGTTGGCGGCGAAGCGCAGGACATCGACGCGCTCAAGCCGTCGCTGATGGCCAAGCTCGGCTCGCTCGACGTCGTGGTCGACCGGATTGGTAGCGGCGGCGAGCTCGAGCGCGTGGCGGCGGCCGTCGAAACCGCTTGGCAGCGCGGCTTCGGCTTGCTGCAAGTCCATGCCGGCGAAACGACGCTCGGCTTGCGACGCGGCCTAGCTTGCCCCAAGTGCCAAAAATCGCTCGAGGCGGCGCGCGCGGGCTTGTTCAGCTACGAGTCGCCGGTCGGCGCCTGTCCGACCTGCCGCGGCTTCGGCCGCACGCTCGGCGTCGACCTGTCGAAGGTCATCGCCGATCCGTCGCGCAGCATCGATGACGGCGTGGTCCGGCCTTGGCGCGGCAATTCGACCAAGTGGGAGCGCGCAGCCGTCAAAAAGCTGTGCGCCCGCCACGACATTCCGACTGACAAGCCTTTTCAGTCGCTCACGCCGGCTCAGCAAAAAATCATCCTCGAGGGTGACGGCAGCTGGCACAAAAACCTGTTTCCGGGCGTGCTCGGCTGGTTCAAGTACCTCGAGACCAAGACCTACAAGATGCACGTGCGCGTGCTGCTCGCGCGCTACCGCTCGTACGACGAATGCCACGCCTGCGGCGGCCGCCGTCTGAATCCGACGGCTCTGTCTTACCGGGTGGGCGGGCTCAGCATCGCCGACTACCACGCGCTCGAGATTGGCGACGCGCGCGCCAAGATCGACGCGCTAAAAACCACGAGCGCGCAGGGCGACCTAGCGCGGCGCGAGCTGTCGAGCCGGCTTTCGTATTTGGATCGCGTGGGTCTCGGCTATTTGACGCTCGATCGCCAAGCCAGAACCTTGTCCGGCGGCGAAGCGCAGCGCGTGACCTTGACCGCCGCGCTCGGTACTTCGCTGCACAATGCCTTGTTCGTGCTCGACGAGCCGAGCGTCGGTTTGCACCCGTCGGACGTGCCGCCTTTGGCGGAAATGATCCGCGAGCTGGCCGAGCGCAACAACACCGTGCTGGTCGTCGAGCACGACCCGGGCCTGATCGCCGCCGCCGATCGCGTGCTCGAGCTAGGTCCGGGTGCAGGCGCCGACGGTGGCCGCATCGTGTTCGACGGTACGCCCGACGCCGCGCGTGCAGCGGGCACGGCAACGTCGCGCGCCATGGCGGGCGTCACGCGCCGCAGCGAGCCAGTGCGGAAGCCGAGCGGATTTCTGAAGCTGCGCGGGGCCTCGTCGAACAACTTGCGCGGCGTCGACGTCGACGTGCCGCTCGGCGTCGTGTGCGCGATCACGGGGCCGAGCGGCTCCGGTAAGAGCACGCTTAGCGTCGATATTCTGTATCGCGCGCTGGCGCGACATTTCGGCGACTTCGACGAAGAGCTGCCGGGCGCTTTCACGTCATTGTCAGGCCAAGACGCGCTGAAGCGCGTCGCGCTCGTCGATCAGTCGCCGCTCGGCCGCACTTCGCGCGGCAATCCCGCCACTTATACCAAAGCCTGGGACTGTATCCGCACGCTCTATGGCAAAGAGCCGACGGCGGCGGCGCGCGGGCTCACGGCCTCGCACTTCTCTTTCAACGTGGAGGGCGGCCGCTGTGACGCCTGCGCGGGCGAAGGCTTCGAGACGGTCGAGATGCAGTTCTTGGCGGACGTGCGGCTGGTTTGCCCGGTCTGTCAGGGACGGCGCTTCAAGCCCGAGGTGCTGAGCGTCGAGCGCGCCGGCGTCAGCATTGCGGATGTGCTGGACATGACCGTGGAGCGAGCGCTCACGACGTTTCGGACCGAGGCGCCAATTCAGCGCGCGCTCGGGCCGCTCTCGTTACTCGGCCTCGGCTACTTGCGCATCGGTCAGCCGCTCACCACGCTTTCGGGCGGCGAGGCGCAGCGGCTGAAGCTGGCGCGCACGCTGTCCGAAGAGCTGCGCGGTGCGCTTCTGATTTTGGATGAGCCGAGCGCGGGCCTCCACGCTGACGAGGTGAAGCAGGTGCTGCAAGCGCTGTCGGCGATCGTGACGGCGGGCGGCAGCGTGCTGGTCGTCGAGCACGACTTGGATCTGATCGGCGCGGCAGACTACGTGATTGATTTGGGGCCCGGCGCCGGGACACGCGGCGGCCAGCTGCTCGCAGTGGGCCCGCCGCGTGGCCTCTCGAACCCCGACTCCAAAACGGCTGCCGCGCTGCGCGACTATTTCGAGCAGAAACCCAAAAAAGGCAACGGCAAAAAGCCGGCGAAACGTCGCGAAATGAGCCGCGGCGCGCGCAGTCTGAGCGTCGTGCGGGCGCGCGAGCACAACCTGAAAGACGTGTCGGTCGAAATTCCGCACGGCAAATTGAGCGTCGTGACGGGCCCGAGCGGCTCCGGCAAGAGCTCGCTGGCGTTCGACGTCGTGTTCGCGGAAGGCCAGCGGCGCTTTCTCGAGACGCTCACGCCGTACGCGCGCCAATTCTTGCCCACCATGCCGCGGCCCGACGTCGATAGCGTGACCGGCGTGCCGCCTTCGATTGCGCTCGAGCAACGCACGACGCGCGCCGGCGCCCGCTCGACGGTCGCGACCGTGACGGAGGTCGCGCACTACCTGCGGCTCTTGTTCGCGAAGCTTTCGGTCTTGTACTGCCCCGATCACGACGAGCCGATCACGCACACCACGCCCGAGGCCGTGTTCGGTAGCCTGAAACGCAGCGGCAGCGGTCAGGCGCTCTTGGCGCCCGTCGTCCAAGCGCGCAAGGGCACGTACCTCGACGTGTTCGCGGCTGCCGAGCGCGTCGGCGTGGAGTTTGCGATCTGCGACGGCGCGATGGTCAATACCAACAATCCGCCGCGGCTCGCCAAGACCAAAGAGCACACCATCGATTTGGTTATCGTGCCGAAGATTGACGGCAAAGGTCTCACGCGCGAAGACTTCGACCGCGCCCTGAAGCTGGGAAGCGGCGCGGTGAAGCTGCGCAATACGGCTGGCAAAGAGCAGCTTTTGTCGCTGCAAAGCGCGTGCCCCCAGTGCGGCTTTTCGGCGCCAGAGCTGGACCCGCGCTGGTTCTCGTTCGCGACCAAGCAGGGCAAGTGCGAAAAGTGCGACGGCGCCGGCGTGCTCGTGGAAGAGGCGCCGAAAAAGCGCGGGCGCAAAGCCGCGGAGGTGGCCGCGCCGCCCGTGATTTGTCCTGATTGCCACGGCGCACGGCTCTCGCCGATCCCGCGCGCGGCGCGCTTCGACGGCGAGCACTATCACGAGGTCGTGGCGCGCTCCGTGGCCAGCCTGCTCGAGCGGCTCGAAGGCTTGCGGGTTACCGGCGACGCCGCGCGCATCGCCGAGCCGATCATGGCGGAGCTGCTGCGTCGCGTGCGCTTCTTGTCGCAAGTGGGTCTCGGTTACTTGAGCCTCGCTCGCTCCGCCGCCACGCTTTCCGGCGGCGAGATGCAGCGCTTGCGGCTGGCCGCGCAGCTCGGCGCGGGTCTGACCGGGGCGCTGTACGTGCTCGACGAACCGACGATTGGTCTACACCCGCGCGACACCGGCCGGCTGATCGCCAATTTGCGCAGCTTGGTCGCGCTGGGCAGCACCGTCGTGGTCGTCGAGCACGACGCCGAGACGATTCGCGCTGCCGACTATCTGATCGATTTGGGGCCGGGCGGCGGCTCGCGCGGTGGACACATCGTGGCGGCAGGTGCACCTGCCGAGGTGTGCGCTAGGCCCGATTCGCCGACCGGGCGCGCGCTCTCGGCGCCGCCCGAGCTGCGCCAGGCGCTGCCGGTCTCGGCCAAGCACGAGCAGCTTCTGCTCACCGGCGCCAGCGCGCACAACTTGAAAAACGTCGACGTGTCGGTGCCGCTCGGGCGCTTCACGGTCGTGGGCGGGGTGAGCGGTTCCGGCAAGAGCACGCTGGTGCGCAAGGTCTTGCTGCCGGCTTTGAAGCAAAAGCTGGGGCTCGTGACCGAGGCGCCCGGCCCGTTCAAGTCGCTGAGCGGCGGCGCGAGCTTGAAGCGCGCCGTGTCGGTCGACCAGTCGCCGATCGGCCGCACGCCGCGCTCGGTGCCGGCGACGTTCTTGGGCATCTGGGATCAGATCCGGCGCATTTACGCGGCCACGCCCGACGCCAAGCTGCGCGGCTTCGAGCCGTCGCGTTTCTCGTTCAATACGGGTCGCGGCGGCCAGTGTCCGACCTGCGAGGGCCAGGGCGCCATCACCCATGAAATGAGCTTTTTGCCCGACGTGATCTCGGCGTGCCCGACCTGCGACGGCCTGCGCTTCGAGCCGCGCACGCTGGAAGTGCTGTACATGGAGCGCAGCATCGGTGACGTGCTGAAGCTCACGGCGGAAGAAGCCGCGCGCGTGTTCGAAAATCACCGCACGGTCGCGGCGCCGCTGCGCACGCTGTGCGATCTGGGCGCCGGCTACATCACGCTCGGTCAAGGCTCGCACACTCTCTCGGGTGGCGAAGCCCAGCGACTCAAGCTCGCAGCCGAGCTCACGCAGACTCCCATGCACGGGGCCACGCTGTACGTACTCGACGAGCCGACCACGGGCCTGCACTTGGCCGACGTCGCGCGCCTGATGACGGTGCTGTCGCGCCTCGTGGAACGCGGCGACACGCTCGTCGTCATCGAGCATCATCCCGAAGTTTTGGCCGGCGCCGATCACCTGATCGAGCTGGGTCCCGAAGCCGGTGAGCGTGGCGGACGCGTCATCGCCGCCTGTGCTCCGCGCGCCGCCGCACGCCTGAAAACGCCGACCGCGCAGGTGATCAAGCAGCTATTCCAGGCGGAAAAGCGCGGACGAAACGAGAAAGGCGGGGCCAGGCGGGGTCGGGGCCCCGCCGACAACGAAACCACTGCCCCGCCGACCACGAGACAGCCGAGCTCGAGCCCCCTCGATTGAACCGCTCGCGTCGTCGGTCTACTCTGGCCGGCTCATGTTCTACCTGAACCGAGGCGGCGCGCCCGAGGGACCTTTCGAGGAAGGTCGCATCCTACAGATGATCCAGTCGGGGGAGCTCACGCAAGGCGGCGTGTGCCCGGTGGGACAGAATCAGTGGTGGCAGCTGAACCAAGTGCCGGCGTTTGCCCAGGCCCTGGCGCAGCGCGCGGCCGCGCCGGCAGCTTACGCTCCGCCGGGTGGCTATGGCCCACCGCCGCAAGCATACGGGCAAGCGCCGCAGCAGCCGCAGCCGTACGGGCAAGCGCCGCAGCAGCCGCAGCCGTATGGGCAAGCGCCGCAGCAAGGCGGCTACGGCGCCGCGCCACAACCAGGCGGCTACGGTGCGGCGCCGCAACCGGCGGGCTACGGTCCCGGTCCCACCGCGCCGGGTTACGGCCCCGGCCCCACTGTCCCCGGCTACGGTCCGCCCGCGCCAGCCGTGGCGCTAGGCGGCGCGCGCAAGACCATTCCCGACGAGAAGAAGAAGGGCGGGCGCGCGGTGCTGATCATCGCGCTCTGCGGCGTGCTGCTCGTGTTCCTGGCCAGCAGCGCCGTGGGCGCGTACTTGTTGTTCTTCTCGAGCAGCAGCGCGGCGGAGATGTCGGCCACCATGCCGCGCGACTCGGAGATGCTGATCGAAGTCGCGAGCCTGCCCAAGCTCTTGTTCGATTTCAAAGACGTCGAGTACTTGGATTCGTCGCTGCGCGACGACAAGAAGATGTTCGACGACACTGCGGATTCGCTGGCGAAAGCTTTCGACATTTCGCTGGATGACGCGCGGGCTTTCCTGGTCGCCGGGCGCTCGGTCGGCATTGCCGCGCGTAAGCTGTCGACGCGGCCCGAGGCCGGCGTCGCGATCGGCTTCGCCAGCGCCGCCCCGGTCGAAGCGCTGCTCAAGTCGACGCGCTTCGTGGCGTCGGGCGCGCTCGGCCAGACCGGCAAGCGCTACCAACTGACGAAGAAGCGGTTGCAGTCGAGCGTCGGACAAGACGTACTGCTCAAGGGGCTGGCCGAGGCCGAGCTGGGCAGCGGCAAAGAAGTACTGGTTTGGTTTCCGGACAAGCGCGTCTTGAGCTTCGGCACGGAGGCGTTCGTCACCGACGTAGCCAAGGTGATCGAAAGCGGCGCCGCGGCGATTGCCACCAATCCGTCGTTTCAGGCCGCCGCGAAGGATTTCGACGGCAACGCGCGCGTGACGGCGTTCGTGGATCCGACGGTGCTTTCGAGCATCAACGACCCGAAGCTGAAGGAATTCGTCGACGGCTACTTCAAGCCCGCCGGGCCGCTCACGGGCACGCTCACGGTCAAGCCGGCCGGCTTCGTTACCAGCCTCACCGGTCACATCATCGGCAGCAAGCTGCCCAAAGCGTCGAGCTACACGCCGCCGGCCAAGCTCGAGCTCTCGAGCCGCTTGCCGGTCGAGACGTTTGCTTACGCCGCCTTCCAGACCGAAACCAAGCTCACGGGCGCTGAGGTCGAAAAGCTGATTTTCGACCAGCTCGAAGCGGCGAATCCGCGCTCCAAGCGCGAGGCTCAGCAAGGTCTTCAGCAGCTGGAGCAGACGCTCGGCGTGAGCATGGCCAAGCTGGTCGATGGTCTCGGTGGTGAAGCGGCGCTGGCCATCTCGGCGCCCGCCGACGTGGCGCTCGATGCTTCGACCATCTCGCAAGGAGCGCAGGCCGCCACGAAATTCAATATGATTTGGGTGCAGCAGCTCAAGGATGACAGCGAATACAAGCGGCTGGCGGCGCAGCTGAAGCAAAAAATCATCCCTGCCGTCCGCGAAGCCAACCTGACCGAAGATGGCCCGGGCTTTGCGCTCACGCCGCGCGGTACGCCCTTGGCGGTGAGCGTGCGCGTCAAATTCTTCGACAAGTTTCTGTTCATCACGGCGGGCGGCAACGCGCTGTGCGACCGAGCCGAGGCGGCCTTTTCGAAGGGCGACCGCACGCTCAAAGACGACCCGGCGCATCAGTCCGCGCTCGCGGCGTTGCCCGACAAGCAACATTTCCGGCTCTGGCTCGACACCGGGCGCCTCGCGGAGACTCTCTTCAAAAACCCCCTGCTGCGCGCACGCGCCACCGAGAACGGACTGCAGCTCGACAAGTTCCTGCTCAGCGGTCCGCACCGCGTGACCAGCGCGCTCTCGGTGCAGAGCTCCGTCGAGAACGAAGTCTGGACCTACCGGATCGACGCGCTGAACATGCAAGCGCTGGCGCCGCTCGGGCTGGGCGCGGCCAGTTTTGGTGGCCTTGGCGCGCCAGCCGCCTTACCGGCTCTGTAGCGCGCTCGAGGCGCTTGGCGCGGGTCGGCGCGAGTTGGCCTGTCGGTGGTCGAGCGCTTGCGCGACCGCGGGAAGAAACTCGCGGAGGTGGGGCCCTGCGCGCTCACAGGCGCTGGAGATCTCGTCCCATACCTTCATCTTGTAGAGGCGCCGAAGGCGCGCGAACAACAAGAACCTCGCGGACCTCCCGTCCTGACCTGAAACTCAGGTGAAGACGACGGCGAGTTTCACGCTTGAAGAATCCGCGACCGACGCGGGGGCTCGACTGACCTGAAACTCAGGTGGCTACAACGGCGAGTTTCACGCTTGAAGAATCCGCGACCGTCGCGGGGGCTGGACTAGGAAGAAACTCGTGGAGGTTGGGCCCTTCGCGCGTCTGGAAAGTCACTTCGGGTACGAAGTGACTTTCCCCAGCTCTAACCCCACCTCGGCAGGGCCGTGCACCCGTTTCGTTGCATCAGGGCGGCTGGTCCTCCAGCCATCTCCGACTCCCTCTGAAATTCTCGCAGGTTTTCGCCACGAGCGATCCGGACGGAGGCAGCCCGAGACGCAAGCGCTCGGGACGACCGAAGGACGACACGTGAGCTTCTGCAAGCGGGCTGCAATGGGGCAGCCCAGTAATGCGACGAATCCTTACTCGGCGGCCTTGGCGGGGGTATGCTTGGCGGCGCGATGACAGTCCGCTCGGCACCCGCGTTGACGGTCCTAGCGATTGCGGCGCTTCTGGGCTGTAGCTCGACGGGCTCGAAGCCGGGGGCGCAGGGGAGCTCGGCGAGTGGAGGTGGTGGGAGTGGCGGCGCGTCGAGCGGCGCTGCTGGCAGCGGCGCCACGTCGAGCGGCGGCGCCACGAGTTGCGTCTTCGCGAGCAGCGGCACGTCGACGGGCGGCGCGCCGGCTGGGGGCGTGGCGAGCGCGGGCTCCGACAGCGGCGGCGTGCCGATGGGCGGCGCTCCGCTCGGTAGCGGCATGGTGCCGGGTCCCGTGAGCACGCGCTGCCAGGGCCGAGCGCCGTACAAGGTCAATCCGAACGGCTGCTTCCTCCAGATCGAACCTCCTGAATTCAGCAATGGCGGCAGCGCGGGCTCCGAGCTGCCGAGCGGCGGCGCGGGCTCCGAGCTGCCGAGCGGCGGCGCGGGCGGCGTGACCGACTGTAATTTTGCGCACGACGCGGGCTACGGCGACCCGCTGTACAACGATTCCGGCGACGACGACGAGTGTAAATACCACATGTCGTGGACCTCGACGCCGATCCAAAAGAACCAGCCGTTCACGGTCATGGTCAAGGCTACCAACCTGCAAACCGGCGCGCCGCTCGCGAATCTTCCCGATCAAGAGCCTGGCACCGTCGCGCTCTCGCGCATCGAGCCGTTCGTGCCCTGCGACCCCGTGCACCTTCCGCCGACCTCCACGCTCGAAGGGCAGCACGTGACCGAAACGGGGCCGGGCGAGTTTTCGGTTGGCCCGCTGGTGTTCGACGAATCAGCGCGCTGGGAAATGCGCTTTCATTTTTATGGAGATTGCTTCAACAACTCCGCCACGCCGCACGCGCACATCGCGTTCTTCGTCGACGTTCCCTGAGCCTGGCCTTCACGGCACGCGAAAGAAGGTGATGGTTTTCGTGGCGGCGAGCACGTATTCGCCGGGTGCAAACAACAGATCGATACCAGCTTGGACCATGCCCGGATCGGGCACCATACCGTCGAAGCTGGTGTTGCTGCAGGTCGGCGGCGAGGTGTTGGTGTCCACGTACAAGCCGTAGGCGTTGCCGCCGCCCCCGACGAACGTGTTGTTGCCCGCTTCGGTCGCCGTCCCGAGGTCCATGTTGCCGGTCGCGAAGTAGATGCCGATCGAGGCGTAGCCGGAGATTTTGCTGCCGCGCACCTTCGAGCTGCCGCCGAGCTGGTAGATACCGTACTGGTTGCCTTCGACGGTTGCGTCCGAAAGCGAGCTGGTTCCCGAGCGCAGGCTGAGCCCATAGGGCGCCGAGGCCGCCCGGAACGCGCTACCGTTCGCCTCGAGCATGGCACCGGCGAAATCGAGCCCCGGTGCGACGCCGCCGCCGGTGAGCATTCCGCCCGTCACCGACAGCGTCGCCGTGGGATCGAGCACCAGCACGCCGCCCACGATCTGCGCTTGCGTGAGCGACAGCTGGCTTTGCTGGGCGGCTTTCGAGACTTGAACGACGGGGCCCTCGCCGCTCTCGGTCAGCGTGGTGCTGTCGATGCTCAGGCTGCAGCCGCTGCACGTATCGCCTAGCCGGACGGCAAAGTCGCTCGCATCGAGCGAGCCGCGCGTGAGCTTTACGCTGCTGCCTGGGCCCTCGGCGACGACGCCGCTTTTGCCGTCGATCACGACGTCTTGCAGGCTGAGCTGCGCGGGCCCCGTGGCAGCCACTGCTACGTCGAACCCGGTCAGCGAAAGCTGCGCCAGGCTGAGAGCCGCGGACGGAGCTAGGGCGGGGGTGTCCGCCCCGCGCTCTCCCGGCGACGTTTGCTCGGGACCCTCGAGGATGGTTTGTGCGAACGACTCACCTTCGATGGTGAGCGGGTCGGGCAGCGTGTAGCCCCAGGTCTCGCCACTGGTCGCGGCGTAGGTGCCGTTTTGGAGCAGGCAGGTGTCGCCCGCTCCAGCCACGAGTAGGGCTTGTTTTAGAGAACGGAACGGCGAGCTCTTGGTGCCGAGCGACGCATCGTCACCTGCCGGACCGACGGTGATCGGCGTCACCTCGACCGCGCTAGGTTGCGTGATCGTGCCGCTCGGCGTCTCGAGCGTAAAGGTGCGCGGCCCGGGCGCGGCGCCGTGAGGCACCGTCACGTTGACTAGCAGGCGCTCGTCGGTACTTTCTGGATCGATCGCGACTTTCAGATCTTCCAGATCCGCGCGACTCGCGCGCGACAAGCCGCCCGCTCTGCGCTGCACCGTAAGCACGGCGCCGCTTTGCCCCTGGCGGACCTCGCTCGAGGGAGCAACGCTGACGCCGTCCGCGCCTGGCTGGCCGTGGCTGCTGCCCGAGCAGGCGGCGAGCCAGACCAGGCACGGCGCGGCAAGCACCGGTAAGCGCGCTCGAGGCAGGTGGGGCAGCGGTTTCACGGGCCCGTTTATGCTGCCACAGCCTGCCCGAGGCGTGCCACTGGCAGGCTGGGGAGCCAGCTTCCTCTGCGAGGCGTTCTCCGTGCCGTTTGGGTCGCCGGGGCGAGCTTAAATTTTGCTAAAGTTCCCGGGTGCTACGCTGTTTTGAAGGCTGACGAATGAAGAGAGTCGCGCTAGCGGTCGGCGTGTTCGGCTTCGCGCTTGCTGCGAGCGCCAGGGCGCATTTCGGCATCGTGACGCCGCCCGCAGCGGACAACGCCACGGACGGCGGCAAAGGCCCGCCGCCGTGCGGACCTATGGCGGACTCGAACGTCGTCACGCCCGCTCAAGGCGGGCACCCGCTGGCGCTCCAAGTCGACGAGATGGTTTTTCACCCCGGCTTCTATCGTGTCGCTCTGGCGCTGAATTCGCCGAGCGAGCTGCCGCCGGACAACGTGGTGATCGACAAGCAGGGCAACGTGCTGCCGCCGGACAGCATCGGCTTGTCCGACACGGCGGAGTACGAGGCGACGGCCATGTTCCCGGTGCTCGCCGATCACTTGTGGCCGCACGACACGCCCGACCAGGAGCTGTTTCAAACCCAGCTGATGTTGCCCAACGTGAGCTGCGACAAATGCACGCTGCAGGTGATCGAGTTCATGTCGAACAGCAACTCGAACGCCGGCGGCGGCTATTTTTATCACCATTGCGCCAACCTCAAAATTACGGCTGATCCTGCGTTGCCGGCTTTCGCTCCGCCCGTGAGCATGGGCGGCAGTCCGAGCGGCGGTGCGGGGGTGGGTGGCGCTGCTGGCGGCACGTCGCTGAGCGGCGGCGGCGGCGCGTTTGGCGGCACGGCTGCCGGCGGCGCTGCAACGGCTGGCGGCGTCGGCGCGACTACCGGTGGAGCTGCTGCCACGGCCGGCTTTGGCACGGCGACGGGCACCGCGGGCTCGAGCGCGGCGGGTGCGGCGGGCTCGGCGCCGCTCGCGCCAAGCCCCGCTGCAGATAGCGGCGGCTGCTCGCTCAGCGCGCCGCGCCGAGACTTCTGGTCGGGCTGGCTTTCGCTGGCCGGTTTCGTCGGAGCCTGCGCGCTGCTACGACGGCGCCGAGCACGAGCCAGTTGATCGAGCACGAGCTGGATGTGACGTGATCCGCCGTGAAATGATGCAGTGCGACTGCTCTCGCGCCGTTCCGAAAGCAAACGAGCTGCTGCGACCATTTAGGGTGAGGCCACATGCGTATAATCCTTGGTTTGCCGTTCTTTGGCGCGCTCTTGCTGGCAGTTGCGGCCTGCTCGAGCTCGCCTTCCCCTGCCACAACGGCGGCGGCTGGGGCGGCTGTCGGGGGTGCCGGTGCGGCTGCCGTGCCGGCGCCAGCGGGCGCGAGCAATGGCGGCTCGAGCGCTGCAGGCAGCGGCCCGAGCGCGGGCAGCGGCGGCACGACGGGCGGAGTTTCGAACGGCGGGGACGCGGGTAGCGCCACGGCGGGCAGCGCGGCCGGCGGCATGAGCGGCGCGGGCGGCAGCACTGCCGGCGGTGCCGGCGGCATGTCAGGCAACGCAGGCAGCGGCGGCGACGCCGGCCACACGCCGAAGCCGAGCACCGGCTGCGGCAAGCTGAACCCGGCGAAGGGGGCTCGCACGATCATGACTGGCGGTCAGACCGCCACGTTCAACGTCAATCTTCCGGCCAACTACGACGCGACGAAACCGATGCCGCTGGGCTTCGGCTTTCACGGTTTCGGCAACCCGGCGTGCGGCCCGACAGGTGGCGAGTGCCAAGGCTTCGCCATGCTGCCCGCGGTGACCGTGTACATGAAGTCAATCAGCGCTGGCTGGGAACAAGCGGCCGTGCTCGAGCAAAACATCACGTTCTGGCAAGACGTGCTGGCGCTGATGAAGAACGAATACTGCATCGACGAAAATCGCATCTTCGTCGCGGGCGTGAGCTCGGGCGGACAATTCATCGAGTACCTGACCTGCAGGTTCGGCGACAGCCTGTGGCAAACGACCGCCGTCTCTGCGTCCGTCGTGAACGCGGCCAATATGAACTGCAAGGGTACGCCGCCCGTGCTCGTGATTCACGGTGTCACCGACATGGCAGGAAACTACGGCCAAGACGTGGCGGCGATGTTTGCCAAGCGCAACGGTTGCTCGGCAACGCCACCGGCTGGGCTCACGCAGGCGAAGACCGACATGATGACGGCGTTCAATGCGCAGCAGGCCCAGCACGTCTGTCTCGATTGGGACGCTTGCACCAGTAACCCAGTGCGCTTCTGCATCTCGTCGCAGATCACGTATAACGGGCTCACGCACGGTTGGCCCAAAGTCGGCGGCACGCTCATCTCGGACTTCCAGGGCACCATCAAGTAGCTACCGGCCGCAGCGACGGAGCCTGCGGGTTTCGGGCGGCGCCGCCGCTGGCTTGTTGAACCGGCGTTTCGTGAGCTAGGCTCCGGGCAAGAAACCGACCGCCCGGAATGAAGCCATTTTGCCCCCCGTACTGAGTCGACTCCTCACACGCTTGAGCGCCGTGCTGCTTCTGCCTGGGCTGGCTGCTTGCTCCAGTCTTGGCAATTGCCCCAAAGAGCAAGACCCGCGCATCGTTCAGCTCTCGTCGTCGGCCGACGGCGCCGGGGGCGGCACGGGCAAGAAGTACACTGACCCTTTCCTAGGGTACGAGTCTGCTCCGCTGAGTGGACCCCTCGCCGAATTTCCGGCCCAGACGCAGGTCGTGTTCGTGCACAACCTGGGCGCTCAGCCGGAATTTCTGGCTACCGAGCTGTCGTTCAGCCCGAACGGGATTGCGGGTGGCGACCTTTCCGAAAATGCCGGCAGTCAGGGCGAGATCACGTGCGTGGACGACAACGTGATCGTCGTCAAGAACGGCACCTGTGAAAACTCTTTTTTCATCCGCGTGACGGCGATCGCCAGCGGCACTGTCAAGGGCTCGAAGCCGTGCCCGCTGGCCCCGGCCGACGCGGGTACTCCGCCGCCTTGAGCGCAGCGGCGGTTGCCCGCCTTGCCGGCCGCGCAAGAGCGAAGCGAAGGCGAAACAGCAGCTGAGCGAGCATGGCGCGATGAGCATCAAGAAAGCGCTCACGTTCACGCTTCCGGACTGGATGTTCGACGAGCTCGATTTCGAGCGCGCTCGGCCCTCGACCGAAGAGCGCATGCAGCTGGCCATCGAGCTGTCGCGGAGAAATATCGAAAAGGGCGGCGGCCCGTTCGGCGCCGTGGTGTTCGAGCGCGACTCGGGGCGCGTCGTGGCACCGGGCGCGAACCTGGTGGTCCAGCAAGGCTCTTCGCTGCTGCACGCGGAAGTCACGGCCTTGGCCTTCGCGCAAGCCAGCGTCCAGTCGTTCTCGCTTTCAGGAGGTAGCTACGAGTTGGTCACGAGCTCCGAGCCTTGCGTTCAATGCTTAGGCGCCGTGTATTGGTCGGGAATCTCGCGGCTAGTTTGCGGCTCACCGGTGGCCGACACGGAGGCTGCCGGTTTCGACGAGGGCCCGCGCCGCGAGCAATGGGTGGCTGACTTGGGCGCACGCGGCATCGAGGTCGAGCTGGGAGTGTTGGCGCCGCTCGCGCGCGAAGTGCTGGTCGACTACGTGCGCCAGGGCGGCATCATCTACAACGCGAAGCCCGGCAAGCGGACGCGCTGAGCGCGCGATTTTGAGGGCCTATCTCTCAGCCTCGAGCCGAAATTTCCGTTGGGGGAGCCAGACCGGCCATCGGCCGAGCTTCCAGAAATGATTTGCGGGGCCTACCACCATGTCACCGGTGGCGTGCCCCGCCCGCGCGCCGCTTACCCATCAGGATGACCACTATGCGAGGCTCGTTTAGCTCCTTTCCGCGGTTCTTGCTCGCTTCGACGCTGCTTTTCACAGGTTCCCTTGCCGCGTGCTCGCAGAGCTCACCCTCTGTTCCAGCGACGCTGGGCGCGGGCACGGGCGGCTCCGGAATGGCGGGCTCCGGAACGGCGGGCTCGACGACGGCCGGATCCGGAACCGGCGGGGGCGGGGGCACCATCGCTGCAGTTGCCGGTACGGCTGGACAGTCGGACACGGCCGGCACCGGAGGAGCCGCCGGCGCAGGCCAGGGCGGAGGCGGGTCGAGCGGCGTTGGTGGAAGTAGCGCGGGTGGAGGCGGCTCGGCGGGCGCGGCCGGCAACGCCGGAGCTGGCGGCACGAGCGGCGCAGCTGGCTGCGTAGGCGCGCTGTACTGCGACAACTTCGACGCCTACGCGGCACCCGGTAACCCCGGCGGGAATTGGGTCACCAGCGTGGCGTACAGCGGCAACATGAACGGCATGGTGTCCGTCGATACCACCCACGCCTACAGCGGAAAGAACTCCGTGCACTTCAAGACGCCGGGCAGCACCGACTTCGAGCACGCGTTCATCTCGCTCAAAGGTGCGCCGTACTTCCCGGTGCAAGACAACACGTTTTTTGGTCGCATGATGATCTACGTCACGCAAGTGCCGACCAACACCGTTCACTGGACCATGATCGAAGGCCAAGGCACGATGGTGCCCGGGCAGCCAACCCTCACCGAAGCCGTTTACCGCTACGGCGCTCAAATCAACGGCAACCAGCTGATGGCAAACTACGACACCAAGCCCACCAGCAGCGATTGTGCGCAGCGTTCGACCACCAAGGTGCCGCAGGGCAAGTGGACCTGCGTCGAGTGGCGCTTCGACGGCAAGCTGAAAGAGCTCGATTTTTGGATGGACGGCATGCAAAACCAAGCGCTCGCCGTAAAGCAGATGGCCAACAACACCGGCGTCTGCCAGAACAAATCGTGGAGCGGGATTTGGGAGCCGCCGACCTTCAACTCGATCGCGATCGGCTTTCAGCACTATCAGAAGGGTCCAGGCGAGCTGTGGATCGATGACTTTGCGATCGATACCAAAAAGCTCGGCTGCCCTGGGCCGTCAGCCACCGCCAACTGACGCACGCGCCGTACGCCGGGTGACGACCGCGCCCAGCGCCATGAGCAGAGCCGCGTAACCAAATCCGAGCAGCGGCTCCGCCGTCCAGAGCAGGCCCACCACGACGCTCGACGTAAGATCGCCGACGCCGTTGGTGGCGCCTAGCAGACCGAAGGCCAGCCCGCGTTGTTCCGCGGGCGCGAGCGCGCCGGTGGTCGCTCCTTCCAAGGTGTCTTGAACTCCGTTGACCAGCCCGGCCAACGAAAACGAAAGCGCGAGCAGCGGCAGGCTCGCCAAATGAAAAAAGAAATAGGCGCCGACCGAGAGCGGCACCAGGGCAGACACCGAATAGCCCCAGGCCAGAACGCGCTGGTGACCGTGCTTGTCGGCGAGCGCCCCCGCCGGATACGCGGCCGCGGCGTAGACGATGTTGTGAAGCACGTAGAGCGAGCCGCCGATACCTGCCGCGCGGACCGGCCCCCACGTCGGCGAAAGCAGCTGCGTCGCGGCTAAAATCAGCATCGAGTGCGCGAAGTCCCCGGCGCCGAATAGCCCCACGCCGAGCAAATAGCGCCGGAAAGCCGGCGGCATTTCGCGAAGCGCCAGGCCAAAGGGTTTGGCCTGCTTGGTGGCCACGCCACGCTCGGCGACGAAGAGCGCGAACACCAGGCCCGCCAGAACGCCGGGAACCAGCGACCACCAGAGCAGTGTTCGGGCGCTGGCCAGCGCGCCTTGTGCGGAAGCGAGCAGGGCGACCGCCAGCATGGGGCCGAGGATGGCGCCGAGCGTGTCCCCGAAGCGGTGAAAGCCGAAGGCGCGGCCACGCGCCTCTTTCGGGATGGCGTCCGTCAACATCGCGTCGCGCAGCGGTCCGCGAATGCCGCGACCGAACCAACCAAAGACTTTGCCGGTCAAGATCAGCGGCCAGCCCGAGGCCAAGGCGATGATACCCGACGCCAGGCCAGTTGCGAGATAGCCGCAGACGACGAACGGCTTGCGGCGGCCCACGCGGTCCGAAAAGAACCCGGCGCCCAGCTTGACGAAGCTGGCGGTCGCGTCAGCAATGCCTTCGACGATGCCCAGTGCGGCCGGTGGCAGGCCGAGTGCTGCCATGAACGCCGGCAAGATCGTGCTTTGCGCTTCGTGCCCGAGGTCCGAGAGCAGGCTGGTGGCGGCCATGCCCCAGACCGTGCGATTGAGCCAAGCCGGCTGCTTGCCTGCCACATCGGGTTTGATCGCGCTCAAAGCCGGCTGGTCTTAGGTCGGCCGGCGTGAAGGCGCAACCCGGGCCGCCTGTCAGTGGCGGACGAAGGCGAGCACCAGCTCGAGCGCGATCAGCGCCAGCACCGCCCCTTCGAGCAGGAAGGAACGCTTGTGCTGCGCCAAGTCGACGAGCAGCTCCAAGTTGTCCTGAATCATGTGCAGCTTCTGGTCGAGAGTGCGGTAGCGGTCTTCGATCGCGAAGGCCAGCCGCAAGTCGCGATGCAGGCGATCGAGCCCTTCGTCGTCCCACGCCACGGCCGGTGAGTCCAGCAGTGACAGCGTGTGAACCACCTGCGTTCGCGTCGTCATGCCGCGGCCGATCAGCGCTAGCAGGTCTTTGCTCTTGCCGCTGACGCGCCCGGATTCGGCGAGGTGGCGCGATGCATTCTCGAGCTGAGCGACGAGCTCGTCGACATTGTCCTCGTAGTACTCCATGCCCATCGACTGCCCGATGACGAGCGCGACGAGCTCGACGCTCCGGATGTCGAGCTCGGACAGCACCACTCGATCGAACAGCGCCGACGGGCGACTGCCTGGACGCAGCTCGACCAAGAAGTTTTCGAGCAACGGCGGCCGGGTCTCACGCTTGCAAACACTCAGCAAGCTCGCCATCACCCGCTGTCGTTCCGCTGCGGGCACGCCGATGAAAACCACCACCCCGAAATCGTGCGCGACCACCCAGCTTTGCTCCGCGTAACGCAGCACGAGCGATGTCTTGTTCACGCGTACGCGCTCGAGCTCGCTCGGAAAGATGACGTCGAGCTGCTTGATCGGAACCGTGCTGGCAATCGCGAAGGCAGCGATTTCGAGCGTCGGAGGGCTGAGCGATGCCATCTTGTCTGGAGCAGCCGAAACAGCCTGCCACAGCGCAATCCGTGCGGGCGACGAAATTTTTTCGCCAGTAACGGCCTCAGCCGAAGTGGGCGCTGGGCACGGCTTCGGCGTCGGTCATGAAAGCAATCACGCGTTCGCTGGTCGACAGAACAGTGATGCGGGCCAGGATCTTGCGCGCAACCTCGTGGCTGACCAGCGCATCGACACGGACGTTGCCCCACTGAACCAGCCCAAAACGGCTCTGTCCATGCGCGCCCCAACCTTCGGCGCGCGCTGTCGTGTAGCCAGTCGCTCCAAGCTCGCGCAGCGTGCTCGCCAGGGTTTCGCTCAGGCTATCCGAGCCGATGACCGTCACCAGCTTGAGCTTTGCCGTGTCCAAATGCTCTGTCATCACGACCTTTCGTCTCGGGGTTCAACGATTGATGCTTGCCATCCGGCCCAAAGCATCAATCGTGCCATGCGCCGTGAGCACTTCGGCGATGCACAGGCTGAGTTTCCTCGCGGTTGGTAGATGCAAAAACTCGTTTGGTCCGTGCGCGTTGGAGCCAGGACCGAGCACGCCGGTAATGCAGAACTGCGCCTTCGGGAACTTCTCGCCGAGCATGTACATGAAAGGAATGGTGCCGCCTTCGCCCATGGCCATCGCCGGTTTGCCAAAGTGACGTCGCGAGGCTTCGTCGAGGCACTGCTCGAGCCACGGCGCCAGCTCGGGCGCGTCCCAACCCGCGCTCGCTCCAACGTCGCTGAACGTGACCTGCGCGCCGTATGGCGGATCGGCTTCGAGCGTGCGCTTGACGGCGGCGGCAGCAGCCTGGGCGTCGACGCGCGGCGGGATACGGATGGAAAGCTTGAGCTTCGTGAACGGGCGCAGCACGTTGCCCGCATTGCCGATCGCGGGCCAGCCATCGGCGCCGGTGATCGCGAGCCCCGGGCGCCACGTGCGATTGAGGATCAATTCGACGTTGTTGCGGGTGAGTGGCAAGACTCCCGGCTTCAGCGGAAAGGTGTTGAATACCCGATCCCCGAGCACGGCGGCGGCACGCTCGGCCTGCAGCACGCGCGGCTTGGGGATCTCGACCTTTAGCTCAGGTAGCTTGATCGCGCCGGTCTGGCTGTCTTCGAGGCGATCGAGCAGGCTGCGCGCGACGCGTTCGCTTGCGGCGATCACGCCCGTACCGTCGCCGGAGTGCACGCCCTCGCTCAGTAGAGAAACTTCGAGATTCCCCAGCACCAGGCCGCGCAGCGACGTCGTGGACCACAGTTGATCGTAGTTCGCACACCCCGAGTCCAGGCAGATGACGAGCGATAGCTCGCCGATGCGCGACCCTAGATGCTCGACGTAGGCGGGCAAATCGTAGCTGCCAGATTCCTCGCAGGCCTCGATCAGGATCACGCAGCGAGCATGTGGGAGCCGGTCTTTGCGCACGGCGTTGATCGCGGTTAGCGATGCGAACAGCGCGTAGCCGTCGTCGGCGCCGCCGCGACCGTAGAGCTTGTCGCCTTCCAGCACCGGCGTCCATGGGCCGAGACCCTCGCGCCAGCCGGTCATTTCAGGTTGCTTGTCGAGGTGGCCGTAGAGCATGACCGTGTCAACGGCGCTAGCGTTCGCTTCGCCGGCCGCAGGGACGTCGATGAAGATGACAGGCGTGCGCTCGCCGAGGCGCACGACCTCGAGCGTCGCGCCGTCAGGGAGCTCTGCTAGAGCCCAGCCCGCGAGCAGCTCGACCGCGCGATCGACATGGCCGTGGGCGCGCCAATCTGGGTCGAACGCGGGCGACTTGTTCGGAATCTCGATGTACTGGACGAGCGTCGGGACGATCGACGCTTCGAACCGTTCTGCGACCCAAAGGGCGGTTTCCTCGCTTAGCGGCATGTACCCGATGCTAGTTCAAATTGACGCCGAGGCGCAGCGATTGCGCGTCGCGACCGCAGGTGTTCGACGGCGCCTACCCCAGCTTCTTCCTCGAGACGAGGACGACAAACGCCCAGCTGGCGTTGACCCGCCCTCGCAGCGATTGCCGGCACGCACTGGCCCGCGCCATGTTCATCAGGATGTCGCTAGTGTCTGTCAGCGCGCGAGCGCAAGCGAGAGCGGCAGCGAACGGCAAGATGGGCCCGCCCGGGAGGGTTGCAAACTTTCCAGCCACTGCGATCGCTTGCTCGCTCGGCTCCGCTGAGGCCTGACAGAGCTTGCGCGGGCGTTAGAAGTTGCGTCCCCGTGTCCCCCATGTCAGCGGGTTCTAACTTTGTCTGTTTGGTGGTTGGGCCTCGCGTCGGCTATTGTGGCGCAAAGCACCGCAGAATGCCCCGACGTGGCCGCGGTCGAGGCGAAGCTGCGCCAGACGCTCGGCCTGCGCGACGACGCGCCGCTCGAACAGCGCGTCAGCGTCGAGCGCCAAGGCGAGCAACTTCACGTGACGGCTCGCGGCAAAGACGACCGGTTGCTGGGCGAACGACTCCTGCCGGTCCAGGGCAGCTGCGACGACCTGGCCGGCGCTGTGGCCGTGGTGCTGGCTGCCTGGATCTCCAACGAGCATCCGGAATACCTCGCGGCGCTGCCAGCGCCCGAAGCGACTGCTGAGCCAGCGCCCGAGGCGCCTGCGCCTCCACCGCCCCCAACCGAACCGGTGCGTGCCACCCAGAGCACGCCGCCACCAGTGCGAGATCAAGCGCGCTCATCGGCAGAGCGCAAGCGTTCCGTAGCTGCTCGACATTTCAGCGTCGCCGCGGCCCTAGGGGCGGATTTTTCGAGCAGCGTCGTGCCGCTCGGTTCCGTGAGCGCGCGCTGGATTCCCGAGCGCCTCGGTCTCGGCGGCGCCGTCACAGCCGTCGTGAGCGGGGCTCGGCGCTTCGAGCTGTCGAAAGGCGGCGTGAGCTATTTCCGTTGGCCGTTGCTAGTCGGCCCGGCGTTTCGCTTCCCGATCGGTGCCACGGCGCTCGATGTGCACGCCGGCGCGGCGCTCGCTTGGCTGCGCATCGCAGGCGTCTCCTTTTCGCCCCCCGAACAGCATGATGCCGTCGCGGCCGGAGCCGCCACGTCGGCGCGCCTGACCATCGCTGCGGGCGCGATCCGCCCGTTTGCCGAGTTGAGCGCCGTGTTTTGGGGGCCCACGACCGCCTTCATTCAACGCAGTGGTAAAGAGGTGAGAAAAAATTTGCCGCGGGTCGAGGTTTACGCGGCGTTTGGCGCCGCCTGGCAACCGTGATGAATGCTCGTAAAACAAAACTGTAAGGGTCGTGGCACCCCAACCCACCAAGCAGCATGTCCCGAAGGGAGATACGCCAATGAAGCTGGGTGGTTCCACGATCTTGATGGGTGGTGCGTGGCTAGTGCTGTCAGGCTGCTCGGGTAAGTACGAGGTAGGTCTCGAGCCGTCGGCTGGCACCGCCGGCACGGGCGTGATGCCGAGCAGTAGCTCGGGCGGGGCGACGAGCAGCGTCGGAGGAAGCAGCGGGAGCACCGGCTATCCGCCGAGCGCGGGGAGCGGAGGCTCGATGATCCCGGACCCGTACCCCTCACCGGGGCCCGACTCGACGTGCGGCTTCGCACCCATTGTGCCGGCCGGCCTCGTCGTGCCCTCCGTAGGTGCTGACGTCATTGCGGCCCGCGTCTACGCCCTCCTCGAAAGCTCGGACGCACCCGAGATCGACCCGTTACCCAACCCGGGCGCCGGTTTCGCCGCGACCCTTGCGACGGCGATCCTCGACGCGCATTTCAAGGCAGGCACGAGCGTGCCAGGCCTCGAATGGGTTCTGCAAGGCATGCTGACGCTGGACGACCGCTCCCCGCCCATGGAAGCCGCCGGCGTTTGGGCCGCCAAGCTGGCCGATCCCAACGCCACACTCAGCACGCTGTTTGCGGAACCGACGGGCGAGCCCCACCGGCTCGGCATCCTCACCGATCACGCGGTGCTGACGCTGCACCCGAGCATCAGCCCGCGCGGCTTGTGGTTGACGGAGAAGGTCTTTTGCATGCAGGTGCCGCCGTCGCCAGTGAATGTTCCGGCGCTGCCGCCCTCCAAGCCGGGCGTCAGCAAGCGCGAGGCCCTCACGCAATTCGTGGCCAATCCGGCTTGCGCGGCCTGCCACAAACTCATGGATCCACCCGCCTATTCGCTCGAGCACTTCGACGACGAGGGCAATTACCGCGAGCTCGACAACGGTGTTCCCGTGGACAGCGGCGGCACCATCAGCGTCTTCGTGAGCTCGCAAAGTCCCGCCATGAGCTTCGACAACTTCGAGGATCTGGCGCCGCAGCTCGCCAAGTCGTGCGTGGTGACGCAATGCTTCACGAGCCAGGTGTTGGGCGCCCTGCCGCAGATCAAGTTCAGCACCGCCGAGGCCAATCAGATTGCCAATACCTTCGCCGACTCGGGCTTCTCGGTGCGAGCGCTCGTCCAGGCGATCGTCACGAGCGGCGCCTTCTTGCGCTAGGGGGCGCGCCGCCCGCGCTACGGCTGAACCCCCTGAAGAGTCCGTTGCTCAGCTTCCACACCGTTGATGAGCTCGCCGCTGGCGCGAGTCGGCCCGTGCTCGATCTCGATACGCTGTATCGCGAGCACGCTGCCGACGTGTCACGCTGGGTAAAGCGACTTTGGGGAGCACGCGACGCCGAGGACCTGCTGCACGAGGTGTTTCTCGTCGTGCAGCGACGGCTGCCGGAGTTCCGCGCTGAATCGTCGGCGCGGACCTGGCTGTATGCCATCACGCTGCGCGTGGTGAGCAGCAGGCGGCGCCAAGCGCGCTTGCGCCGCCTGCTGCTGCTGCGTGCGACGCCGGAGCTGCAAGAAGAGCGCAGCCCCGCAGCGTCACCGCTCGGCAGCGCGGTCCGCGAGGAGACGGCGAGCATGGTCTACGCAGTGCTCGAGAAGCTCTCGGAGCGTGACCGCACGCTGCTCATCTCCTTCGAGCTGGAAGGCTTGCCGGCATCCGAGCTGACCGTGGCGCTCGGCATATCGGAGACCAATCTTTGGGTGAGCCTGCATCGCGCGCGCACGCGCTTTCGCAATGCATACTGGAAGCGCTTCGGGCGCCAATTGGGAGTGTGAAGATGTCGAAGCAAGCTAAAAATGGGCCGCTACGACGCTGGGTACACCAAGACGGCGGTGACGAGCTCGACGTTCATCTCGGCGACGTGTTTCGGTCCATCGAAGGCGAGCCGGGGCTGCCGCCTTCGACCTTGGCACAGGTCCGTCGCCGGCTGGCGCGTGGGCCCGCGCCGGGTCGACGGCGTGCATTGCGCCTCACGCCGTTGGTGCTGGCGCTGGTGACGGCCGGCGCGACCGCCGCGCTCGCCAACTGGGCGGCGCCGACTGGCTTCCGTGTTCAACAGTTGTTCGCGCCGACCCCGAGCGCTGCGCCGACGGTCCCACAAGCACCCCGGCTTGCTTCGCCGAAGCCTGAAGCGGCACCGCCTGCGCCGGGCGACGGCGAGCAGGCCGAGCTGGCCGCGCCTGCCGGTGAAGCGCCGAGCACGTCCGTCGTCCGGCCGCTCGACGTCTCGCCACTACGCGCCCCCACGCGGGCGAGCGCTGCCATCGACGGCTCCGCCACGCCCAGCGCCATCGCGCTCGAATCGGCGCTGCTGCAAAGGGCGCTATCGGCGCTGCGGCGCGAGCGCGACGCGAAAAGCGCCTTGAAGCTGCTCGACGAATATCAAGGTCGCTACCCGAATGGCGTGCTCGGGCTCGAAGCCGCCGTGGCCCGCGTCGATGCGCTGCTGCTCGCGGGCATGCGCGCCGAGGCGCTCGAGCGCTTGGCGCGTTTGCCGCTCGAGCGCGTTGGGCGTCGCAGCGAGCTACAGCTCGTCCGCGCCGAGCTCTACAGCGAGCGCGACTGCGCCAAGGCGAACGCCGACTTTTCTGCGGTGCTTTTGCTCGACAACGCTGGCCCCTTCGCCGAGCGCGCTCTCTACGGTCGCGCTACGTGCCGGCTCCGCCAACGCGACCCTGCCGCTATGACCGATTTTCGCTCCTACCTGGCGCGCTACCCGAACGGCCGCTTCGCCGAAGCCGTGCGCCAGCAGCTCGCCGGCACGTAAGATCTTCTCGCCAAAGGGTGCATGGGAGTCGAAGCCCTCCGGATCTTTGAGCAGGCCCTCACGCTATCGGGAACCGAGCGCGCCGAGCTTGCTGCGAAACTGCTGGCGAGCCTGGATGAGGCGAGATCCGCTTGCCGCCGCTTCCTCGTCCCGCTCGGCCCTCACCCCACACGAGACGAAGCGCATCGGCCATTGGGGCCAGGAGTCGCGCGCGCCAGTTCGAACCTGGCGGCTGCGACAAACCTCCATGCCTCCGGACGCTGTGAAACTCTGCGCGCCCTTGGGAGTACCGCCTCCGTATGCCTCACTTGCCGAGCACCAGACGCGCATCCTCGTTATTTCAGGCGGGCGCTTATTTGTAGCGCGGCGTTAGCTTGCGGACGCACGGACCGCAATCGACAAGACGAGAACCCGGGAGCCCGTTCCGAATCCGAATCCGGAACGGGTGGCTCTTCGATCGGCGCAGGAGATTCGGTCGCTAGAGCAGGTTCGCCTCAAGTTGTAGGCGGCGGCACCCCGAGCGCGGGCGGCACGTTTGTCAGCGATGGGGTGAATGGCGGGGGCGCCGGCTCCGCCGGCGAGCCGGTTGGTGGCGAAGCGGGCGTCGACCCGGGTCACGGAGGGAGCGCGGGCGAGGGCGGGACTGCGCTCTGGGAAAAGAACGGGGAGCGCGTGTCGCGCATCGGCAAACGCCTGTTTTTGGACTCGGCCACGCTCACACCGCTGTTGAAGCGGCTGGAAGCGCGCGGCTTCGTCGAGCGGCGGCGCAGCGCGCGGGACGAGCGTGTGGTCGAAGTATTTCTCACGCGCGCGGGCAAGCGACTCGAGCGGCGCGCAGGCGAGCTGAGCGAGGCCGTGTTCTGCAAGGCGAGCATGCCACTGTCGGCACTCTCGGCGCTCCGCGATACGCTGCGCGTGCTCACGAAAAACCTGCACGCCGCCGAAGAGAAGAAGGCGGGTTAAGGGCGCCGAGTGCCCTGCGCGAGAGGGCGCGATTCGAACCCTGCAGACGGCTGCCCGATCCGGGTGAACCCCCGACGCCAGCTTCGAGGCGATTCTTACTGGAAGCTGAAGACGGTGCCGGAGCTGTTGATGCCTACGACGTCGCCCTGGCCGCCTACGGAGATGCGCGTCAGCGTCGCGCCCCCGACCTTGATGATCGAGGCCTGGGTCGTGCCCTTCGTGCGATCGACCCGGTAGGCGTTCCCCGCCGTGTCGAGCGCCCAGACGTCGGCGACATTGTCGATCGGGTGGTAGTCGGTCGAGTCGTTGTTCGGCGCCAGGTCCCGCCCGCCTGCGGCCACGGTCGTAAACGAGGTGGTGCAGCTCCCGGACGTCAGGCAGTGCTTCTCCCAGGTACCGCTCCCGACGTCGTAGCGATACAGGCCCGTGTTCGACGCCGTCCACACGTCGAAAGAGTTTGCGACGGCCAGCGACACGGCCGTGCCGCCCGGCGGCGACGCAACGGTCGTCCACGCGGCGTTGAAGGTGCCGCCGCTCTGGTGCTGCACGTGCCCCAGCGCCGTGAGCACCCACATGTCCCCGTCGCCGCCGACGCTGACCTGAGCGATCGGATCGCTCGGATCCCACTCGCCCATTGCGAAGAAGCTGTCCGGCATGTACTGGCCCGCGCCCCCCGAAAAGAAGGCCCACAAGCCGAGCTTCGACTGATCGATCGCCCAGATGACACCGCCGTTGCCCGCGATGATTCCGGCGTAACCGCTGTAGCCCACCGAATCGCAGGTCCAGGTGCACGTCGCGCCTGTGCAGAGATCCGCGTTCGCGGCGCAGATGAACGACGTGCTCCCGCTCTTCTTGATCATCCACAACCCGCGGTCCGAGCCTAGCGAGATCTGCGACGCAGCTTGGGTCGAGGTGGTCCACTTCATGGCCATGGGATCGTAGGAGACGACCTTCCCCGATGAATTAATGCCGAACGTCGTGGCCGGCCGCGTGTCCTGCGTGACGTACGCCGTCGTCGACAGCGTGCCCGCGGCATTGGTCAACGTGGGGGCGGTTCCCGAGGCCAGGCGTGGCTGCGCCAACGTCGTTCGGAACTCGGCCGAGCACTGACCCGTCCGATGGCTCAACATCGCGAGGGCGAACTGATCGCCCGAGCTCGGGGGTGTCGCGGCGAGGCTGGCGGGCATCGCGCCGGTGGGGCAGTTGATGTCGGTGCCCGAGCAATCGTGGTTCGAGCGTCGAGTCGCTTCCATGAGCATCGTGCCGCAATAGTTCGGGGTGGCCGTCGAGACCGAGGGGAAGATGCCGCCCGAGCCCCCTTCAGTGTGGCAGCCGAAGCACACGGTCGGCGCGAAGCCCGCCGCCGGGCCCGGACCGGGGTTGAGCGGCCACGGAGCGCCCAGGGCGCTCGCGCCGGGATCCCAATCTGCAACGATCGGCGAGGGCCAGGCCGCCGGGAACCAACCAGCCGCCGACGAGATGAGGCCGCGGCCGGGCAGGTCGGTCGCCGTGAACGGGTGGTTGTTGAAGGCGTTGCGACCAGAGTGGCAGTCTGAGCACGGTTGCTGGTAGGAGTGGGTCGCGCTCGTCGCGATCAGGTCATCGCCTCCGACGAACGCCGCCGGGGTCGGGATCGACGTCGTCGACGTGATGGTGAGCGCCGGGTTCGGAACGATGACGTGACCGTTCTCGTTGGGACCGCCGACGAAGCCGTCCCACAACATCTGGCTCGGGATCGTCCGATCCCAGAAGCAAACGGCCCCCGCGGCCGACTGGCAGATGACACCGACGAAGTCGAGGGCGGCGTCACTACCCTTGCGCGCCGCCATCATGCAGAGGCCCGGCGCGTCGGCGGCCGTGGATTGCCAAAAGAACATATCCACCGGCTTCGACCCGTTGAATGACTGTTCGTTCTCGACGTTGCTGAGCTGTCCGGAGTAGGTCCACGCCCCTGCTTTGCACCCCGTGCACTGGCCGGTGCCGGCGAAGCACGTCGAGCACTGGGTCCCGCCGCTCGTGCCGCCGAAGTTCGGAGGCAGCGGGACCAGCTGCTGTTGGCACTGCTTCGCGTATGCCGTGCCCGCCAGCTTGGTCGGCGTCCCCGACGCCGTGACCGGCCCGACCTCGATCCCCGAGACGGTCGCCGCGTCGACGACCGTCGTAAACACGATCACGTATTGGCCCGAACCGTTCGCTTGCATCGCGAACTGCTCGACGAGCGCCTTGTTCCCCGCGCCCGCCAGCTTCACGATGTCGAAGTTCGTGAGCACTGCTTTGCCGTTGATCGTCACGTTGAAAACGCGCTGGCCGGCCGACGTCCAGTGCGTGTCCGCGAAGTGCAGGCGCACCTGGTTCCACGAATTCGCGCCGAAGCCGGGGAGCGTGTACGTGAAGTTGCCGAAACGCTGGCTCTGGTAGACGGTCGCCGGCGCCGGGTTGTACACCGCGCTCGTGTCGATGGTATTGGCGCGGGTGATCGTCGAGCCGCCGGAGGCGTCCGTATCGGCGATGAACGGCGCCACCGCGGCAGCTCCGCAGTTGATCTTCGCCGCGCCGCTCGTGACCGCTGAGCGAACGACTCCCACGTCTTCGGCTTCGTCGCTGCCAGCGGTCGGGATGCCTTCGCAGCCCGCGGTAGCGACCAGCGTCAGCAAACAGCCGAGCACGAGCCGACTCAAGATCCGGAATTGCCCCCGAGCCATCGATGATGCGCGCATTGGGGATGGCGTATACCAGCACCTAAACGACCCAATGGTGCGACAATATGCCCCACTCCGACAATTCCTTTTGCCACAAACCCAAGTCGGCTGCGCCGAATATCGGATCGCCGGGGCTGGAGACCTTCATGCACCCCGAGCATGGCCAGGTCGTGGTCGAAGACCCGCTCGGCAAAGCGGCACTGCTCCTGCTCGGGCGCGCCTGGCCGCTAGCGATCGAAGTCGGTGAGCTCGTGGCGCGCGCCCAAGAGCTCAGCGGCGCTGCCTCTGCCGCCGATGGCCAGCACGCGCTCGCGGCGCCGGGCGGCTTGTTGCTGCACGCGGCTGCGTTCAAGCAGCTCGATCTCCGGCAAACGCCTGATCACTTCGCCTCGCAACCCGGCGAGCGCCCTTGCGGGAGCCCCCTCGCGCGCGCCCAGATCAAGCGCAGCCCCTACGTGACGAGCCTGCGCCACCTGTCGATTCGCCTCGACGACGAGCCGGCGCAGCTGCTGCTCGAGCTACTCGACGGCACGCGGACCGAGCTGCTCGAGCTGCTGATTGCGCGCGTGAAACAGGACACGCCCCAGGTTCGTCCTCAAGCGCTCAACCTGGAGAACCTCGAAGGCCTGCTGGCGAGAATGGCGGAGTATGGACTACTCACGGCCTAAGGGCCCGCGAATGGCTAAGTCGATCGCTCTCGCGGCCGATGCATCCCGGCTATCCCGGCTGGCTTCGTTGCTCCTCAGTTACGTAGCTGCAGTATGCGCCTTCGTCGCGCCTCGCCATCTGGGCGCCTCGGCCGCGATCATCGACCGACTTAGCCATTCGCGGGCCCTAAGGGATTCGAACCCTCGGTACGGTTACCCGTACACATGATTTCCAGTCAGGCACCTTCGGCCGCGCGTCTGTGGTCTTCCCCAAAGGCGTGCTCGCGCGGACGCTGCTGAGGTCGGACCTTCGACTGCTAGCGTCTCCTGCGCCCGCGCTGCGCGCGCCAGGGGAGCCACTGCGTGTATGACGTCGACTCGGCATTCGGGGTCACGACTGCCTGCGATTCGACGCGAGCGCGGAGTCTCGCTATGACTCGATTGTCGCCGTTCGCACGCAGTGCTCCCACCAAATGCGGCTTTTCGTTGGGCGTTTGCGCGTGGCATGTCGCTTGCTTTTGCCGCCCACACGAACGTCTGCTCGACGAGCGGTGGTGCTCAATTTTTCTTTGATTTTGGAGGCGCAAATGAACGGTTTACTGCGTGTGGTGGACGTGTCGGCCAAGCTCTGCGCGGCTGTGGCGCTGCTTGCCGGCTGTGATCCCGAAGGTCCTGGGGCAAACGGCACGATCAGCTTGGCGTCGTCGGTTGACCCCGCCGGCTTCGCGACGCTGCAGCTCCGAGCCTACCCTGACAGCGAGAAGGATTTCGATCCCACGAAGATACCCTCGAGCACGAACGCCGAACGCGGCGTCGCTTTGTCCGACGTCACGTTCCCCTATCACTACGATGTAGGAGACAGCATCGGCACCAGCGACAGCAGTCACTGGCGCATGGTCGCCTGGCTTTCGCGCGACACGCAGCTACCCGCGCGCCCCGCCGCAGAAGAGCCTTTCTGCAGCGCCGCTTTCGAGCTCGAGGCCTGCAGCGCCGGTTTTGGGGGCTACTGCAAGGTGTCGGGCGAAGTCGACTGCACCATCAAGTGATGGCTCCACCTGCTGCTGACGCAAGGCCGTGGTCAACGCGAAAACCAAGTTCCCGTCGGTCAAGCAGGTCGACATTCTCGCGACAAGCTGTGAGCCG
>Ga0307508_10001185_pt1 | contig 29998 bp, 29 predicted proteins | sample 9_EM_MG_FD_203089 | JGI IMG/M metagenome (GOLD analysis project Ga0307508, IMG submission 203089) | Populus trichocarpa ectomycorrhiza microbial communities from riparian zone in the Pacific Northwest, United States - 9_EM | ecosystem: Host-associated > Plants > Roots > Unclassified | place...
GGGGCCCCCCCCCCCCCCCCCCCCCCCCCCAGCGCCGCCAGCCAACCGCACCGCTGGCCCTTCGAGCGTTGTTCGAAACTGACCACCCTGGCGTCTGCGCCTGATCCCCAGATCGCGCTCCACCCCCCACGGCAGCCAAACGGACCGCCCGGCCGGTGGGCTTGGCGGCGGGGCTGCGTCTCCACGCGCGATTGGTACCCTACGTGTGTCCAGGGCGAGCGGCGACACGGAGACATGCTGTGCAGCCTGTCCGCCACGCTTGCTCTGTTCCGGCCGTCTCCACCCCCGGTCCATGACGCACGCCAGCGCCAGCGCCAGCAGCACAGCAAGGACCAGCACCAGCCCCAGCCGCTCCATCAGCCCGAAACCCAGATTCCGCGGGATCGGCACCAGCACCACTCGCAAATCCAAAATCAGTCCCGCCAGCTCCTGGTCCACTGGCAGCGATGGTCCGGGTCGCAGCTCCATGCACATGTAGCTGTTGCACACTTCGCACCCGCATCGACTCCCCCGACAGATAAGCGGCCGTCCCAGCAATTTTATTGTTCCGTGTCCCTGGCCCGGCCTTCGTCGTCCTTTCAGCTTCCTGCAGCAGCTGTGGCCGCCTTCCGTCATCACCAGCAGCCTTCCTCCGCTTCCGCTTCTGCTTCTTTCCCTCCCCCTCCCCCTCCCTCTTCCCCGACACAGATATCCGCAGCGGTAGCAGCAGCAGCAGCAGCAGCAACTTCGCCGTCAGCAGCTGCGACCCCGACAGAGACAACCCCAGCATTCGCTGCCGCCTCTGCAGCTTCCGAACTAGTGCCTGAGGGCATCGCTTGCTGCTCCACGACTCAGGCTGTCCGACAACATCCGTCAGCGACTCCGGCCGCTTTAAAATTAAAAAAAAAAACAACTGCACCCTCGCACACGAGAGAAACATCACAGCCAATATTAGCAGCAGCTGGCGAGCGTGGAGAAATAACAAAAGCGGGGCCTCCGGCACCCTCTTCGCGGCCGTCGCCGTCTGCGTCGCCGCCCCCGTCACCGTCGTCGTTCCTCTTCTGGAGCTCTCTGTTCTTCCCACGGTTGAAAGCACAACACGCTTCCGCCCCAGGATCGCTCCACTCTCCCCCGGCCTCCCCCCCCCTTAAGATGCGAAAGGATGATGCATCGCTCAACCGAACGAGAGCATCGGCCGCGATAACAACCGGAAAAGACACTACTGCGACGCCTGCAACAGCAACTAACCAGGCGACGACTGTGACTGCGACGATAACGACGACACCGACCACGAGGACACCCCAACAGAAATTCGCAACAAAAAAAGGCGTGCTATCTTATTTTTCTTCGCCCGCCGGGCAGAAGTTCTTGGAAGATTTAGAGAGAGATGCGCGAGCGAAGCGCATAGCAAAGGCGGGGGCACAGAAACAGGCATCTCGGAATGAGGGCGCTGATGGGGCAGTACACAGCATCTCACTCGAGGATGGGCGCGAGGCGCGGGGGCGTCGGCTTTCGAGTGGAGGATCGACGCCATCGGCAAATGGTGTGGGTGGAGGTGGTGGTGGCGGCGGTGATCGAAACAAGGAGCACGAGGTGTGCCCCGGCAGCGACTACGAAAACAGGGACCACGTACAACCCGCCAGCGACCGACACGTTGCATCGGCTGTTTGGACTGGGGCCAGCGACAGCCAATCAGCGATCGGCCACCACATCAGACCTGCAGAGCCTGCATGCTCATTGAGTGGTCGCGCACGTGAAGCCTCCAGGTGGGGCAGTGCGAATGGAGACGTGTTCGAGGGTGAGTAGAGTACTCTCTCAATTTTGCCCGCATATACACTTCCCGTCCCCCAGTCCTATCGCCGCCGTGATGTTTTATATTCCCTCCGCCCTGCATCGTCGACAATTTTCTCTCAGTTTTGGTTTGCTAATCACCAAACTTCCTCCGCTCCAGACTCGAAACAGCAGCAGCAGCAGCAGCAGAAGAAGAAGACGAAAAATACCGCTGGCAACGGAAACGGAGTCAAGTGCGGCGTTTTCATACGCCCCGAGCTCTCTGCCCACGACCAAGTGAAATTGAAGCGCAGCTTCGACCGGCTGCTGCGTGAAGACTCGGACGACAAGAACACATCCGAAATGGGTCTCGGACGGCTGGAGTTCGGTTACCCGTTCAAGGCGGTACGTTTGGCCCTCATCTCTTCCCAGCCCCCCCCCCCCCACCCCCGATGGCCCGCTTGCATGCGTCGCGACTTGCCGTCTTGCATGAAGCTTCAGCCCTATTGTTAGACACCCAGTTGGATGCTAACATTGCATTGTTCAGGCACGTCGGACAGCTCCTTCTGCATCCGAACCGACTGCCGCTTCCGCCGCACCAGCCATCCAAGCACCCGCTCGGGCTGGACCAACGTTCAGCGAGCGAGGCATTGTCCCCCAGATCCTCCCGGCCAACAACCGAGTCGTCCTGGTTGCAGATGCCGCTCAAGACCCAACCGACTTGGACGCACGTGGACTCCACACAGGGTCCAATGTCGTCCTGATCATCGAGAGCGACTTTGAGATCAAGGTCCGACGAGGGAAGCAAGCCTCCAAGGCCCCCGAAACTGTCGGCTCATCATCCAAGACAAGGTCAGTTCGATCCCTTCACTCCCATTGACGACCTTAGCTAACATGATATCACCCAAAGACGAGTCAATCCCCTCCGGGACACCGTTCGCCTACGATGGCGTGTATTCCACCCCGAATACACAGAAAAGAGCGAGTACTCCTTCGAGACAGCTGCCGGATCCGGGCCCGAGCTCAAGCGCAAGATCACCGCCACCATCACAGAGCACAAGACGAAGCGGACTCGTGATGACAACGCCGAGTCTCCTACCTTCAGCGAGAAGCCATCCACGTCCACCGAGTCAGCGCTAGAGGAGTACACCACTGGGTACCCTACCAGTCTTCTCGGTGCCAGCATCGGATTGATCGATGAAATCATTGGATCTCCTACCGTGAACCGCGTTGCTATCCCGGAACCCATCCTGGTCAAAGAGGCTTTCAACATTCCGCGACCGATCGTCGCACCCGTCGTCAAGGAGCCTGTCCTCCAGGAACCCGTCGCCACCACGGAAGCGACCGTCGAGGAGCCTGCCACCGAGGAGAACGTTGCCGAGGACCCCGTCGTCGAGCTGCCCATCGTCTCGCCCGTCACTGCCAAGGAGCCGGTAGTCCATGGGGGGCCCACCATTATTCAGCCCGTCATCGAGGAGCCCGCCATTGAGCAACCTGCCGTCGAGCCCGTTTCCATCCCAGAGCCCAGCGTCGAGGAGTTCGTTTTCGTTGAGCCCGTCGTTGAGGAGCCAGTCGTTGAGGAGCCAGTCGTTGAGCCCGTCGTTGAGGAGCTCGTTGAGGAGCCAGTCGTTGAGCCCGTCGTTGAGGAGCCCGTCGTCGAGGAGCCCGTCGTTGAGGAGCCCGTCGTTGAGCCCGTCGTTGAGGAGCCCGTCGTCGAGGAGCCCGTCGTTGAGGAGCCAGTCGTTGAGCCCGTCGTTGAGGAGCCCGTCGTCGAGGAGCCCGTCGTTGAGGAGCCAGTCGTTGAGCCCGTCGTTGAGGAGCCCGTCGTCGAGTCCGTCGTCGAGCTTGTGGACGAGCCAGTCGAGGTCGAGGCCGAGGTTGAGGAAGCTCCCCTCTTTGCGGAAACTCCCTCATCCCCTGCCACACAACTGCCCTCTCCTCTTTCTCGCGTTGTGTCACCCATTCCCCTGGAATTCTGCGCGGAGGAAGAGGCAGAAATCAAGGAAGCCATCCAAGTGGCGATGCAGGAGCAGATTTTGGAAACCGAAACTCCGGAGGTTGTGGCCGAGGCGGAGGCTTCTCTTGGGGTTGAACTCGACCTGGCGGCCCTTCCAGCTCTTCCAGACTCCCCCATTCTCGAGGCCACCAATATCGAGACCCTCCCTCTTCCAGAATCGCCTGCTCTTGAGGACTTGGACGTCGAGGAGTCGGAGGAGATGGCAGTCATCGACGCCGAATCTACGGATGAGGAATTGGAGGACGAGGTGGATGTTGGTGACGTTCCATCCACCGAGATGGCCCGTCAGCCTTCGCCCCCGTCGTCGCAGCCTGGCACTCCGACCATGGATCGCAGTGACGGGTCGATGAAGATCGTACCTTACATGCCTCTCACTCCTCCCGAGACTCCTTTGGGCTTCCGCACTTCCCGCGAGAGGACCATCGAGTTCAACCTGCCCCTGCCTTTGATCATGCAGCCTGCGCCCCCGCCTGCCACTTCCATCTTGGATTCTCCCATCTCCTTCAGAGGTAAGGACAGACAGGTTGAGGACTCTCCGTCTCACTACTTTGCCGCAGCTCCCCCCTCCCCGGCGTCCCCATCTCTCTCGCTTCTCGATTCGCCTCTGGCATCATCGCGAAGGCGCAGGATCGGGGAGACGATCGAAGAAGAGGATGAGGATGTGGAGGAAACCAAAGAAGTCAACGTTCCCGCCAAAGTGGAAGAGCGAAGCGAGGATTACGAGAGCGACGTCGAGGAGATCATCCGATCCCCACGTGCATACCCATCCCCCCCCTCGTCTCCCATGCGGGTGATCGTTGATGCTCCGACCAAGTGCAAGGAGTTGGCCCGTGTTCCCTCGTTCACCATCGTCTGCACTCCTTCCCCTCCTCCGTCGATCCGCGATGTTCCCATGGGTGAAGATGAGGACGGTGGTGTTTCGATTCTTCGTGGTACATCTCCCGCCTTTGACTCGTCTACGTCCAAGGGTAAGGAGCGCGAGGACATCACACGGACACTCCCATCGCCGGTCTTGGAGCAGCAGGAAGACGAGGCAGAGATCGAGTACGACCGCACTTGCCGCGCTGCCTGGGCCACCGCCGATGACATCTTCCTTGGCCAGCCCGAGCACTACCACTACTCGTACCAGTACGACAACCGCCGTCCCCTCACACCTGCCTCCTCCATCTGTTCGCTCCAGCGACGGTGGTCCGGTGTTTCGCGCACCAGCTACCAGACCGGCATCACCACTCCTCCCGCTTCCCGCCCGGGTAGCTCCCTCGGCTCAAACAAGCTCATTGGATGGAATGATTCCGATACCGCCCTTCGCCGCAGCGACTCTCACACTGGTAGCATTCGCCGCGAGCAGCTGCGCGACCAATCTCGTTCTCGCAAGCCGTTGCTCGCCCCCGCCGAGGGGTCCTCCACTGAAACCGGCCGTCCCACGCTTCGGTGGAGCATGAGCATGCCTTTGATTCGCGAGCAGTGGGCAATCCAGACCCCGACGATCTTGCCAGCCAACGACAGGGGCTTTGTCTCCGCAATCCCAGACGAGAACGTAGAGGAGTACGACGTCAAGATTGCCGGTACTATTCAGCTTCTCCCTGCGACACGCGGAGTCATTGTTACCCCGCCCCGCATCGAGCGTCGTCGCCGCATACGCCCGCAGTACGAAATGGGCCCCCATCGCCGCAAGATCCGCAGCTTGGTCCAATACTCGCCCGACGATCAGCTCGAGGGCATCGATCAACTCTTTGGGGATGTCCACGAGCGAGAGGAGGTACACGACGAGCCAAAGGTGACCGAGGCTGTCGAGGAGGTGAAGCCGGTCGTGCCCGAAATCTCAACTCTCCGCCGCGGAGGGTCAGTCTTGGAAAGGAGGTCCAGCGTGCTGCGCCATCTCAGGTCGCGGGCTTCTGCCCCCGAGGTCGACAGGCCCCACGCGTTGCTCCGGCTCAAGTCTAAGGCTTCCACGATCTCGGTCGACGGGGGTGCCGCTCTCCCTGTTGAGGAGAAGTCTTCTCTTCCCATTTCCAAGACCATGATGCAGAAGGCGGAGTCCCTCAACGAGAAGAAGCCGAGCATTCTGCGCCGGATGAAGTCCAGAGCTTCGTCTTCCGACATTCTCAGCATCGCCTCTTCAGCGACTCCTACTGTGGAGAAGATCAACATCGCTCCCCGCTCTGCGTCTCCGGCTCCCGGGTCCAGCAAGGAGAGGAAGCCCAGCCTTATGCATCGCATCCGGACGAGGGCTTCTAGCCACGAGCTCTCTGTCCCCACCGAGCGGAAGGTTACCCCGCCGCCCGTCGAGGGGGAGGCTACCACCACTGTTGCTGTTGAGGAGAGGTCTGTCACTCCCGGGTCTGACGATAAAGCCATCTCCGTCGCTTCATCCGCTCAGGAGGGGTACGTTGCGCCCGAAGCCGACAATGCCGAGGTCGAGGTTATTCCGCGCGTTGCGACTCATGTGCAGCAAACCGAGCCGGTCCAGGAGAAGAAGCCGAACTTCCTGCGTCGTATCGGGTCCAGAGCGTCCTCCATCCACGAAAACCGTCTCTCCAGGCACTCCATGCACGACATCATTGCCGCTTCCCCTGCGCCCGCACAGGAGAGAATCTCGGGCATTCCTCGCGCTGCGACTCCGGCTCCCCGTGCGACGACTCCGGCTCCCCGCACTACAACCCCAGTTTCTCGTGCTGCCACGCCGGCCCCTCGCGCCGGGACTCCGGTCTCGCAGGCGGAGTCCCTCGGGGAGAAGAAGCCCAACCTTCTGAGTCGTCTTAAGTCCAAAGCTTCTATGCACGAGATGCTCGCCAAGCCTACCGCCGCACCTCAGACAGTGGCTACGCCGCCCGCGGAGGAAAAGGCCGTCGTCGCTCCCCGTCCGGTTCAGCAAGAGGAGTCCGCCAAGGAGAAGAAGCCAAGTATGATGCGCCGTTTTGGATCCAAGGCCTCGAACGTCAAGGACAAGCTCAAGGACAAGGTTTCAACTTCCTCCTCCACCAAGAAGCTCGATAAGGGCAAGGGGAAGGCCGTTGCTTAGTGGCCTATCTCTTTTTTTTTATTATTCCTTCTCGTTTATGTTTTATTTCCATTTTAGGGAGCGAGGTGTCTAGAAGGCGTTTCTTTTTTTTTTCCCTACATAGCGATTTCATTTGGGTTATCAATTTGACTTTCAGCGTTTGCATGGGGCGGGGACGGTTGGGTTTGAGATATGATACCAGATACTTTTACTGAGATGACTTGAATGACGGTGTTTTTTTTTGTCTACTTTCGTTTATATACACAACCATACAAGAGGAAGCGATGATGGCACTATTTTACGTTTTTGCTTCCTTTTTGTCTACCTCACATACTCAGACTGTATATCATCATGGGAAGAGAGAAATGGGTGCCAATTGAAGTTGAAGTGGTGAAGACGAGAATTTCGTGTCAGTGTGCTATGAAGTGACTCAGGGCGGTCGATTGGCAGAGACCGTAGCGCTCGCCGTCGCTATGCCTAGCTCTCTACCTGCTGGCTGCCCCCCCCCCCCCTCGCGTGCCGGTGAGAGGAACCGGCGAGTGCATATCCGTGACGCCAGCACCGAGCCCCGTACTGGCCGCTCTTTCGGTCCTCGAAGACGCGCGTATCCTTTCCAGGCAGGCGCTCCAGCATCCTATCGACCGACCCGACCGCTCCGCAGCCGCTCATTTTGCCCTACGTTAGCTCGCAGGTTGGCCTCGCCGCTCGTTCTTTTTGGATTCCGGCCGCCTCGACAGCCCTGCCCGTCGGAATGGATACTGGCCGGACAGGTCTGGTGGCCTGGTTAGTAGTTAGTCACCAGCGCCGGAAACTTCCCCCCTCCAGCCCGGCCCGGTCCCGTCCCGTTATTGCCGGCCCCCATCACGTCGAGCCGTCTGACCCTCCCGAACCGGATTCGGCCGGGAGGGGGGCGGGAAGGCGAGAAGGCAACGTGTCCCTCCGAGCGGCTAAGGAGCACAATTCGGGTGCAGTTGTCGATATCACATGGGACCGCCCCGCGCGAGTTCGAGTCTTGTCGTCGTCGAGACGACTTTTTTCCTGCCCGGGCAAAACATATCTCACCTCTTGGCTGCCGCTCGGACGTGTTCGGCGTTGATCGTGGAGAGGACTAGGCCGCGTGTGTTGCGGATCAGCCAGACGCGCAGTGGAGTCGCGATGCGTGGAGGGTATCAAGCAGAGGAAGAAGGGACTCGCTCGACACAGGTCGGTGGGCTGGCCTTTTTTACTTGCACCGGCTACCTATCGATCTGGCTGCCGCAACACGGAATACAAAAGTACTGCGTCCGAAAGCTTGCTACGGCAAAGAGAACACCAAGTTGTTTCGCACGGATAACAGCCTGGGTCTGCTGCAGTTCCTTGGTGATACCTCGAGACTGCCTAAACTTGAACCGAAACCCTTGCGTGGTAAACCACAGAGTAGGCATTGACGACGGTAGTTGGGGATCGAACCCATCGAAACATGCTCTCATAGCTCAGGGGTTAGAGCGGTCGATTGCAGATCGACAGGTCCCTCGTTCAAATCGGGGTGGGAGCTTCTTCTTTTGTTTCCACTGCGAATCCTGAATATCACAGTACCCGAATAATCACCCAATTGCGTTCTTGACGGCGGGCATCAGTAGTAACCCCCGGGAATCTTGGCCGACACACTCGAGCTCTCCTCGTCCTCATCTTCACTATCCCCCCAACCTAGCCCTTCGACTCCCTCCGCTAGCCCCTCCACTCCCCTCCCGAGCAGTGCCTTCTTCTCCGCAGAGTCAAGCGTCGGCGCATTCCACGGCTTGACGCTGTGGACCTCACGCCCGCTGGGTATTCTCGCGGCCAGAACACTCGCCCCCACAATTTCCTGGAAGAATACGGCATCGTTGCTCCTCTTCCACTTATCTTCGAGGGCCTCGATGGTTCTCGTCTCCTCCAGCCGTCCCGCATCCATGCCCCATCTCGCATCGCCCCGCTCGAGCGCAGACTTCTCCCGGCGTTCCAGGAGTTCCCGCTTGATCTTCGAGGTGGCCGAGGACGAAGCCGAAGCGGAGAGGATGCTCCGCGCCAGCTGTGCCCATCCGATCGCCTCTCCGACCCGTCCGGACGCCTCAGCATCGATCGCCAGGAAGCGGCAACTCTTCGCCCGCGCCACACGGTGGAGCGAATCCAGGAACTTTGGTAGTTCGGGGATGACCTCGTCGTCCTGCTTCTTCCGGCGAGAAGTGGAGGTCGATAAAAGCCCCAGCGCCTTCTCGGCGTGCACACTGGCGGCGATGCAGATTCGCGACAGCAGCAGGGCTTTGACGCCCGTGGGTGCCTGGGGCGGCGCATATAGGTATTCGTCGCTGGTCGACTTGGCGGACGACGCAAGAAGATAGCTGGGGTAAGGGTCCGCTTTTGTTACCGCCAGGAGCGTAGCGGAGGATAGGGAGAGCGAGGCGAGTGAGGACAGGACCGAGGGGCTGAGGTCCGCCGGCCAGGTGTCGTCCGTCCCTGGTGCCCGCGCAAGGGAGAGCGAGTGCGTAAGGATCGCAGAGGAGGTCAGAAGGTGCTGTATGGCACCATTGAGCAGCGTTTGTTTTTGCTCCGGTGGAAGAGTTGGTGATAGTGCGTCGTGCAGTTGCGACCGTGCGGTGAGCGTGTGTGCACACCCGAGGGTCAAGAGGGTGAAGGCGATTTCATACTCGAGGCCCTCGCGCTCACAGCGCTTTGGTGGTGCGCCGGGGAATGGCGGAGCGGTGATAGTGGTCCGCCACGACGGAGTGATAGGGCGTGGGGCGTCGGATGGGAGGACATCGCCGCTGTGGAGGGAGGCCTGCAGGAAGAGGAGGTAGGGGAGATAGGCCTCGAGTGCGGAAAGCAGCTGTGGAAGCTGTGTCGATTGTTGCGACGGCGGCAGGCGCTTGCGAGCCTTCAGCAGATTGCGTACGGTCCCGCGGTGCTGGGTCGTAAGCAGCGGCAGGGACGGGTAGACCGGCGAGGTGTAATGCGGCGCGAACGAGGCAGGGGAAGTTGTGGGCAGTGTGTATGGGTATGGCATTGTCAGCTGCAGTCGTATCGCGGATAATCTGACGATGAAATTTGTGCGTCGTGATCTCGGGTGGCTGGCGGTGAGCGGGGATCCGCAGCCCCACCCTTGCTTACTCACCCACCGCCAACATATCATAGTCGGACAACCAAACGCTGCTTGCTTCAACGAAACCGAGAGCGCATCATCACCAACTCGCCAGCTAACCCCACAAGCACCGTAACCGCCGCCACCACCGCCACCGTACGTCTCCCCACTCCTCCATTCCTCTACGGACAGCCACTTACAGCGTTCTCGGGCAGCCAGACCACAATGCCGATCCCCGAGTCCGCCGCATACCTGGCCAAGAAGCCGACGGTCCCGCCGACATTCGACGGTGTCGACTACGACGACACAAAAGCACTCAAGGCCGCCCAGGATGCTGTCCTGCGCGAGCAGTGGGTCAAGAGCATGATGGCCCGTATTGTCCGCGGCGAGCTCGGAAAGTGCTACTACCGCGAGGGTGTCAACCACCTCGAGAAGTGTGCGGATCTGCGGGGTGAGAGACTTTCCAAGCGGGGGCGGCGGGTTCTACGAGGCTGTGCGGGTGGATAGATGCGGGACTTGTGCGCGAAAGATGCTGATTTGACGCGCCCGGCGATGCAGACAAGTACATGGAATTGCTGAAGCACGCGAAGGTGAAGGGATACCTCTCCCAACAGAAAAACTATGTTACAAAGGAGTAAGACGGGGAGAGAAGGCTCGGGGCGCACAGGGAGCAGGTAAGCGGGTGGGTAGGGGAAGATCATGTATCATACGATCACGACCCATACGGAATAGAAATACGATTTATGCACCAGCACCGCACTCGCGCGACGTCTATCTTATGTGCATTCAACTTCTTATCTATCTGGAATATCGGTATCGCGGTGGAGAATAGGTGCGGTGGATGGTGCGGTGGATGGGCAGACGGATGAGGCGATGCCTCTGCCAAATCTATCTGGCGACGGGGGAACGGCTTGGAACCTACTTATGTACTGTACAATTCTCTTCCGTGGCTCTTAGATTTATCAATGGAAGCACTTCTCATCGAGTTTCCGCAATTGCAATATCATGCCAAGCAACCCCCTGTGACACAAACCTTCCGGGTAAGCTAAGCGACGCGCAACACAGACTCCCAAGACAATCACCAATCACCAACCACCACCACTACCATTCCTACCACAATGGACTCCTCCATTCCATCAGAAGTGTTGCACACCCTTCCGAGCCTCAACGGCACCGAAATCGTCACAACGGAATACGCAATCCCGACGGTAACCTTCATTTGTGCCTCGTGCGAGCGGATAATCGGCGATTCCTCCACACTCCTTTTCCTTCACCGCAAACAACTTACCCTGACATTTACCCAGCTCATCTCCGTCTCTACCAGTCTGCCAATACAGTTCTCTCCGCCGGGAGAATGGGATGAAAACTGTACCTTCCACCGGGTCACCTGCGAAAAATGTCACACCATCCTCGGCAAGAAGCACCTAGCCACTACATACGAACTCGGACAGTTCCAGAACCGCTATACGGTCAGTACCGATAAGGTTGGAATGTACTACCACGGCGCATTAGAGCCTGCTGCGCAACCAGCGGAGCTAGCGGAGGTGCTGAGGGTGTTACATCCGGACCCAGATGAGGTCGTCGAACAGATGCAGAGCATCATGAGTGTGTGTGTGGGGCTGAGCGAGAATGTGGGGGAGCTAGCGAGAGTGCTCAAGAAGGTTGCGGCGGCGGCGGGGCTGGGGGTAGGGGCTACCGTGGCGAGATTAGCGGGCGAGGCAGAGGTGGAGCTGTTGGAGGTCGAGAAGGATGATGTGGGAGAGACAACAAGGGCGTTGCTGAGCAGGGTTGACAGAATGGAAGAGGCAGTGAAGGCGCTGAAGGAGGCCGCAACATTCGAGCACGACAGGACTTTTCCCAGTGCCAAACGCAAGCGCCACACCTATCGCCTCGAATCGGGGCCGCCGCAAGCTACCGATGATTCGACGCAGTCCACCGACGAGAACCCCCCGCTCCGGCAAGCAGACGAGCGTCAACAAGAGCCGAAGTCCTCCGAGATTGAGCCCCTTCCCTCCCCGCCCGACTCGAGGCGGCCCTACCACAGCGAATCGCAGCCAAGTCGGGGATCCCACAAGAAGCGGCTGCCGAAGGGCGGTAGTGACTACGATATGCAAGATTCAGAGGAAGAAGTCAAGTCGTCCAAGAGGAAAGCCTTGGCCGGGGGGGTTGATGCTCGACCCAAGAGGACGACGACGAGATCATCGGCGAAGAAGAAATGAGCACAGAGAGATACTTCGCTTTGTTCTTGTATAATTAGTTGGAGTTGGGGAGCCTACTTGCTTTGCTACATGTGAGATACATATCAGCGGCAGTGTTGTACTTCAGCACTTTCAAGAAATCTGACATTCGTCTTTTTTGCATAAATTTTTTTGCCTCGCACGAGAAACTATTGCATCATGACTCCTAGCCGAACCGAAACGAGATATCACCAAATAGAAGCGGAGCAACTTGCCCCCGAGGGAGCCGCCAGGGGGTGAAAGACCGCCCCCGCGGGCCGGAAAATCAAAGCGGCGGGATGGACAGGTCGAAGCCCGAATTGTCCGAGCTCTTTGCGGTGGGGCGAGGACGAGAATGAGGGTGAGGCAAGCGAATGGGCGAGGGGGAAGATCGAGAGAACAGATTGCGGCGGCTCCATTGGAGAGAGTTCCCTGACATTTTTCTCTGTCAGCGACGACCATCCAGCGTCGCCTCCACTCTGCTTAGAGCAACCACGGTTCCGGTGTCAAGACAGTGAACGGAGACGCACGCAAACGGTTCTAGACGGTTCTGGATACAATGGTTTCCACCGGCAAATCGAGCGGATACGTATATACATAGCGGTGGAGGCGTTCCCAACAGCTATCACCGTCTTGTGGATGGCGGAGGAAAAATTTGGCCTGCCCAGCGACGCCAAGACCACCCCATGTTTTTTTGCCGTTCATCAAGATCTTGACTGGAAGGCTGCGAACTGGCTGCTTGTGTGCGCACCACCAGGCTTCTCAGTCCTGCCTCCTCGGTGAATGGCGCGTTGATCCCTCTCACTCGAATTCTAAATCACGCAAAAACAATTCGGTGATATTTATCTCCGGTTTTGTCCTCCGAGCAATCCGGAATCCTTAAAGACAGTGCGTGCGCCTGGTTCTGGCCACTCCTCCACTGCCCCCCCCACGGGTAAGGTGCCTCCCACTGGGATGGAGAAATTTTTGCCGGTTCCTTGTGGAGAGCGCAGGAACCCGGGGACTTGTCGGCAGTATCATCGCGTCACGTTAGGTGCAGTATGTCCCCCCCCCTTTCTTCTCAGCCCCAGTTTACTTGCTAGTAAATGAGACTACATACATACAGTCGGAGTGCTGACACCAAGCCCTTAGATAGGTAGCAACGCCATGCTTGAGTTCGCCGCACGTCACAAAGTCCAAGCACATTGGGGAGTTCCCGATGATGGAGGAGGGCATCACCGAGGCCTTCAAAATGCTTGACCTGCGGTATCATGCAGTCCTCAAGAACAAAAAGAGGAAGAAAAAGAAAAAAAAAGTGAGATTAGCTGGGATACCGTGAACGTTTCTTTTTTTCTTTTTTCTTCTTCGGCTTTGGGATGATATGAAGCACCGAGACCTCGGTTTTATTTGGTTCTCCCGGATGCTCTCGGGATTACCTATATACAATCGTATATCACAACGGGTTCGGTGTTGGATGGATGAAGTAGATAGACTGTTCAGCATATCTACCATACAGAGATTGCCAAATCGGCGAAGGTGACACGTAACATGCGGGACATTAAGGTTGTGGTACGGGGTATGTATCGTCGAAGCGGCCCCATGCCTCAATCCCATGGAAGATTGTACACACCGATAGTTACATAGCAAGATAGCCGACAGATCCAACATCTTCTCGTTTCTTCTTTCCGCCCGTGCATGCTTATGGTTACACGGTGATCTGTGTCGCATTTTTTCAAACAAGGATGTACGGGAATGACATCATTTGATTCCCACTTCCTCCATACGTCCCAACACCCAGAGTTCGAAAATCGAAAATCAATGGCCCCGTATATATGGGGTAGGGAGGGGCCTTTTCGATCCGCTTCACATCGTCTCCCACCAGCCCATTCATCCTCGACAGACAAGCAACAGCAACAATGGCCGGGCGGGAACGAGAAAAAGAACAGGACATCAAAACCGACCTGGGAACCGAGCATCTCCCCGGCGTCTCCGGCGAGGCGCTCAAAGCGTTCTCAGTGACGCGCCACGACACCGTGATCGAGACCGCAAACGGCCACCGTCTTCCGGGCGTGCCGCTGTCCGAGGCGAAGAAACTCAACGCATTTAGGAGCAATGTTGGTTCTCCCAACCATTCCGCCACCTCCTCCTCCTCCTCCTCCTCCTCCTCCTCCTCCCCAAGTGCAGGCGAAAAGAAAGAGGGGGCTGGCGATACGAACATCGAGATGGCACCCGCCTTCACGGATCCACTATTCCCGCCCGTACCGGTCTACGGCCCCGCCACACCGCTCAGAAGGTTGCAGTGCGCTGTGTTCAGGCTCACCAGTGGCGTGCTCAGTCTGTCCTTCCTGTGGGTGGTGGTGATGGGCGCAGTAGTCGAGTCACTGCCGGAGCTCCTGCTCCGGAGATGGAAGCGGATCACCCTCGAGGACCCGGATAAGGACCGGCCATTCAGGAACACGGAGATGGAGAGAAAGCTCCAGAGGGAGAGGAATGAACAGCCGGATGAGCTCAAGTGTGATATCGCCTATTATGCCCAGCGGGTCGGTCTTGAGGCGGAGTTGTTGACCGTCGAGACGGAGGATGGGTTCTTGCTCGATTTGTGCCATGTTTTTGACCCACAGGATCTGCCGTACTATCCTCCCAGTGACGACGAGAAGAAGGGGGCGGAGGAGAAGGTGGAGGGTGAAGTTACGGAGTGTGCAAGGACTCGGTTGCCGAGGGAGACGGAGAAGCGGCGTAACGGAAAGCCAGGTAGAAGTCGGTACCCAGTGCTGCTCATCCATGGGTTACTGCAGAGTGCCGGTGCTTACTGCGTTAACGACAATGACTCTCTCGCGTTTCATCTCGTTCGTAGGTAAGTCATGTTTTATCTCCCTTCGTACGATGTAGTACTAATCGCTGCAGTGGCTACGATGTATTCCTTGGTAACAACCGCTGCGGCTTCAGGCCGAGACACACGGTGCTGCATTACAGTGATCCGCGCATGTGGGCCTGGAACATCCGTCAGATGGGCATATTGGACCTACCAGCCTTCATCTTCCCAATCCTCTCCCTGACGGGCTGCCCAAAGCTGGCGCTCATCGCCCATAGCCAAGGCACCACACAGAGCTTCGTCGCACTCGCGAAACAGCAACGCCCCGACCTGGGCGAGAAGATTAGTGTTTTCTGCGCTCTTGCCCCGGCGGTCTACGCTGGTCCGCTGATAAATAAGTTCTACTTCAAATTCATGAAGCTGATCTCGCCGTCGGCGTTCCGGATCGTATTCGGGATCCATGCCTTCATCCCGTTCATGCTCCTGATGCACAGGATAGTCCCGCCGAAATTCTACGGTGAGCTGGGATACCGCGTCTTCTGGTTCCTGTTTGGATGGAGCGACAAGCGGTGGGACCGCGGGCTGCGCACCAGGTTCTTCCGGTTCGCGCCGGTGTACGTCAGCGCCGAGGCGATGAGATGGTGGCTTGGGAGGGAGTGCTTCGCGAAGCATCGATGCATCCTTAGCACACACTCAGCGGGGGAACTGGAGACGCAGGGCAGCGGCTGTGGGAAGGAGTTGGCAGAGAATCCCGAGCGCGGCGGTAGCGCGTGGTTCGACCAACGATTCCCGAAATTGGCGCTGTGGGTCACCGGCGCGGATGAACTGGTTGATGGTAGGAGACTGATTAGGAGATTCGAGGACGGAAAGGAGCCGCACGTCGACCTCGTGTGGAAGAACGTCCTCGAGGAGTACGAGCACCTCGATGTCATCTGGGCTATAGACGCCAGGAAGAGGGTTTTCGACGAGATCGTCGATGTCATCGGGAAATGTACAGAGGGGAGGGAAGAGAGGTCGTAGGGGTGGTTTTTTCTTATCTCCATGTTCACGAGTCGGCGTTGAGGGGTGGCCGATACACACAGTTAATAGCCCTTCTTCTTCCCATTTATCTTGGTCACATAAAGATCACGCATCATTTTTGATGTTATATATCCTGCCCAACCTACTTCCCCTCATCGTCTGCCCTCTTGTTCTTGCCGCCACGCCCACTCCTGGATGTGCCGTAGCCATTCGTCTGACCAGCTAGCCACTTAACGGCGTCAGGTCGCATCCAGACACCCAGATGTCGGAGCCGACACTCATCGCAGCGACGTTTCCCGCAGCCGCGGCACCGGTCTGTGCCCCCGCTCGTGGCGACGTTGCAGCCGCAGCAGCGCCAGCAGAATCCCATATTCTTTTTTTTCTGTTTTCCGAAATCACGGAGGTATTGAATATTTTGTGATTACGGGATGGACGCCGGGGGGGACGGAGGTGGCGGGGAAGGGGAAGGGGAAGGGGAAGCGCGGTTTTGGGAAAGACGCGTTCAGCTCGAACGCACGTGGGTAGGCTGTCGAGACGAAAGACCAGCGCGAGTGTCCCCGCACATGTCCGGGAAGATTCTGTTATCTACTAGGTGCTATCGCCGGTCGCGGGCTAGGAAGTTCATCCACGCCCATTTCGAAGCCGGTTAGATGAACGGGCGAGGCTGCGCCACGTGGGCAGGGCTGCTCATTCTCGTGGGACCCCCGCGACTCGAGAACTGGGCCACCAGCTCTAGCGACAGTCCGTGAAGCAGCGAGCGATAGTTGATGGACAAAAAGCGTGCGCGAGTGACCTGTAGTGACGAGACGTCGTTCAGATCACCACCGGCAATGTCGCCGCCAGCACGGTGCGTCCTCCGCAAACGGATTATGCGGCTTGAGCCCGGGGCCCCGGTAGACGAGGTTATGTACATACATATGTACCTAGAATACCCTCATTTACTGCGGGATAGATGATATGTAATCGCAACTCCGGATTACCCCCACACGCTCGCCAACCCCTGGGATGGCAGCGCGCGGGTATTAGGAATTTTACGTGTGTTTGTCGTCGGGTGGGCAGAAAGAACAGCTGCTGTATGTAGGATCCAGGCTTACCAACTTGAACTATCTGTGTTCGGGACGGAAATCACTGCTCCACAAGCTTTGTCCGAAGGGAGCTTTCCCTTTGTTAATTCATTAATCTCGCGACGTTTGTCGGCAGAGAGCTTGATGATGATGAGTAATTCGAATTTCCAGTCTCACAAATTATGGATTATTGATCGCATGCAACCCCGTCGGACCACGGCGATACCGGAAGGGACGGACACAGCAGAAGTGTTCTGGAGCCGGGCAGTGGGCGGTTGTAATTCATCGTGTTCTACTCTCAGAGAGAGGGCTCGCTCGATATCACGTGAACACAGTCGACACAAGTTTAGCCAGATTCAAATGAAGACCGGAAAAATGGGAGGGAGTCCAACATTGACGTGGAGATCTGGGCGGCCGAGCACAGCTTTAGCCGATGGCAGAAGTACGGTACCGCCCCCCCGATTCCAGTGCGATTGATCCCAGCTGCGCCCATTCGCGGCCGAGCCGCATATCCATACATCCGCGTCTTTCTTTTTTTTTGGTTTATTCATTATTTGGATAGATCATGGCGAGGAGAGTCTGTTCCTCGTCCGCATCATCCCAAACCGAGGTGCATCGACATGTCCACTGCGAATTAGTCAAGCTGAGTTCATCCGATATGCAGTGTGGACTCGCTATTCCGGATCTCCTCTGGCTCTGATGACCAACCTTCTCCGGCTGGGGATCCGGAGGAAGCGGACCGGGGTCCCCAACAGGCGAAACCCCATCGAGAAGAAAAGAAAAAAAGGAAAAAAAGCCAGGCCGCACCCATGTACAAGGAACAGAGATACCCCTATTCTATATCCGACAGGTCACGTGCTCAGAGCAGTAGTGAGCGGCGTTTTGCTTTCCAAGCAGTCCCATAAGCAGGAATTCCTAAGCATTAGCATTAACCACCCGACGCGCTACGGAAACTGCCGCCTGCGGTAATTCGGCCACCCTACGCCAGACGCACGCACGGTGACGGAATCGAACTAGACGACAATATGGGTTATCGGCCTCAGGAACTCCGCCATAGGCTGTAAGAAAACCAATTCCGAGTCTGCTTGAGAGTGTGCGAGGAATCGTCGGACTTGGATGGATAGAAAATTTGTCCCCTATAATAGATAGCGCCAACTCGAAATGTTTTCCGGAATGCTTTCCAGAAATCCCAATCCACTTTATAACCAGCCCTTCTCCTCGAATCCCTCTTGACGATTTCTACCACCATCTTCAACGCTCTCAAGTCGCCCATCAGATCCATGCTTCCCCGCACCTTCACCACAATTGCCAACCTTTTCTTCTCGACCCAACCAGCAAAGATGACTCGCTCTGCCAACGCCTTCCTCGATGCCGTTAAACACCGTCGTAGCCACTACGCCCTCGAGGCCAAGTCTCCGGTCCCGGACTCCCGCATCGTCGAGATCATCCAAGAGACGGTCAAGCACGTTCCAAGCAGGTACAGATCTCCCTCCCCATCACCCCCCTTCGCCGCCACTCGAACTCACGCCCGTCCTCGTAGTTACAACTCGCAAACCGCGCGCGCCATCGTCCTGCTCGGGGAGGAGCACCGCAAGCTGTGGGACATCACGACCGAGTGTCTGCGTGCCATCGTGCCGGCAGAAGCCTTCACGGCGACGGAGAAGAAGCTGCACGGTTTCAAGTCCGCCTACGGCACCGTGCTCTGGTTCGAGGACCAGACCGGCGTCAAGGCTATGCAGGACGCCTTCCCATCCTACGCCAACAAGTTCCCGATCTTCTCCGAGCATGCCTCCGGAATGAACCAGTATGTCGCCTGGACCGCTCTCGAGGCGGAGGGCTTTGGCGCGAATCTCCAGGTTGGTTCCTTCCCTTCGTCCGTCCGCCCCATGACGCGTCCGCTGACAGCCGCACAGCACTACTCCCCGATCATCGATGACAAGGTCCGCGCTGAGTGGAACGTTCCCGAGAGCTGGATGCTCGAGTCCCAGCTGGTCTTTGGCCTGCCCCTAACTGCGCCCGGAGAGAAGACCTTCAAGCCCATCGAGGACAGGGTCAAGGTGTACGGTGCTTAGAATCGGATAGATAACCACTAGGCTTTAGCCTGGATGTTTGTGACTTGATCTTGTTTGTTTTAGCGACTTTGGGCACTGTTTTGCGCGGTCGGAACTTTTGGATAGAATCTGTTTGATATAGATATGTGTACCTTAAGGGTATTTGGGGCCACCCCCAGCGCCTATATTTCGTAATGGAGGTGCGCCTGACTTTATGCTCCGTCCTAGTACAGTCTACCGGTATGGTGTGTGACATTTGAACGTGAAATCCGCATTGGGCAGTGTATGTGGGTACATACATATGTAGTATGTGGTATGTATGGACGGACAAATGGAGAGTCTCGGTAACCCGGAAGTAATCTCATATATTTTGCCCTGTGCTCTTGGTAATAATTTTAACAGTTACTCATCAGCTGTAAGCAGCTCTCATAGCTCAGGGGTTAGAGCGGTCGATTGCAGATCGACAGGTCCCTCGTTCAAATCGGGGTGGGAGCTTCTTTTTGGTAGCTTGGTGTAACAATAGAATTTCTTTGAGGGGGCCGAAGTATGGTGAAAGTCAAATACCTGATATTCTCCACATCTGTAGAAGTGAGGAAATCCAGCACCGCCCGACTGCACCTCTCATCGGCGAAGAGATCCCGGATCCTGCACCGGTTCTTCCACCGCCCTGTCTCCTTCCTCACCTCAAATACCTGATATGTTTGTCGTGGAATTGTCGTCGATACCTCAACTCGTCCATCTTCTCCCTGCCTTCCCACCAGCGGCCTGCCGCTCAATCCTACGACGCTCCAGCAGATTCAATGTTTCAACTCCTTTTGGGGCTTTCTTCATTGTTGCCATGCCATCACACTTGTTCCACGCCTTCGCCAGCAGCCACAGGACTGCACAGCAGGATGCTATATGCGGACCTAATGAGGGAAATGCTTCTGGCTGTTTCCCAGTGAGTCTTACCATCCCTTTGTTTAATCGCGCAGGTGGCAAGGAGTTTACGGAGAAGGGCATAGCAGGCCGGTGCACTGGGAGATGGCCCGGAACCAACACTCTACTTATTCCGTATGGGTAATGTGGTCTACAACCCTAGAACTTGCGATGAATCTGTCAGCACCCTATAGGTAGCACAGCAATATCATAGGTGATCCCATGATGCGCGAAGCATCTGTAGTGCTGCAGGGGGGCGTTTTACTGGAGCGCCGTGCAGACCGCACGAATGGAGGTGTCGCCAGAGCCGAGTTGTCGCCAACAACCCAGTAGCGACGAAGCCGTGGCCCGCTGAAACAAGCGCGTCACATCCGCCAGAAATGTAATTGGAATTGGATAAATTTCCAGAGATATATGTATGTGTGCACACTAGAACAGAACAACCCACAAGAAAATGCTAATCGCGAATTTGGCGCTGGAAGCAAGTGGAGTTTCGGAGATGTGTATCTGATCGGACGTGGAGATGAATGGGAGTGTCACTGTTGTTTCTTTCCGGCTGGTCCCGGGGAAGTGGATGAGTTGTGCTCGCATCTACCAGATCCCCGGGGGCGGGCCGGCCGGCTCCCAAGGCCTTGTCGGAGCCATTGCTAGTATTTGGAGAATACTAGAGGCCTGCAGCCAGAATTGCGGTTTGCGAACTCCTGGCGACGCCAGAATTGTGTAAAGTACCCGCCCTACTTGTTCGATAGTTCAGCTGCTGGGCGCCCGCAGAGCTCACGCAAGTTGTAATCGGGTGCATATATAGGTAGTCCGTCGAAAGGGCGGCCGCGGAAGAAGGCCAGGGTCACGCCACGGCTTTACATGTACGCCGTTCAACCGTAGATTTGACAGCCGGCTGCAGTATGAAGGGTAGGATCCTCCGTGCCAGCAGTCTTCCGGGCTTCGAAGATTTTTTCCGTCTCGCACTTATCCCTACGGGGCATGCAGTCTTTGGAAATTCATTCGTTCTTGAAGAACTCCCCCGTTCACTCTTCAACGCTTCGGTGACACTCCGGCGCCATCCACGTTTCCCAACCGTCATTGCTTATTGATGCGCTGCATTCGGATCGTCGGACCTTACCCAACTACCGCATGAAAAACGAGAGCGCACAATTTAGCCAAGGGACTACGGGGCTCAAGTGACACGCCTAATTACTAAATTCGGTTGGCAACACCCAGCAGTTACCGCCATCCGCGAGTGATGGGCCATGGTGGCGTCAGCCGACCGACCGCGGCGGGTTTCGTCGAATCAATCCATGAGGAAATCCTACGGCCCATGGCTTCGAGTGGAGCCGGTAGGGCCGTTTTCTCCTACCAAATATCCACCTAGATATTCCTCCACTCCCGCGAGTGATAACCCGTGAAGGTCTATGCCTTCGCTCGAGTACAGCAGCAAAAAAACGGGGTATAATCGGTGCCGACGTGGGGATTGCGGTTCAAATGTTTGCTAATAGAATCGAGCGGACATTCTGATCTGTACTGATTTTCATCCCTTTTTCCGCCATCTGCTATACACTATAAACGTACACACATAGATGTGTCTTTTGGGAGACACTCCAACGATCCACCGCGACAGCGACCGCGAGTGTTATACTGTGCTCGACAGATCACCAGAATACCATGGAGTACCCATGTTCGCAGTGGCATAAGGTAGAGCACCCCTGGGACGTAGTGCGTTGGGCCGGCAGTAATAATTTGGAGCAGGCAGACAGATCGATCGTGACATAGAGACTAACTATGATAAGCATAGACAAGAAAGAGGAGATATGTACATAGGAAGTAGAGGACGGTGATTATGGTGATGACGAGGGGACAAAAATGACAAGCGCCGTGATGCAGCAGCGAGGCGCAAACGCAAGGCAAGATTTCCTGCGCGGCAACGTAACAGAGTGATGTAAAAAATGTATCCCCCATAAGCCGAATAAACAAATGGAAGAACTCTGTATGTCGCAGATAATCCCTCCTAAAAAAGACAAGGAACCAGATTCAAGAACAAAAACAGCAGTACCTTGCAGAAGGTAAGAGCAAACCAGAAAAACTCCGTGGAACGCCCAATGTACATACAGAGTGAAAAAAATAGCAAGAAAAAACAAACCCTCCTTTAACCCTCCATACCAAAACCAATCAACGTTTGAGAAAAGCCCCTACTGTACAGTACACAAGCCAACCAAACCAGCCCCCCCTGTCCAGCACAAGCAAGGAGTCCTAACGAGGTCGTCACAGCGTAGGCTTCCTGGCATAACCTACCAGTTTCCGTAGTCCACTACCCCGTTCTTTTGCCTCCTCGATCACGTTGCCAAGTGCGCCCTCATTAGAGATTCCAGCAGTCCTCAACCATTTCTCCCACACCCATCCACCAAGCAGTCCCGTGACGGCGGCCACGTCCTTAGTACTTCCCTTGACGCCAACATCCTCCCATGTCTGCATACGCCTCCGCACCTGCTCGGCGATCACCTCGGGATCGTGCGAGCCACTTCCAGGTCGGGGCGGCATCGCCTCAATATCGCTATTGTCCTTGGCGGGTACCTTCGGCTTCGAAACCGGCGGCGCCAGAGGCACGAAAATCCAAGCACGCTTGACATCGGTGAAGCCAGCGCTGTTGAGCCTCGAGATCCACCGCTTTGTCGGCTCTGGATCGCGTCCGCTACTCCGGAGTGAAGTAGAGAAGCGAGAAAACAGGTCGCTCGCCAATGGGCCCGCGTTGATGACGTCGCTATCGAGGACCATGAACTCGAGGTATCCGCCGGGCTTGAGCACTCGGATGCATTCCGCGAGGCAGCGGTCGTACTCGTCTAACGTCCGGTTGGATGATCGAGGTGATGCCGAGCTCTTGAGAACCAGGAAGAGAGCACGCGCCGAGATCACATCGAAGTAGTTATCGGGGAAGGGAAGGCGGTAGAGACGATCAATGGTGAGATGACGATGGTTCTTCGGACCGCGGAGGTGGGGGGGAGCGGCGACCGGAGGGGTCTCGGGGGATGCCACGGTCGCAGATGTCCGCGGCCGCTGTGTCACGGTGAAAACCTTGACCTTGGGATAGTCAATAGCACAGTGCCAGCCCCAATCCGCTACAAAATCCTGTCAATACGAGCCAAATATGATGGGTTCAATGATACACACCAACTGGCATCCCTCCAAGATCAAGTATCCGCCGCTTTTCCTTTTCCAAGACTGATGGTCGGCTTCCTGCCTCAGCCAACATTTGCGCGGCTCTCCCATCGAACCCGGCCGTCGCTCTCTTACTCAATCGCTTGGCGCTGGAGGTTACCATCATCTCGTGGGCTGGGCTGATGAGCATCTTGCCGAAGCTCAGCCATCGCGAGGCCATCAATGCCCACAAGCTTGTCATGATTTCCTCACCGGCTTCCCTCAAACGCGCTTTGCTGTTCGACCGCGATTGTACTTTTCCTTCCGATGGCTGCCGCTCCTTCGAGAGCGTGTTCACTTGCAGTGGATATTCTTCCCGAAGTCGCGTGCATATCCTGTGCGCCTGGGTTGCATCGAAACGTGGTTCCCGAGAAACGAAGGCATCGCTGTCGGCGGAAGCATTTACGAACTCCCGGAACGCCCGAAGATAAGCGGGATCAGTGTCGTTCGGATCTTCCGTCGCCATCTCTTGCGATGTGTTCCTTTGGTGCGCGCCGTTGCTGCTGTCGCCGCGACTCGTCCATTTGACGGTTCCACTTCTGTCGCCCGCAAAGGCGGATGCCGAAACCCCGGATATAGGCTCAGGGGTGGCAACCCGAGAAAGCGCTCGATCTCCCGAAAGCGACATCTTTCTCGCGATGGATTGTTTCCTGCTCCTGCGGTTCTTGGTGGAGAGTCTATCGAGCAGTTCGTCAATCGATTGTTCCGTCGCTACAGCGATGCCTTCCCCGACGTTGTTGTTGTCGGACTTAACATTAACAACTCTCACGACGGCCTCCATTGGGGGGCGGTAGATTTCGGGCTTGCTGCTGCTCTGCCTCAGCTTCAACGGAACAACTGGCTTTGCACGTTCAGCGTCCGTATCGCTGTAGCGCATATTCGGTATGATTTTCTTCCGCGTGACATCTTGGGGGAAAACATCGCTGTTCGAAGTGGGAAGTTGCACCGGATGTGGCGCCGGGGTATAGACGCTCGAGAAGTCCGGCCATGCGCCCGGAGTAGCAGCGAATAGCGTAGGCGAGGGAATGTTAACTCCCAGACCTTCCGGAATCGACCGTGTCTGCTTGATGCCTTTGGATGATACGCGCTCGCCAAACTGGTGCTTCGTTTTCGCGGCAGGCGCGGCAGGCGGGATTCCGTGCGACATGAAGGAAGACGAATCGCTCGCGGATGCGCCTGACGGATAGCTCGCATTCGAGAATTCGGTATCGATCGATAGTGGAGCTGACTTCGGTGGAGGTGTGGGGGGAGCGAAGATCGGGGCCGAAGGCGCGTCCATTATCTCCTCGACCGACGGAGCATTGCTTCGCGGCGGCGTCGTCGTCAGGATCGGTCGCCATGACTTCGGCGGTGGGGTGGGAGGAGCGGGTGGGCTAATGGTCAGGATCAGGGCCTCGTGTGGAAGATTGGTGATGGTGATGGGTGCAAGGTTGGCGGGCCGCCGCGTCTTCACCGACATGTCAATGGAACTATGTTCTCGCCTTCCATTCCTTGCTTTTTTTGCTGCAACCGACGTCGACTCGTCAACCTGCAGCAAGAGGAATCCATCGTCTTCCTCATTACCGTCGCCATTGGTCCGAGAAAATTCTTTGTCTTCTCCCCGATCTTTGAATAAACCCTTATCGTCATCATCTTCGAACAGGTCATTGTATTCATCGTAAATCGCTTCATGTCCCCACGCCCCCAATGCTGGGCGGCTTCGATTTTTTCGAAAGGTAGTGGGATCGAATTCCTCGTTCACGCTGGCCGCTGGCTGCTTGCGGCCCCTGCCTAGCAAGCTGCGTGTGGTCTTCGTCATGCTGGATGTGCTTATGGTGGCTGTACTTATCGAAGCAGTGGGGGAGAGCGGCCTTTTGTTGTAGACCATACTGCTATTATAACGGCCGGCCCCTTTTTGCTGTTGAGCCGGTTGGTGAATAGGTCCTAAGGTATTTGAGAAACAGGATTCTGCGGAACTCCAGGAAGAGAAAGGTCTTTGCAGGTGCTGTGGATCCTGGCCATCGGTCGTTGGTGTCGGAGAACCTGGATTTCCCGTACTTGATACAACTGTTTGATTGGCACTATTGTACACGGCCACAGTCGTCCTCCGCGGGCTCTTCGATCTAGAACCGAGACGGAACATAGGTGCGAGTGAGTGAGCAAAAGAGCGTGTATGTAGAAGCCTGGGTGTATCCGGCGATGTCGTCGAAGGAGTGTTTGGGGGTGGGTTTGAATGGTGAACGACTGATCTCTGTTGGCAGAGTTATTGTTGTTTATCGGATGGAAGCGGCAACTGTGACGCCAACAACAGCATCTGCGACGATGACAGCGACAACTGGGGGTCTGTGGGAGGGGAGGTGAGGGAAGGGACAATGAAGGAGAGTGGATAGTAGTTGGGGGGGTAGTAGGAACGTTGGGAAGGAGGAGGAAGTTGTGGTTGGGTTTCCTGACGGGAACGGCAGTGAGCTTGGTGACGAATCAAAGGGCAGCTGGGGCCAGTTCAATTTAGCAGAACAAGTAGAGTAGCAAGAAGCAGTGGGACTAATATGCCCCGCTTCATTCTCACACTTTTCAGTGTCGAAGAAAAAAAACCCGGACGTTGGGTCGGGTAGATATTGTAGTGGCGGAGGAGGGTTGTCGCATTTTGAGTGATGGGATCCAGCGATGGTTCTATATAGTACAAAATTACGCTTTTTGGCGAAGTTTGCGAGAGCCAAACCTGACCTAGAACAGTTGTGCACAGGGATGGAGACTACCCCAAACGAAGGGGGGGGGGGGAAGTTGCGGGAGGGGAGGGGGACAAGGAAGGGGATTGAGGGGGAGGACGGACGAAAGGGAGGAAGTAGGCGAGTGGGGGCTATAGACAGTGGGTGTGTGCACAGATATGGGGAGATGGGGAAGGCTTCTTCATTTCTCTTGATTGATCCGCATAAGACTTTGGCGTTTATAAGACCTGGATCTGTCAGTTCTAATGAGGTGCGAGATAATGCGGAGTGTGGTGGAGTATCGCCAGGTAAAGATCTTTGTAGATATTTATTGGCCAGCAGGTCCAGCTTGAGACTGTAAGCACAATAGTGGATCTGTACGCCACCGTACTATCCTCTCCAGGGGTTAGCGTTGGTCGATGATGTCGGAGCGTATAGTGACGATGCTGTTGGTTGTGGTGGATGCGATGTAGTTCTCCAGGTGGAAGAAGCGTACAGAGGAATCATTTCAAGCTTCTTTAGACCGTTCGCACGCCATCGCCATCTACTGTGGTGGGCATCTGCCACGGCTCAAGCTTGCCAGCAAGTCTTAAACCTGCAACCTCTTCTCTAGCATGCGGCTCAGCATGCGGCGCAGGTGCGGAAATATATTGTTGAGGGCGACGAAAGTCTCGAAAAGGCAGCCCCAACTTCCATAAGATTCCCAAACTGTACAGTTGCGGACCGATAAGAGACATACCGAAACAACCGATCAGTGCCGCTGCAAAGGCTCTCTGTGATACTTGTGATGGAAGAAGAAGAAACTCAAGGGTGCGGCACAGCGTAATCCTGTCCCTCGGGACAGTTGGATTGTTGGATGCCCAGCTTTTGTGACGTTCGCCAGGCGCATGCAGAGCACACGGGAGATTCCTAACGAAAGGCAGATCGATAGGTATCCTCGGATCTCACGATCGCGCGTGTGTCCCCCGAAAGAAGAACGACGGGGGGAGTCGAATTCGATAATTCGTCAGGGCTCCTCCCCCCCCCCGTTTTTTTTTTTTACCAGAACCTGACGTGGTTCTTTCCGAAAGATTTTTCTTTGCGGCGGGACTAAGTAATAATCGGCAGTCAGTGTCTGTGGAGGAGCTCTGTGCGCGGGAAGCACGGGAGAGATGAACTTGAAACAACCACCCATTTGAATGGGTGCCGAAAACGTGGGTAGGGTATAAAATTCTTTTGACAGCGTCGATCGGTGTGTGCGGTATTGGTTCCCGTGGCTGTGGAGCCGTCGGCCAGTTGCGGGACATCACCTGAATCACTCAGCCGGCAAGCCGGGGCGTAATCGGCAAGCAAACGCAGAGGCGAAGCCAAACGGCTATGGCCACTCAACGGACAAATCAGTGCTGCAGAGGAGGTGATATCTTTGAGGAGGTGAGAGGCAAGACGAACCGACTTATTATTTGCTCCACGAATGTTGTACACACCGGCACGTGTGGGACAAGAGCGAAAGCTTGAAATAGATAGTTGTGTTGCCGAGGAACGCTGCAGCGCCCGGAGACAACCGACGTATCTCTCTTTACTTCGGGTGGCCATATGCATGCAATCCTCTCCGTGTTGGATGGACGCAGGCACGACGGACTAAAGCAAGTGCTCGTCGGACTGGTAAAAGGCCCGAATGCCGAAGAGAGCTTCCCCCAGTCCAGTCGTGCCCTGGGGAGGTGGAAGGCCCCATGACACGGACGCGAGAGATGAAACCGTGGTTCCGAACCTGTGCACGAGTTTCCACCAGGCGCCTGGTTTGGACAAGCGCCAGCTGGCGATGCAACTGCCATCGCCAGACACTGCCGCCCTTAGGGAGGACATCTATCGCCTGGCACGACCCCTCAAAGAAGCACCAGCAAATGCAAGTATCTACTGAGATACTCAGGTCCCAGAAGAAGAACAACTAGTATCTATCTGCATATGTCCTCCCGCGTTGCCGGGAATGCGGACCTCAGCATGTCGTTGGTCCGCGAGGGAGCAACATGAGTCCGGAACCGGTCTGCAGAGGTGGTGATATGCGCCAGGGTCCCGGCATCTGGATGTGGACACCGCCTACAACGCCACGGTGGCGTGTGCCGGTGAGAATGGTTGCGCTTGAGCTTGTGACGGCTTCGGATGCGGTGGCCGAGTTTCGTGGGCCTTTTTCGTGCTGTTGTTGCTGCTTGATTGAAAGCGGACGGGTAGGGTTGAATGTCGCCTAACTATTTGATTGCGTTGTTTGCATGCGCCTTGATGAGAAAAACAAGTTGCGGGTTGACATCCTTTTTGCCTGTGCACCTGCCGCCTCCATATTCACGGACAATGTTGGATTGTGTCAAATGATCGTTGTCGATTCCGAAGCTGTTGTCGTCTCGGCCCCAAGTTCCTTAGCGATTGGACGATGTTTGACTAATGCCGGTAGATACCTGCTCTACTCGTACACTTGTACCGGCATATACGTAAGTACTTACCTAACCCAAGCGAGCACCTCCCCCACCCCCACCCCTCCTCCTATTTCTCTCCTGGACTCTCACCCATCAGATCGGATGAAGCACTATGCTTCGCACGATCAGCCTTCCAGCCCCAATTATTTCTTCCCGTGGCCGAACAGTGGAATGCGGCGTTCCCGACGGCTCGCACAGATTGCAAGACAGAGTCCAGTTTACGTGGGTTCCGCTATCCGCTCTTGGCATCGAATCTACGGTGTGCTCACACTCGGTTTATCCGCAGCCGATCATCCCATGCAACAAGTCCAGTCCCTTCAGTCCCGCCAGAATTCAGCAGGATTCCTGCTTGAGTCCCCCCTCGCTGCCGATCGGTGGTGACTGGTATTTACGAGTACCTGTACCGGCCATGCGTGAGACGCACGAGGCAACCTAAGCGCCATCTCCTTCTGTTGTTCTGCGGTGCTGAGGTTGGTATCATGAAGTTGGATCCATCGGCACCCCGAGTGCGCTTTCCGGAGTGCCGCTGCAGGGTACCCACTACCCTCGCTCCGTTCGTGATGCGTTCCGTCTGGCTTGCGTGTGTGCCCATTCCCTTCTGTTCCCTTCCCTCTCCGCAGCTGTCATCCATACACCATCCTCATCCTCAATTCTCACCTACCGAGACGGAGGTTGCGCGTCGCAGGAATACGATATCTACAGGTGTTTGATTAGTTTCGCGGTTAAGTATCTACGGGATGACTGGACAGTTAGAGTTTCCAAACGAGCGCCCAACGCCCTGGACCTGGAAAGGGCCCGGAACACTGCAGTCAGCGTCAGCATGAGAAGTGGCGTCGCATCAGCTTTACCCACCACTCATGGCTGCGGACGGGAGTCAGTCGCATCATCAATCGCGAGGGGGCAGTGATTGGATTCCACGGCCATTCGTCACATCGTGCCACCAAACCAAGACCAAAGCCTGCGGTTGGGCATAGGACGAATATCTCGTTCGGGTATCCCGGAGCCTGTCGTTGCAGCTGCCGGGCACACCCGCAGCTGAAATGCTGGACCCCACCAGATGAAGCACTTGCGCTCGGGCACTCGCTGTCCTGGCACATAGGACGAGCGTGAGCCGTCTACGCCTGTCTCGGTCCTGACTATCGTGCCTGAGGTATTTGTTTTTCAACGGCCTCGCCTTTTGCATCTCTTCCCAGAGGTTAGACGTAACTCTACACTTCTTATATTTACGTAGAGAGCTTACATACATGCCAAGATGCGCGCAACGTCCCCCCTGCCCACTGTATATGTACTTATATGATGCAGCCCCATCCCGCCCCACCGGGTGACGCGCCGTTTTGCACGCAGGGGTAATATTTATAGAGGAGATGGGGGCGTCACTTCCTCTCCCTTTCGGTTGCCCGAGATCGAACATTCTCTTCAAGAGCTGCAGAGCGAGTCCCGATGTCTGGACGGCGGATTTACTCTCTTGGAGGTGCAAAATTATGTTCGATCGCCGTACGGACCTTCTGCGTTCGTACGTTCCACTGTCGAACACTATTTCGTACTGTGCACAAGTACACCAAATGCAAATTATGCTGGAGGTCTTAACCCCCTGAATATCTCAAGGAAAAAAAAAGAAGGAGGAAATTGATTGATTCTTAAGAGCATCCATTCCGCAGTTCCAGTTTACAGGGCCAGTTGGGGGGGGGGGGGGGGCGGGGGCGGGGGGGGGGGGGGGGGGGGGGGGGGGGGGGGGGGGGGGGGGGGGGGGGGGGGGGGGGCGG
>Ga0307508_10001186_pt1 | contig 29979 bp, 23 predicted proteins | sample 9_EM_MG_FD_203089 | JGI IMG/M metagenome (GOLD analysis project Ga0307508, IMG submission 203089) | Populus trichocarpa ectomycorrhiza microbial communities from riparian zone in the Pacific Northwest, United States - 9_EM | ecosystem: Host-associated > Plants > Roots > Unclassified | place...
GCGCCATGTCGGCGATGTCTTTTCGGCAACCCCGCTGTCATGGCGTCCATGCGCCTGCGCGAATGGACAACCGAAGACCGGTGGCTTTGCGTCCCCGGCTTTCGCGCGGGTTAGCCCTTGTCGTGAGTCGCCATCGTAGGCGAGCGAGTGCAAGAAAACAGCAACCGTTCGTCACCGGATGTGTGACGTTCGTCCAGGTCTTCCTGATGTGCGCGGGCCACGCCGACGCTGACAGAACTGTCATGTTGCCGACAGCATGGGCGGCCGCGTCGCCGCCTAGAGTGAAGCCTCGCCTGCTCTCACCGACACCCGTCTTCGCTCCCGGCCATGGCTGTTCCTTCTGCACACTCTGCCCCAGTGGCCCGCGCCGATCGCATGCGCTGCCTGATGGCCCCGGCCGTTGCGGCTCTGCTCACGGCCTGCGCTGCCGGCCCCGACTATGTGCGCCCGACGCTGGCCCTGCCCGCGGCCTACAAGGAAGCCGGCCCGTGGAAGACCGCCGAGCCGCAACCCGCCGACAGCCATCAACCGTGGTGGGAGAGTTATCGCGACCCGACGCTGAACGCCTTGATGCAGGACGCCGAGCGCGCGAACCAGAGCATTCGCCAGGCCGAGGCGCAGTACCGCCAGGCCCGTGCGATCGCCGACGCCGCGCGCGCTGCGCTGTGGCCCAGCGTCGGCGCCAATGCCGGCGCGCAACGCGCGCTCACGAACACCAATGGCGTCAAGGAAGGCAATGCCTACAGCCTCGGCCTCGCGGCGAGCTGGGAGCCCGATCTGTGGGGCAGCGTGCGGCGCAGCATCGAGTCCGGCGAGGCCGGCGCGCAGGCCGGCGCCGACGACCTCGCCGCCGCGCACCTGAGCATCCAGGCCGCGCTCGCGCAGGATTACCTGCAGCTGCGCATCACCGACCTGCAGCGCGATCTGTATGCCGCCACCATCGAGGCCTACACGCGCGCACTGAAGCTGACACAGGCCCAGCACGCCGCCGGCGTCACGCTGCTGTCTGACGTGGCGCTCGCCGAAAGCCAGCTGACGACCGCGCAGGCCCAGGCCGTGGATCTCGAGGCGCAGCGCAGCCAACTCGAGCACGCGATCGCGATCCTGACCGGCCGCACGCCGGCGGACTTCAGCCTCGCACCGGCGAACGCGGCCCAGCCGTTCGACGCGCAGCTGCCGGCCGCACCCGGCGGGCTGCCTTCGCAATTGCTCGAGCGCCGCCCCGACATCGCAGCCGCGGAACGGCGCGCCGCGCTGGCCAATGCCAACATCGGCGTCGCCCGCGCTGCGTACTTCCCGACCCTGCAGCTCAACGCCGGCGGCGGCTTCAACGCGGCCGGGCTGGGCAGCTTGTTCGACACGCCGAGCCGGGTCTGGTCGCTCGGCGCGGCGCTGGCGCAGACGCTGTTCGACGGCGGCCTGCGCCGCGCCCACGACGCACAGGCCGTGGCCGCCTACGACGCCGCGGTGGCTTCGTACAAGCAGACCGTGCTGACCGGCTTCCAGCAGGTCGAGGACAACCTCGCGACGCTGCGCATCCTCGACCGCGAGGCCGAACTGCAGGCCAAGGCCGTCGCGGCCGCGCAGCTCGCCGAACGGCTGGCGCTGAGCCAGTACCGCGCCGGCACCGCGAGCTACCTGAGCGTGGTCACCGCGCAGACGCTGTCGCTGAGCAACCAGCGCAGCGCGGTACAGCTGCGCGGCCGCCAGCTCGCCGCCAGCGTCAGCCTGATCACCGCCACCGGCGGCGGCTGGAACGCTGCCGACAGCCCCCACCCCGTGGCATCGACCGCGCTGCCGAACAAGCCGACGACATGAACGACACGAGCCTTCTCAAACGCCGGTCCACCTGGGTCGTCGCCGCCCTCCTGATCGCACTGGCGGGTGCGAGCCTCTGGGTCATGCAGCGCAACGCGCGCGCGGCCGACACCCACCCCAAGGCGGCAGCCAGCGCGCCGGTGCAGGCCACGACCGCTGCGGTGAAGCAGCAGGACGTGCCGATCTACCGCGCCGGCATCGGCACCGTGACCGCGACGCAGAGCGTGACCGTCAAGGCCCGCATCGACGGCCAGCTCGACCAGGTCGGCTTCACCGAGGGCCAGGACGTGAAGGCCGGCCAGATGCTGGCGCGCCTCGACCCGCGCACCTTGCAGGCCCAGCTCGCGCAGGTGCAGGCGCAGAAGGCCAAGGACCAGGCCCAGCTCGCGAATGCGCGCGTCGACCTGCAGCGCTACACGACGCTGATCGCCGACGACGCCGCGACGAAGCAGCAGCTCGACACGCAGAAGGCGCTGGTCGCGCAGCTCGAGGCCGCAGTCCAGACCGACGACGCGCAGATCAACTTCGCGCAGGTGCAGCTCGGCTTCACGTCAATCGCCGCGCCGATCAGCGGGCGCGTCGGCGCGCGCCTGGTCGACGTGGGCAACATCGTGCACGCAGCGGACGCCGTCGGGCTGGTCGTGATCAACCAGATCGACCCGATCACGGTCGTGTTCACGCTGCCCGAAGACGCTTTTCAGGACATCAACCGCGCGCTCAACGCGAGCCGGCAGCCGCTGGCGGCGCAAGCCTTTCCGCGCGACGGCCGCGAGCTGCTCGGCCAAGGCCGGCTGGTGCTGCTGAACAACCAGATCGACTCGGCCAGCGGCACCGTGCAGCTCAAGGCCAGCTTCCCGAACCCGACGCATGCGCTGTGGCCGGGCCAGTACGTCAACGTGCGGCTGGTGCTGGGCGAGCGCAGCGGCGCGCTGACGATCCCCGCGGCCGCGGTGCAGCGCAGCCAGGACGGCACCTACGCCTACACCGTCGGCACGGATGGCAAGACGGTGCAGACGCAGGCGATCCAGGTCGCGCAGATCCAGGACGGCATCGCGGTCATCGACAAGGGCCTCGCCGCCGGCCAGCGCGTCGTCGTCGACGGCCAGTACAAGCTGAAGCCGGGCGCGACCATCGCCGAGGCGCCGGCGAGCGGCGCGGTCGTCGCCGCCGCCAAAGAGCCCGCGCCCGGTGGAGCGCAGAAATGAGCGTCTCCGCCGGTTTCATCAAGCGCCCGATCGGGACCACGCTGCTGGCGCTGGCGATCCTGCTGGTCGGCGCGGCGGTGTTCCCGCTGCTGCCGGTCGCGCCGCTGCCGCAGGTCGACTTCCCGACGATCCAGGTCTCGGCGAACCTGCCGGGCGGCAGCCCCGAGACGATGGCCTCGAACGTGGCGCAACCGCTGGAACGGCAGTTCTCGCTGATCGCCGGCCTGTCGCAGATGACCTCGCTGAACGGCCTCGGCTCGACGCAGATCACGCTGCAGTTCGACCTCGATCGCGGCATCGACGCCGCCGCGCTCGACGTGCAGTCGGCGATCAACGCGGCGACCGGCCAGCTGCCCGCCAACCTGCCGAGCCCGCCGAGCTACCGCAAGATCAACCCGGCCGATGCGCCGATCCTGCTGCTCTCGGTGCAGTCGAAGACGCTGCCGCTGATCGAGGTCAACGACTACGCCGACAACATCCTGGCGCAGCAGATCTCGCAGATCGCCGGCGTCGGCCTCGTCAACCTCGGCGGCCAGCAGAAGCCTGCGGTGCGCATCCAGGTCGATCCGGCCAAGATGGCCGCGCTCGGCATGAGCCTGGAAGACGTGCGCACGGTCGTCGCCGGCGCGACCGTGAACCAGCCCAAGGGCACGCTCGATGGCCGCGACCAGAGCTTCACGGTCTACACCAACGACCAGCTGCTGAAGGCCGCGCCGTGGAACGACGTGATCCTCGCGTACAAGAACGGCGCGCCGATCCGCGTGCGCGACCTCGGCGTCGCGGTCGACGCGGCCGAGAACAGCAAGATCGCCGGCTGGGCCTATGCCGGCGCCGGCGCACCGGCCGACAGCACGCTGCAGAACGGCCGCGGCATCATCCTCGCGATCACGAAGCAGCCGGGCGCGAACGTGATCGAGACTGTCGATCGCATCAAGGCCGCGCTGCCGCACCTGAAAGCGTCGATCCCGCCGACGGTCGAGGTCAACACGCTGATCGACCGCACGCAGACGATCCGCGCCTCGGTGCGCGATGTCGAGTTCACGCTGGTGCTGACGATCGCGCTGGTGGTGCTGGTGATCTTCCTGTTCCTGCGCAACATCCCGGCGACGCTGATCCCGAGCGTGACGGTGCCGCTCGCGCTGTGCGGCACGGCCGGCGCGATGTACCTGGCCGGCTTCAGCCTCGACAACCTCTCGCTGATGGCACTGACGATCTCGGTCGGCTTCGTCGTCGACGACGCGATCGTGATGCTCGAGAACATCTACCGCCACGTCGAGGCCGGCCTGTCGCCGATGCAGGCCGCACTGAAGGGCGCCGGCGAAATCGGCTTCACGATCATCTCGATCTCGGTCTCGCTGGTCGCGGTGTTCATCCCGCTGCTGCTGATGGGCGGCATCGTCGGGCGCTTGTTCCGCGAGTTTGCGGTGACGGTGACCTTGACGATCTTCGTCTCGGTCGTGATCTCGCTGACCCTGACGCCGATGCTGTGCTCGCGCTTTCTGAAGAACGAGCACGCGACCCAGCACGGCCGCCTGTACCAGCTCTTCGAGCGCGGCTTCGACGCGATGTTGAACGGCTACAAGCGCGGCCTGCACGTCGTGCTCGAGCACCAGTTCATCACGCTGATGGTCTTCATCGCGACCCTGATCGCGACCGGCGTGCTGTTCGTGGTGATCCCGAAGGGCTTCTTCCCGCAGCAGGACACCGGCTTCATCTCGGGCTTCGCCGAGTCGGCGCAGGACGCCTCGTTCGCGTCGATGAACCGGCGCATGCTGCAGCTCGCCGACATCGTGCGGCAAGACCCCGACGTGACCGGCTTCGGCATGAACGGCAGCTCGTCGACCTACAACACCGGCAACTTCTTCATCAGCCTGAAGTCGCTCGACGAGGGCCGCACCGCAACCGCCGACGAGATCATCGCGCGGCTGCGCCCGAAGCTCGCGAAGGTCCAGGGCGCGAACCTGTTCCTGCAGGCCGGGCAGGACATCCGCGTCGGCGGGCGCTTGTCGCGCACGCAGTACCAATACACCGTCACCGATGCCAATCTCGACGAGCTCAACGAATGGGCGCCGAAGCTGCTCGCGCGCTTCCAGCAGATCCCGCAGCTGCGCGACCTCGCCACCGACCTGCAGAACTCGGCCGCGACCGCGACGCTGACGATAGACCGCGACCGCGCCTCGAGCATGGGCATCTCGCCGGCGCTGATCGACGCGACCATCTACGACGCGATCGGCCAGCGCCAGGTCGCCCAGTACTACACCCAGATCAACAGCTACCACGTGGTGCTCGAGGTCACGCCGGCGCTGCAGGAAGACCCTGCCCTGTTCAGCAAGCTCTACCTGACCTCGCCGCTCACCGGCCAGCAGGTGCCGCTGTCGACCTTCGTGAAGGTCGACACCAACAAGACCGCGTACCTGTCGATCAGCCACCAGGGCCAGTTCCCGGCCGTGACGATCTCGTTCAACCTCGCACCGGGCGCGGCGCTCGGCGATGCGGTCGACGCGATCAACAAGGCCCAGGCGTCGATGGGGCTGCCGCAGTCGCTATCGGGCTCGTTCCAGGGCACGGCGCAGGCCTTCCGCGATTCGCTCGCGTCGCAGCCCTACCTGATCGCCGCGGCGCTGGTCGCGGTGTACATCGTGCTCGGCCTGCTGTACGAGAGCTACATCCACCCGCTGACGATTCTGTCGACGCTGCCGTCGGCCGGCGTGGGGGCGCTGCTGATCCTGATGGCCGGCGGCTACGAGCTGACGGTGATCGCGCTGATCGGCATCATCCTGCTGATCGGCATCGTGAAGAAGAACGGCATCATGATGGTCGACTTCGCACTCACCGCCGAGCGCGAGCAGGGCATGGCGCCGAAAGAGGCGATCTACCAGGCCTGCCTGCTGCGCTTTCGGCCGATCATGATGACGACGATGTGCGCGATCCTGAGCGGCCTGCCGCTGATGCTGGGCCACGGCTCGGGCTCCGAGTTGCGCCGGCCGCTGGGCTATGCGATGGTCGGCGGGCTGGTGCTGTCGCAGATGCTGACGCTGTTCACGACGCCGGTGGTCTACCTCTACCTCGACCGTGCACACTACTGGTACGAGAAGCGCAAAGCCGCGCGCAAGGCCAAGGCCACGCCCGTCGTGCCCATGGCGCCCGAAGCGCACTGAACGAAAGCCCTGCCCGCCACCGTCCGTCCATGAAGCTGCTGATCGTCGAAGACGAGACCAAGACCGCCGAGTACCTGCAGAAGGGTCTGTCGGAACAAGGCTGTGCCGTCGACGTCGCGCACAACGGCATCGACGGGCAGCACCTCGCGCTGGTCCACGACTACGACGTGATCGTGCTCGACGCGATGCTGCCGGGCATCGACGGCTTCGCGCTGCTGCGTGCGCTGCGGCTCGTGAAGCAGACCCCGGTCATCATGCTGACCGCACGCGACCGCATCGAGGACCGCGTGCGCGGCCTGCACGACGGGGCCGACGACTACCTCGTCAAGCCGTTCTCGTTCCTCGAGCTGCTGGCCCGGCTGCACGCGCTGCAGCGGCGCGGGCGCAGCCAGGAGCCGGTGCAGCTGAAGATCGCGAACCTGCAGATCGACCTGATCGCGCGCAAGGCCTGGCGCGGCAATGCCCGCATCGACCTGACCGCGAAGGAGTTCGCGCTGCTCGCGGTGCTGGCGCGCCGCCAGGGCGAGATCCTGTCGAAGACCGCGATCGCCGAGCTGGTCTGGGACATGAACTTCGACAGCAACACCAACGTCGTCGAAGTCGCGATCAAGCGCCTGCGCGCGAAGATCGATGCGGCCTACGCGCCGAAGCTGCTGCACACGATACGCGGCATGGGCTACGTGATGGAGCTGCGCGCCGAAGAGGCGGCGTGAGCGAAGCGATGCTGAAGCGCTCCATCACCATCCGCCTCGTCGTCATGTTTGCACTGGCCGCGCTGGTGACGTTCTCGCTGATCGGCGCGGCGCTCTACGAGGTGCTGGAACGCGAGTTGACGCGGCACCAGGACGACGACCTCACCACCAACCTGCAGAACATCCGCTACTCGATCGAACGCATCGGCGACACCGAGCGCTGGGCCCACGTGCAGACCAAGATGGACACGCTGACGCCGGCCGACGGCCGGGTGCGCTTCTGGGTGCTCAGCGACGACCCGCGCTTCCAGTACGGCAAGGGGCTGGACCAGTTCGAGCGCATCGCCCAGGAGCCCGACGGGCGCGGCACGATCAGCCTGCCGCAGCACGGCCAGAGCTTTCGCACGCAGTCGCAGCGCATCGCGCCGCGCGATCAGCGGCCCGCAGTGCGCCTGATCGTCGGCGTCGATATCGCGCCGTTCGAGCAGACGCTGCATGCGTTCGAGCGCGCGCTGGCGTTGCTGTTGCTGAGTGCCGTGGCGCTGGTGATGCTGGCCGGCTACTGGATCGCGCGCGTCGGCCTTCAGCCGCTGCAGCGCTTGTCGCAAGAGGCCCAGGCGCTGCGCCCGAAGACCTTGTCGCAGCGCCTGCAGGTGGCGCAACTGCCGGTGGAACTCTCGGATCTCGCGACCGCCTTCAACGGCGCGCTCGGCCGCCTCGAAGAAGCCTACCAGCGGCTCGAGGGCTTCAACGCCGACGTGGCCCACGAGCTGCGCACGCCGCTGGCGAACCTGATCGGCGGCACGCAGGTCGCGCTGTCGCGTCCGCGCAGCGCGCGCGAGTTCCAGGACGCGCTGCAGTCCAACCTCGAAGAGCTCGAACGGCTGAGCTCCATCATCAACGACATGCTGTTCCTGGCCCGCGCCGACCAGGGCGAGGCCGCGACCGGGCAGGTCGACACCGTGGTCGCGCAAGAGGTCGAGAAGACGATCGAGTTCTTCGAGTTCGTCCTCGACGAGAGCGGCACCACGGTGGCCGTCGATGGCGAGACGCAGGCGCACGCGACGATCAACGTGGCGCTGTTCCGCCGCGCGCTGTCGAACCTGCTGCAGAACGCGATCGAGCATTCGGTGCCCTGCGCCCGGCTCGCGGTGAGCATCTCGCAACAAACCGATGCGGTCTGGGTCGCCGTGACGAACCCGGGCGCCACGATCGCGGCCGCGCAGTTGCCGCGGCTGTTCGACCGCTTCTACCGCATCGACGCGGCGCGCCACGACCAGGGCGCGCACCACGGCCATGGCCTCGGCCTGGCCATCGTCAAGGCGGTCGCCAGCATGCACGGCGGCACGGTCATGGCGACCAGCGCCGACGGCATCACGACAGTGGCGTTCAGCGTGCCGAAGAGCGGCCGGAGCTGAGCGATTCGGCGCGAGGCGCCGCTCGGCAGACGGACACATCCGCGAACGATGGCGCGGGTTGTCCCTCATGACTCGAGCCATCCATGCTGCTGTAATTTGCGGCGCAAATGGAAACGATTCCACTTCAACGATCCACACCCCACCCACAAGGAAACGAGCCGATGCCAACGCCTCATTCCACCTCTTCAACGCCGCACGCGTTGCCGCTGCTCGCGCCGCCGCGCCACTCGCCGATGGCCCGCCCCGACTTCACCTGGGGCGTGGCGACCGCGTCGTACCAGATCGAGGGTTCGACCGATCGCGACGGCCGCCTGCCCTCGATCTGGGACACCTTCTCCGCGCTGCCCGGCAAGGTGCTGAACGGCGACACCGGCGCGGTCGCTTGCGACCACTACCAGCGCTGGGAAAGCGATGTCGACCTGATCGCATCGCTGGGCGTCGACGCCTATCGCCTGTCGATCGCCTGGCCGCGCGTGATGGATGAACAAGGCCGGCCGAACCGCGCCGGGCTCGACTTCTACAAGCGCCTGCTCGATCGTCTCGAGGCCAAGGGCCTGCAGCGCTTCGTCACGCTCTACCACTGGGACTTGCCGCAGCACCTCGAAGACCGCGGCGGCTGGCTGAACCGCGACACCGCATACCGCTTCGCCGACTATGCCGACCTGATGAGCCGCGAGCTGAAGGGTCAGGTCACGTCCTGGGCCACACTCAACGAGCCCTGGTGCTCGGCCTACCTCGGCTACGGCGACGGCCGCCACGCGCCGGGCCTGGCCGACAAACGCTTCGCGACGCAGGCGATGCACCACCTGCTACTGGCCCACGGCCTGGCGCTGCCGGTGCTCGAGGCGAACGATCCGGGAGCCCCACGCGGCATCGTCGCCAACGTCGGACGAGGCACCACCGATCGCGACACACCGGTAGATCGCGATGCCGCGCACCTCTTCGAAGTGCAAAGCAACGCCTGGGTGCTCGACCCGCTGTTCAAGCGCGAGTACCCGGCCGATCTGTTCCGCCTGTGGCCCGGCACCGAGCCGCTGGTGCTGCCGGGCGACATGGGCATCATCGGCCGCCCGATGGACTTCCTCGGCATCAACTACTACTTCCGGTCCAACGTGCACAGCGATGGCCACGGCGGCTTCGTCGACGTGCCGCTGGACGGCGTCGAACGTACGCAGATGGGCTGGGAGGTCTACCCGCAAGGCCTGCAAGACCTGCTCATCGGCTTCAAGGCCTCGTACCCCGCGCTGCCGCCGATCTACATCACCGAGAACGGCATGGCCTCGGACGACCAGGTGGCGGTCGGCACGGTCGTCGATACCCAGCGCATCGCGTACCTGAACCGCCATTTCGCCGCGGTCGCGGGCGCGATGGACGCCGGCGTCGACGTGCGCGGCTATTTCATCTGGTCGCTGATGGACAACTACGAGTGGTCGTATGGCTACGAGCGCCGCTTCGGCCTCGTGCACATCGACTACGCGACGCAGCAGCGCACGCTCAAGCAAAGCGCCAAGGCGTTCAGCGCCTTTCTCAAGGCGCGCGCCGCGGGCTGACACTGCATTTTCAAAAGAGGGCCGACCGCCCACCAACCGGAGACATCGACATGGTTCCCACAACACTCAAGCACCTGACCCTGGTGGCCGCATTGATCGCCGTCGGCAACGCGCACGCCCAGAAAGCCACCGTCATTCATTGGTGGACATCGGGCGGCGAATCGGCCGCGGTCAAGGAGCTCGCCGATGCCTACGCCAAGGCCGGCGGCACCTGGGTCGACGAGGCGGTCGCCGGCGCCGACAACGCGCGCGCTGCGGCCATCAACCGGATCGCCGGCGGCAACCCGCCGACCGCGGCCCAGTTCAACACCTCGAAGCAGTACCACGACGTGATCAGCGCGGGCCAGCTCAACGACATCGACGCCGTCGCCGCGAAAGAAGGCTGGGACAAATGGCTGCCCAAGCCCATCGTCGACAGCATCAAGGTCAACGGCCACTATTACGCGGTGCCGGTCAACATCCACAACCCGGCGTGGTTCTGGTACTCGAAGTCGGCGCTGCAAAAGGCCGGCGTGGCGGGCGAGCCCAAGACCATGGACGAATTCTTTGCTGCGCTCGACAAGCTGAAGGCCGCCGGCCTGGTGCCGCTCGCGTTCGGCGGCCAGAGCTGGCAGGAGTGGATCACCTTCTACAGCATGCTGCTCGATGTGGGCGGCAAGGACGCCTACCTGAAGTTCTTCAAGGACCACGACGCCGCCAGCGTCAACGCCGAGCCGATGCGCAAGACCCTCACCGCGCTGAAGAAGCTGCATGGCTATGTCGACGCCGGCTCGCCCGGCCGCAACTGGAACGACGCGACCGCGATGGTGATCAACGGCAAGGCCGGCTTCCAGATCATGGGCGACTGGGCCAAGGGCGAGTTCGGCGCCGCGAAGCAGACCGCGGGCAAGGAATACGGCTGCTTCGCCGGCTTCGGCCCGACCGCGCCCTACATGGTCGCGGGCGATGTGTTCGTGTTCCCGAAGACCAGCGACAAGGCCGCGATCGACGCGCAGCACAAGCTCGCCACCGTGTTCACGTCGCCTGTGACGCAGGTCGCGTTCAACAACAAGAAGGGCTCGATCCCGGTGCGCACCGACGTCGACACCAGCAAGATGGACATCTGCGCGCAGGCCGGCTTGCAGGCGATGAAAGACCCGGCACGCCAGATCGCGAACCCCGACATGCTGATGACGCCCGACATGGTCGGCGCCGTGCAGGACGTGATCACCAAGTTCTGGAACGGCAACCAGTCGGTCGACGATGCGGTGAAGGCCTTGCAAGGTGCGGTGAAGGGTTGAAGCCGGCCGGCACACAACCGGCGGCGCGTCGCCGGCGTGCCGTGGCGGCGCAGCTCGCGCTGCTGCCGATGGCGATCACGGTGCTCGGTGTCTACATCGGCACCGTGCTGTGGTCGGTCCGCATTTCGTTCAGCAGCTCGAAGATCTTCCCGACCAGCGACTTTGTCGGTCTCGCGCAGTATGAGCGGCTGTTCAACAGCGAGCGCTGGGTCGTCTCGCTGCACAACCTCGCCGTCTTCGGCGCGCTCTTCATCGCGGCTTGCCTGGCGCTGGGCTTCATGCTTGCGGTCTTTCTCGATCAACGGGTGCGCGGCGAGAACGTGCTGCGCACCATCTTCCTCTACCCGTATGCGATGTCCTTCGTCGCCACCGGGCTGGTCTGGCAGTGGGTACTGAACCCCGCGCTCGGCATCCAGTCGACCGTGCGCAGCCTCGGCTTCCCGGGTTTCGAGTTCGACTGGATCGTCAGCCAGGACAAGGTCATCTACACGCTCGTGCTCGCCGCGGTCTGGCAGGCCTCGGGCCTGGTGATGGCGGTGCTGCTGGCGGGGCTGCGCGGCATCGACGATGCGCTCTGGAACGCCGCGCGCATCGACGGCGTGCCGCGCTGGCGTTACTACCTGAGCGTCGTGCTGCCGCAGCTCGGGCCGTCGTTCGGGACCGCGTTCGTGCTGCTCGCGGTCGGCGTCGTCAAGGTCTACGACGTGGTCATCGCGATGACGCAAGGCGGCCCCGGCAACGCCAGCGAAGTGCCGGCCAAGTTCATCATGGACAACCTCTTCACGCGTGCCAACGTCGGCCTCGCATCGGCGGCGTCGACGGTGATGCTGCTGACTGTGCTCGCGCTGCTGCTGCCCTGGTGGTACGGGCGCTCGGTCCAGTCGCGCAGAGAGGCGCACGCGTGAGCCACTCACCGACCCGCCGATCGCGCATCACGCCGGCGCGATTCGGCCTGTACGCACTGTTGATCACCTCGGCCGCGTTCTTTCTGCTGCCGCTCTACGTGATGCTCGCGACCTCGCTGAAGCCGATGGAAGAGATCCGCCTCGGCCAGCTGTTCGCGCTGCCGCTGCACCTGACGATCGAGCCTTGGGTGCAGGCCTGGACCAGCGCCTGCACCGGGCTCGAGTGCCGCGGCATCCAGGTCGGCTTCTGGAACTCGGTGAAGATCGCCGTGCCGAGCACGATCGCATCGATCTTCTTCGGCGCGCTCAACGGCTACGCGCTCTCGTTCTGGCGCGTGCGCTGGGCCGGCTGGCTGTTCGGCGTGCTGATGTTCGGCGCCTTCGTGCCCTACCAGGTGATGATGTACCCGCTGGTGCGCTCGCTCGCCTCGGTGAACCTGTTCGGCACGCTGACCGGCATCGTGCTGATCCACACCGTCTTCGGCATGCCGGTGATGACGCTGCTGTTTCGCAACTACTACGCGGGCGTGCCGGCAGAGCTGTTCAAGGCCGCGCGCATCGATGGCGGCGGCTTCTGGCGCATCTTCTTCCAGCTGATGCTGCCGATGTCGCTGCCCATCGTCGCGGTCGCGGTGATCATGCAGATGACCAACATCTGGAACGACTTCCTGCTCGGCCTGGTGTTCGCCGGGCGCGAGAATCTGCCCATGACCGTGCAGCTCAACAACGTCATCAACACCACCACCGGCGAGCGCCTGTACAACGTGAACATGGCGGCGACCGTGCTCACCTCGCTGCTGCCGCTGGCCGTCTACCTGGTCTCGGGCCGCTGGTTCGTGCGCGGCATCACCGCTGGAGCCGTCAAGGGCTAAAACACCGAACATGTCCAACGTCATCATCGACAAGCTCGACATCCAGCTCTCCGGCGTCGACATCATCAGCCAGCTCGACCTCGACGTGCGCAGCGGCGAATTCCTCGTGCTGCTCGGGCCGTCCGGCTGCGGCAAGTCGACCCTGCTGCACAGCATCGCCGGGCTGATCGACGTGAACGGCGGGCGCCTCGAGATCGACGGCAAGGACGTGACCTGGGCCGACCCGAAGGACCGCGGCATCGGCATGGTGTTCCAGTCCTACGCGCTGTACCCGACGATGACGGTCGAGAAGAACCTGTCCTTCGGCCCGCGCGTCGCCGGCGTCCCCAAGGCCGAGATCGCACGCCGCGTCGAGCGGGCCGCGGCGATGCTGCAGCTCACCGAGCTGCTGCAGCGCAAGCCGGCGCAGCTCTCCGGCGGCCAGCGTCAGCGCGTCGCGATCGGCCGCGCGCTGGTGCGCGAGGCGGCCGTGTTCCTGTTCGACGAGCCGCTGTCCAACCTCGACGCCAAGCTGCGCGCCGAGCTGCGGCGCGAGTTGAAGCAGCTGCACAAGCAGCTCGGGGCCACGATGATCTACGTGACCCACGACCAGGTCGAGGCGATGACGCTGGCGAGCCGCATCGCGGTGATGAAGAACGGCAAGATCCAGCAGATCGACACGCCCGGCAGGGTCTACTCGCGGCCCGTCAACATGTTCGTCGCCGGCTTCCTCGGCGCGCCGAGCATGAACTTCGTCGAGGGGCGGCTCGAGCGCGTCGACGGCGGCATGCATTTCGTCGCGCCGGCCCTGCACGTCGATGTCTCGGCCTACGCCTTCGTCAACGCGCCGCAGCACAACTTGCCGGTGGTGCTGGGCGTGCGGCCCGAGCACATCGTGCTGTCGACACAGAGCGGCCCGCAGTCCGGCAGCGCGACCATCTCGCTGGTCGAGCCGATGGGCTCGAACCAGATCGTCTGGCTGGGTGCCGAAGGTGTGTCGCTCGCGGTCGAAGCCGATGCGCAGTTCAGCTCCGCGCTCGACCGCCGGATCGATTTCGCGATCGACGCGGCGCAGGTCTCGTTGTTCGATCTGGCCTCGCAGCAGCGCCTCTGATGGCAACCATCAAGGACGTCGCACGCCTGGCCGGGGTCGGCCTCGGCACCGCGTCGCGCGCGATCTCCGGGCGCGGCCCGGTCTCGAAGAAGACGCTGGCGAAGGTGAACCACGCGGTGGCCGCACTGCAGTTCCGGCCGTCGAACATCGCGCGCGCGCTGGCGTCGAAAACGCTCGGCATGATCGGCATCTACGTGCCCGATTTCTCCGGCACCTTCTATGGCCAGATCCTGCAGACGGTGGACGGCGAGCTGCGCGCGGTCGACCGCCACATGGTCGCGGCCAATGGCTGCGGCCAGGCCGATGCCCGCCAGCAGGCGCTCGACGGCATCCGCTTTCTCTACGAGCGCCAGTGCGACGGCGTGCTCGCGATGAGCAACGACCTGACTGATGCCGACTTCGCGACGCTGTTCGCGCGCCACCCGACGCTCGTGCTGCTGAATCGCAGCACGCCCGCGCAGCCATCGCACTGCTTCAGCGCCGACCATGAACTCGGCGGCCGGCTCGCGGCGCGCGCGCTGCTGCAGAAAGGCCATCGCGAGATCGCGTTCATCAGCGGCCCGCACAGCGCGCCCGACAACGAGCAGCGCATCGCCGGCTTTCTAGACGAACTCGCACGCCACCGGGTGCGCGTGCCGAAGCGCCGCCGCGTCGATGCCGACTTCAGCTTCGACGGCGGCCATGCCGCGGCCGAGAAGCTGCTGGCGCGCGGGCCGCGCGACTACAGCGCGCTGTTCTGCGCCAACGACGTGATGGCGATGGCGGCGATCTCGTGCCTGGCTCGGCACGGCATCGACGTGCCGCGAGAGCTGTCGGTGCTCGGCTTCGACAACAGCGACCTCTCGCGCTACACCGCACCGACCCTGACGACCGTGAGCATCCCGATCGTCGACGCTGCGGCCAGCGCCTGCCGCTTTCTGCTGAACCTGTGCTATGGCCTCGCCTTGCCGGTCACGCGCGAGTTCACGCCCGACATCGTGTGGCGCGACTCGCTCGGCGCCGGGCCGGGCCAGCCGCGGGCTCGGCCCGGCGCGTGACTCAGGTGTTGCCCGCCGCCGGCGCCGAAGTGCGCAAGGTGCGCGGCGCGTCGTTGTTGTTGCTGCTGCCGGCATCGCGCGCGACCCGCAGCGTCGTGCCCTCGGCGACGACATGCGTGCCGACGACCATCGACTGCGCGCGCTGGAAGGTGCGGACGCTGCCGTCTTCCATGCGCACCTGAACGTCGTACAGCGTTTCGCTGCGCGCACGCTTCTCGACCTCGTTGCCGGCCAGGCCGCCGCCGATCGCACCGAGCACGGTCATCGCGGTCTTGCCTTTGCCGCCACCGACCTGGTGACCGACGACGCCGCCGAGCACGCCGCCCGCGACCGCACCCAGGCCAGTCCCCTCCCCCTTCTGCTTGACCGTGTTGACCGACTCGACGATGCCGCAGCTGGCGCAGAGCGCAGCCTGCGTGGTGCCGCCGGGCGCATTCCACTGGGCCTGGCCGGGGTTGCCTTGCGATGTCGCGGGATTGGCGTGATGCACGGGCTTGGTCGTCGGCGCCAAGGCAGTGGTCGCCTGCGCGGGTGCTGCCGACGCTGTTGGCGCGACCGGTTGCGCCGCGACACCAGCGGCCGAGGCCGCGACTGTCACGGGCAAGGTGGTCGGTGCGGGCTCGATGGAGCGCATGACCAGCGCCCCGGCCAATGCTGCGGTCACCAGGGCGAGCAGGCCGCCTCCGATCCATACCGCGCGCGGCACGGCCCCCACCGAGCTGGGGGCAAGAGAGACGACATGAGGTTCTGTGGACATGGCTTCTTCGTGGAATGGACGTGTCAGCTCTTAACGGCAGGACCGCGCAGGTGTTGACAGCAGCGCCGCTGGAGTTGTGTCAGAGGGTGTCGCGACCGGAGCGTCGCGATACCTAAGACAGCAGCGCGAGCGTGCGCTCGTCTTGCCGGCCGGCGCAGTACCGCGCCAACGCTTCGGGGAACACCGGCTCGCCCGCGGCACAGTGGGCGAACAGCGTCATGCACGAGCGAAACTTCATGTCGTCGGGTTGGCCGAAGATCTCGAGCGCCGACTTGTTCTGCACCGCCAGCACGAGTTGCGTGCATTCCTTCAGCCGCCGGCCCAGCAGCGGATGCCGCCAATAGGCGCGCGCCTCCGCAGCCGAGGCGAGGCCGTAGTGAACCGCCATCGCGCTGTGGCCCAGGCCGCGCAGCTGCGGGAAGACGAACCACATCCAGTGGCTGCGCTTGGCCCCCGCGGCGAGCTCGGCGCAGACCTGTGCGTACACGGGGTTCTGCGCCTCGACGAACCGGCCCAACTCATCGCTGTTCATGGCATCGCTCGGGCTGCTCAGGCGATGAGCAGCGACTCCAGCAAGCGCGCCACGTGCACCGCGTCGCGCTGCGCGCCGTCGGCGATCTGCTGCCGGCAGCTGGTGCCGTCCGCGACGATGATCGCGTCGGGCCGCGCGCGAACGGCCGGCAGCAGGTTGGCCTCGGCCATCTGCATCGAGACCTCGTGGTGCGAGGCTTCATAACCGAAACTGCCCGCCATGCCGCAGCACGAACTCTCGATCAGCTCGGTTGGCGTGTCGGGGATCAGCTTCAGCACCTCGAGGATCGGCCGCACTGCGTCGAATGCCTTCTGATGGCAATGGCCGTGCAGCAGGATGGGCTTGCCCGCGGCCTTCAGCGAGACCTTGAAGCGGCCGGCCTGGGCTTCGCGGGCGACGAACTCCTCGAACATCATGGCTTGCTTTGACACGGCGACGGCCTTGTCGCCCAAGCCCATCACCAGCGTCTCGTCGCGCAGCGTCAGCAGGCAGGACGGCTCCAGCCCGACGATCGCGACGCCGGCCTGCGCAAGCGGAAGCAGCGCGTCGAGCAGCGCGCCGGCACGCGCCCTGGCCGCGTCGACCATGCCGCTGGCGAGGTAGGTCCGGCCGCAGCAATGGTGGCCGCCGTCCTTGGCGATGGTGTGCACCGCGTAGCCTGCGGCCTGCAGCACATGGGCCGCGGCGAGTGCGTTCTCGCGCTCGAACGTGCCATTGAAGGTGTCGACGAACAGCACGGCCGCCTTGCCGTCGCGCTGCGCGGCAGCGATGGCTTGCTCGCGGGTCGCGAACGTGCGCATCTGCGGCGAACGCCAGAAGGTGTCCGAACGCCAGGTCGGCAACGATCGGCGGGCCGAGAACCCGAGCAGCTTCTCGCTCAACCAGGCCGCTCCGGGCAGCGTGTCGCGCAGGTTCATCAGCCAGGGCAGCCGGCTCGCGACGCGCGCGTAGTCGGGCAGACGCGCGACGAGCTGGTCCTTCAGCGTGTGGCCGTGCCTGGCGTTGTAGTGGCCGAGGAACTCGATCTTCATCCTGGCCATGTCGACGCCGGTCGGACAATCGCGCTTGCAGCCCTTGCAGCCCACGCACAAGTCCATCGTCTCGTGCATGGCGTCGCTGGTGAACGCATCGGGGCCGAGTTGGCCCGAGACCGCCAGGCGCAGGCTGTTGGCGCGGCCGCGCGTCAGGTGTTGCTCGTCGCGCGTGACGCGGTAGCTCGGGCACATCGTGCCGGCGTCGAACTTGCGGCAGTGGCCGTTGTTGTTGCACATCTCGACGGCCATCGCGAAGCCGCCGGTCACGTCGCCGCCGGTGCCCGGGGCGGTGGTGGCTTCGGTGACGGGATCGGCCTGCACGTTCCACGCTGACCAGTCGAGCCAGGGCGTCAGCGGGATGCGCTTGTACGGCCTCGGCGCGGTCGGCGGCGCGAAGCGGAACAGGCTGGCGTCGTCCATCTTCGGCGGGTCGATGATCTTGCCGGGATTGAACAGGCCGATCGGATCGAGTTGCTGCTTGATCGACCGGAAGGCCGCGTCGATCGCCGGCCCGAACTGCCACGCGATCCATTCGCCGCGGCACAGGCCGTCGCCGTGCTCGCCGCTGAACGCGCCCTTGTAGCGGCGCACCAGCGCCGAGGCTTTTTCGGCGATCGCGCGCATCTTGGCGGCGCCGCCGACGCGCATGTCGAGGATGGGGCGCACGTGCAAGGTGCCCACCGATGCGTGGGCATACCAGGTGCCGCGCGTGCCGTGGCGGGCGAAGACCTCGGTCAGCGCATCGGTGTAGTCGGCCAGGCTCGCCAGCGGCACCGCGCAGTCTTCGATGAAGCTCACAGGCTTGCCGTCACCCTTGAGGCTCATCATGATATTGAGGCCGGCCTTGCGTACGTCCCAGAGGTTCTTCTGCGCGGCGTCGTCGACCATCTCGACCACGCTGCCAGGCAGGCCCAGATCGCCCATCAACTCGACCAGCGCCTTCAGCTTCGGCAGCAGCGCCGCCTTGTCGGCACCCGAGAACTCGACCAGCAGGATCGCGGCCGGCCGGCCGATTAGCGCGGTCGCAATGGTGGCGCGGAACGCTGGGTTGAGCAGGCTCAGCTCGATCATCGTGCGATCGACCAGCTCGACGGCCGTGGGGCCGAGTGTCACGAGGTGCTGCGCCGCTTCCATCGCGGCGCGAAAGGTCGGGAAGTTGACGACGCCCAGCACCTTGGCGCGCGGCAGTTCCGACAAGCGCAGGGTCAGGCTGCGCGTGTAGGCCAGCGTGCCTTCTGCGCCGATCAGCAAGTGCGCCAGGTTGACGCTGCCGTCGTTGGTGTAGGGCTTCTCGCTCTGGTTGTCGAAGATGTCGAGGTTGTAGCCGGCGACGCGACGCATCACCTTGGGCCAGCGTGCCGCGATCTCGGCACGGTGCTGAACCGCCAGCGCGCGCACGTGCTCGGCAATGCCGGCCGCGCGCGCGCCCAGCGTGGCGACGGGCCCGAAATCGACCAGCGAGCCATCGGACAACCACGCGCTCGCACCGAGCACGTTGTGCACCATGTTGCCGTAGGCGATGGAGCGCGAACCGCAGGAGTTGTTGCCGGCCATGCCGCCGAGCGTGGCCTGCGCGCTGGTCGAGACATCGACCGGGAACCACAGGCCGTGCGGCTTCAGCTGCGCGTTCAGGTGATCGAGCACGAGCCCGGGTTCGACCGTCGCGGTGCGCCGCGCCACGTCGACAGCGAGCAGCTGGCGCAGATGCTTGGTGTTGTCGATCACCAGCGCCGCGCCGGTGGTCTGGCCGCACTGGCTGGTGCCGCCGCCGCGCGGCAGCACCGGCACCTTCAGGTCGCGCGCGATGTCGATCGCCGTCGCAATGTCTCGTGCTGTCTTCGGCACCAGCACGCCGACCGGCATGATCTGGTAGATCGATGCGTCGGTGGCATAGCGACCGCGCGATGCCGCATCGAACAAGACCTCGCCTTCGGTCTCGGCACGCAGCCGGCGCGCCAGCGCTTCACTGATGTCGTTGCGCGGCGGCGGCGCGCCGGCGGGCTGCAAGTTCGTGGCGGGGTCGATGCGCATTGGCTCAGGACCCGGCGCTGCGCGGGTGGGCATCGCCCGCGCGCAGCAGGTCGATGACGGTGTTGCGCTTGTTCACGAGGTGCTCGACCAGCACCTTGCGCATCGCCGCGGCGTCATGGTCTTCGAGGGCCCGCACCATCATCTCGTGCTCCTGCATTGCACGCTTCCATTTGACTTCGTTCTGGTTGGTGCGAAAGCGCAGCGATTGCACGCGCGCGTTGATGCTCTTGTAGGTGTTGGTCAGCACGGGGTTCTTGGCCGCATCGTTGATGCCGGCGTGGATCAGTGCGTTGAGGCGGTAGTAGTTCGACAGGTCGCGCCGCGTGAACGCGGCCAGCATCTCGAAGTGCATCGCGCGGATCTCGGCCAGCTCGGTGTCGGTGATGCGCTCCGCGGCCAGCTCGCCCGACATCGCCTCGAGCCCGGCCAGCACCTCGAAGGTGTTCAGGATGTCGGCCTCGGTCAGTTTGACGGCGACCGCGCCGCGGTTGGGCAGCAGGTCGACCAGGCCCTCGGCGGCGAGCAGCTTGATGGCCTCGCGCAAAGGCGTGCGCGAGACCCGCAGCAGGTCGCACAGCTCGCGCTCGTTCAGCTTGGCGCCGGGCGCAATCTGCCCTTCGACCAGCAGCGTTCGCAAACGCGCGACCACCTGGTCGTGCAGTGCCAGACGCGCAATGTGAATGACTTCGGCCATGCTTTGTCTCCTCGTTGACATTTTGCATGCATATCTAAAGTTATTCCAGGATACGAAAGAGCTCGATACACCAGGGTAAGCGAGTACGATATTTTGTCTTTTGAATGCAAATATAGCCGTCGAAAGGGCGCTCGCATGCTGAACCTTGACTTCCACCCCACCGGCCGGCACTTCCTGCAGATCCCTGGCCCGAGCCCGGTGCCCGATCGCATCCTGCGGGCGATGAGCCTGCCGACCATCGACCACCGCGGGCCCGAGTTCGGCGCGCTCGGGCGCAAGGTGCTGTCGGGCATCAAGAACGTCTTCAAGACGCGCCACCCGGTCATCATCTATCCGGCCTCGGGCACGGGCGCCTGGGAGGCCGCGCTGACGAACACGCTCAGCCCTGGCGATCACGTCCTGATGTACGAGACCGGGCACTTCGCATCGCTGTGGGTCAGGATGGCGCAGCGCCTGGGCCTGTCGACCGAGTTCCTGGCGTTCGGCGGCACCGACGAGCACCTGCCCCATGCAGCGAGCTGGCGCCATGCCGTCGACGCCGACCTGATCGAAACGCGTCTGCGCAAAGACACCGGGCACCAGATCAAGGCCGTGTGCGTGGTGCACAACGAGACCTCCACTGGTGCGACCTCCGACATCCTCGCGGTGCGCCAGGCGATCGACGCGGCCCGACACCCGGCGCTGCTGATGGTGGACACGATCTCCGGGCTCGCCAGCGCCGACTACCGCCACGACGACTGGGGTGTCGACGTCACGGTGAGCGGCTCGCAAAAGGGCTTGATGCTGCCGCCGGGCATCAGCTTCAACGCGATCTCGCCGCGTGCGCTCGACGCCATGAAGACGGCCACGCTGCCGCGCGCCTTCTGGGCCTGGGACGAGATCGTCGAGATGAACAAGGACGGCTACTGGCCGTACACGCCCAACACGAACCTGCTGTACGGCTTGTCCGAAGCGCTCGAGATGCTCGAAGCCGAGGGCCTGCCGCAGGTCTTCGCACGCCATCAACGCTGGGGCGCTGGCGTGCGGGCCGCGGTCACGGCCTGGGGGCTGCCGATTCAGTGCGCAGATCCGCTCGCCTACTCGCCGGTGCTGACCGGCGTCATCACGCCGGTGGGCGTGGATGCCGACGCGCTGCGCCGCCTGATCTACGAGCGCTTCGACCTCTCGCTCGGCACCGGCCTGGGCAAGTTGAAGGGCCGCATGTTCCGCATCGGCCACCTGGGCGACAGCAACGACCTGACCCTGCTCGCCACGCTGGCCGGTGTCGAGATGGGGCTGAAGCTCTCGGGCGTGAAGCTCGCCGGCAGCGGCGTGCAGGCGGCGATGGATCACTTCTCGAACCACCTCGCACCGGAGACAAGAGCATGAAGAAGATCTTCCGCGCCAGCAACGTCGTGCTGACCCTGTTGTGCCTGATGTACTTCATCACCTACCTGGATCGCGTCAACGTCAGCAGCGCGGCCGCCGGCTTCGGGCCCGAATTCCATCTCTCGAAGACCGAGATCGGCCTGGTGTTCTCGGCCTTTGCCTACCCTTACCTCTTGTTCCAGATCATCGGCGGCTGGGTCAGCGACCGCTTCGGCGCGAAGCGCACCTTGATCGCCTGCGGTGCGGTGTGGGCCGCGGCCACCGTGCTGACCGGCCTGACCGGTGGGCTGGTCTCGATGCTGGTGGCGCGCGTGTTGCTCGGCCTCGGCGAAGGCGCCACGTTCCCGGCCGCGACCTCGGCGATGTCGCGCTGGGTGGCGAAAGAGAAGCGTGGCTTCGCGCAAGGCATCACGCACGCGGCGGCACGCATCGGCAATGCCGTCGCGCCGCCGATCATCGTTGCCGTGATGGCCACGCAGGGCTGGCGCACGTCATTCTTCGTCTGCGCGGCGATCAGCTTCGCGTGGGTCGCGCTGTGGGCCGTGAGCTTCACCGAGCACCCGAAGGACCACCCGCGGATCACGCCCGAAGAACTGGCGGTGCTGCCTGCCCCGAAGCCGAAGGCGGCCAAGGTGCCGTGGGGCCCGCTGTTCAAGCGCATGGCGCCGGTGACGATCGTCTACTTCTGCTACGGCTGGACCTTGTGGCTCTTTCTCAGCTGGATCCCGCAATACTTTCTGCACAGCCACGACCTGGACCTGAAGAAGTCGGCGATCTTTGCCGCCAGCGTGTTCTTCGCCGGCGTGGTGGGCGACACGCTCGGCGGCGTGGTCACCGACAAGATCCTGGTGCGCACCGGCAGCCTGCACACGGCGCGCAGCTGGATGGTGGCGGTGTGCATGGGCCTGACCCTGCTCTCGCTGATCCCGCTGATGTTCACGCACGACCTGTATGTTTCGTTGGCCTGTCTGTCCGCCGGCTTTTTCTTCGCCGAGATGACGATCGGGCCGATGTGGGCGATCCCGATGGACATCGCGCCCGAGTTCTCGGGCACGGCGAGCGGCATGATGAACACCGGGTCGGCATTGGCGGCGATCATCTCGCCGGTCGTCTCGGGCATGCTGATCGATCGCTTCGGCAGCTGGGAGCTGCCCTTCATCGGCAGCATGGTCCTGATGGCGGCGGGCGTGTTCCTGGCGTTCCGCATGCGGCCCGAAAGCCGGTTCGATCTCGGCGGTGCGCTCGAGTCAGATCGGCTTGCGATGGCGGCTGCGGCAACGGCCGAGCAGTGACAGGCATTCCGACAGCGAGCTGAGGCCGACGCCGTCGTCGAAGGCCCACGAGATGACGTGGCGCTCGTGAAGCACGTTCTCGACGATCTCGCGCAACTCGCGCGGCGCCACCTCGCGCAGGCCCCGCAACGCGCCGGACTCCATCGACCGGAACGACTCCGTCACCCAGCCCGCCAGCTCCAGAAAGCCGGCCGGGTGCATGGGCATGCTGCCATCTTCAAAGCCGCCGAGGATGCGCTCTGCCATCAGCATCTGGTCGGCTACGAGTCTTGGGTTCGATGTCGGTTGCATGCCGTGGTTATCGGCGTGCTGCGGCGAACTTGAATGGCGCTACGAATCCAGTCGTTGCATGTCATGGACCTCGCGCTCGAAGGTCGGCGGCCCGTCCAGTGCGATGGTCTCCCAGCCGTTGTCGTAGTCGACCACCATGAAGCGCCGGTCGGGCAAGTGCCCGTGTTCCGACGGGAACAGCGCGAACACGTGGTCGCCGGCATGGATCGCGTTCACCACGTCCCGGACCGGCGCAACCACCTCCGGGCTCGCCCACGCGTTGGCGCGGGTGTCGACCCGCCCCCAATAGACGGCGACGACCCGGCCATCTGGATCCAGGCGAACCTTCGAAACGGCATAGACGCTCATGTCGTGCTCCGAAAAACTTAGCGCGGGTGCGTGTCCAGCGGCCCATCCTATGCGCTGTGCCGCTGAGCGCCAAATGCGAACCCTGGCCTTGCGTTACAGGATATTCGCGGCGCGATGCGTGACATCCTGCGCAGGCCGCACAGCAAGCGCCGCGTTGCTTCACGCCCCAGCTCCTTACACTCGGTCACCGGCTATTTCTCGCCGCCCTGCCCGCCATGTCGTCTCTCTCCGCCATCTCGCTTTCCGGCCTGAACGCTGCGCAGGCCAGCCTGGATGTGTCCGCGCACAACATCGCCAACCTGGCCACCGGCGGATTCCATCGGCAGCGGGCGATCCAGTCGTCCGCGCCTGCGGGCGGCGTCACGACCACGGTCATGCGCGCGGCGGAGCCGGGCAACGCGCCCGAGACCGACATGGTCGACATGCTTCAGGCCAAGGGCTCGTTCCTTGCCAACCTGGCCGTGTTCCGGACCAGCGACCGCATGATGGGCTCACTGCTGGACGCCGTCAGCTGACGCGCATTGCAGGCGACCGAATTCAGTGGTCGTGGTGCAGATAGCTGGCCTGGCGCGGCAGTCGCAGGCTGACCAGAAACGCCAGCACCATCATCGCAGTCACGTACCAGTAAAAGACGGACTCGTGCTCGACTGACTTCAACCCGAGCGCGACGTACTCGGCCGAGCCGCCGAAGATCGCGTTGGCCACCGCATACGCCAGCCCGACACCGAGCGCGCGCACTTCGGGCGGGAACATCTCGGCCTTCACGATGCCGCTGATCGAGGTGTAGAAGCTCACGACCGCGAGCGCCAGCGTGATCAGCGCAAACGCGACGACCGGGCTCGTCACGCCTTGCAGCGCGCTCAGGACCGGCACCGTCATCAGCGCCCCGAGCGCGCCGAACAGCAGCATGTTGTTGCGGCGCCCGATGCGGTCGGACAGCGCGCCGAACACCGGCTGCATGCACATGTAGACGAACAGGCAGCCGGTCATCACATTGCTCGCCGTCTTGATCGTCATGCCGGCCGAGTTGACCAGGTACTTCTGCATGTAGGTCGTGAACGTGTAGAAGATCAGCGACCCGCCCGCGGTGTAGCCGAGCACGGTGAAGAATGCCGCCTTGTGATGCCGGAATAGCGCCGCGACGCTGCCGGCCTCCTTGCTGGCGCGCGTCGCGGCGGTCGAGGTCTCTTGCAAGGTGCGGCGCAGCAGCATCGCGATCAGCGCGGTGATCGCGCCGATCACAAACGGGATGCGCCAGCCCCAGGCCTTCAGCTCGGCCTCGTCGAGCAGCTGCTGCAGCACGACGACGACCAGCACCGCGAGCAGCTGCCCGCCGATCAGCGTCACGTATTGGAACGACGAGAAGAAGCCGCGCTGGCCCTTCAGCGCGACCTCGCTCATGTAGGTCGCGGTGGTGCCGTACTCGCCGCCGACCGACAGGCCTTGGAACAGCCGCGCCACCAGCAGCAGCGCGGGAGCCCAGGCGCCGATGCTGGCGTAGGTCGGCAGGCAGGCGATCAGCAGCGAGCCGCCGCACATCATCAGCACCGACGTCACCATCGAGGTCTTGCGCCCGCGGCGATCGGCGATGCGGCCGAACAGCCAGCCGCCGATCGGGCGCATCAGGAAACCCGCGGCGAACACGCCGGCGGTGTTGAGCAGCTGCGCCGTCGGGTCTGACTTGGGGAAGAAGGCCGACGCGAAATAGATCGCGCAGAACGCGTAGACGTAGAAGTCGAACCACTCGACCAGGTTGCCGCTCGAGGCGGCGATGATCGCGAAGACGCGCTTGCGCTTCTCTTCGAACGTGTAGTGAGGCACTGAGGCAGACGCGGATGCGGTATCGGCAACAGCCATGGCGACGAGTCCTTCGGTTCAACGAAATGCGGGCAGCCAGTATCCGCCTTTGGCCCGGTCGATCAAGCGGCGGACCGAGAGGCCGGGCGCGGAGCCCGGCCTTCTCTGCCGCTTGCTCAGGCAGTCATCGCCTCGGCCACGATGCGCGCCGCGGCGACCGCGTAGTGATCGAACTGCATCGAGTACTGCGCCCGGCCCGACGAGAGCGCGCGCAGGTTGCCGATGTAGCCGAACATCTCCTTCAGCGGCACGTGCGCCTGCACCACGCTGGCGCTGCCGCGCGGCGCCTGGCTGCGGATCGCGCCGCGACGCCGATGCAGATCGCCGATCACGTCGCCGAGGTACTCGGCCGGCGTGATGACTTCGACAAACATCACCGGCTCCAGCACCTGCGGTGCGGCACGTGCGGCCGCGTCGCGAAACGCCGCGACCGCCGCGAGCTCGAACGCGAGCGTCGACGAGTCGCGCTCATGGAAGCGCCCGTCGAGCAGCACCGCCTCGAAGTCGACGACCGGGAAGCCGGCCGCCACGCCTGTCTGCGCCGCACGCCGCACGCCCGCCTCGACCGACGGGATGTACTCGCGCGGCACCGCACCGCCGACGATCTCGCTGCGAAAGCGGATGCCCTCGCCGCGCGCCAGCGGCCGCAGCTCGAGCGTGACCTCGGCGAACTGCCCGGGCCCGCCGCTCTGCTTCTTGTGCAGGTGCGTGACGCGCGCCGGCTGCGAGATCGTCTCGCGGTAGGCGACCTGCGGCCGGCCCGCCGCCACCTCGACGCGGTGCCGCGTGCGCAGCTTCTCGAGCGTGACCTCGAGCTGCAGCTCGCCCATGCCCGACAGAATCGTCTGGCCCGATTCGGCATCGACGCTGACGCGCAGGCTCGGGTCTTCCTTCGCGAGCGCGTGCAGGGCCTTGCCGAGCTGCTGCGAGTCGGCCTGCGTCTTCGGCTCGACCGAGATGTCGATCACCGGCTCGGGGATGCTGATCTGCTCGAGCACGAGCGGATGCGCACGCGCCGCTGGCGTGTTCGCGGTGAGCGTGTGGCCGGTCAGCGTGTCCTTCAGGCCGACGACGGCCGCGATGTCGCCCGCCTGCAGCGAGTCGCGCTCTTCGTGCTTGTCGGCATGCACCTCGTACAGCCGCGAGACGCGCTCGGTCCGGCCCGTGCTCGTGTTGAGCACGACGTCGCCTGGGCTCAGCCGCCCACGGTAGACCCGCACGAAGGTCATCGCACCATGCTCGTCGGCGACGACCTTGAACGCGAACGCAGCCAGCGTGCCATCGGGGTCGGACTCGGGTTGCGCGTCGTCGCCGACGACCTCGCCCGGTGCGGGCAGGTAGTCGTCGATCGCATCGAGCAGCGGCTCGACGCAGCGGTTCTTGAACGCCGAGCCGGCGAGCACCGGCACGAACGCGCCCGCGAGCGTGCCGCGCCGAACACCCGCGCGCAGTTGCTCGAGCGAGGGCTCGACGCCGTTCAGCCAGGCCGCGAGCAAGTCATCGTCCTGCTCGACGACGGTCTCGATCAGACGCGCGCGCCAGGCGGACGCGGCCTCGCGCATCGCGTCGGGAATCGGCGCGATCTCGAACGGCTCGCCCGCGACGCCCGACGTCCACAGCAGCGCGCGCTGGCCGAGCAGGTCCACGACGCCGCGGAACGTGTCCTCGGCGCCGATCGGCAGCTGCAGCACCAGCGGCGTCACGCCGAGGCGCTCGCGCAGCATCTCGACGACGCGCAGGTAGTCCGCGCCGACGCGGTCGAGCTTGTTGATGAAGGCCAGGCGCGGCACGTGGTACTTGTCGGCGAGGCGCCAGTTGGTCTCGGTCTGCGGCTCGACGCCGGCCACGCCGTCGAACACGACGACGGCGCCATCGAGCACGCGCAGCGATCGGTTCACCTCGATGTTGAAATCGATGTGGCCGGGCGTGTCGATGATGTTGATCTGCGCATCGCGCCAGAACACGGTCGTCGCGGCGCTGTTGATCGTGATGCCGCGCGCCCGCTCCTGCGGGTCGAAGTCCATCGTCGTGTTGCCGTCGTGCACCTCGCCGACGCGGTGGTTCGCGCCCGTGTAGAACAGGATGCGTTCGGTAGTCGTGGTCTTGCCGGCATCGACGTGCGCGATGATGCCGATGTTGCGCAGCTTCCTGCGCGCGTTTTTCGAGTTGGTGTTCATGCGAATCTCGTGAGTACCTGAAGCCGAGCCTTCAGGGCGAGATTCGCCGCAGGCTCAGCCGCTGACTTGCAACGCGGTGACGGTGCACCTTGCCGACGTGGCGCCAAAGGGCGAGCGCAAGCTCCCCGCACTTCGGCGGGCACGAATCGTGGCAATCAGCTTGTCAAAGGTACGCATGGTGCGCATGTGGGTGGTTCGCGCGGGCTTTTCAAGACGCGGCAGGCGCGCAGGATACTGCATTGCCGGCGTTCTCGCCGAACACGAACTCGGCCCGCACCACCGTCGAGTCGCCCGGGTTGCGACGCAGTTGGGCACCGAGGCCGCGCAGCAGCGCCAGCATTGCCGGGTTGCCCCACAGCACGTCGCCGAACAGCCGCCGCACGCCTTGCTGGCGCGCATGCGCGGCAAGCCGCTGCAGCAGCGCGCGGCCCAGACCCGCGCCCTGCCAATCGTCGGCGACCGCGATGGCGAACTCGGCATCGGCACTGTCCGCGCGCAGCACGTAGCGTGCGTCGGCGACGATCGCTGCGGTCGCGTCGTCGTCGCTGGGCCGCGCCACGAAGGCGACGTGGTGGTGCTGGTCGATCTCGGTCATCGCACGCGATGCCTCGGGCGAGAGTTCGCGCAGGCCGAAGTGAAAGCGCCGGTAGCGCGAGGTCAGCGATAACGCGCCGACGAAGGCGCGCTCGGCCGGCGCGTCCTGCGGGTGGACCGGCGCGAGCACGACTCGGCGGCCGTCATTCAATTCGATCAGGTCGTCGCGATGTAGCGGCCGGCTTGCCGGCGCGAAGAAGGGGGCGAGCGAGGTGTTCATGACCCGCATGCTCCGCGTCTCGCCGCGGCCGCGCAAACGACGAATCTGCATTCTTCGCATGCTCTGCCTGCATGCAAAACGGCCCCGCAGGGCCGTCTCTTGGATCAGGCGCCGACGCGCGACGCCTTCTTGCGGTCGTGCTCTTTCAGATGCCGCTTGCGAATGCGGATCGACTTCGGCGTGATCTCGACCAGCTCGTCGTCGGCGATGAACTCGACCGCGTATTCGAGCGTCAGGATGATGGGCGGCGTGATCTTGATCGCGTCTTCCTTGCCCGAGACGCGGAAGTTCGTCAGCTGCTTGCCGCGCACCGCGTTGACGACCAGGTCGTTGTCGCGCGAGTGGATGCCGATGATCATGCCTTCGTACAACGGGTCGCCCGCCTTCACGAACATGCGACCGCGGTCGTCGAGCTTGCCGAGCGAATACGTCACCGCCTCGCCGTCGTCCTGGCTGATCAGCACGCCGTTCTTGCGGCCTTCGATCTCGCCCTTGAAGGGCTCGTAGCTGTCGAAGATGTTGCTGATCAGGCCGGTGCCGCGCGTCAGGTTCAGAAACTCGTTCTGGAAGCCGATCAGCCCGCGCGCCGGAATCTTGTAGTCCAGCCGCACGCGGCCCATGCCATCGGGCTCCATGTTCACGAGTTCGGCCTTGCGCTCGCCCATCGCCTGCATCACGGCGCCCTGGTGCTGGTCTTCGACGTCGGCGGTCACGGCCTCGATCGGCTCCAGGCGCTCCTCGCCTTCCATGTGGAACACGACGCGCGGCTTCGACACGGCCAGCTCGTAGCCTTCGCGGCGCATCGTCTCGAGCAGGATTGTCAGGTGCAGTTCGCCGCGGCCCATCACTTCGAAGATGCCGTCTTCGTCGGTTTCCTTCACGCGCAGCGCGACGTTGCTCTGCAGCTCGCGCTGCAGCCGGTCCCAGAGCTGGCGGCTGGTCACGAACTTGCCTTCGCGGCCGGCGAGCGGCGAGTTGTTGACGCAGAAGTTCATCGTCAGCGTCGGCTCGTCGACCTTGAGCATTGGCAGCGGCACCGGGTTCTCGATGTCGGTCAGGGTCACGCCGATGCCGATATTCTCGATGCCGTTGATCAGCACGATGTCGCCGGGGCCGGCTTCGGTGGCTTGCTGGCGCTCCAGGCCTTCGAACTTCAGCACCTGGTTCACGCGGGCATTGAACGGCGTGCTCTCCGGGCCGCTGTAGACGGCCACGTTCTGCATCGGCTTCAGCGTGCCCTGGTTGATGCGGCCGATGCCGATGCGGCCGACGTAGGTCGAGTAGTCGAGCGAGCAGATCTGCAGCTGCAGCGGCGCGTCGACCTCGCCGGCGTGCGCGGGCACGTGACTCAGCACGGTGTCGAACAGCGGCGCCAGGTCGGTGCCGACCTCGCCCTGCGTCATCGTCGCCCAGCCGTTCAGGCCGGAGGCGAAGACGACCGGGAAGTCGAGCTGCTCCTCGGTCGCGCCGAGCTTGTCGAACAGCTCGAAGGTCGCGTTGATCACGTAGTCGGCACGCGCGCCCGGCCGGTCGACCTTGTTGACGACGACGATGGGCTTCAGGCCCAGCGCCAGCGCCTTCTTGGTCACGAAGCGGGTCTGCGGCATCGGGCCTTCGACGGCGTCGACCAGCAGCAGCACCGAGTCGACCATCGACAGCACGCGCTCGACCTCGCCGCCGAAGTCGGCGTGGCCCGGGGTGTCGACGATGTTGACGTGCGTGCCCTTCCATTCGACCGCGCAGTTCTTCGACAGGA
>Ga0307508_10001187_pt1 | contig 29940 bp, 16 predicted proteins | sample 9_EM_MG_FD_203089 | JGI IMG/M metagenome (GOLD analysis project Ga0307508, IMG submission 203089) | Populus trichocarpa ectomycorrhiza microbial communities from riparian zone in the Pacific Northwest, United States - 9_EM | ecosystem: Host-associated > Plants > Roots > Unclassified | place...
TATTCATACAGGATCTCATGCAGGTGGGTGGCTGGCTTCTGTTACCACCACTGAAGTCTGGCGGGCCATGTTAGGATTGGGTGCTATTCCTGCTGTGCTGTTTCTCGTTGGTTTATTCCTCGTGCCCGAAAGCCCGCGCTGGTTGTTTCAACGGGGGAGGATCATGGAAGGGGACCAGGTGCTTGCCGCAATTGGTACAGATAGACAGTCAATAAATGAAGGAAAAGCCATCGCCGCCAACAATGATGACAAAGTATCCTACAAAGAATTGTTTTCATCCCGTTGGCGCAAAGCGCTGCTTATTGGTCTGTTGCTTCCGCTTTTTTCGCAATTCAGCGGCATCAATGCCATTATTTATTACGGACCAAGCATTTTAAGCAATGCCGGCATTTCTCTAAGCGATTCATTATTGAGCCAGGTAATTTTTGGCGCTGCAAATATGTTGTTTACGCTGGTGGCTATCTGGAAAGTGGATAGTGCCGGCCGCCGTCCTTTATACCTTGCAGGAACGGCGGGTGCGGCTATTAGTCTTTTAGCCACGGGTATTTGCTTTGCAGCCGGCGCTACACATAGCACCTGGCTGCTGGTAAGTGTGTTGGTTTTCCTGGCTTGCTTCGCTTTTTCTATCGGCCCGTTAAAGTTTGTTGTGGCCGCAGAAATCTTTCCAAACAAAATCCGCGGCCGCGCCATGGCTATTAGTATTATGGTCATGTGGATTGCGGATACCATTGTAGGGCAGCTAACCCCCATTCTTTTAAAGGTAATAGGAACTGCTGCCACCTTTTGGTCCTTCGCCGCCTTTTGTGTGATCGCTTTCATTACGGTGTATAAATTATTACCGGAAACAAAAGGTAAATCATTAGAGCAGATTGAGGCCGAATGGAAGGCCGGCAATGAAGACGGGTACAAAAACATTGCCCACCAGGGGGAAAGCGGCGCCACCAAAATGCAGCAATTATGACTGCTTCAAATTATGTTATTGGTGTTGATATCGGTGGTACACATTGTACAGCCGCATTAATTGACCTGTCACAAAAACAAATAGTTCCCTCAACCCTGAAAAGGGTAGCAATTAATGCCAATGGCGCAGCCGGAGATATTATTGCTGCCTGGTCAGACTGCATTTTATCTGTAAAGCAACGGGTGAATGTAGCCGGTATTTGCCTGGCAATGCCTGGCCCTTTTGATTATGAAGCAGGCATCAGCCTGATGCAGGGACAGCATAAATATGAAAGTTTATACAGGCTGCACATAAAGGAATTGCTGGGAAACGCGCTCGGGGTCGCTCCGGCAGTAATTTTTATGGATAACGATGCTGCCTGTTTTTTACAGGGCGAAGTATTCAGCGGAATCGCAGGTGATTATGTAAATGATACGGTTATTGGGGTCACGCTGGGCACAGGCCTGGGATCGGCAGTATATAAAAAAGGATCGGCCAAAAGCGCTGATTTATGGCGCCTCCCGTTTAAAGATGGAATAGCGGAAGATTACCTTTCTGCGCGATGGTTTCTTCGGCGCTTTAAAGAGCTTACCGGGCGTTCCGTTCAACATGTAAAAGAGCTGGCGCTCCTGGCGGAAACAAATGAAAATACGCGGGTTGTCTTTCATGAATTTGGCGCCAACCTTGGACAATTTCTACTGGGGGTTATTAAAAAAGAAAATCCACCCGCCATTGTCATCGGTGGAAATATTTCAAAAGCGTTTCCCTTATTCCGGCATTCGCTTCAGTTCATTATCAATGGGCCATATCCACACATAAAAATTGAACGGTCGGTATTGGGAGAGGAAGCGCTATTATTAGGCGCTGCCGGCAGCTATGTATTTCACCGGCAGCAAGGCAGCTGCTGTCCATTACCTGGTTCCAAATTTTAAACAGCAAAGTACATTCATGATAGTAAGATCGGCAATAAAGACTTTAACGGCAGGCTTTGCATCACTGCTGTTCTTTTCTTTGCACAATAATCTCTTCGGACAAGCTACAGATTACACGCAGTTTGTCGACCCCAATATTGGTACAGCACATTGCCGTTGGTTTCATTACACCCCGGGCGCTTTGCCTTTTGGTATGGCCAAGCCGGCGCCGTCTACAAACGGCAGCTATGGTAATGCGCATGGCTGGGATGCAACGGGCTATGATTACAGGCATGCTTCAATAGAGGGCTTTGCCAATTTCCATGAATTCCAGGTAGGCGGAATTCTTTTTGCACCCGCTACAGGCACATTGCAGACTACGCCCGGTAAGCTGGATAACCCGGATGAAGGCTATCGCTCACGGTTTGATCACAAAGATGAAATCGCTACGGCCGGTTATTATGCGGTGCTGCTGAAAGACTATAATATTAAGGCAGAGCTGACAGCTACCAAAAGAGTGGCTTTTCACCGCTATACATTTCCGGCAACTGCTGAAGCACATATTTTATTTGATATTGGTAACAAGCTGGGCGAAAGTGGCCCGGTGAAGGATGCACGGGTAACGTTATTGCCCGATGGAAGGGTAGAAGGTTGGGTAACCACTTTGCCGGTATATGTGCAAAAATACCAGCCTGGTGCCGAAGTGACGATGTATTTCTCGGCTGTGCTTGACAAAAAGCCCACCTCGTTTGGCGCCTTCAAAGGAACGGATGTACAGGCGGGAGCGCGGCGTAGTAAGGGCAAAGGCGCCGGCTTATACTTAACTTTTACTACCGCAGCAAATGAACCCATCACTATTAAGGCAGGTTTATCACTGACCTCTATCGAAAACGCCCGGCTCAATATGAAAGAGGAAGCTACCGGTCTTTCATTTGATATGGCCCGCAGCCAGGCAAAAAAAGTATGGAACAATTACCTGGGTAGAATTGATGTAAAAGGCAATAGCAAAGAGAATAAGGTGAAGTTTTATACTGGCCTTTATCATGCATTACTGGGTCGTGGTTTAGCCAGCGATGTGAATGGGGCCTATCCCAAAAACAATGGTGAAGTGGGACAGATTCCGCTCAGTAAGAATGGCAAGCCTGCTTTCAATCATTACAATACCGATGCAGTCTGGGGAGCCTATTGGAACCTCACGCAACTCTGGACAATAGCTTATCCCGAATATTATGCTGATTTTATCAATAGCCAGCTATTGGTTTTTAAAGATGCCGGCTGGCTGGGTGATGGCATCGCCGGCAGCAGGTTTGTGTCTGGTGTGGGAACCAATTTTGTGGGTTTGGTAATAGCCAGTGCGTATATGGCAGGCATTCGCAATTTTGATGTGGCGCTTGGTTATGAAGCGGCCAGGAAAAACGAACTTGAATGGAAGGGCCGCCCGCATGGCGCCGGCAAGCTGGATGTGGATCGCTTTCTAAAATATGGTTATGTGGATCATTTGGATAAAGGTACCGGTGGGGGTGAGCTTTGGCAGTTTTCTGCTTCACATACGCTGGAATACGCCTTCAGTGCTTATGCTGTTGCCAACTGGGCAAAGGCTTTGGGAAAGACACAGGATTTCCAGGAACTGCATCGCCTTTCAAAAGCCTGGGAACAGCTCTATGATCCGCGGTTAAAATTGATTCATCCCCGGTTAGCCAACGGGCAATTTATTGATAGCTTCGATCCGTCGCAACCCTGGCGTGGTTTCCAGGAAGGCAACGCCTTGCAATACACTTATTTCGTTCCACATGAACCTGATGCATTAATTCAACGAATTGGCCGGGACACATTTACCAGGCGATTGGATAGTACGTTTATCATAGCAGAAAAAGCGTTGTTTGGCGGCGGCGCCAACATCGATGCGTTTGCGGGCATTGGCGGAATTTATAATCATGGCAATCAGCCCAATCTTCACGTTGCCTGGCTGTTTAATTATTCCGGCCGTCCTTCCCTGGCGCAGAAATGGGTACGCTCCATCTGCGATAAGTTTTATGGTACTGAAGGCATACACGGTTACGGTTACGGACAAGACGAAGACCAGGGACAATTAGGCGCATGGTATGTAATGGCGGCCATGGGATTGTTTGACGTAAAAGGATTCACGGAGCCAAATGCGGCATTGGGACTTGGCAGCCCGTTATTTGATACCATTCGTATTCAGCTCAACCGGCGATATTATCCCGGGAAGGCGTTTACGATCATGGCCAAAAATTACGGAGCCGCCGAAAACTATATACAGTCAATCAGGTTAAATGGGCAAACCTTACATCACCCCTTCGTGCCCTGGCAAACAATCCGAAATGGCGGTACACTGGTTTTACAAATGGGAGCTAATCCTGTTGATAACTACTAAGTACAAAAGCGGTAATTACGGCCTGGTAAGCATACCTCTTCCTCCAACCGAATTTCACTTGTAAGCCAGGTAGCTGGTTCCGGGTCTATCACGGTGCTTAATAGTGTATTTTGGAATAAAAATCCGCACGGCTGTTATTTTAATATATTTGATAACCAATTCCTTTCAGCTTCTGTGGCCGGAAGTAGTTCAACATTGATTATATTGCCATAACATAAACGAACGAAAGCATGACCAGGTTTTTGCCGGTAAGAATGTATAAAGCAATAATCTTTATTATTTTCCAATCTTCCGCCGTCGCTTCTTTTGCGCAGCAGCCGGCTTATCCTTTTCAAAATCCCGCATTATCATTTGAAGAAAGAGTAAATGACCTGGTGTCAAGGCTTACGCTGGAAGAAAAAGTAGCCCAGATGCTCAATGCCGCGCCCGCCATTCCGAGATTAGGCATACCCGCCTACGACTGGTGGAATGAAGTATTGCATGGTGTGGCAAGAACACCTTACAGGGTAACTGTTTATCCGCAGGCGATAGCCATGGCGGCCACTTTTGACACCAGCTCTCTGGGGCAAATGGCTGATTATTCGGCACAGGAGGGAAGAGCCATTTATAATAAGGCGATAGCGCAGGGAAAAGCCGGGCAACGGTATGTTGGGTTAACCTACTGGACGCCCAACATCAACATCTTTCGTGACCCGCGTTGGGGCCGGGGGCAGGAAACCTATGGGGAAGATCCCTTTTTAACAGCCGCACTGGGAAGCGCGTTTGTTCGCGGTCTGCAGGGAGACGATCCCAAATATTTAAAAGCGGCCGCCTGCGCCAAGCACTATGCCGTACACAGCGGTCCCGAACCGAGCCGGCATGTGTTCAATGTATCGCCCGGTAATTACGATCTCTGGAATACGTATCTCCCGGCTTTCAAAACACTGGTCACAAAGGCAAATGTGGCCGGCGTTATGTGTGCTTACAACGCTTTTAATACACAGCCCTGCTGCGGCAGCGATCAGCTGATGGTGGATATTTTGCGCAACCAATGGAATTTTACCGGCTATGTTACTTCCGATTGCGGGGCCATTGATGATTTTTACAGGAACCATAAAACACACCCCGATGCAGCAAGCGCTTCAGCAGATGCTGTTTTGCACGGAACCGACATAGACTGCGGGAACCAGGCATATAAAGCTTTGGTACAGGCCGTGCAACAAGGAAAAATTACAGCGCAACAGATTGATGTTTCCTTAAAACGCCTGTTCATGATCCGCTTCCGGCTGGGTATGTTTGATCCTGCTTTTATGGTTAAATGGGCGCAGGTACCGGCATCTGTGCTGGAAAGCGCCGAACACAAAGCGCACGCTTTGAAAATGGCAAGACAATCCATCGTCCTGTTGAAGAATGAAAATAATACGCTGCCATTAAAGAAGACCGTTAAAAAAATTGCAGTGGTGGGACCCAATGCAGACAATGCCATTGCGGTGTTGGGAAACTACAACGGCACTCCTTCAGGTATTATAACCGCCCTGCAGGGCATTAAGGACAAAGCAGGTAATAATGTACAGGTGCTGTATGAAAAGGCGATCAGCTTCACGAATGATACCCTGCTGCAATACGCCGATATCGGCCGGCAACTTTCCTGGCAGGGACAAAAAGGATTTTATGTAGAATATTTTGGTAACCCGGATCTGACAGGAGAACCCATAGCCAAACGTATAGAGGAGAAAGCGGAGAATAGCTGGCAGGAGGGCCAGCTGGTAATCGATACATTAAAAGCCCTTAATTTCTCGGCCCGCTATTCTACTGATTTTATAGCAACACAAACGGGAGACATTGTTTTTGAGCTGGATGCCGATGACGGTTATCGTTTCCTGGTGGATGGCAAAGAAGTGATCAATGCCTGGACGCGCAACCGCTGGGGCGCCAAAAGCTATAAGCTCACAACAGCGCAGGGAAAAACATATCGCCTTGTCGTGGAATACTGGCAGGGAGAAGGGAAAGCCAATGTGTACCTAAGGGCCGGTCATTATGCTAAAACCGACTTCGCTGCCCTGGCCGGCCGGGTAAAAGATGCCGATGCCATTGTGTTTGTGGGCGGTATTTCTCCCCAGTTGGAAGGAGAGGAAATGAGGGTGGACTATCCCGGTTTCAAGGGCGGCGACAGAACCACCATTATGCTTCCTGCCGTTCAGACGGAATTGCTCAAAGCGCTAAAAGCCACCGGCAGGCCGGTGGTGTTTGTGATGATGACGGGAAGCGCTATTGCATTGCCATGGGAGGACAAAAACATTCCGGCCATCGTCAATGCCTGGTACGGCGGCCAGTCTGCCGGAACTGCGCTGGCGGATGTCTTGTTTGGCGATTACAATCCCTCCGGGCGCCTGCCCGTTACCTTTTATAAAGGCGATGGCGACTTGCCGGATTTTAACGAGTACAGCATGCGTAATCGTACCTATCGCTATTTTACCGGAACCGCTTTATATGCCTTTGGCCATGGACTGAGCTATACCACTTTTGTTTATAGCGGGTTGAAATGCCCGGCTGTTATTGCAAAAAACAGCAATGCCCGTGTAAGTGTAACCGTAAAAAATGCAGGAAAGATGGATGGAGAGGAAGTTGTTCAGCTGTATGTATCCGGAAACGCCAAAATGGCCCCCGTGCGATCGTTGAAAGGGTTTCAAAGGGTTTTCCTGAAAGCAGGTGAAAGTAAAGAAATGACGTTCAGCCTTACGCCTGCTGACCTTTCGGTAGCCGGCGATAATGGGGCGCCCATGGAGTTTACGGGCAAAGTCACCATTGCTGCAGGCGGGGCGCAACCCGATGCCCGGACACTTGCTATACGCAAAACAATACAGGGAATCATACAGGTGAAATAAAGCGCCCACAAGGACAATGTCTGCCCGTATGCGCTATCTTCCGTTTGCGCGCAGCACCGTGATATCTTTCTTTACCTGGTCGTCGTAGGTTTTCTTAACGATATAATGCCATTGCTTATCCGATACATCCACAAAAAAGATATCACCGGTCTTATGATTCTGAACGGCATCCTGGAATTCCTTTGGAAACGAGTATTCCCCAAAAAACCAGTCGGTATCGCCATGCGTTTTATTTCCATCCATGGTGTATTGATCGGAGAGCTGGGCAAACGGCGTTCCTGCGGAAGCCTTTTGTACAATGATTTTTTTAAGGCTGTCAATTTCAGGCTTCGATAGTGAGCTGCCGTCCAGGAAAATATAGCTTGCCCGGAAAGCCACCGATTCCGTTGCGTCTATCACCTTGTAAGTTACATAGCCAACAGAAAAGATATCCCCCTTTTTTTGACGCAATAACCGTTTGTCAATAAGGCTCGAGTCTTTTCCTACCGAGAGCTGAAGCAAGGCCGGCTTAAGTTCCGGGCTGGCATCTATGAATTGCTGGGCCTGCTGTACCGTGGTTATCTTTTGAAATCTTTCCGTTACCGTGGGTTGGGCGAAAAGGGAGCCTGAAATAAGCAGGCATACGACCACAAAGCTATTTTTCATATTTTTAGTTTCTTGTTTTAAAAAGCAGGTACCCCCTGCCTGGCAAAGTGCTGATGATGTTTTTTGAAGATACCATTTTTTCACTATATTTCCGTTAGCCCCCATAGCCAGGTATACCCTGGCAGATGAAGATTAACTAATTGTAAACAGAGTTACCTGTTTTGCACCCCGGTGCAGAACCCGGGCGACCGGCTTATACTAATCTATCAATTTTTAAACCAGATTCATGAAATATCTGCTGCAAAGATCCCGTACGTTTATGAGCGCCGGCCTGCTGGTGCTTGCCTTTATACCCGCGCTGGCGCAGGTAAGCCGGATGCCTGCTTACCCTTTAATTACACACAATCCCTATTTCAGTATCTGGTCGAATACCGACAAGCTGAACGAATCGGTGACCCGTCATTGGACGGGTAAAGAACAGTCGCTGCTGGGTATTATAAGGGTGGATGACAAATACTACCGGTTTATGGGTGGGGAAGCGGCCGGCGTGCTTATCGCTGAGCAGACGGCCGTGAATGTTTCTGCCACCCAAACGACTTATACTTTTACCTGTGGTGCAGCCAACCTGCAGGTACGTTTTACTTCCCCGCTGGTAATAACAGACCTGGATTTATTATCCTGCCCCGTTTCCTACATCAGCTACCGCGTTGTATCCAATGATGGTAAAAAGCATGAAGTGGCCATCTGCCAGAGCGTGTCGGGTAACCTGGCGGTCGACCAGCCTTCCCAACAGGTCAGGGCATCTGCATACAACCAAAACGGCCTGGTGGTATTGAAAGCCGGTACGATAGAACAGCCGATACTGCAAAAGAAAGGTGATGACCTGCGGATAGACTGGGGGCATGTATATGTATCCGCATTGGCCGCGTCGGGCGCCAGGCAATACATTACACGGGATGATGACGCGATAGCTTCATTCATGCAGGCGGCCTATAAAACCACCGTCGATACAGGTGTACGATTGATGCTGAATACCGTATTGCCTTTCGGAACGATTGGTATAAACCCGGTAAACAGGTTTCTCCTGCTGGGGTATGACGATATTTACGCCATTCAATATTTTGGAACGAACCTGCGTCCCTGGTGGCGTAATAAGGCCGGTGCTTCCATGGACGGTATGCTGGCCAATGCCGGTAAAAAATATGCGGCTGTAATAGCTGCCTGTAATGCAACAGATAAAAAAATCTATACGGATGCCCGCAATGCCGGCGGTGAAACATATGCTAAACTATGCGTAATGGCGTATCGTCAAAGCATCGCGGCACACCAGCTGGTAAAAAGCCCGCAGGGAGATCTGCTTTTCCTGTCTAAGGAAAACTTCAGCAATGGTTCCATCAATACGGTGGATGTAACGTACCCGTCTGCGCCCCTGTATCTTTTGTATAACCCCGGCTTGCTAAAGGGAATGCTCAACGGCATATTTTATTATAGTGAAAGCGGGAAATGGAAAAAACCTTTTGCGGCGCACGACTTAGGCACCTATCCCATTGCCAACGGGCAGACATATGGCGAAGACATGCCTGTGGAGGAATGTGGTAATATGATCATCCTGGCCGCTGCTATTGTAAAAGCACAAAACAACCCTGCCTATGCAAAACAGCACTGGACAACACTGACCAGGTGGGTAAAATACCTGGCGGAAGCCGGCTTTGACCCGGCTAACCAGTTATGTACGGACGATTTTGCCGGGCACCTTGCCCATAACGCCAACCTGTCGGTGAAAGCTATTGTGGCTATCGGCGCCTATGCTCAAATGGCTGGAATGCTGGGTGATCCGCAGGCTTCGGCAAAGTACAAAACGATGGCCAGGGAAATGAGCGCCAAATGGGTTGATAAGGATGATGCCGGTGATCATTATGCCCTGGTATTTGATAATAAGGATACCTGGAGCCAGAAATATAATATGATATGGGATAAGGTGCTGCGCTTAAACCTGTTTCCGCAAAAAGTGTATGATACCGAGATCCGTTATTATCTCACCCGCCAGCAGGCGTATGGCCTGCCGCTGGACAGCCGGAAAACCTATACCAAATCCGATTGGATATTGTGGACGGCGGCCATGTCGGATAAGAAGCCCGACTTTGATCAGCTGGTCAACCCCGTGTACAGGTTTGCCGTTGAAACACCTTCCCGGGTGCCGCTGAGCGACTGGCATGAAACCACCAGCGGTAAGCAGGTAGGGTTCCAGGCCAGGAGCGTGGTAGGCGGCTATTTTATGAAAGTGCTGAAAGATAAAATGAATCCTTTGGGCCAGTAGCCGATTTGCTGTTGCCGGTGTTATTTCGGGTCCTGCAAACTGTAGCTTGTTTGTTCCAGTTAGGTTTCCATTGCTATATGTGGCGATAGTATTTGTGTTTTATAAATATCCGCCTGCACCATACCCGGTAAGCCTTTTATCCCTTCCACCGATATTTTTACAGGTATTCCTGTACCGCCGGTGTATTTTTTTTTCAGTAAATTCTTAAAACATCCCTAAGTTTGCTAACGGTGTTAGGTAAAAATTGCCCCCATGGGAACAGCCGAACGCAGGTCGAGGCAAAAAGAGCAAGTGAGAACAAGCATTCTCACCACCGCCTGGCAGCTGGTGGAAGAAGATGGTTGGGAATCACTTTCCATTCGCAAAATTGCGGATGCGATTGGGTATAGCGCTCCTGTTATATATGATCATTTTCATAACAAAGAGGCTATCCTGGCGGAATTTGCCACAGAAGGCTTTCGGTTGCTATCAAAGAAAATCCGTCTGGCAAAGGGAAAATCCGGCAACCCGGCAGAACAAATCAGGGCCATTGCAAATGCCTATTGGCATTTTGCTTTTAAAAACAAACGATATTTCCAGTTAATGTACGGCCTGGGTATGCCCGGGTGCGAAATGGAAAAGTGTTTTCCTGGAATTGCCGATGTAAGAAATGCCGTTATGGAGCCCATTACCGCCATTATTGCAAAAAGCAATCATCCGGCAGCAAACCCCTGTTTGAAATATTATACTTTCTGGTCAATCCTGTACGGCTTAATATCTATTAAGAACATGAAAAACGGCCATGTGAGGGAGGAAGTGACTAAAATGGTATTGGATGATGCCATAGCGGGATTTATAAAAAACCTGGATTAAGACCGGGTTAAAATCCGGGACCGGAAAATTATGTCGCAATCAACCCCTTAAATTGCCGCATTTGCACATTGGCCGGTGTGCAACCGTCATTTATATTTGTAACCGTTCAATGAAAGCGTGCCATATTTATTGAATAACCGACAACATCCGCAAGTATTTATTGTATAGCAACGATTGCCGCCATCATCGTACTTATTATCCCTGCCGGGGATAATACAGGTGGTATCTGATGTGTCCTGTTCCTTAATTCACTAACCGGAAGATTTTTTCTTTCTTAAATAATCGTTATGCGAAAATTGATCAAAAAAAACGGGTATGGTGCTGAATCTCCTGTTTTAACGTCCAACCGGGTTGCTTTTTCTCTGGTAATAATGCTGGTGGCAGGTTTATATGCCTGTAAATCGTCTTCCGCCGATAATGCTATGATGCAGCAGCCGCCCCAGGCACTGCCGGTAATCGCCGTTGGCAGCCAGCCGGCTACCGTGTACCAGGAGTTTTCGGCTTCGCTGGAGGGCAGCAAGGACATCGAAGTGCGCCCGCAGGTGGATGGCTACCTCGATAGGATTTACGTGGATGAAGGCGCCCATGTAAGAAAAGGCCAGCCTTTATTCCATATCAACGACCGCCCGTATGCGGAACAGGTCAATAATGCAAAAGCCAGTTTATCTGCCGCCAAAGCAAACCTGGCCAATGCACAAATCAATGTGTCCAAGCTGAGCCCCCTGGTGCAGAACAATGTCATCTCCGATGTGCAGCTGAAAACGGCACAGGCGGCATATGATGCCGCCGCCGCCAATGTAGCGCAGGCGCAGGCCACCGTACAGAATGCAGAAATCAATGTGGGATATACCTTAATCACAGCGCCGGTAGATGGCTATATCGGGAGGATACCTTTTAAAACCGGTAGCCTTGTGGGCACCACCACCACCGTACCGCTTACCGTTCTTTCGGAGATAAAGGAAGTATATGCTTATTTCTCGCTGAGTGAAAATGACTTTATTCAGTTCAAAAACCAGTTCCCGGGCAATACCATAGAAGAAAAGATAAAGAAAATGCCGCCCGTTGAATTGCTGCTGGCCGATAACAGTGTTTATCCCCGCAAAGGAAAGGTCGAAACGGTATCGGGCCAGTTCAACAATAGCCGGGGAACCATCAGTTTCAGGGCAAGTTTTGAAAATGGAGATGGCTTGCTGCGCTCCGGCAATACCGGCAAAATCCGTATACCCCGGCCGATAACGTCCTCCATCGTCATTCCACAGGAAGCCACGTTTGAGCTGCAGGACAAAGTATTTGTGTTTGCCCTGGCCGATAGTAACAAAGTAACCGCCAAACCTATTACCATCGCAGGCAAAAGCGGTAATTATTACCTGGTTGAAAACGGGGTAAAGTCGGGCGATAAAATTGTGTATACAGGCCTGGACCGGCTGAGAGAAGGGGTAGTGATTGTGCCACAGCCAATGTCGATGGACAGCCTGCTAAAGGCCGCTCCGCTTCAATAAAGAGAAATTAACGCTATATACAAAAGTTGCGCTCACCGGCGCAACAAAAAATCATAGGGCCATGCTAAAAAGATTTATTGAAAGACCGGTCTTATCAACCGTTGTGTCTATTATACTTACGCTGCTGGGGCTGCTGTCCTTATATTCCCTGCCCATCACCTTGTTTCCCGATATTGCGCCGCCTACCGTACAGGTAACGGCCACTTACCCGGGAGCCAACGCAGAGGTAGTGGCAAGAGCGGTGGCCACACCCATCGAAGAAGCCGTAAACGGGGTGGAGAACATGACCTATATGACCTCTACTTCCAGCAATGACGGCACGATGGCCCTCAATGTGTTTTTTAAAGTAGGCACCAATCCCGACCTCGCAGCGGTCAATGTGCAGAGTCGTGTATCCAAGGCCCTCAGCCAGATACCACAGGAAGCAGTAGCTGCCGGTATATCCACGCAGAAGCAGCAGAACAGTATGATTTTTGTGCCGTTGATTTACAGCACCGACACTACATACGATGAAGCGTTTTTGCAGAATTATATCAAGATCAATGTTATTCCCGAACTGCAGCGTATACCCGGCGTAGGTCAGGCCACCGTATTTGGCGCCAAAGATTACTCCATGCGCATCTGGTTAAAGCCAGACCGTCTGACAGCCAATAACCTGTCGGCCCAGGATGTGCTGGATGCTATCAAAGAGCAAAACCTCGAGGCCGCTCCCGGAAGATTCGGGCAAAGCAGTACCGCCGCATTTGAATATGTCATTAAGTACAAAGGAAAGTTTTCAAAGAACGAAGGATATGAAAATATCATTTTAAAAGCAAGCCCCGATGGGTCCGTTGTAAAGCTGAAAGATGTGGCGCGCGTGGAGTTTGGTGCGTTTGCCTATAGCGCCAACACGCGCATCGAAGGCAAGCCCGGCATTGGTGTCGCCCTCTTTCAAACGGCCGGCTCCAACGCAAATGATATCCTAACGGCAGCCGATGAAGTCATGAAAAAGGCTTCCGCTTCCTTTCCAAAGGGAGTTACTTACTTTAATATGTACAGCGCCAAGGAATTCCTTGACAACTCCATAGACCAGGTAAAAGAAACATTGTTGATAGCGTTTGCGCTGGTATTCCTGGTGGTATTCGTTTTCCTGCAGGATTTCCGGTCTACGCTGATCCCCGCCATCGCAGTACCGGTTGCCATCATCGGTACCTTTTTCTTCATGCAGGTGTTTGGGTTTACTATCAACCTGCTTACCCTGTTTGCGCTGGTGCTGGCCATCGGTATCGTGGTCGATGATGCGATTGTGGTGGTGGAGGCCGTGCATACAAAAATGGAGCGTACCGGTTTAAAGGCAAGGCCGGCTACCATTCAATCCATGAATGAAATATCCGGCGTTATCATATCCATTACGCTGGTCATGGCGGCGGTATTTGTGCCCGTAGGTTTCATGCAGGGTCCGGCAGGCGTGTTTTACAAACAGTTTGCGTTTACCCTCGCCATCGCCATTATGATTTCAGCCGTCAACGCATTGACGCTGAGCCCCGCCTTGTGCGCCTTGTTTTTAAGAACGCCTCACCACGAAGGCGACGGGCCCGTGCAGAAAAAAGGCTTCGGCGGTCGGTTCTTCAACGCGTTTAATGCCGGCTTCAAAGCTACTACCGGCCGGTATACCCGCAGCATACAGTTCCTGATGCGTCGCAAATGGATTGCCATCGGGGCATTGCTCGTTGTATTCGCCGCCACGTTCTGGATAACAAAGAAAACCCCTTCGGCCTTTATTCCTACCGAAGACCAGGGTTTTATCATTTTCTCGGCCAGCCTTCCACCCGGGTCCTCGCTCGACAGAATGCAAAAAGTCATGGATAAGGTGGATGGTTTATTAAGCCAGGTGGAAGCCGTAGAAAGACGCGGGGCGGTAACTGGTCTTAACATCGTTGCCAGCGCCAACAGTTCTAATTACGCCGTTGGGTTTATCCGCATGAAGCCGCCCGGCAAGAGAGGCGCGGTGAATGATGTGGAAGGGGTGATGGGCGTGATCAATCAAAAGCTGAGTGTGATAAAAGATGCGAACATTTTTCTTTTCCAGTTTCCCACCGTACAGGGGTTTGGTAATACCAGCGGTTTTGAATTCATATTACAGGACCGCACCGGCGGCCCGCTTGATAAGCTGGGCGGAACTGCCTATGGCTTTATCGGTGCGCTGATGCAACGTAAGGAAATAGCGTATGCGTTCACCACCTTTAATACCGGCAACCCCCAGTACATGTTGAATATAAACGAGGCCAAGGCAAAACAATTGGGCGTTTCCATCAGCGATTTGTTGCAAACATTGCAGGTGTATTATGGAAGCAGCTTTGCGTCCGATTTCAATCGTTTTGGAAAATACTACCGGGTAATTGTACAGGCCGATGTTGCCTACCGCGCCGATCCATCTTCTTTGAACATCGTATTTGTAAAGAATAGCCAGGGAGGAATGGTGCCGGCTAATACCATCGTGTCATTGGAAAGGGTATATGGTCCCGAAACAGTTACCAGGAACAACCTGTTTAATGCGGTCACCATTAATGGTATGGCAAAACCGGGTTATAGCTCCGGCGATGCCATCAAGGCCATACAGGAAGTGGCGCAAAACTACCTGCCCCGGGGATTTTCTTATGAATGGTCGGGTATGACAAGAGAGGAAACCAGCGCGGGCTCCCAAACCAACCTGATATTTATACTAAGTATCATATTCGTGTACTTCCTGCTGGCGGCGCAATATGAAAGCTATATCCTGCCGCTGGCGGTTATTTTATCGGTGCCTACCGGTATCCTGGGTGTATTTATATTCATCAATATCATGGGCATCGACAATAATATTTATGTGCAGGTAGGTCTTATCATGCTCATTGGGTTGCTGGCTAAAAATGCCATCCTGATAGTGGAGTATGCGGTACAGCGACGCAAGGCCGGCATGACATTGATGGCCGCCGCACTGGAAGCGGCGGAACTGCGTCTGCGCCCCATTCTAATGACATCGTTTGCTTTCATTGTTGGCCTGCTTCCGCTCACCTGGGCCAAGGGCGGCTCTGCGCTGGGCAACCGATCCATAGGTACCGGTGCGCTGGGAGGTATGCTGGTAGGGGTTATCCTCGGTGTGTTTATCATTCCCGTTTTATTTGTCGTCTTCCAGTACCTGCAGGAAAAGCTGGTGGGAACACGCAAACAGGAAGGAACACCCGATTTGGCCGAATAATTTTTTGACATGCATAAACAAAGATGTTATGATACGAACGCTCAATTATAAGCAATCTTCCATTCTTCTCCTGCTGGTCGTTTTTATCGCGGCCTGCCGGATGGGCAAGGAATACCAACGCCCGGAACTGGAATTGCCTACGCAATTTGCTGCAGCCAGCTTTGCCGATACCAGCAGCATTGCCGATATTGAATGGAAAAAGTTTTTTACCGATACCGTATTGCAGGGATTGATAGACCGCGGTATCCGGTTTAACCAGGACCTGCTGATAGCCACCACCAACCTCGATATTGCGCAGCAGCAGGTAATGCAGTCCAAAGCATTGCTGCTGCCCTCGGTAGACTTCCGGGTATCCGGCCAATACAGTTATCCTTCCAAAAACAGCCTTAACGGGATAAGCATCAATAGTTTTTTAGGTAAGAGTCATGTAGAAGATTACCTGGCTTCCGCCAATGTATCCTGGGAAGTGGGTGTATGGGGAAAGATACGCCGCCAGAAAGAAGCGGCCCTTGCCGGCTTCCTGCAAACTTATGAGGGGAAAAAAGCCGTGCAAACACAAGTGGTGGCCGATATAGCACAAGGGTTTTTTAACCTGCTCATGCTCGACAAACAGCTGGAGATTACCCGTAGAAACCTGGCGTTGAGCGATACTTTTTTAATCGCCACCCGTTTGCTAAGAGAGGCGGGCGAAGCAAATACCCTGGCCGTTCAGCAGGCAGCGTCGCAAAAACAATCCACCGCCCTGTTAATTCCCCAGCTCGAACAAAGCATAGCCTTGCAGGAAAATGCCCTGCGAATATTAACGGGCAGCCTGCCCGGCGCCTTTTCACACAATGCATCGTTGAATGCCCTTGCCATGCCCGCCAGCCTTTCCGCTGGTTTGCCGGTATCAATGGTAAGCCGCCGGCCCGATGTAAGGGCCAGCGAGATGGCGCTGGTAGTGGCCAATGCGCAAGTGGGCATCACACAGGCCAATATGTACCCGGCACTGAGCATAACGGCCGGAGGCGGATTGGAATCATTCAAGGCCAGCAACTGGTTCAGTATTCCCAATTCGTTATTCGGTTTGGTAACGGGGGCCATTACCCAGCCGGTTTTCAGGCGGCGGGAATTGAAAACGCAGTTTGAAATAGCGAAGCTGCAACGCGAGCAGGCCGTTATTCAATTCAGGCAGTCTGTTCTCCAGGCAACCGGTGAAGTGGCGAATGCGCTCGTGCAGGCAGATAAATTAAAAAGCCAGCAGGAGATAGCAACGGCACAGGTGGATACATTAAAAAGCGCCGTTTTTAATTCACAGCTGCTGTTCAAAAGCGATATGGCCAATTACCTGGAAGTAATAACCGCACAGGGAAATGCCTTGCAGGCCGAGCTCAACCTGGCCTCCATCCAGCGCCAGCAGCTGGGTGCCATGGTGGAATTATATCGCTCTTTGGGCGGCGGATGGAAATAGGCCTGTATTATTTTCGTTCAAACACAACAACAACATGAGAAAACTTATTGCGGTTGCGGGCTTATGCATTGTTATTGCACCCGTTTACGCCCAGTCGACGGCCATTATCCGGCGCGATCCCCTGATTGCCCAAATGGTAGAAGAAGTATCCGGCGATTCACTGAAATCTTATATCAATGCCCTGGTGTCTTTTGGCACCCGCCATACATTGAGTACGCAGAAAGAAGCTAAAAAGGGTATCGGCGCCGCTAGAACCTGGGTCTTAAACAAATTCAATGCCTTTGCCCGCGAAAGCGGTGGCCGCCTCAGCGCCTATATAGACAGCACCCTGTACAAAGCCGATGGCAAGAGAGTGGATACGGCCACCAACCTTGGCAACGTAGTGGCCGTATTAAAAGGCACCGACCCCAATGATAAGCGCGTATTTATCATCAGCGGTCACCTCGACAGCCGTCGCATCAATGTAGCAGACAGGATAAACGATTCGCCCGGCGCCAATGACGATGGAAGCGGGTCGGCCGCCGTTATTGAATGCGCACGTATTATGAGCAGGGGCTCTTTTCCGGCTACGGTAATTTTTGTGACCGTCAGCGGAGAAGAGCAGGGATTGCTGGGCTCCGCTTTTATGGCGGGAAAAGCAAGGCAGCAGCACCTGGATATAGAAGCCGTGCTCAACAACGATATCATGGGCAGCAACAACAGCAATGAAACCAACCTCGTCAATAATACGCAGGTACGTGTGTTCAGCGAAGGATTGCCTGCTTACGGCCTCGATTCAATTGCCCTTAAGAAAATCCGTGAGCTGGGCCTCGAAAATGACGGCAAGGCCAGACAGCTCGCCCGCTATGTAAAAGAAACCGGCGAGCGCTATGTAGATAACCTCGAAGTAGTCATGATTTACCGCAACGATCGTTTCCTGCGCGCGGGCGATCATTCCCCGTTTGTTGAAAACGGCTATGCCGCCGTGCGCATCACCGAGATGAATGAAAACTTTAACCACCAGCACCAGGATGTACGAACGGAAAATGGTATTCGTTATGGCGACCTCGCAGAGTTTATGGACTTTGAGTACCTGCGAAAGAATACCGCCCTCAATCTGTGCAACCTGGCCAACCTGGCCAAAGCGCCTGCCATGCCGCAGGAAGTGGTGGTGCAGGTAACCGGGCTGGGCAATGCCACCACTCTCAGCTGGAAAGCGCCTTTAACCGGTAATGCAAAAGGGTATTATGTATTGATACGCGAATCGGCCAGCGCTTACTGGCAAAAGAAATTTTATACTGCCGGAACGACGATAAAATTACCTTACTCAAAAGACAACTATTTCTTTGCCGTTCAATCCGTCAATGAAGAAGGCAATGAAAGCCTGCCGGTGGTGCCGGGTATCGCCCGCCCGCAAAGGCCGGCAGCGGTAACGCCCGCAAAGAACTAAATAAAGGAATTGCCGGCTGTGGCTATACGATAGTCACTTCTATACCCATTCCCCTGAGCGTTTCCAGCATGTGGTCGGTGATGCCTTTATCGGTAATGATTTGTTCAATGTCTTCCAGCCCGCAGATGCGGCCGAAACCTCTTTTGCCAAACTTGGTGGAATCTGCCAGCACGATGGTTTTCTGCGCCGCCTTTATCATCTTCCTGTTTAGTTGCGCTTCCAGCACATTGGTGGTTGTTAGACCAAATTCGGGGTCGATGCCATCCACGCCCAGGAATAGCTTGCTGCACGAAAAGTCGTCCAGTATCTTCTCGGCATAGGCTCCCGTCACCGACGAAGAGCTTTTGCGCAGGATGCCGCCCAGCAGCAATACCTCTATATCGGGATGATGGTTCAGCTCACTCGCTACGTTCAGCGCCGCCGTTATCACGGTAAGGGTTCCCTCGGGCTGTATGTTTCTTGCCAGCGAAAGCACGGTGGTGCCCGAGGCGATGATGATGCAGTCGTTGGGCGCTATCAATGCCGCCCCCGCCCCGCCGATACCCGTTTTTTCTTCCGATTGTATCTTTTCCTTCTCATTCACCGGCCGGTCCATCGTATAGGGATTGCTCAGCGTGCCGCCGCCATGCGTTCTGAACAACAGGTTTTTGTCTTCCAGCAGTTTCAGATCCTTTCTTATCGTTACAGACGACACATTCAGCTCATTACAAAGGTCGAGTACGTTCACTTTACCCTCCTTCTTGAGCCGATCAAGAATATGCTGGTGTCTCACAGTAAGGTTACTCATTCCATTTGGTTTAGGCGACTTCATAGACAATTTATGCAGATGTAACTGAATTTCAAAAAGATACATAAGTCCCGGCTGGTGCTTTCACGTTATGCAAAAAACAATCCGAAACCCTTCGATGGGGTCAAATTTCGGACTATTTCATTTTCTAGTGGAAAAATAGTTTTTAATTTCATTTTATTATTATTTAGTTTCGTTTTGATATAAAATGAAATCAATCGAAATTGTGTAACGGATGGAAATATCAGGACAGCATAGTGGGCGGAACAGCCGGCAGAACAGCCTGGAAAGGATAGCCGCCGCGGGCGACAGCTGGGATTTGGTCGTCATAGGCGGCGGGGCCACCGGGCTGGGCATTGCGCTGGACGCGGTTTCGCGCGGATATAAAACACTGCTGGTAGAGCAGGCCGATTTTGCCAAAGGCACTTCCAGCCGCAGCACCAAGCTGGTGCATGGCGGCGTACGCTACCTCGCCCAGGGCGATGTGCGCCTGGTGCGCGAAGCCAGCATAGAAAGAGGTATCCTGCACCGCAATGCCCCCCACCTGGTGAAAGACCAAACCTTTATCGTGCCGGTGTACAGCCTGTTCGATAGCCTTAAATATACCATTGGCCTTAAGCTGTACGACTGGATCGCCGGAAAGCTCGGTCTTGGACCCTCCGTTTTTATTTCCCGCAAAAAAGTATTGGAAAAATCGCCCGGCATCAAAGCCAAAGGGCTCAAAGGCGGCGTCATGTACCATGATGGCCAGTTCGACGATGCGCGCCTTGCCATCAACCTGGTGCAAAGCATCTGGGAGAACGGTGGTTACGCCATTAATTATATGAAGGTAACCGGCCTGTTAAAAGACGCCGCCGGCCGCATCAGCGGTGTGCAGGCAGCAGATGGCGAGAGCGGGCAGGCTTATCGCTTCAACGCAAAAGCCGTTGTCAATGCCACCGGTGTTTTTGTAGACGATATCCTTCAAATGGATAAACCGGGCAAGGCAAAAAGCATCTGCGTGAGCCAGGGCGTTCACCTCGTGCTCGACCGCAGCTTCTATCCGTCGGAACATGCGCTTATGATACCCCAAACCAGCGATGGCAGGGTGCTCTTTGCCGTGCCCTGGCATAACAATATCGTGGTAGGCACCACCGATACGCCGGTAGAAGAGGCATCGCTCGAACCGCGGGCGCTCGAAAAAGAGATCGATTTTATTCTTGAAACGGCAGGCGGTTATTTTACCACCCAGCCAAAGCGCAGCGATATCCTCAGCATATTCGCCGGTCAGCGCCCGCTGGCCGCCCCCGAAAAAAACAACCAGAAGACAAAAGAAATTTCCCGGAGCCATAAGATCATGGTGTCCGGCTCAGGCCTCTTCACCATCCTGGGCGGCAAATGGACTACCTATCGGAAGATGGGCGAGGATATGGTCAACAGGATCGAAAAAGAATTGCACTGGCCGCATAAAACAAATACCACCGCCTACCTGCACATACACGGCTACGCCGATAATACCAACTGGGCCGACCCCCTGTATTTCTATGGCAGCGATGCCGCCGCTATCAAAGGCAGGATGAACGGTACCGCACAGGAATGGATAAGCGAAAAATTAAAGATCCATAAAATGCAGGTGGTATGGGCCGTGGAAAAGGAGATGGCAAGAACCGTGGAAGACGTACTGGCAAGAAGAACCCGCGCCCTGCTCCTCGATGCAAAGGAAAGCCGCCGCATAGCGCCGCAGGTGGCCGCCATCATGGCCGCTGTGCTGGGTAAGGACGAAGCATGGAAGCAAAGCCAGCTGGCCGCCTTCGATGCATTGGCGGGGCAGTATATGGCGCATTAATCCGGCTCTCCTCCAGCCATCCTATGAATCCGTCCGGCTCTGGTGATGTTATAAACAAACCCTCTATAATTTAAACGCTTATGAGATTTCTAACGATTGTCGTACAAAACCGTTGTAAAAGCAGGTGCTGGCTGCCCCTGCTTTTGCTGGTCATGGCGTCCACAGGCGTGTGGGCCCAGCAAAAAAAAGTAACCGGTACCGTTACCAATCCTGCCAATGGAAAACCGGTAGACAATGTATCGGTTACGGTTAAAGGCGCCAGCCGCGGCGCCAGTACCGATGCCCAGGGGCATTTTGCCATCCCTGCCGCCGAAAACGAAACGCTGGTGTTCACCCGCGTAGGCTATGAGCGGCGCGAAGTAAAGCTGGGCAGCGGTAATACCGTCGATATACAGCTGGTGGAATCCATCGGGCAGCTGGAAGATGTGGTAGTAACCGCGCTGGGCATTAAGCGCGACGAAAAGGCATTGGGCTATTCGGTAGCTAAGGTAAAAGGCGAAGAGCTGACCGAAGCCATGTCTAACAACTGGACTAATTCCCTGACCGGCAGGGTAGCCGGTCTTAACCTGTTGAAATCAGGCGGCGGCCCTTCGGGCACCAACAAGATACAGCTGCGCGGGGAAACATCCATTGGTGGAAACAGTGAGGCACTGATAGTAGTGGATGGCGTTATCATCAGCGGCAGCAGTGGCCAGATGACGGGCACGGGTAGCAGCGCTTACCTGCAGGGCGAATCGCCGGTCGATTTTGGCACCAGCCTCAATGATATCAATCCCGAAGACATAGAGAGCGTTACCGTGCTCAAAGGGCCCGGTGCCGCCGCCCTGTACGGTGCAAGAGGAGCAGGGGGCGCCATTATTATTACCACCAAGTCGGGCAGCTCAAAAAGAAAAGGCCTCGGCATTACCTATAACCTTAATGCCGCCGTTGACCAAATCAACCGTTGGCCCGATTACCAATACCAGTTTGGCCAGGGCGCTACCGGGCAGGAAACCTGGTATTCCTACAATGATTCGGAAGACGGGCAAAGCACCCGCAGTCCCAGCTCTGCCTGGGGACCCGAATTCAAAGGCCAGTCTTATTACCAGTACGACCCCGTTACAAGAACAAAAGGCGTGAATAGAACGCCCTGGGTACCGTATAAGGATGCCCGAAAGGATTTCTTTAAAATGGGCAAGACGCTTGTCAACTCAGTTACCATAGACGGTGGCAATAATAACACCACCGCCCGGCTTTCGCTCACCAATCTTAAAAACACCTGGATATTGCCCAATACCGGGTACGATAGAAATACGGTAGCCCTCTCGCTCACCCATAAGCTGTCGGATAAATTCCAGGTAGCGGCCAAGATCAATTATACCAATAAATCCACCGACAACCTGCCTTCTACGGGATACAACAACCAGTCCATCATGTATTTTATCCGTGGAATGGTGCCCAATTTCAATATCGACTGGTTTAAAGAATACTGGGCGCCCGGCCAGGAAGGCATTACCCAAACAAGGCCCTTCAGCAGCCTGCTCGACAATCCCTACCTCATCTGCTACGAGATGCTCAATACATCCAGCAGGAACGGCCTTATCGGCAATGTGTCTGCTACCTATAATATTACCAAAGACCTGAGCGTCATGGTCAGGACGGCATTGGACTATGCCTCCGAATACCGTACCCAGCGCCGCCCCTTCGGCGTCAATAAATTTGCCGAAGGCATGTTCCGCACCCAGAACATCTTTACCCAGGAAATCAATTCCGATTTCATGATCAGGTATAACAAGACGTTCGGAAAATTCACGACAAATCTTTCCGTTGGCGGCAACAAAATGACCAATCGCTATATCAAGGATGAGCTGCGTGCTGATCAGCTTAACCTGCCGGGTTATTACAAGCTGGCCAACAGCAAAAATCCACCCGTGGCGTATCCCTCCCGGTCGGAGTATAAGGTGAATAGCCTGTTTGCGTTGTTCCAGCTGGGCTATGATAATTTTCTTTTTGCCGATGCCACGGCACGTGAAGACTGGGCCAGCACACTGGCTACGCCCACCTCTTCCGAAAACTCGGACTTCTTTTATCCATCTGTAAACGTCAGTGCCGTACTCTCACAGAAATTGCGCCTGCCCGCCTTTATCTCTTTCCTCAAAATACGCGGATCGGTTGCCGGTGTGGGTAGCGGCGGCACCATGCCTTATTTAACGGCTTACGGCTATTCACCCACTTTATTTCCCGGTGGGCTTTCCAATCCTTCCGCCATTGCCAATCCCAAACTCCAGGCTTTGCTCACACGCAGCTATGAGGCCGGGCTGGATGTACGGTTCCTGAAAAACAGGATAAGCCTTGACGTAACCGTTTATCAAAATAATACGAGCGACCAGATACTTAATGTACCCATCGATCGTGCTTCCGGTTATTCGGCTACCATCGCCAACGCGGGCCTTATCACAAACAAAGGCCTCGAAATACAGGTGAACGGTACCGTACTTACCTCTAAAAAAGGGTTTAGCTGGAATGTATTCGGCACCTATGCCGCCAATGTTAATAAGGTGGTTGACCTGGTAGACGGCGTGGATACCTATGTGGTATCTACCGGCCCCGCCAACCGCGGTTCTATCCAGGCCATACCCGGCGGCAGGATGGGCGATCTGTATGGCATAGGCTACCAGCGTTCGCCCGATGGACAGATTATTTACAACGACCAGGGCATGCCAATGAGGACCACCGAAATAAAATACCTGGGCAATACCAATGCCAAATGGAAGGGAAGCCTGGGCAACGAGTTTAAGTATAAAAACTTTCGCCTGAGCGTATTGTTCGACGGGCAAACGGGCGGCGTGGCTTATTCGCTCACCCATGCCGTATTGATGGAAGAAGGCAAATTGAAGAAAACGATACCCGGCCGGTACAACGGTATCGTTGGCGATGGCGTAAAGCTGGATGCTGGCGGCAAGTATGTAAAGAATGACGTGGTAGCCACGAATATACAGGCTTACTATGATGCGCATTTCAACCGCGATAATGTAGAGGCCAATACCTTCAGCACCGATTTTATCAAACTGCGCGAAGCCCGCCTCGATTTTACCCTGCCGCAAAAGTTTGCCGCCAGGCTGAAGTTGCAGAAGGCGATGATAGGCCTGTACGGCCGCGACCTGCTGATGATTTCCAAATGGCCGGCCTTTGACCCCGAATTCGGTACCCTCAACGATGGCCAAATCAGTGCAGGCTTCGAAATAGCCCAGTTCCCGTCCACCCGTACCATGGGCGTTTCGCTGACCGTTAGCTTTTAATTGCTCATAGAAAAAATGAAAGAAATGAACCCAGTTAAAATAATATTGTTCCTGCTGCTGGCTGTGGCAATTGTTGCGCCGTCCTGCAACAAGGACTTCGAGAAAACCAATACCGACCCCAACAGGCTGCCCGAAGCAAAACCTGAGCTGTTGCTGGAATCGGCCATCTATAGCGTCGTGCAGAGCAACGAGAACCGGGCGCTCCGCCTTACACACGAAATGATGCAGGTGCACGTAACCGTCATCAATTCGGACGAAATACACCGTTTTATCATCCGCCCCTCCGAATCAGATTATATGTGGAATGCCTGGTACCCGCAGATAACCAATTTCAGGGATATGTATGAGACTTCCAAAGACCTGGTGCTATTGCCCAACCAGGCTTATTATTCTTCATATATGGGTATCGCCCGTATTATGGAAGTATGGGTGTTTTCACTGCTCACGGATACCTATGGCAATATACCGTTCAACGATGCTATCAAGGGAAGAAGCGAAAACCTCTACCAGCCTGCATTCGACAAGCAGCAGCTTGTTTACGACAGCCTGTTCAAACGGCTCGAAGAAGCCAATACGCTGCTGGCGTTGGGGCAGACCCTTCCCCTCGCGTTGCAGCCCAGGGACCCTCTTTACGGCGGCGATATCGCCAAATGGAGAAAGTTCGGCAACAGCTTATACCTGCGCCTGCTCATGCGCGCATCCGGCAGGACCGAAGCCAATGCGGCGCAAAAAATAAAAGAGATAGTACAAACCAATGCGGCCAACTATCCCATTATGACCAGCAATGCCGAATCGGCCATATTGAAATTTACCACAACAGCGCCCTTTGTGTCGGCTTTCAATACCTATCGCGATTACGATTTTAACGGCGATAACGGGTTGTCTAAATTTTTTATCGATACCCTCAACGCCTGGACCGATCCCCGCATTACCAAATGGGCTGCCACGGTAGGCGGCGTATACGATGGTATCCCCAGCGGCTATGCCTCCGGCCAGCAGCCCGACAGGCAGTCTTATTACCTCGCCGCTTTAAAAAACGAGCCCCTGCTGGGCAATATCCTCAACTATCCCGAGCTGCAGCTTATACTGGCCGAAGCAGCAGTAAAAGGTTATATCAGCACTGTCGCCAAAACCTATTATGAAAACGGGGTAAACAACGCCATTACGCTTTGGGGGCTTACCGTACCCTCCGGCCACCTGGCCAAGCCCGGCATTGCCTGGGTGGATGCAGAAACCGAGGCGCAAAAGATGACAAAGATCATAACGCAAAAATACTTCACGCTTTTCTTTACCGATTTCCAGTCATGGTTCGAGCACCGCAGAACCGGGTTGCCCAACCTGCCCGTTGGCCCCGGCGTTCAAAACAATGGTATCATGCCCACCCGGCTGGTATACCCCACTTCGGTGCAATCGCTTAATAAAGTGAACTACGATAAGGCGGTAACAGACATGGGCGGCGATAACATGCAGGTAAAAGTGTGGTGGGATACAAACTAATCAGTTAAAGATCTTTAACGGAATAAAATGAAAACGATGCAAAAAATATATACAGGCATACTGGTAGCCGGCATAACCCTGCTGCACACTTCCTGCCTGAAAAAATATGATAACCCCTCCAATGGGGTGCCTAATGAAAAAACCTTTCTATATGCCGTACGGGACGTATATCGCGGCAGCGAAGTATCGCTGAGTCCCGGTAACCTCGACGGCGCTTCTTATATTATGGGCACCGTTATATCCGACAAAACCGGTTTGAATACGGACCCCGGCACCTTTGCCATACAGGAAACCCTCTCCACCGGCAACCTGGTGAGCGATCTTACCCGCGGGATCATCATCAAAACGGCTTCCGGTAATGTGGCCTGGAATATGGGCGACTCCGTGCTGGTAAATGTCAACGGGGCAAAGCTGGACAGGATAAACGGCCGTCTTACCCTAAGCGTTGCCGATGACAGCAGGATTTCAAAGCTGGCCGACAACCGCACGCCGCTGGTAAGACCCGTTACACTGGCCATGATGAATACCTCCATGGATCAATACGAATCCACCCTGGTATCCGTGCATGCCGATGTGGCCGATTACGGCCCCGGCGTTACCCTGGCCGGCGAAAGAACCCTGAATGATCATACCGGTCCGGCTTTTTACCTGCGCACCCGCACCGAAGCCGCTTTTGCCGCTACGGCCGTACCCATCGATGCACAGTTTAACGGCATCGCCGGTTATTATAATGATAAGGGAACAGATACCACCGGCGCCAAAAAGACCATCGGCCTGCGCAACGCGGCGGATATTAAATTTCCCAGCGGCGCCCTCTATGCAGGTTTCCCGGAAAAGTTTGAATCGCCCGATTTTACCCTGAAGGCAAGCTATAATTCCAATAATAATATCGACCTTGCTACCGGCAACTGGACGCTGGCGCAGGCGATACTTGCCAATACGGTTATCCGTGACAAATACAACCTGCCGGGCGCGCAATGCATCCGGATGCAGCAAGGCCTTACTACCAGCGCATATGTGCAGATGAATTTCGATTTGACAAAGGGCGCTTCCAAGGTGACCGTTTTTTACGGTAAATATTATACAGACCCCGCCAGCACCTTCAGGCTCGAGTACTCCATCAACGGCGGTACTACCTGGGTGGTTGCCGGCCCTAATGTATCGGATATGCCCGAAAAGGGATCCAAACAGGCAAGCTTTTTGGTAAATGTTACAGGCAATGTGCGTTTTCGCATTAATAAGCTGGGATTGGGCGCCTCTTCTACCACCGTTAACAACGGGCGCCTGTGTATAGACGACATGGCCGTGTACCAGAACTGAAACGTCAACTAAAAATACCATGAGATCAAGTAAACTAACGCGGGTTTTACTGGTAAGCATATTGTTGTCAAAGGCCGCCGCCGCACAACAAACGGCCGGTGCGGAAAAAGCCGCCGCCGATTTGATAAAACGTGTTTTACCCGCCGCCGCCGCCTCTTTTGAAGTAGCTTTTATTGCTAAAAGCAACGACAGGGATGTGTTTGAGCTGGAAAGCAAAAACGGCAAAATCGTGCTGCGCGGTAACAATGTCGTCTCCATCGGCAGCGCCCTCAATTATTACCTGAAGCAGTATGCGCATTGTGATATCAGCTGGAATGGCAGTAACCTGCGGCTCCCGTCGCCGCTCCCTGCGGTTGCGCAGAAAGTACGCAAGGAAACGCCGTACCGCTATCGCTATTACCTCAACTATTGCACGTTTAATTATACCATGAGCTGGTGGGACTGGGACCGCTGGCAATGGGAAATAGACTGGATGGCGCTCAACGGCATCAATATGCCCCTTGCGCTCACCGGCCAGAATACCATCTGGAAAAAAGTATACAATAGCCTCGGCTTTTCGGACAAGGACCTCGAAGATTTTTACAGCGGTCCGGCTTATTTCAACTGGTTCTGGATGGGCAACCTCGATGGATGGGGCGGCCCCCTGCCCCAAAGCTGGTTTACACAGCACGAGGCATTGCAGAAAAAGATTCTCGAACGTGAAAGATCCCTGGGCATGACACCTATACTGCCGGCTTTTACCGGGCATGTGCCCCCGGGTTTCGGCAAAAAATTCCCGCAGGCGAATCTAAAGAAGACCAACTGGTCGGATTTTTCGCCCGTATATATCCTGGACCCCGCCGATTCGATGTTCACAGTCATCGGCCAGCGCTTTATTCGCGAGCAGACGGCCACCTATGGTACGGACCATTTTTACTCGTCAGATACCTTTAACGAAAACCTGCCGCCCACCAATGATTCCACCTTTCTGAACGACGTTAGTAAGAAAGTATACCAGTCCATGGCCACCGTCGATCCAAAAGCCGTATGGGTAATGCAGGGATGGATGTTTTCCTTCCAGTCTAAATTCTGGCATCCCACCCAGATAAAGGCGCTGCTCAACGCCGTGCCGCAGGATAAGATGATTATCCTCGATTTGTACAGCGAGAACAAGCCCATGTGGAATAAAACGGAAGCCTATTACGGCAAGCCCTGGATTTGGTGCATGCTGCACAATTTCGGCGGCAATATCAGCCTGTATGGCAGGATGGGCCATGTGGCCAATGATCCCGTTAATGCCCGCCATTCGGCCGATGCAGGCAGGATGGAAGGGATAGGGCTTACGCCCGAAGCTATTGAGCAAAACCCGGCACTATATGAGCTGATGCTGGAGCATGTATGGAACGATAAAAACATTGACCTCGACAGCTGGCTGAAAGAATATGCCCATCGGCGTTATGGCGCCGTGAATGAGGATGCCGAAAAAGCATGGATCATATTAAAGAACACGGTGTACAACGGCGGCATTACCGAAGGCGGGCCGGAATCGATTATCACCAGCAGGCCCACTTTTGCGGCCAGTACCAAATGGGCCAATACCAAAAAAGCTTATCGCCCGGCAGATGTAATACCCGCCTGGCGGCATTTTATAAAAGCAGCCCCGGCATTAAAAAGCAGTGAGGGCTTTCAATACGACCTGGTGGATGTAACCCGCCAGGTGCTGGCCAATTATGCCGACACCCTGCAGCGCGGGCTGGCAAAAACATACCAGACGGGCGATGCGGCCGCCTTTAGCCGGCAGAGCGCCGCATTTATAACGCTGATAGAAGATATAGACAGGCTGCTTGCCACCCGCCGTGATTTCCTGCTCGGCCGCTGGCTCAATATGGCGAAAGCCTGTGGCAACACCGCCGGCGAAAAAGCATTGTATGAGCGCAATGCCCGCGATCTTATCACGCTCTGGGGCGATAAAAACGCCCGCCTGCATGAATACTCCTGCCGTCAGTGGTCGGGCATGCTGAACGGTTTTTATAAACCCCGCTGGCAGGCGTTTTTTAAGGATGTGCAGCAATCCATGCAGGATAAAAAGGCGGTCGACGAAAAAGCATTTGAAGAAAAGATAAAAGACTGGGAATGGAATTGGGTAAATGCCCATGAGCCATATCCCGATCAGCCGAAAGGCGATGCGGTGGCCGTTGCACAGGAACTGTTTAATAAATATGCCGCTGCTATCAATGAAATAGTTGGCCTGAAATAAAAACTTACACCAAAAAAAACGTTTCTTTAATCTCCGAACGGATAAATGATTGTTATGCCAGATTATATTTTGTCTTTCGACCAGGGCACCACCAGCTCACGCGCCATCGTATTCAATAAGCAGGGCGCAGTCGTGGCCACTTCACAAAAAGAATTTACCCAAATCTTTCCGCAGCCCGGCTGGGTGGAGCATGATGCCAGTGAAATCTGGTCCACGCAACTGGGCGTTGCCACAGAAGCCATTTTAAAAGCCGGGCTCAGCATCCGCGATATTGCCGCCATCGGCATTACCAACCAGCGCGAAACAACCGTGGTTTGGGACCGGGCCACGCATCAACCCATTTGCAATGCCATTGTTTGGCAGGATCGGCGCACCGCCGCCTATTGTGATCAATTAAAAAAAGACGGCGCTGATATTGCCATCAAAGCAAAGACCGGCCTGGTCACAGATGCTTATTTTTCGGGCACCAAGGTAAGATGGATACTCGAAAACGTGCCCGGCGCCAAAGCCAAAGCAGCTAAAGGCGAACTGTGCTTTG
>Ga0307508_10001188_pt1 | contig 29923 bp, 42 predicted proteins | sample 9_EM_MG_FD_203089 | JGI IMG/M metagenome (GOLD analysis project Ga0307508, IMG submission 203089) | Populus trichocarpa ectomycorrhiza microbial communities from riparian zone in the Pacific Northwest, United States - 9_EM | ecosystem: Host-associated > Plants > Roots > Unclassified | place...
CCATCATTACATACCACTCCCGCTTTTCGGCCCCACCCCCCCCCCCCCCCCCCCCCTCAATCTCCATCCCGCCGCCCAGGATGCGATCGAACACACCCGTGAATCATGGCTTCTCGTTCGCCTCCCTTGCCTTCTCGCTAACTGGCTGCCGCAGTGGAAAACAACCTACTTCTTTTTCGCGTATCTCGATCGCTCGTTGGGGTCGCATAGATATTGAATAGCAGACTTGCGCCAAGGTTGGGCGATCCATTGCCGTCCAGCGCTCACAGCACGCTCTGACACCGTCCCGCCGGCCTATCCGTAGATGATTCAAGGTGCCGTCCTCAGCGCCCTCGGAGCCACTTTCACCGCCGCGAAAGGAAATTGGGCGCTTCTCTTTGTCCTCTTCCTCGTCCACCAGCTCGGCCGCCGAGCTGTCCGCTATGCCAACTCCCCCATGCGGCGACAGGGTATCCCCGGTCCGTTCCTTGCCGGTTTCACCTGCTGGTACCGCGCCTACTACGCCAATATCGGACGCAACTGGCACGCCAAGCTGATCGAGCTCCACGAACACTACGGCACCATCGTGTGGATCGCGCCGGACGAGGTCTCGGTCTCGGACCCCAAACTGCGCGGCATGCTCTACAGCTTCGCCGACGAGCGCAGGGAGGAGAGCTTCTTCCCCAAGTCGAAGTCGTTCGAGACCGGGCTGTTCAACGACGACTTCAACTTCGTCTTCGAGACCGATCCCGCCAGGGCTAGGCTGGGCAAGTATGCGCTCTCCCATCCGTACTCGGAGAAAGGATTGGCTGCGCTCGAGCACCATTTCGATCAGGTATCGTTCTCCTCCCCTCCCCCGAGCCGTGGCGTGATCGGTTGCTTACGCCCCAACGTGCGTGCGTGTACCAGGCTGTGGACGCGTTCACCCAGGGCTTCAAGGAACACGTGGTCGCCAAAGGAAAAGTCGCCTGTCTGAGCGACTGGACCCACTACTTCATGTTCGATCTGGCGACACTCTTGATGAGCGGTTACTCGAACGGACTCTGCGCAGCCGGCGAAGACAGAGGTGGTGCCATCGGCGCTCTTCGTGTCATCTTCAACGTGGTTGGCTCCTTGGTTCCCGTTCCGTTCGCCCTCGACGTCACGACACGCTACATCAGGAAGTGTGTTCTGAACGGTCAGCTCGAGCATCTGTTCCGTTGGAGTCTCGGATACAGTAAGGGAGAGTCCCACAAGAACGTTGGTGTTTGACTTTTTTTTTTCTTTTTTTTTTCTGGTGGTGGTGGTGGTGGTAGTCATACGAGGACGGGAAGCTTACATATGTACATTGGACGTAGGAACGCATCAACGAGATTGCCGATCACCTTCCCGGAAACCTAATGTCCAAGTTCCGTGCTGGCGAGAAGAAAATCCGGAAGCTGTTTCCTCAGGGAAACTGGACGGAGGCAATCACTAATAATGTGTTCTTCATATAGTAGGCCTCCACCACCACCCCTTGCTTTGCATGGAACCTAATCTTGCCTGCAGTGCCGGTTCCATGGTTGCATCCAGCGCGCTACCCGTTGTTGTCAAGCTCATCTACTCGCATCCGGAAGTCCTCGCCAAGATCCGCGAAGAGCTGGCCACCGTGTCCGTTCCCGTTAGGCTCGAAGACGCCACCTACCAGGTCGGACAGTGCCGCATTCCCTACCTCGAGGCTGCCATCATGGAGGCCCTGCGCCTGACTCCCACCTTCGGACTCTCACTCGGCCGCCGGGTGCCGTCGATTGGCTGCCAGCTGAACGAATTCTTCATTCCGCCGGGCTACGTCGTCTCGATGTCTGGCTGGCCCACGAACATCAACAAGGAATACTTTGGCGAAGACGCCAGGGAATTCAAGCCCGAGCGTTGGTTAGGTACCCACCCGACCGAACTGGCCAAGGATGGAACCGGACTGCCGAGAACCATGAAGAACTACCTCGAGGCCGGCTGGATGACCTGGGGAGCTGGATCCAGGGTCTGCATTGGCCGTCACCTCAGCACCACCGCCTTCATCAAGTTCGTCTCGAGCATGGTTCGTGAGTTCGATGTCGAGGTCACCAACCCGGGATACCTCTGGTACGGTCTCATCCAGCACACGGAGGAGCTCATGGTCACGGCCAGGGTGCATGAGGGCGCCATCGCTGCTGGAAAGCCCGCCGCCGGCGGAGGACCCGAAACCACTGCTCCGACGGCCGAGGCCTGCTAGATGCCATGTGGATCGGAGCGGTTCGATGGAACCGCTACTCTCTGACAGCTGCTTCCCCCCCCCCCCTCCCAATTGTTTTTCCTTCGACATTTCGTCAACATGTATAGCATTTCGTGTCGTTGCTCGTATCGCCCAAAGTCATTCCGCAGCTTTCTTCCACTTTCTTTTCCTTCTTTTGAGTGATATATTTTCCTTTTTCTTCCCGGCGTTATGTGTGTTTATATTGTGTTTATCTTCTCGCGCGGATGTGATACCTAAAGTGTGGAATGTTCCTGGTAGCGGTGTTTTGGTAACCGTCTTTGTTCTTAGCCAGTCTAGTAGTACTTAGTTGGGTGGTATTTCTGTACGCACAACGTTGGCAGAGGAAGAGTTGGAGAATTGATGGTGCTTTGATACTGGCACCCCCTGCGATGAGATGATTAATACGTATGTACAAACGGGGGAGAAACCGATGCTGACAGCCTACTCTACTCGGTGCCCAGGAATTTATTTCTCTCTCGAACCCGCCGCCCCTTTCCCCAGTGTGTGTCTGGTTGTCTCCACTCTCACCGCCAGGCCAGCCTCTCTACAACACGGGAGCGAGACCATGATACCTCCCAAGACTTTCGAATCAATTTCATTCATTCTTTCTCTCTCGATACAGCAGACAAGTGTACAACCCGACAACCACATTCACACTCAACCTTCTCAATCCCAGCAACGATGCTTCTGTATTGTGTAAGTAGTCAAGGGAAGGGTAAGAAAAAAACAAAAAAACGTAGTTTTCCCGCTGTACGCTCAAACTACGTAATTTTTTTTCCACGTCGTTGAGAAACCAGAACCTAATATATAACAAGCTAAGAAGTATGTAGTACATTTTTGTTTGCAAGGTCACAATTATCACTCGGCTCGCTAGCACCAGAACCCCGGGAAAACGTCGAGACCGGTGTTTGTTCGTCACGATATTCACGGATGCAGCGCAGGCCGAACATCTACATCGAAATACGGTGGTGTCCGACACACAGCAACCGGGCAGGACCCGGAAGCCTGGTTTCGTGGGCCGCGAGGACGAGGAACTGGGAGACGAGTAGGGCACGGAGGACGAGGAGGAGTGGGAGTGGGAGAGAAGGTTTCTTTTTCTGTTTTGTGTTCCCTTTCCTTGGTCGAGACGCTAGCTGTCGGTCGGTACCTTTTCGCTCTTTCTTTTCAGTACAACGCTTCGGGGGGAGTCCAGGCGGAGGGGGCAGGGGGAGTTGCCGCGGGCCGTCGGCGGACCGTACATAATATCGCCATGGCCCCGACAGGGTCGCATGCGCTCGATGAATCATCACCATCCGCCGACGTTTGTTCGATCGATTCGGTGACTTGCATTTCGTGGGCCGTGTGTGCGACCACCGAGTGACTGCCACCCCAAAAAGAGGTAGCCGCATTCTCGCTCTCTCTTTCTGTCGTTAGCTCCGCGGCAACCAACCTGGAGACCCTACCTTTTACTTCACCCTCTCTCACCGCTCTCTCCTCCCCTCCCTCCTCCTCTCGCGGGGACGCTGGAACGCCGAGCCTCAAAACAAACAACGGCGATAACAGCTACGAGAGCAGCAGCATCGAGAGAGACTCGAGGATGGACGATGCTAAGCATAAAGGCGACTCCGGCTCAGGTTCAGACCCCCCCCCCCCTCCCCTCCACCCACTTACCCGGTGGTCCACCGCTGACGCCGACGGGTGCCTTAGCCTCCAGGTCTCAGACGGGAAGAGGAGGCGAGTCAGATGTCGCGAGGCAGAATGCTGCTGCTAACCCGTCGCTGCGGATTCAGACGCACGGCTCGGGGTTCTCGCCCACTCTGGTCCGTTCCAGGCCGCGCGCCCAGGACCTGTTTGGCAACCATGTCCCGAAGTTGAGCTTCGCAACGGCGCCCGCTCCGGCCCCGGCTAAGGCCACGGACCCGAGGCTGCAGAGCAGCGGTGGGGGCGGTGGCGGTGGTGGTGGCGGCGCTACTGCTGGTGATGGCATGCACGGCTTGCCGCAGGCGCCTTGCAGTGTCTCCAGGCAGAGTATGGGCTCGCAATTCTCGCCGGAGGGGCTCAGGGCCGGTACCGCTGCGTCTCAGCCTCCACACATTCCCTCGCCCACGCCACATATCAAGACCGAGGGTGAGGATGATACCGTTATGGGTGGGGTCGGGCCTGTGCCTCTCAAGAAGCCGGCCGAGAAGGAGTGGTGGTGGTTCGATGGTTTCCCTGCTACTAAGATCAAGCAGGAGGAGATGGAGCACCAAGATGTTCCTGTCTTGCCCAGTGTCGATGGCAGGAACGAGTCCGGTAGTCCGACACTCACCACTGCCGTGAATGCCACCGCCGATGCCCTGTCCGTTATGGGCGTCGCCGGTGCTCCTGCCGAGACGGACAAGTACATCCCCTTCAACCAGGGACGGCTGCACATGCTCTCACGTCCGAAGATCCCTTCGCCCTCGCCCGAAGCAGAGGAGGAGCCACAGGCTCCGCAGCAGACCAAGACCAACTGCATCCCGCTCGAGTACAACCGTGTGACTGGCGAGAAACTGCTGTCCACACCGACCCAAAACAAGACGCACGACAGTGACTTTCTACCGCCGAGCCAGAAGGAAAAGACGCGCAGCGACAAGATTCAGAGCTCGCCCGCGCCCCGCAAAAAGTACTATAGGGACATCAACACTAGCCCCGTGCCGGCTTCGAAGCGGGCGAGGCGTTCGTCCAGTCGGCTTGGTGGGGGTGAAGACACGGAGAAGAAGAATGAAAGCCAGTATCGTCAGCGCCGGAGCTCTCGTGATCGCGACTCGGGGAGGAGCAGATACCGCCATAGACGTGAGGCGTCCCCCGATCGTGACTGGTATCACGACGACCGCGAGGTGTCGAAGTTGTGGGCGGATCACTACCGACCTTCCGGGGATCGCTATCGTCCCTCTTCGGCCAAAGGTGCTGCCGCCGGCAATCCGCTCCTCAGGGGCGACCTCCAAGGGCTGATCAGAGACGCTCACGGGGGGAAGGGACCGGCGACACCCAGTCGAGTCGAGACTGCCCCCGAGCTCTCGAGGGTGGCTTGGGGCGACCATCTGCACATGGGTCTCGACGAAAAGATTCGCTTCGGCTCCCTTCCCGGCCGTGACTGGGTGCCGGCCGGCTTCAATTCCCTCGCGATCAACTCGCCCGATCCGAGGTCCTTCGAGCAGCCACAACCGATGATGTCAAACTTCGCTAGACAGTTCCCGTTCCAGTCCGCTCAGCTGTTCCCGCAGTTGGGAAGGCTCCCGGGCGTCGCGCAGTTCCCGCAGTTCCCGGGGGTCCAGATGGATGCCTCCGGTATGATTCAACATCAGCCGGGCTCCCAGTTCCAGTTCGGCGGCTCTGCCCAGCAGAAGCCGCTGTACCCGCCAGCAATCCCAGCCATAAAGTACGCTCTAAGACCGTTCGTCACATTCAGCCCGCTCGCGGCTTCTGACCCCGCCGATCCGAGCGATCATGGTCCGCGCCATTTCGTCCTCGAATGGGCTGGACACCATCAGCTCAAGCTTCTTGCGATGGAGTTGCTCCACGCGCTCGGTCTCGACCAGGACGGCCAGCGACGTGACTTGCGGGTATGTCTGTCGCATTTCCCCCGGTACCGATGTACGTACCCGATGCTAACTCCCCTGCAGGGCCTCGCCAGCGTAGTGGTGTCCGATCGCTGTCTCGTCCGAGTGGCAAGTTTCTACCCCCCGCAGCTCCCGATCCAGACGCCGCGCTATTTCCGAGCGTACGTCGGTGCCATCAACGAGAGCAACCGCGAAGTTAGCGGCGTCGTAAACATTCACTCGCAGCAGGAACTGAGGCAGTGGTTCTTCGAGCTGTTCCTGCCCGTCGTCGAGGACCTCGCCAAGAACTACACGCTCCAGCCCAAGCAGAAACCTTCGTCCTCCTCCGCCGAATCTTCCTTTGACAGTGCCGGCAGGCGCGGTTGGGGGGAGCGCATGGAGGCCGTCAAGAAGAGGAAGAATCCGTACGTGTGAAAAGAAAAGGCGGTACTCACGGGGAGGGACTTTGTTTTGGCAAAGCTCCGACGGGTACGCCACTTTTGCACTTGATCTGGTCCGATCAATCGATTGGTTGAACCGGTGAAGTTGAAAATTTTCTTTCGTTCCTTCTCACATGATTTCTGCCGCTTTAGAAGTGGGAATCTTTGAGGTATGTTTTGCTTCCGCTCGCAGCTTTTCTGTCTTTTACGTGATTCCGACTTGCACATTTTTTACCAAAAGAACCGAAAGAAAAAGAGAAGAAGACAAGGGCTACGGTGGTGTTACTTCTTTGGGTTTCTTTTGTTCCATTTTCTTGTTCTTTTTTTTTTTTTTTTGCGTTTTTCTCTGCCCTAGAGCTCTACTCTACCTTACTTTGTTGCTTTGTCCACCCTCGATTGTTTGCCGGAGATGATTGGGTGGGGATTTCTCGAATGTTTCGTTTTTCTTGCAGACGCGGATGCCGGTAGTTATTACTTACTCTGCTCTACTGGATTGCGTGGCTCGATAGCTGTAGGGTGCACTACAAGATATCGGATTCATTCTGCGCCTGCTCCTTTCGCCGTGCGTCCGCAGTGTCAAATGCGTCCATCCTCGCTAATGTTGCGTAGCTCCAGAGTGCACGGCTGGAGAAGAAGACTGCACCTCCACTGCCACTAGAGTAGACGCGTTGTCTAAAAACTCCCGCCTTTTTCGGCTTGACGCTCGAGCTGTTGGAGAGTCTACGTTGCAGCTCTTGACTTGCCATCTGACTACATGTGAAGTCACTCGTGCGACTTGAGTGATGATCGGTGTCCGAGATCTACCCTCTGCATTCCGTAGTATAGATAAGCTTCGTTTCCCAAACCTCTGAGGCAGGCTTCTCCATGACAGCAGCCCCGGCACAAAGGTTTCCATGGACGAACTCGCTGCAGGTTGCCTTTTCCCTTGTCACATATATGCCCGGTGTTGAGATTATTTTTTTTGTCAATAATCGTGTGCAACCTATGTATGCCTTCGTGTAATGCCACGTAGGCTGTGGAGTGGAACCAAGTATTGTGGCCTGGAATGGGGAATGTGGCGCCCCAAAATCATTTGCAGTCCAGTCGTGCATGACCTTGTGGCGAAGAGTGTTCCACGGTATACAGATATCTACCACAGCACGATGGGCCTCGCGCGCAACAGCCCAGTTCGGTTCCGGCCCAGCCCAGAGGGTCTGGAATTCCATTGAAATATCCAAATCCCCCCTCCGTTCATCTGATCTTTCTTCTCGTTGACCCCTGCAATTGCCCGTGAAGCTGGTTTCCAATTGGCCCAAGATCACCATGGATGACAGCAACCACAGTTCCGGAAAGGCACACTGTAGGACCTCTCGGGCTTGCGACTGGTGTCGGCTGAGGAAGGCAAAGGTATGCCTCATTTCATCCGGTGGTGGGGTGAACCACTCCACGTTCGGTCTCGGCTGGCGTTGCTAACGGTATCTACAGTGCGATGGGCGAGGAGGCGTGCGTCAGATGCGTCTCCCGGCGACGATATATGCACCTGCACCGATCGAAAATCTCAGCGCATGCCGATATCTCCTGAGTATCTGCACATGTTGCCTACTGGATGTGTTCGTGGGTCTCGGCTGTGTGCAGCCAGCTGACGGGTGCGCGTTCCAGAGTTGCCAAAGTCCTCCTGAGCGTGAATCTAAAGCTCAAGAAGGCGGTCGTCGTCGTCTTCAAGCGGCTGACCGAAGCCCGCGGCGGGCAACTCCCGGTGATCGAGGGAGTCGATTGGGCGTCCAAGAAGGCAGCGAACGGGAAGTCCGGGCGGATGCTGAGCTGCACCAAGGCCAGGTCTCACCCGCGGAGTTTGCGAGCGACACGCAGATGCTGGATCCGAATGCGAGGGCGTGTCTCAACAGCCCAAGATCACTGTCGGCGATACCCCCCGCGTTCAGCCTCGACCAGCGGCCCGGCTCGCACAAGAAACGGAAGGCCGCGAAGTACGGGTGACGGAGGGTCCAACCAAAAGAACAAAGAAATCTCGAGTCTCGAGGATTGCCCACCTCGCGGGTCGTCAACCCGGTCTGCGCTGTCAGCGTCGTCATCATATCCGAGGTCGGGTACGTCATGTCGAGCTTAACCAACCAGCTCTGCAGCAGGCAGGGACTCGGCCTTGAGTCGTCCGCGTGCGACTGCGGCGAGGCGGCCCGTCTCGGAACTGCGGCGTTACCGGGAAAGCAGTCTAGATAGATAGAAACCTCTCGACGTCAAAACTTCCGACTCCAAGTAGGAAGGGGTGTGGCCGGACGCTTCCGGCGTCTGAGCTAGCGGTCGACGAGGTCGGCGGTGGCCGGAAGGAGGGAGACCCACGCTCGGGGGGGACCGGTTTCTGCGGCACGCTCCGCGAGGCGCTCACATGGCTTGTGCGTGTTGAATTCCGGTATTGCCTTGTCGTCGCCAGCGTCCACGTAAGCATTTGGGTCATCGTTGGGGAGGTTCAGAAGTGGGTATGCTCCCTGGGCCCTGAGAGGCGGCAGTGTGTTTCTGTGGCTGGAAGGCGTTGGAGACAAGGTCATGGTGGGGTTCGAATGACTTTCGGCTCCTGTTGCAAGAAGATAATCCAGCTGTGCACACCTGGGTAACCTGCGGGGCCGATTTGCGGGGAGGAGAGTGATTGGCCCGAGAACACGGAACCTCGATGACTTTATCTATCGCCTATATACTGCGCTGTACGCGTCTGGCGGTTCGGTCGAAGCCACTGACATTAGAGCATCCCAACACAACACTCATCCCGAGTATATACATAGGCACGCCGCCCTGACGTCACGTAATGGACCCTTCGCCAAGTCCGTCATCACTCATCACTATCTAGTTACGCTGGCGCTCTTTAATAATAAACTTCGTTCACTCAGGGTCTAGAAGGAAAAGTCTGAGCCCCCCAAACCTCGAACTCGGGAAATAATCAATTAGTACTCGGAGCCCCTCCAACATTCTTCCGATGGCTCGGAAGTTGCGTTGATTTGAAAGTTGGTGTGTTGGGTGATGTGCGGGAATTTTGTATGTAGATAGATACGTAATAAGACTCCCAGCCTTACACAGGGCAACAATTGGAGTGAATATTTTTTTTGGCACGTGATCGGCTAATTCCAGACTAGTTACCACGCTACCCGACTGGGAGACATCGAGACTGCGTTGACGGCTTGGGAGTCTGGTCTCTGGAAGGAAAAGCAGATACCCCTTAATAGGGATAGGGATATCAACGGTAAATGGCAGTCATTTCATGTCATGTATTTTTTTGCCCAAGCATGGCTATGGTGGCTGGTGGCGGTATCGCTGGTGCCAGTTCATTCTTCGAACCCACCTTTCGTTTTCTACGCCGCAATAATTGGGGACACTTCAATTCAATTCATGGGTCTTTAAACTTCTCGCGGAACAGCAGTAGAGCACCACTGGAGTTGAAGCCAGGCTTCGTCGCCTTTGTGAACGCGCCACATCACGGCCGGTCTTTGTGTTTGGCATCTTCCTCAGAGAACAGATTCTTAAAAGGATTCTCCTCCTTTCCATCTCTGGCCTGGCGATGGAGTCCTCTCTCCACTCGAGTCCTTACTTCCCGCTTACCTTGAGGCGCCCCATTCCCCCGCCCACTGTGTAGATAGATAACTACCTCCGCCACCCTCATCATCCTCAGTCACGTGGATGGCGTGTCGTACAGTAGTTATTATGACCGCCAAGCCTTTACAACTTCGTGTGAACTTGACTCGGTAATTTGACATCCCTACCAAACCGTGCCGAACATACGTACCCCGGACAATTTCCTGGCACTTCAAATGTAAGGGCAATCCCGAGGCGCCGGAACAGAACTTGTCTCGCACCAGCCGTTAGTCAGCCGGCCCAAACCCCATACCGCAACCCACTGCGCTGGAGAGAATTTTCGCTTCGGCACTAACGTCTGGGTTAAGTCGTCTGCGTCAGGGGGGGTTTCGTCAGTCAACCAAAAATGACACTGTAAATTGGGAGATATATACATCTTAAATAATTTTTGTGTACCCCAAATAGGGCAATTTTTTCACGACACCTTATATTCTCAGTAACAACCACTGCTCAGACCTTCATCGCTCTTATATTCGGATGTCCACCTCTGCTGCAGCAGTTTATATTGGTCTACACGCAGCGAATATGCTTACTTCTGGCCGTAATGGTTGTCTGACGTCGGAAATTTTCATCGCCGCTGCTATACTATGTGCGCAGCAGCGGACACGCCATCAATCTTAGCCCGCACCACGTTCAGGTGCGCAGTAGACAGGTGCGGGTGACGTACACTGGGTACCAAAGAAACAAGTGCCCCTATCTCGGTCGCTTTAATACAGGTGTCTTGTCGGCATTGGAAAATTTGGTGACCGCTGACCTGCCATTAAATATACACTGCTGGCAGTAAGAAAGACGACTTTATCTACACGCCATACACACAACAGGTCGAGCCAAGAGACACCTAGGCCCCGGCGGGGCACCCCGGGCACCAAACCAGCACTTCCTAGCTCCCCACCGACTCCTGCTACTACATTTCCGACTGGTGAAAGGATACGCGGTTGCTGCTTACCATGGTAAGTAGTTATCCGGTGATGGCGGCAAGCACCTCATGTTCAATCCCATGCCGTTCGCACAACAGGTCTCGTTAAAGGCACACAGGTGCTGACGAGGTACTCTAAATATTGGTGAAGCATGTCCTCTTTTCTCATTCAATTCTACGCAGAGGTTTTCGAACGGCGAGGGAATATGTGGCTGCCGCTTACCATGGTATGTATCCGGTGACGGCTATGAGCACCTCATGTTCAACCCAATGCCGTTCACACGGAAGGTCTCGTTGAGGGGCACACAGGTGCTGGCGAAGTGCCCTAAATACTGGAGAAGCACGCCCTGTTTCCTCGTTCATAACTACTCCTATATTATCGATCAGCTTGAGGAGGGTGCAAACGGGAATCGCATAAACGTTGGGCGCAAAGCATCAGAATTGTCACAAATCCCCCGCCGATCGAAAACCTCTGAGTGGGATTGAACGAGGAAAGAGGGCGTGATTCCCTAGCATCTATAGTACCCCGCCAGTATCTGTGTGCCTTTTAACGAGACCTGTTGTGCGAACGGCATGAGATTGAACATGAGGTGCTCATCGCCATCACCCGATACTTACCATGGTAAGCGGCCACCACATTTTCCCTCGCCGATCAAAAACCTCCGAGTAGAACAGAACGAGGAAAGAGGGCGTGATTCTTTAGTATCTAAAGTACCTCGCCACACCTGTGTGCATATTATCTCGACCTTTTGTGTGAACGGCGTGGCCATGAACATAGGCTATTCACAACCGCAATTAGGTCGGGCGGAGGCGATGTTGGGCTACGGTTACACACATGATTGTGACTAGGGTTACGATAATTTGGTTTCCCGGCCAACAAAAAGAGGTGCCTTGGGGAACACCAAAAATGGGCGAGGAATTAATCCAGACTAATGACTGGAGTGTTGGCTGGCGATGTACGAGGTGAGTCACCAACGTAGTAATAAGGACCAAAAAAACCCCATGATTCCAGCTCGACGCTTAGTCGTGTGCCAAGCAGCGTGCGGTTAAGTAAGTACTTACTTAATGTGCTAGCATGCCCAACACATGAATCGATCCCTTCCATCTGTACATACTTATGTACCCAACTCTCCGCGCCCCGGTCCACTCTCACCCACGCGCAGCAACCTACCCAAACTATGGCCCTCATATAACAAAACAATGAAAACCCTCTCAATGGCGTCGCAGTACGACACTGACAAGACGCGTTCCGAGACGTGGCGCAACCGGTTGTCAGGTCTCTTCCAACTTATCGTGGAGCACGTCAAAGAAGTGGACGAATTGGCTCTACACACGCATTTGACAACACTCCTTTCTCTCAACGACTTCACCAGTTCTCTCAGAACTCAGCTTTCGACGATGTTTCTTCAGGTCCTGTGGACTCAGGATCCTGACTCTGTTTCAATGAAAGACCGCATTCTCGCAGTCCTCCCCGACGTTCCCACATTTTTCACCACCCGCGTCGATACACTGGTACCCTTCTTGTCATCGGTCTATCACTTTTGCTCCCACGGTGACTTTCCCTTGAAAAACACTATTGAGTGCCTACAACAGTTGATAGCAATCACACGGCCGGTCACACCAATAGCAAGCGTTGCCAGAGCAGATATCCTTGCTACTCCAGTGAAAGCCACGTCCGCGAGCCTCTATAGCCCCCTTTCTACTCTCGACGATGTCACTCCGCGGTTGGAGAACGAGCTGAAACGCCACATATGGTTCTCCGAGGTTGGGGATATGAGCTTCTTCGATCACTTCTTCTCGGAAATCAATGACCCGCCGGTCCCGAAACTCTTTCCCGACGATCCACAGCAGAATAAGGTCATCGATTGGTTTGAGGCCTACGACAAGGAGTGCCGTAAAGCTATGGAGCTACGGAACTGTGGGCGGTTTTTGGAGACATCGGCGAACCAATCCCTCAGCCATCCCACCGTTAAGAGAAAACTCGACCTCTTCCTCTACGCACCACCTCAGGAATCCAGTGCCAAGGCGAATTTGATCGGACTTGAACAGGATGTCATGGGTACCAACCAGTCAGTTGGAAGCAAGAAAAAGGAGACAAAGGGCGAGGGGAGGAAGGAGTACGATTGGAAGTATGTTCAGGTCATCGCTGGGTTGAAGTGCGTTCAGGGTCGTATGGACCTCAATCCGAAGGTGGTATTGCAATTGGCCGGATATGCGCGACACGTCTTTCATCGCCAGCCAGATCGTCAGTTCGTCCATGGCTTCACGGTCATCAATTCCACCCTGCGCTGTTGGGTATACGCGCGCTCCGGCGCATTTGCTTCCAGCTCGGTTGACCTCAGTACCACCCAAGGCCTGAACGTTTTTTGTCGGGTCTATAACGGCTATCTAGGCATGAGCTTGACGGAGATGGGATTCGCGGTCGACCCCGCCACCACTGCCACCACCCTCGCCACCAGTGACAACACTGCCGCACCCGATACCATCACTATCGGAGACCGCAAAATCATCCGGGGCGAGCCATTCTTCACCACACATGCCATAGTGACGCGTGGGACAACCTGCTGGACTGCACGACCAATGGACAGTGAGAGCACAGAGTTTCCATGGGTCTTGAAGGTTTCCTGGCGCTATTCCGGTCGCGAGCATGAAGGTATCATGCTCCAGTCTTGTCACAAACGCAAGGTCAAGGGAGTCGCCGAATATATCGCCCATGACCAGGGACTGAGCACCCGCGAGATCCTTGGTGATCAATACATCAAATCAGCAGTTGCTCTTGATCTCCGATGGAAGATCAACAAGGGGCCGTCGCCGCACTCGCTCCGAGATAGCGGCACTCAATCTCACACTCCCGACGTTGCAGTGAGAAAGGTCCCTAATGTTGGCGACAATCTTCGGAACCAGCTGGCCGTGGTATCTATTGAGAGACGGCCACCCCACGAGCCGCCCCACGAACCGCCTGGCTATCCCCACAAGAAAGCTAAACTATCCAACAGCCACGATTCTAGTCCTCGGCCGTTGCCGTCCTTGAGAGACAGCACAGAGGAGCGGCAAATGGCTGGACAGTATGAGCCGGTGGACGAGGTGGGTTCCGAGGCCGTTGTGGGAGCGGCTGAGATACCAGTCCCGGACCGTATCAGCACACGGGTGCTGATGAGCCGCGGAAAGCCCATCGACGAGTTCGCCGACCCCGTTGAGCTTCTCCTTGCCATGCGCGACGCCGTCCGCGGCCACCGCTCCCTGCTAATCGATGGCCACATCCTCCACCGCGACATCAGCGTCAACAATATTATGATCACCATCGCCTCCCGTCCGCGCATTGACGGCTTTCACGGCTTCCTTATTGACCTCGACCACGCCATTGAGGCGGATGCTATCGGTCGCCACAGCTCTGTCCCCGAGCGCACGGGGGCATTCGAGTTCATGAGTATTGACGCCCTCAAGCGTAACCCGAGCTTCCGGCATATCTACTACGATGATTTGCAGAGCTTCATGTGGGTCTTTTTGTGGCTCATCATCAGAGACCGTGCCAAGTGTCCTGCGCTTGAGGATTGGAGCAGCAATAACAAGCCGGGATTTATCGGTGCTATAAAAATGCAACAGATTGGTAGCGAAGAGGATTTCGAGGTTCAGTTGGCAAGTTGGTTCGATGAGAATCTAGGGCCCGCGGTGAACAAGGCGGCGTGGGATTTGAGGAGGGCGCTGTTTCCGGTTGGTGAGAGGAAGGAGTTAGAGAGAGAGGATGTCAGGGATAGGTTGTACGAGAAGGTCATCAAGACTTTTGATGATGCGCTGGCGGTTGCAGAAGAGGAGGCGAAGACATTGAAGAAGAGGGTGGTTGTGCCTAGGAATCGGATGGCGTATTAGGGGCCGCGGGGGATCTTGTCTCGCACCTGCCTAATTCCTACGTTGGTGACTCCCTCGTACCTCGCCAGCCACCACTCCAGTCATTAGTCTGGATTAAGTCCTCGCCCAATTTTGGTGTTAACCCAAGTCGCCTCTTTTTATTTAGCGAAAAATCAAATTATCGTAACCCTAGCCACAATCATGTAACCGTACTCCAACATCGCCTTCGCCCGATCTAAAGTTGTGAAATGGAGGATGCAGCAGAAGATTCTGTGGGCGGAAGTGCAGAAGGAAACTGGGAGGTGGAAGAGCCGGTGGAAGAGCCGGGATCTACTCGCCGATAGGAGATGCGGACGGGCGGTGCTGGACTTCCTCTCCTCGACGGACGTGGGAAGGCTGATGCCACCTCTGGAGGAGGGTGACGCCGGGAGCCAGGTGTCAGAATGAGAGCTCCGGGAGCCGGGAACGGGAGGCGGAACGGGAGGCGGAGACGGAGGAGCTGGGTGCTGCGGGAGGATTGGGGGCCAGGGAGGAACTGCCGCTGTTCCTGCCCACGCCCTCATTCATGGCATCGGCGGACGAGGAGTAGGGGAGGGCCGCTTCTCCTTTGTTACTTTCCTTTGTGATTTCCTTGGTGCGCACCTTTCCCCTTCTTGCTTTCTTTTGTTTTTGGGATGGGCCTGGGCGGAGGGCGAAGGGGGGCTTGCAGCATGCCACCACGGCGCGTACTGCGGACAGGAGAACTGGGTAAAATGTACGCCGCCATGATCTATATAGGTCGCGTGCGAGTATGAATAAATGAAAAAAAAAAAGAAGAAAATGGCCACGCCGTTCACACAAAAGGTCGAGATAATATGCACACAGGTGTGGCGACGTAGGATACTAAAGAAGTATGCCGTCTTGCGCCATGGTTTTCTACTCCGAAGTTTTCATTCGGAGAGGGAATATATGTAGCGGTTGCCGCTCATACCATGGTATGTACCCAGTGATGGCGACGAGCACCTCATGTTCAACCCAATGTCGTTCGCACAGAAGGTCTCGTTAAGAGGCACACAGGTGCTGGCGAGGTACTTTGGATACTGGGGAAGCATGGCCTATTTCCTCGTTCATAACTACTCCTATATTATCAATCAGCGTGAGGAGGCTGCGAACGGGAAACGCGTAAACGTTAGGTCAAAGCATCAGAATTGCCATATATTCCCCCGCCGTTCGAAAACCTCTGAGTAGAATTGAACGAGGAAAGAGGGCATCATTCTTTGTATCTGAAGTACCTCGCCGGCACCTGTGTGTCTCTTAGCGAGACCTTCTGTGCGAACGGCATGGGATTGAACATGAGGTGCTTGCCGCCATCACCGAATACGCACCATGGTAAGCGGCAACCGCATATTCCCTCGCCAATCGAAAACCTCTGCGTAGAATTGAATGAAGAAAGAAGACATGCTTTGCCAGTATCTAAAGTGACTGCCGGCAGAATTTAGACTCTTTCACGTGGTTGGGTGGTAATATTCACAATTCCGGCTCTGTTGGTAATTGGAGTTCGATGCAAAATGAAACGCTCGCCGACTTCAGACATGTGTGCACCTAGGATTGTGCCGACAGGCGCAGACAGGGGCTACCGATATCGTAGAGACTAATTCTAGTGCTTATATCACCTCGCGATCTGATGATTGAGACCTTAAAGTATGAATTCCATATTGCTTGGATAACCGAGTGACGTGTAATGAGCATCCCGCTCCAGCCCAGCTGTATGTGTGTCTTATAGGGTCATTCAATGACATCGAAGTGATTTTTCGACTGATGCGGCGGTGGCCGGGGCCTCCCAGTGATGGCCACTCACGACACCGGAGAAACTACGAAATACCCATGACAGCACCACCATCTCGATTGTCATCGACGGGATTTTTGGGGTGAGGCGCGCCGGGTGAGCGGTGCCGGGGATGGGCCGTGCCGGGACGAGCCGCGCCGGTCGAGTAATGCCGGAAACGAGCCGCGCCGGTCGAGTAATGCTGGCAACAAGCCACGCTGCACGAGCAATACTGTGAACACGCCTTGCTGGGCGCGCAATACTGTGAACGCGCCTTGCTGGGCGTGTAATGCCGGGAACAAGCCACGCCGGGCGAGCAATGCCGGGAAAGAGTGACGCCGGGAATGAATGAGCGGAGGCCGGGGATAAGGAGGGACTGGAGCGCGTGGTGGGCATCGTGAACGCGGAAGGATATCGAATAGATTTGTGGAATAAACAAGGGGTTGCATGAAAGAAAAAAGAAGAGACTATACGAGAGTGGGGGAACCATCCTTATGCACAGCGAACTCATACTCTCACTCGCACTCACACTCACTCGTATACCGCACAGTACGTGGCTAGGCGGGCACACCAGTATCATACTGTGACGAGCGGTACTGCGCAGTATAGGTCCGTACAGTTCCAGTCCGATTTGGCTTAGGCGGCCATATTCCGTACTTATCGGTACGGTGTGCGGTGAGGCAGCGACACCAGTACTGCACAGTACGCGGCTAGGCGGGGATACTGGTATTGTACTCTGACGAGCGGTACTGCGCAATACGTGTCCGTACCACCCCAGTCTGATTAGGCTTCGGTTCGCTGCGCGCGGCCAGATTCCGTACAGGTCGGTACGCGGACCGGCGCGGCGGCAATTTCGGTACAGCACTGCGCTGTGGCGTACTGACTAATACCAGTATGTACCGTGATCAGGCGGTCCCAATGGTGCCGCACGCAGCGTTAGCTGCCAGGTTCAGTTCGGTTGTGTACTCGTCATTACTACAAACTATCCGGCAGTACTGATAATGTGGCACAAACCAGCGCAGTACTGGTCATTATTCATTACTGCTGACCCGGTACCGACCTGTACGTCGCCAGAAGGCAGAGTTATGCCGGGCATTGATGCTTACCCAGCGGTACACATTTTTACGTTGCAGTACGGCGCCAGCGGTGCACACCCTTGCTGGTATAGACCTGGTGTGGTCGAGGGTGCGTGTCTGCACCCTGGACCTAATCAGGTTGTGTATAGGCAGCCCATAGGAAGCGTCTCTCAATTTAATTATTTGCGGCGCTTCCCATTCTGGAGGAAATTTAGTCCTATGACTTATATATATGTATCCCTTTGTCTGGCAAAATGGTGTATTGTGCATTAGTTAGCGCCTCGCACCAGACCTGAAGTAGTAACTAGTTATAGTGTTTCTTGGCAATGCAACCTCATGAGCAGTGTCCGCGTTGTCGACTTGCAAGTTACAACCATCATGTCTGGCAAACGCGCCCGGAAGCCACTTTCCGAAGTCTGCAAATCGTCGTAAGAAACCTAAGGAGTTGGAAGTAACAGCTCCTGCCGAGACGTTTACACCACCCACCAACGTACCCGACGGAACCAGGGGTCTCGGTAGTCCGGCCGCCTATTCTTCTTTCTGCTCGATACCTCTCTAGCCAAAGAGCTCATGGGCACCAAGGTACCGAGGAAGCTGCATGATTTCGATATCACTCGACAATACTAGTCACTGAGCGAGGCGCCAATGCACAATACACAGGTTCTACTGTAGACAGCTGGGAAATTTTATTGCTTATATCTAGATGGGCTGGTCAGTCTATAGACTGTCCTAGCTTATTGCAAGCTACAAAATTCGGAGAACGCCTTGGCTCGTCATGATCTCGTAAGGTCGAATGCGAGTAATGAAAGAAAGAAAAAAAATAGGAAACCGGCTTTTAGAACCAATATGTCAGTCGCCCCACCAAGTAGGACAACGGTTTTTGTCGGCAGGTCGAACCATCCAGCAAATAGCAAATAGATCTCACCGGTTAAGTTCAAGAGGGTGGCGCGATATGTGCAGCGCTCTCCCTATTTACCCTCTCGCGAGATGAGAGAGCTGCCGATGAGTTATCCGCGGCCAAACCGGCTGCTGGGTCACCACGTTTGAACGCTCCGCTTCTTCTCTAGACAAGCCAGCCACGCCGCTCACTGGTAATTAGACCATAGTCTATGGCGGGCAATTAAATTTATTGCGGTGCGGTCGTTTAATCTGCAGGGATTCCGACTGTCGAACCCAAGTTCATCGCAATGTATGTATCAAAAATTTCGCCGTGTTCTGGAAGCACTTACATTTGCCAGTGTAACGGGGTATTTATAGGATGGACGCTCGGTCGTTCATAACGCGTTCTCCGAGGGAGGATCGGCGGAATGTTGGGCCGGGGTGGTAATTTATGGCTGTAGGGTAACGGGGAGAGCTGGCGATGCCCAGGGACAATTTGCAGGTCCTTTCAACAACCTTGCTCGTCAGTATGTAGAATCACGTACGTCATTGGTGTAGAAGAGGACTAAGTATCGGCTGTATGAAGCACTATCACAGCTGCTCTCATGGCTTGGATGACTTTTCAACGTCATTGTGTCTTTTCTCTTTTACTAGTGAGCTTATGTGTTACCCCAGCTATCTACTCCGTACAGTACTAGACTCACGACACCGCTCAAGGGTCTTCAACCCGTTGTATGGCCCTGGATGAAATGTGTATGCACCCAGAGGCCCTCGTACTGCTGCTTCTGCCATTCCGGTGTATAGCGATCCCCGCAATCCAACTTTAGTTGACAGTCGCGATATGGGCAGGAAAGGGGTGATAACGAATTGATGTAGCTGCCGTGCTTTCCGTGGATGTGCGATCTGCGGGCTGCGGGCCCGCGGTAAAAATGAAACCTGTCTTGTTCCTGTAGATTGGGATCCGCCAAACAGAAAGGGCAAACGAAGTATAACCCTCCGCGCCCGTACAATAAACTCAGTGCTCGACCTAGTCCAGTCCGTCCGCCCTGAGCTTCAGACTGGACTGGACTGTATCTTGGTGGTCCGTCCGGGGGCAGTGTTCGGGCGGACTGGTCCGGAGGAAGTCGACGGCAGGACAGACTGCAGTGACCGGTTGACCGCAGTGCAATGCCAAGAAACGTAAAAACCCCTAAATTTGTGCCTCCTACACACAGACGGCATCTCCGAGGGTCCGCCATCTCCCCTAGGGGCTCGCTCCATCAGAGGCAGGTGTGACATCACAATATCGGCACACTTCAGTGCTCCACAGTCTGGTCGGCGGGGGGGTAGGTCAAGCGAGTGATAACTTGTGATGAATCACCGTGTGCTGGCTTTTGCTGGGAGCGATCGGCCATCATCACAAGTTAGAAAATCGTGCACATACAGAAGAGAATTGGAGAGAGAAGAGGGACAGGATCGGCTAAATTCCCGAGGACGGGAGAGAGGTGGGGGCTATCAGCGAAACCAGGTGGGCATTAATTACGATGAGCGAGCTTCCACTTTACCTACTGGTATGCTACGAGATAGCGAAGTCTCAGCACCCAAAAGCGTCTCTTTCCTCGATCGAAGGTGCAACCAAGTGCACATCGCACTGCAGTCCGCACCCAGTCCACGAAAGTCATAGACTGGGCGGACTACTTTTACGCAGTCCGTCCAAACGGCCGGACGAGACGGACGAGACCAGATCTTGGCAGTCTGTCCAGTCTGGACCGGACTATCTCGAACACTGGATGAACTCCTAGGTATCGGTAAAAGATGTTGAGCCGTGAAACTCCGTAATACACGATCGTAGGCGTAGGTGACAATGGAACCGAAGTTTCGGATACTCGAAGGTTGAAGCCGGGGAACCACTGAGCTGCTTCTTGATTTCCTTGATGTAAACTATTGCAAAGTGGTCGACTCTTACGGCGCCGTCGTTCTTTCTCTGTTGTTTTCGTCGCTCCGCTGCGATGGAAATTCTCAATTCTTTGTGCCTTTGGTATTTAATGGGATGCTGTTGTGCCGCCTTCGCGAGCGTCCCGTAACGTCATTTGAGTTCGTTATGTAGGATTTCTTTTAGGCCTAATAGCTCTCGCGACTTCGGATTTTCGGAATCCTTACACCGACCGTCGCTTTTGGTGGGAGCCCGTGGCCCGTGTGTCTCTTCGAGCGCCCACCAGTCCCACCGCTTCGATGAGGTCGCGAAGTTCGTTGATCCCAGGTAGGTGTTCTGTGTATCCACCTTGACGGTTTGATTGAGGTAGTGGCGTTGAATAACGGCGGCATTTTCATGGCCCATGATTTGATTTTGTTTGCACATCCGTCACCTCAGAGCCTATAAGTATTTAGCAAATCACATGAGTGAATCGGCGTAGGTCTTACAGTCAATCGCATTCGCTGCGCCTCTTTGCAGAACGCACGACATCAAACTCTCTGGACATTCTGCCATATAGCCGAGTTCCTTCAAGCGGTCGTTGAGGTCGTTCGCAGTAAAGAGAATCATTGCTCCTCCGGAATATGGGTATCTCGAAAATGCTCGACTTCCATTCGATGGGGAGTATTTCGATGAACTCAGGGACCTCAAGCTTGCTGAAATCTTCAGGAGACCAAATACCCACCTCTTTGAACGTTTCGTCTGCGAGGCACAGGCCAGGAGGTTCATAACAGGGCAGAATAGAGGATTGTCGCGCCTCTCATAAAGAATATAGGTGACTCGTCTCACATCAGATTATACTCACAGTTCCCGTGTATTCCGCTTGCCTTTAAGATAGGTAGTGGCGATCCCTAGGACGAGAATAGATCCTCCTTTAGGTGGATTCTGAAGAAGCATCAAGTTAACATCATAGCGGTCAGTGCGGTTCGTTAAGGAGGGCAATGAGACAGACCTTGTATTTCAGGAAGTGGCCTTCTCCTTTGAACGCGTTCGATTCAACAATAACTCCTGGTTGAGAGGAAGTGTATGCCATCAATTGCGTGAGAAACGCCACCTGGACTCGAGCCCGCCCGCTGCCTATACTCTTATCGTCCTGGCACCAATGGTAGTGCAATAGGTTGCAGAGGTCGACAACGGAGCATGTTGGTTTGGGTTTTCCTTCCATGATAAGATCACACCCGCTTGTCAAATCGACCTCGATATACTGCTCACGATTAGGCCAAGTGACTGAGGTAGATTGGAGGAGACTGACCTCGCCTATTGCGTCATTGGTTGATGGAGAGCAGTCTTTTGTCGTATCAATGCGATAGACCATCTGCAATGTCCTGTAGTAGGACTTGACTGTCATACGGTAAAGTGAACACCCTGCCGCGGTCACGGGAGAATTTTCAATACGATACAGCCCATCATCACTCTGTCCCCATCGTGCTCGAATGCACCTTGCGCGAATCTTTCAGTGATCGCTTAGCGCATCTTAGGAAACAATATATGACGCCAGACACGGAATTTTTCGTGTGGCGTCCGGCAGACGCGCTTCAGGGTTCCTTTTCCGCCCACTCCCCAACGAGCCCAAAGTGGCGTTCCAGTCTCTCTTCGTGTATGTGGTGGTGGGCTGTTCCGATCTAACAGGCCGGAATTGATGTCGTTACTATAGAGAATCAACACGCCGGGCTGCTCGGATTATGTAGCACTGTGGGATGCCATGATCCTTCAACAATGCAGCCACGGGCGGCTAACGCCCCTGGTCAGTGCAAAGCCCCTGGCTAGTGCAAAGCCCCTGGTCCGCGCAAAGCCCCTGGTCAGTACAGAGCCCCTAGTCCGCACCACACACCCAAAAAGGATCAATTTTTCTTTGACGCTCGAAGTAAGAGTGAACTTCGACGCTATATGAGTCTGCGGCAAGGTGGCAGATAAGATCTGAAGCTGCGAGGCTGGACGGAGGTTCAAAATCACGGTGCTTACTCCGCGAACTAGGTACGAGTAGAAACCGAGTCCGTCTCCCAGCTCAGCGGGTCCGATACCGCCAGGCGCCTACCACGAAGGACGCAGTTAAGCGGATAGTTGCTCTCGTAGTGGTGATCCAAGGGAGCGGTTGGCGGTGCGCCTCTTTGAGGAGCGGAGGGTGTGGAGGGCGATGACGGACCCACGCCAGGTGGGCTGGCGCTGAAGTCGTATCCAGGTACGACAGCGTAGCGGGAATGAAGTTTGGCAGTATGAATCGGGCAGAGTGGATTGCCCAAGTTTCTATGTGTGTCGGTGGCGGCGATGGCGGGCCCGTTCTGTGAGCCAGCCTCCCGAGGAGCGCATTCGGCGATGGGGTCCGGCTCGGACGGTATGCTGATTTGCACTTCTCGCCGAGGCTTGGCTCGTGACGCTGATGACGAAGGATCTGAAGATCGAGATCGAGACGAAGCTGCGAGAGGTGCCGGTATGCAGCAGCCTCCAGGTGGAGTTGTCGGGATAACCCCTCTCGCATTAACCCACCCCCGACCCCACTGCCGTGCACCCCTCCCCAACGATTCCCTGGTCCCCCTCATTTAAAACGCAACCAACCAACTCTGCCGCCTGCACGCCCGCCATCCCTTCAACCCTCCAACCCGTCGACCTCAACCGCACGAAACCCCCGACGACGAGCGCCTGACTAGCGGCCATCACTCGCATTCGTTCCGCCCCTGCAGATAGATAGTCATGGCGCACTCTGACTACGAAGGCTCTGTCTTCAGCACCGAGGCTGGGTCGATGAGGGGCATCGAGGCCGACAGCGACCACGATGAGGTCAGCTCGCAGTACGACTCTTGCTACTCGTCCGGAAGGTCCGTCCTCTCTTTCTTCGACCCGGGCGTCGCTGTCGCCCGGAGAGAAGTAACTGACAGCCCACTGCGTAGCGACAACACCACTACCCTCTTCTCGGAGGTCACGAACTACAAGTTCGAGAACGGTCGTCGGTCAGACAGCTTCTATTCCTGCCTACCTGGCTGTCCGCGCGCACCGCAGCGGCAAAACTGACTGGAGTGCCCAGCTACCATGCCTACGCCGAGGGTCTGTACTGGGGTCCCAACGATGACAAGCAGAACCAGCAGTTGGAGATCTTGTGCGTTGCATCCAATCCATCGCTTTCCTCGGAACTTGGTTGGCTAACGGCGTGTCGGGTCCGACAGCCATCACATCTTCACCATGGTCCTGGATGGCCGTCTTTACTTGTCGCCCGTCGAGCAGCCGAAGCGCGTTCTCGATCTGGGAACCGGCACCGGTACACACAGCGCGCGCTCTCCCTCTACGTGCAATTTCACAGCGTATCACTGACAGGAACGTCGGACCGCAGGTATCTGGGCCATTGAGATGGCCGACCTTCATGTCAACTCTCAGATCTTGGGCAACGATCTGAGTCCGGTCCAGCCAACTTGGTCAGAATTCCCCGCGTGAGCCGTGTCACCATGCCGTCCCCCACTCCGTGATACCGCGTTGCACCATGATGGGATGCATGCCTGAGGTCGCACCCGTCTGTTGCGGAGGGTGTCTCGGATATATTTGAGCGCACAGCGCTGACAGTGTTGCACGCAGGATTCCAGCCAACTGTAAACACGGCTTCCAGCGATGAGATATATAGCCGAACTGACTCACGCTCGTAGGCTCGTTCGAGGTGGACGACTTCCTGCGTCCGTGGACCCATGCGCCTTGCTCGTTCGACCTCATCTACGCTAGAGGGCTGTACGGCTGCGTTGATGAGTGGTCGCAGCTTCTTGGCCAGGCCTACGCCGCTCTTACTCCTGGCGGTTGGTTCGAGAGCGTCGAGGTGAAGCCTTACTTCTGCACCGAGACCACTCCCGACAGCCAGCTACATCCGGGCACAATCCTCCGTCGCTGGGGAGTTGGCTGTCGAGGCCTCCGACAAGTCTGGCCGTACGCTGGACGTCGCTGGGAAGGTCGGAGGATGGATGAAGCGGGCCGGCTTCATCAACGTCACCGAGAAGCCCTTCAAGGTTCCCTACGGTCCCTGGCCGAAGGTTGGTAGCGGGACTGTGGACCGGAGCGCGCGATCGTAAGCTGACGATGACCGGCAGGACGAACGCATGAAGGCGGTTGGCAAGATGATGTGCATCAACGTCCTCGAAGGGATGGGTGAGTTTGCGCCCTTGCGACTGGCCCGTGGACGGGTGCGCTAACAGAGAGTAGAGGGCTTCACGCTTGCTCTGTTCACGCGCTACCTTGGATGGTCCGCTCAACAGTACTTTGAATTTCATGACAAGATCGTCAACGAACTGAGAGATCCGCGCCAGAACCTGTGGGTCCAGATGTAGCTTCCCGCCCCCCGCAGAGGGCTTTCCCCGTACTCACAGCTCCAGGTCTGTCGCCTACGGTCAGAAGCCGCTGAACGCCAACGACGGCACGAGGGACGCCGACAGTGCCTACCACAGTACTGTCAACAGCATGATGCCCAGAAGCAGCATCTCCTCTTCCACCACTTAATAATTCTCTACCGAGATTAGGGGCGCATGCTTTGCTGGAACCGATCATGGCACTATTTCCACATACGTGGTTTGTAATGGACGTTAGTGGATTGCGTTCTCCTCTTCGGTCTTCGCCCCCCTCCCCCCCCCCTCCGCTTTTGTTACTATTACTACTACCATTTGAATCCGACTTCGAATTTCATACCCACCGCCTTGATGAACATGATGTATATGACTGAGGATTTACCTTTTCCCTTGCACAACTGACCGTTTTTTCACCCTTTTCTCTTTTTTATATAAAAAAAAAACGTTACAACAGTGGAGTGGAGCAGGTCTAGCTTTGTGGGCACAAATTTTTCCTCCCTTTCATTATTTGCTTGTATAGTTTTACTTGCATAGTTCAAGGGGGTAAAAAAAAAAGCGGTGTTCCCCGCTGGATGCATATTCTATCCGTATTACGACACGTATTTTGACGGTGTTGATACTACGTCACCCCCTTCGACTAGGTTACGGCTTGATATATACTCGGTTCTGTTTGAGGTCCTTCTATTTCTTTGCTTTTTTGCCCCCCTCTTTCGGGTAGATATCCGGCGGGGTAGAGCCTACTGTTGGACACGTGGATATGACCAGGGAGCTTGTTTAGGGCGCATTTTTCTGGTTAGGGCGGATGTTTCTGGTCAGGGCGGGAGGGGGGTTTTGAGACAGTTGCGGCGGTGTATGTAAATAGGGCTGTCTTGGTTCGAATGGCAGGGGGGGGGTCCACGGTTGCCTTTCAGTGGCGAATAGTTAACCTCTATGAACATCATTCGACTCAACCCCACAATCAGATAGATGTGAGTGACGCAGCATGTACCTCACGCTCCCCCTACTTCCCAGCCGCTTTTACACCACCACCACCACCACCACCACCACCACCACCACCACCACCAAACCTAGCGGCGGCAGCCCGAACCAGCTCTGCCAGCTCCGGTTCCTTCCTCCACTCCATCTCCCTGTTTCCGTCGCCGCCACTCGCCGCCACTCCCATCTCCATCTCGCCGTTCTCGGTGTCGCGGAAGAGCACGAGCGGACACACGTGCTCCCACTGCATCTCGCCGCGCTTCTTCTCTTTCCCCCGTTCGCCGCTACTGCTGCTGCTGCGGGGAAGCGGGAAGATCGATGCTTCGCCTCCTCCTCTTTCTTCTTCTTCTTCTTCTTCTTCTTCTTCTTCTTCTTCTGCTTGCTCTTCTACCGCCGCCACCGGCGGGGGCAGCGGAGACGCCGAGCGTACGGAGGTCAGCGGGATCGAAACTCGCCAGCTCCGTAACGGCAGGTGTATATCCAGCACCACCTCCGCTGCCCCCTCCACCGGACGCAGAGGCACGGGCGGTGGCGGACGCACGGGGGGAGAAGCCTTGTGCACGCGCGCGACGTGGCGGTGCTGGTTGTGGCGGTGGTGGTGGTGGAAGGTCTGGAGTGGCGGAAACTGGAACGCGCTCGGCTGCGACTGCCGCCGCGACGTGCGGCGGCGGGGCTTAGTGCGTCGTTTCGTCATTTGCGGATTGTTTGAGTGGTGCGTTGTTGGGGATGGGGAAGGGAAGGGGGAGGGGGGGGATATGGGCCTTCAAAGATCACGGGTATGGCGAAATGCGACAGCACGGTGCGGATAAAGCATCCACCCTCCTCTCCGAGGACTGGATGCTGGAAGCTTCCCGCCGCCGCGCGACAACTTCCCCGTCCACCGCGGGCCCGGGGCGGGCGGGTGACCACTTGTGACGGCGCGACTTGATTGTTTCTTTCATGGAGGGATGCGTTCTTTATCCCCGAGCCACGACGGAGGCGAAGACGAGTGCCAGCAGAAGTTGCGCATGCTTTCGGCCCCGAGAGACCCATGCGTACGTAAAAGCTGACGTCAGAGGGTTGCGGGCGTGATGGCTGGGACGCGCATCGGGCCAAGGAAAGTCCGGGGCCGCAGTGCGGTCCGAGCTCTGGCGCTTCCATCCTTTATGTACCTTCGCTTTCGGTCCGTCCGCTGGTAACGAGCAAGAGCCGCTTCGCGCTGCCAGCCACGGCAGCAGCAGCTCGCCGTTCGTTGCGGCCGTCCGTCCGTCCGAGCCCGCGCCAGTGGGCGGTCCGAGTCGGAGGAACGTCCGATCATCTCCCGCGGGGTTCGCTTCGCTGCCGCCAGCGCGGACTTCCTGTTTCCCCCGGTAGTGGGGACACTCGCGCGCAGCTGGTGTCGCCCTCCGCCGCGTCGCGATGCGTCGGCGCGTCCGAAGCGCGTTCCATGTGCTTCCGATCGTGGTCGTCCGAGGTCGCGCTCTTCGTTTCTGCCCGGGGCCGGCGCGAAAGAAACGAGCGCGGTGGAGGGCAGCGTGGCAATGCAGCGCACGCCTGTTCCGGGGGCGAATCGTTGCATCAGCGCTCCTCACGTGACACCAGTCCGACACCCGACATCCAACATCCGACGTACTCCGGCTCGAACACATATGTAGATAGGTCGTATGCGATCAATGGCACCATCACCCAGCTCGAACACTCGATCGTATGTACGGTCGCGTGCCGCAGTGGACTAACTTGGACATATGTAGTGCAGTACTGCGCCGTGCGCATCTATCATACCAGCTGCGCACAACCTGCGCCCTCTGAGACGTCGGTGCGATGGCTGCCCAAATAACTATCTATCAGTTCGCGCCGAGAAGAAAAGAAGCGCTGACCAAGCATCCACCGGCAGAGACAGCCCAGCATAGTCCAAGGAGTTGTCTACCCGCCCGCGGCGAACTTTTCGCTGCGCACATACACATACGCACTGGCTAGCTGGGTCTGCTGAGCCCTCGAGACGCCGCTGGCCAGTAGCGGAGGATGGCCGAAAGTCCGCACGTTCTGGGCGGGGGCCGGTGGGGATGTAGAGGGAGATGCGCGGACCCCGGCGGCTGAGATTGCTGCTGACTATCCGCGCCCCGCTGGGCGAGTGAGTTCCCGTGCGCGCCTCCCGCCGCGCCCAATGCAAGCCGAGAAGGGGGAGACAGCAAGCACATGCGGCGTATCGCCACGATCAGTCGCACAACCAACATCGCCGTTCGTGCCCAATCGCGGTCCATCACGACTGCACATTCCCCCGCACACCGCCCGCCGCGTCAGCTCCCCCCCCCCCCCCTCTCCGTACGTCTCCCCCACTCCTTCGCCGTGTCCGGTCTTTTTATTTCTTTCTTCCCCCCTTTCTCGAAAAAATAGAACGAATCGAGCATCCACCCACCCCCGGACGAAACGAAACGACACGAAACGAAAACCAGCGCGCCAATGATGTCCACGCATTGGCCAGCCTATCACAGCGTGCCACCGCGCCGCCCAACCGAAGGTGGAGGAGGGGGAGCCGTCGTTTCGGCACGCTGGACTTCCGGAATTGCTCGTTCTCTTCGGTGGGGAAAGCGGGAGAATGGGGGGGGGGGGGGCTTGGCCCTTGGCCGTCCGCCCGCTCGACGGCCGGCATGCGGGATCACTCGAGTGCGGAGGGTATCTATCTGTCTGCCGGACCGAATCGTCGTGCCTGCTCCGCTGTGGCTGGCTGTCCGGTGGTGGGAGCACGTCTCCGATGTCTCTCGATGGGCCAACCGGCTGCGCGCGACGAGAAACGAACTGCGCCCTCCCCGCACATCACTCTAGATTGTACATGCCCTCGCTTTCTCGCGTACGGACACAGCCCGGACGGGGCAGCGGGGTAGGTTCATGGTTGGACGGCCTTTCTTCTTCTTCTTCTTCTTCTTCTTCTTCTTCTTCTTCTTCTTCTTCTTCTTCTTCTTCTTCTTCTTCTCCTTCTCCTCCTCCTTCTTATTTATCCATTAATCGCAGGCGACCTATGTATCTAGATCCCGGCGATGCACACTCGTCCTGGACGGCCCCCTGTGGTTGACGGGGAATAATAATCAATCTTAGTTACTAACAAATAAATGAGTAAAAAATTCATGTTCTTCGCGCCCCCGCGAGCAGAGCCAAAAAGGGGGTGGGAAGCGAGTGAGTGCACGTGCATCCATCCATCCTCGTCCAGCGCCAAAAACATATCTCATCATAGGGCGCGACTCCTTCCTCTCCTCCCCCTCCGTTCCAACTAGCGCATGCGTACATAGATATTACACATGTGTACATAAGTACATAAGGCACTATATCTATATGTAGCACTGTCCACTGTGCATCACCCGCGGCGATCTCCGCACGTCATCGGCATCAGGTGCGACCATGACGACTTTGCATCGTCCGCTTCGCGCCCGGGCACGGCTGCGCCGTCTTGTCTTGTCTCGCTCCCTCTCGCTCCCACTCTCTCTCTCTCTCTCCGGGTGAGACTGTGAGCGGGGACGGGGGTGCATAAGGCTGAACTCGCGCCGGCCCCCTGAGGAAAAAGTAACGGTGCACGGAGCGTGTATATACCGTCACGGGGGAAAAAAAGAAAAAGAGAGAGAGAGAGCCGATGCAAGCCGCGGGACGGAGAATATCGAAGAGATAGAGAGAGCGAGAGCGAGAGCGCGCGCAACGGCCGTAGGGAGTCGCTTGCATGCACGCACTCTACGTATGTAGCTGCATATGTATGTGTGTACTGGATAGATATCTATCTATCTATCGTACATATTACACTCTGGCTGCACAACAGTTGTACATATCGTGATGCCCTACGCCCGCCTGCTTCGTAGGTGCGGACTTCGCCACGGCGGAACCACACGTGCATGCGGCGGCACGTGCTTACGTAACGCTGTCGGGATGCTTGGAGACCTCTCCGTCCGAGCGCATGTCCGAATGTTGGGACGAACTGCTGCGACGGGGTCGTGTTCTGAAACGGGGGGGGGGGGGGTAACCGGCCGCCACGGAGCAGCTGGAGCGCCCGGCGGCGGCACACGGACGAGAGCCGCCATGCTCCGTCCGCCACGGCAGCGTGCATACCTATCTCCGCCCGCCGGGGACATACATAGATATCTATGTGGCCGCATCCGAGCTCGCAGTGCGGGCGGTGGCGGGGGCAGGGCGGGGCGTGGGTATCTTATCTATCTCATATGTAGACTAGTTCCGCGCGCCCACCAGCCAGCGCACGCTCGGAAGAAAAGTACACATAAAGAAAGAAAAGAAAAGAACAGAAAAGAACAGAAAAGAAAAGAAAACAAAAGAAAACAAAAAAGAAAACTGAAAACTTGCACTCACCAGAAACCCCTGCAAG
>Ga0307508_10001189_pt1 | contig 29919 bp, 27 predicted proteins | sample 9_EM_MG_FD_203089 | JGI IMG/M metagenome (GOLD analysis project Ga0307508, IMG submission 203089) | Populus trichocarpa ectomycorrhiza microbial communities from riparian zone in the Pacific Northwest, United States - 9_EM | ecosystem: Host-associated > Plants > Roots > Unclassified | place...
GCCGGCGCCGGCCTCGGGCGGCCACGGTGGCCACGGCCACCAGCACGGTCCGGGCTTCTGACGGCCGAAGCAACCAATCCGAAAGGGCGCGCCGGGCGGCGCGCCCTTTCGCGTCTCCAGCCGCCGCGCCTTCCACCGCCAGGCCGCCGGAGACCGCGTCTCCACATCGCCGGCCTCCGGAGACCGCGTCTCCACATCGCCGGCCTCCGGAGATAGAGTGCGGCCGTGGAGATCCGAGCTTCGGACGAGGATCGGCAACGGACCGTGGCCGCCTTGGAGCGGCATACCGGCGCCGGGCGGCTCACTCTCGACGAGTTCGCCGAGCGGGCCCGCATCGCGCATGACGCGAGGACGCTTGACGAACTCGCGACCGTCGTGCGTGACCTGCCCGCCGACACCGCCACGTCCACCGGCAGCCCGGGGTCCGGCGGCGAGGCCACGGCCGGCGACGAAAATCCGCGCCGCGACCTGCTGATCATCTTCGCCATCGCGGCCTCCACGCTGATCCTGCTAGGGGTTTACATCACCCTGACCCGTCACTGAGCACGAAACGAGGCGCCCGCCGCAGAGTGGCGGACGAGAGGTCGCTCAGGGGTGGGCGGCGTTCGCCGCCTCGCCGTGCCAGGAGCGCCAGAGGGCGGCATACGGCCCGTTCGCCGCGACCAACTCGTGATGCGAGCCCAGTTCGGTGATCCGGCCGTCCTCGACCACCGCGACCCGGTCCGCGTCGTGGGCTGAGAACAACCGGTGCGCGATCGCCACCACCGTCCGTCCCCGCAGCACGGCCGCCAACGATCGCTCGAGGTCGCGTGCCGCGCGTGGGTCGAGCAGCGAGGTCGCCTCGTCCAGCACCAGCGTGTGGGGGTCGGCGAGGACCAGCCGGGCGAGCGCCAACTGCTGGGCCTCGGCCGCGGAGAGCGGGTGGCCGCCGACGCCGACCTGGGTGTCCAGTCCTCCCGGCAGGGCGCAGGCCCAGTCCAGCGCGTGAACCGCCGCGAGAGCCGCCCGCACGTCGCCGTCCTGCGCGCCCGGCCGGACCATCGCGACGTTGTCGCGCACCGTGCCGATGAAGACGTGATGCTCCTGGCTGACCAGGGCGACCTCGGTCCGCAACCGGTGCAGCGGCAGGTCGGCGAGGGGCACCCCGCCTACCGTGATCGTTCCACCGGCGGGCTGGTGGACACCGGCGAGCAGCCGGCCGAGCGTGGACTTTCCCGCGCCGGACGGACCGACAACGGCGAGGCGCTCGCCGGGCGAAAGCGCGAGGTCGATGCCGTGCAACACCTCACGACCGGCCACATAGGAGAATCGCAGGGCGGTCACCTCGATGCCGGTCCCCGCCGGATCCACACCCGACATAGGCCGGCCACCCCGATCGGCCGATCCGACCGAAGCAGCCGATCCGACCGAAGCAGCCGATCCGACCGAAGCAGCGGAGACGGCGGGAGCGGCGGAGACGGCGGGAGCGGCAGAATCCGCGGGACTATCGGGAGTGGCGACGCCTAGAAGACGGGCGAGCGATGCCGCGCCGATCTGAAACTCGTCGAGCCAGCTGAGGAGCCGGTCAAGCGGATCGATCAACTGCTGCACGTAGACGACCGCCGCCGTCAGCTCGCCGAGGGTCACGGCGCCGCGCAGGTAGAGCCCTCCGCCGCCCAGCAGCGTGGCGACCACCGGCAGCACATAGCTGATCTCGATCACCGGAAACCACACCGTACGAAGCATCAGCGTGTAGCGCTCGGCCAGCCACGTCCGCCGGATGTCCGCGTCGCTGCGCGCTGTCCGCTGGCGTTGCCGCCGCAGCGCGTCGACCGTCCGCGCGCCGTCGACAGTCTCGGCCAACCCGTCGGTCACCGCCGAATACGCCGCGTTCTGTCGCAGGTAGCCGGCCGGCGCCCGGCTCAGGTACCACTTCGTGCCGAGCATGATGATCGGCACGACGATCAGCAACAGAAACGCCAGCACCGGCGCGACCAGGACCAGCGCGCCGACGATCAGGACGACCGTGATCAGCCCGATCATCGTCTCGGGGACGGCGAAGCGCACGGATCGGGACAGCGCGTCCACGTCCCGGGTGACGCGGGTCAAGAGGTCGCCGGAACCAGCACGCTCCACAGTGGAGAGCGGGAGGGCGAGCACGCGCTCGACGAACTCCTCGCGGAGCCGGGCCAGCAGACGCTCGCCGAGGCGGGCCGACGCCAGGTAGGCGAAGCGCACCAGGATCGCCTGGAGCACGACGAACCCGGCGATGGCCGCCGCCAGCCGGTCGATCACGCGCACGTCGTCCCGACTCTGGATCGCCTCCACGAGATCGCCGAGCAGCCTCGGCCCGACCAGCCCGGCGATCGCGGCGAGCGCGTGGAGGCCGACCACCGCGCCGACCGACCGCGGGTAGCGGCGGAGCAGGTCACGCGCGTAACGACGGACCTGAGCGGGGCCGGCCACCGGCAGCAGGTTGGTCACGGCTCGTCCTCTCGCAGCACCGTGCGGGCGTAGCCGAGCTCTCCTGCGAGCAGATCCTGATGGCGGCCGTCGGCCACCACCCGGCCGCCCTCCACATAGAGCACCCGGTCGACCCGATCGAGGACCAGCGGGCTGGAGGTGCAGACGACCGTGGTGCGGCCGGCCCGGGCGGCGCGCAGCCGGCCGGCGATCCGTGCCTCGGTGTGCGCGTCCACCGCGCTGGTGGGCTCGACCAGGATCAGGATCTCCGGGTCGGCGACCAGCGCCCGGACCAACCGCAGCCGCTGCTGTTGACCGCCGGAGAAGGACCGGCCGCGCTCGTCGACCTGGCTGGCCAGCCCATCGGGTAGTGCCTCGACGACGTCCGCCGCGTCCGCCGCGTGCAGCGCCTCGGGGATGCGGCCGGTGCCGGCGGGGTCGAGGTCGTCGCGGAGCGGGCCGGAGAAGAGCCGAGCGTCGTTGTCGGCGACCAGGATTCGCTCGCGTACGTCGGCTAGCGCGAAGTCGCGGAGCGGCACGCCGTCGAGCGTCGCGCCCTCCGCGTAGCGCCCGAGGCGGTCGGCGATCGACACCGCCTCGGCCGGGACAGCGGCGACGATCGCGGTGACCAAACCGGGGTGAACGACCACACCGGACTCCGGGTCGGCCAGATCGCCGGAGTGAGACACGACCGGCGACGGCGGATCGGGCAGGTCGGTTTCCATGCGCAGCATCGACACGACCCGGCGCGCCGAGACGTGCCCTCGGGTGAGCTTGTCGAGCGCCTCGGTCAGCTGCCGCAGGGGCGTGACCAGGAACGACGCGTACGCGTAGAAGGAGACCAACTGACCGACGGTGATCCGTCCGCTCAGCGCGAACCGCGCGCCCAGCCAGGTGACCAGCACCAGGAAGACGCCGGGCAGCAGCACCTGGGCCGCCTCAAGCAGCGCCTCCACCCGAGCCGCCCGCACCCCGTACGCGCGCAGCAGTTGGGAATCGGACCGGTAGCCGGCCGCCATGACCGCCTCGCCGCCGATCCCGCGCAGCACCCGCAGGCCGCCGACGAGGTCGGCCGCACGGCCGGTCAGCGTGCCCTGCTGTTCCCGGTAGGCCTGCTGGCGGCGGTGCAACGGCCGGATCAGCAGGCCGACGACCGCCATCAGGATCGGCACGCCGAGCACGACGACCAGGCCGAGTGGCACAGACGTGGTGAGCAGGATCGCCGCGACGATGCCGACGGCGATCAGCGAACCCGTACCGCGGGCGGTGATGTCGATGGCGGCGCCGATCTGCCGGATGTCGGAGGTGCCGATCGCGACGACCTCGCCGGCGCCGAGCCTGCGTGGAAGGGCGGCGCCGAGCCGGCCGGCCGCGCGGACGGTGATCTGCACGGTGCGGAACATGGCGCCGAGGAAGTTGGTGACGGCGAACCGGTGCCGGCTGACGCCCGTGACGGCCTGCCCGACACCGACGCCGAGAAGCACGAGACACCAGAGCAGCAGCCGCCGGCCGGACCGCTCGGTGGCCGCGTCAATCGCCTTGCCGACGATCGCCGGAACCAGCGCCTGGCAGGCCATCCAGAGCACGGCCAGCGCGATCGCCGCGTAGACCGATGCCCACCCGCGACCGACCAGCCAGGTCAGATAGCGGACGGCCGACCGGCTGTCGGGCGCCCCGGGATCGGCGTCGGGCAATGTTCGCATCGAGGCCCGACGTTACGGGCCGGGTGCGACAGTGTGCGACGCCTTTTCCTACCGATCGACGCTGCCTACCGATCGACGACCGTGAAGTCCCAGACGTGCGCGGAGCGGGCGATCAGCTTGGGCGGGGGCGCCGGCAGGTTCTGCGGGGCGTTGCGCCACTTGGAGATGACGACAATGCGGTTGTCCGTGGACGAATAGACCTCGCTCGACACGTGCTGCGGCAACACCTCCAGCCGCGGCACCGCCACGTCGCAGACCCAGGTGAGCAGCTCGTCGAAGCCACTGCCCAGGGCCCGTATCTCCCACATCCGCGCGATCATGCAGGCTTCCTACCCCGCAACGCTGACCGTGGTCAATGGCAGCGCGGAATCGGCAGGCAGATCGAGACGACTCGGTGCGACGCCGGCCGCGACGAGGTGCGAGCCGAGTGCCGCGACCATCGCGCCGTTGTCGGTGCACAACTGCGGCCGCGGTACGCGAACACGGATCCCGTGCCGCTCCGCGCGCTGCTCGGCCAGCACCCGCAGGCGCGAGTTGGCCGCCACGCCCCCACCGACGATCAACGTACGCACGCCGTTGGCCAGGCACGCGTCGATCGCCTTGGCGGTGAGCACGTCGCAGACCGCCTCCTGGAAGCTCGCGGACACGTCGGCGACCGGCACCGGCTCCCCGTCCCGCTCGCGGGCCTCGACCCAGCGCGCGACCGCGGTCTTCAGCCCCGAGAAGGAGAAGTCGAAACGGTGCGCGGCAAGGTCCTTCGGCGCGGTCAGTCCACGCGGGAACGCGATCGAGGCGGCGTCGCCGTCACGGGCCGTACGGTCGATGACCGGTCCTCCCGGGAAGCCCAACCCGAGCAGCCGGGCCACCTTGTCGAAGGCCTCGCCCGCCGCGTCGTCGATGGTCGCGCCGAGCGGGGTCACCCCGGCCGCCAGGTCGTGGACCAGCAGGAGCGAGGAGTGTCCACCGGAGACCAGCATCGCCACGGCCGGCTCGGGCAGCGGGCCGTGTTCCAGGGTGTCGACAGCCACGTGGGCGGCCAGGTGGTTGACGCCGTAGATCGGCTTGTCGGCCGCCAGCGCGTACCCCTTGGCCGCCGCGACCCCGACGAGCAACGCGCCCGCGAGACCTGGCCCGCTGGTCACCGCGATCGCATCGATGTCGGCGAGGGTGACCCTCGCCTCGTCGAGCGCGCGTCGCATGGTCGGCACGATGGCCTCCAGGTGCGCTCGGCTGGCGACCTCGGGAACGACGCCGCCGAACCGGGCGTGCTGGTCCACACTGGACGCGAGCGCGTCGGCGAGCAGGGTGTGCCCGCGCACGATGCCCACGCCGGTCTCGTCGCAGGAGGTCTCGATACCGAGAACCAGGGGCTCGTCAGCCATCGCGCATCATCACCAAGGCGTCGGTATTGCTGGGTTGGTAGTAGCCGCGCCGGATCCCGACAGGCTCGAAACCGTACGTCGCGTACAGCCGCTGTGCGGGCGCGTTGTCGACCGCGACCTCCAGCATGGTCTTCTTGATTCCCTTCCGGGCCGCTTCGGCGAGCAACGCCTCGAGCATCTCGCGGCCGATACCGCGGCGCTGGGCGGTGCGCTTCACGGCGATGTTCTGCACCCAGGCCTCGTCGCCGGTGACTGCCAGACCGGCGTACCCGACCACTTCGGACCCGTCGAGCGCGACGAGGTAGAAGTGCCGATGCGCCAGCTCGTTCCAGAACATGGCGGCCGACCATTTCTCGGCGCCGAAGAGATCCTCCTCGAGTCTCAGCACGTCGGCGATGTGCCACCAGCGGAAGCGCTCGATCCGCGTCACCTCAGGACCGGCTTGCGCCCGGCCGGTTCGACGGCGTCGGGACGGCGTAGGTAAAGCGGGGTGAGCGGCTCGCTCGGCGCCGCCGCGCGGATCCGTGCGGCCGCGAGGGCGACGAGGGCGGCGCCTGGCGGATAGAGGAGATGCTCCTCCACGGGCACGCCGAAGATCTCCGCGTATTTGAGGGCGCCCTCCCCCGCGGCCCGATCGACCGACGCCGACACCCGCCCGGAGACCACCGCGATCCCCGCAACAGCGCTCGGCGCGCCCCCGCTCGCCTGTTCCGGCGGGCCGGCACCGATCGCCGCGGCGACGTCGGCCGGCTTGGCCACGTCCGGCCCGGTGACCCGGACGCCGTCGAGATAGGTCGCAAAATAGACCTCGCGCCGCCGCGCGTCGGTCGCGATCAGCACCCGCCCCGGCCCGGCGGCCCGCCCCAGCGCGTCGAGGGAGCACACCCCGTAGGTCGCAATGCCCAGCGCCTGGCCCATGCTCGCCGCGGTGGCCAGCCCCACTCGCAGGCCGGTGAACGGCCCGGGTCCGAGCCCAGCGACGATGGCGGCCAGATCTCGCGGCCGGACACCGGCCCCGTCCAGGGTCGCCGCGATCTCTGGCGCCAGTTTCTCCCCGTGCGCGCGGGGGTCGACGGTTCGCCGTTCCGCGACGCCCTTCAGCTCGTCGGCGGAGACCTCCACCAACGAGGCCGTCGACGCGGGCGTCGCGGTATCCAGAGCAAGTACCAGCACGTCCCGACCCTAACCCGCCGTCATCCGCAACCTCCGGGCCGTCCACCCCACGAGTGGCCGGCCCGCCGTGTAGCGCCCCGCCCGAAGGCCGGCCTATCACCGACCCGGTCAGCCGGTTTCCGCGGCCGCGCGCGGGTCCCAGTCGATCACCGGGCGGCCACCGTCGGCCATCGCCTTGTTGGCGGCGCTGAACGGCCTTGCCCCGCGGAACCCCTTCGGGTTGAGCGGGCTCGGATGCCCCGCCTCGAGCACGACGTGCGCCGGGTTGGTGATCAGCTCCGCCTTCTTGCGCGCGTAACCGCCCCAGAGCAGGAAGACCACCCGCTCGTCACGGGCGTCGAGGGCGCGGATCGTGGCGTCGGTGAACGCCTCCCACCCCTTGCCTCCGTGCGACGCGGCCGCCCCGGCACGCACCGTCAGCACCGCGTTGAGCAGCAGGACCCCCTGCCGCGCCCATGCGGTGAGATCGCCCGCCGCCGGCGGGGCGACGCCGACGTCCTCGGCCAGTTCCTTGAAGACGTTGCGCAGCGAGGGCGGTATCCGCACCCCGTCGCGCACGCTGAAGCTGAGCCCGTGCGCCTGCCCCGGCCCGTGGTACGGGTCCTGCCCGAGGATCAGCACCCGGGTCTCCGCCGGGCCGCACAGACGGTAGGCAGCGAACAGGTCCTCGATCGGCGGATAGACGGTGTGCTCCGCATACTCGCGGGCCACGAATTCGCCGAGCGCCGCGGTGGCCGTCGCGTCGAGGAACGGCGCGAGCTCGGCCTGCCACTCGGCCGGCAGCAGGTCAGGCAGGTTCATGGTCTCTCCAGTCGGTCGCGCTTTCCAGCCGGCCCAGGCGGGTCGCCCAGTCGCCGCCGTGCGGCACGAGGCCGATCACGCGCGTGTCGTCGTCCAGCCGGTCGATGCGGACCTGGAGATACTCGTCGTTGAGCCGCTCGACCAGTCCGGCGCCCCACTCGACGACGGTGACCGCGTCCTCGGCCGACGCGTCCAGATCGAGATCGTCGATCTCGGCGCGTGGATCGGGCCGGTCACCCAGCCTGTACGCGTCGGCGTGCACCAGCGGCACCGCCCCCTGATGCACGCGAGCGATCACAAAGGTCGGCGACGTGATCGCCCCTGCGACGCCCAACCCGGCCCCGATGCCCTGCACCAGAGCCGTCTTGCCTGCGCCGAGCGGCCCGGTGAGCAGGATCAGGTCGCCCGCCCGCAGGATCCCGGCGAGCCGGCGCCCGAACGCCCGCGTCTGCTCGACCGTTGCCAGCTTCACGAGATCTTCTCCAGGAACGGGATCAGCACGGCGTCGACCTCGGCGGCTTTCTCCAGCATCACCACGTGCCCGCTGTTGTCGATCTTCACGAGCTCCGCCTCCGGCAGGTGCTTGAGGATCTCCTCGGAGTGATTGACCGGCGTCAGATAGTCCCGCGTGCCCACGATCACCAGCACCGGGACGCCACGCAGCGCCGAGAGCGCCGGGAACCGGTTGTGGTTGTAGAGCGTCCGCAGGTATTTCGCGAGCGTCTCGACGGACGTCTTGGAGTTCATGCTCTCCACGAACGTGACCAACGACGGGCTCGGTTTCGGGTCGCCGAAGCCGTACCGCCGGGTCAGCAGCCAGGCCAAGTCGGAGGAGACCAGCCGGGCCCGGTCGATCGTGTTGCCGCCCAGGTGGGCGGCCTTTCCCCAGAGCGGGAAGAACGGCGCGCTGGCCCGGGCGACCAGCGTCGGTATGCCCAGCTTTGTCTTGTCGATGAGGCCGGCCGAGGTCGACATCAGCACGACGCCGGTCACCCGCTCGCCGAACCACTCCGGGTGTTGCTCGGCGAACGCCATGATGGTCATGCCGCCCATCGAGTGACCGACCAGGATGATGTGTCCGTCGGGAACCGTCGCGTCGAGCACCGTGGCCAGCGACCGCCCGAGCGCCGCTATGTCGTAGTCACCGGATTTCAGCTTGCTGGACCGCCCGTGCCCCGGCTGGTCGTAGAAGACCAGCCGGTGGTCGCCGCGCTCGGCCAGCAGGTTGCGCTGGAAGTAGAAGGTGCCCATGTCCAGCGCGAGCCCGTGCACGAAGACGATCGTCGGCTTGGCCGTCGGCGCCGACGGCTCGATGATCTCGACGTGCAGCTCGGTGCCGTCCGCGGCGGTCACGGTCATCTGCGAGTCGAACGGCTGGTCACCGAACGGCTCGTCCACCCACGGATCGCCGGGCGCGTTGACCGACCTGCGGACCAGCGCCCGCTCGACGGCCAACGCCGTGGCGAGCCCGGCCGCGACCGCGCCGACCGCGGCGCCCGCGATGCCGACCTGTTTGGCCCGTCGCGGCGACAGGGGGCTGGGGCTCACGACGGCGCCCCAGCCGTACCGTCGTAGACCCTCGGCGCCCGGACGCTGCCGAAGCGCGTCACGATCTCGTAGTTGATCGTGTCGGTCGCCTCGGCCCAGTCGGTGGCGGTCGGCTCGCCGTCGTCGCCGGACCCGAATAGCGTCGCGATGTCGCCGGCGACCACCGGGTCGTCCCCGACGTCGAGCACGATCTGGTCCATGCAGACCCGCCCGGCGATCGTCCGCCGCTTGCCGCCGAGCTGCACCGGCCCGACGTTGGAGGCGTTCCGCGGAACGCCGTCGGCGTAGCCGAGGGGGATCAACGCGAGAGTCGTCTCCCGCGAGGTGCGGTAGATGTGCCCGTAGGACACGCCCCGACCGGCCGGGACGCGCTTGGTCAGGGCGACACGCGCCCGGGCGGTCATGGCCGGCCGCAGCCCGAAGGTCTCGCCCGCGATCGGCGAGAGCCCGAAGACCGCGATACCGGGACGGACCAGGTCGTAGTGCGAATCCGGCCGGCTCAGGGTGGCCGCCGAGTTGGCGATGTGGCGATAACGCGGCGTGATGCCGAAGCGCTCGGCGACCGCCAGCCCCTCGCGGAAGGCCGCCAGCTGGCGGTCGATGGTTTCGTCGCCGGGCGCGTCCGCCGTGGCGAAGTGGCTCCAGACGCCGACGACGTCGATCTCGCCGTCGGCCTGCGCCTTCGCCGCATTTTCCAGCAGCCCCGGCCACTCGGCCGGCGTCGCCCCGCCGCGGGAGAGTCCCGTGTCGAGTTTCAGGTGCACGCGGGCGGTCCGCTCCGCCCGCTGCGCGGCCGTGATCACCTCGCCGAGCAGCTCGAGGCCGCCGGCGTTGAGGTCTATGCCGGCCGCGACGGCCTCGTGCAGCGGCAGTCCCGGCGACTGCAGCCAGGCCAGCACGGGCACGTCGATGCCCGCACGGCGCAGCGCGAGCCCCTCGGCGAGGGTCGCGACCCCGAGCCACGTCGCCCCGCCGGCAAGCGCGGCGCGCGCCGACGGCAGCATGCCGTGCCCGTAGCCGTCGGCCTTGACCACGGCCATCACCTCTGCGGTCGTGCCGGCGCGCATCAGCGCGACGTTGTCGCGGATGGCGTCCAGATCGATGCGAACCTCGGCCTGCCACATGATTCCAGCCTACTGATCAGTACGACAATTCCGTTGCGCCAGCTCAGCCCGGGTCACCCGAGCAGCCTGGCCAGCACCGGACGCAGCGCGGCGGCCACGTGCGGCGAGGCGACCGGGCCGTCCTCGGCCGCGTGCCGCCCGGCCAGCCCGTGCACGTACGCCGCGGCGATCGCGGCCCGCTCCGGCGGAAGGCCGCCGGCCAGCAGCGAGCCGAGCAGCCCGGCGAGCACGTCACCGCTGCCGGCGGTCGCCAGCACGGACGTGCCGGTCGGGTTGACCCAGACCTCGCCGGCGGGCGTCGCGACGATCGTCCGGTCGCCCTTGAGCAGCACCACGCCGTTGATCCAGGCGGCCAGCTTGCACGCGGCGCCGACCCGGTCACGTCCCGGCGCCTCGCCGGCCAGCCGGGTGAACTCGCCGTCATGCGGCGTGATCACCAGAGGCGCGTCCCGCCGCAGGTCCTCGGCGTGCTTTCCATCGACGAGCAGGGTCAGCGCGTCGGCGTCGAGCACCACCGGGAGCGCGGTCGCGAGCACGCTGCGCAACGTCGTGCGGGCCTCCTCGTCGGTGCCGAGCCCGGACCCGCACACCCAGGCCTGCGCGCGGCCGGCCTCGCCGATCTTGGGCACGGCCACCACGGACGGATGGGCGCGCACCACGTCCTCGTGCGCGCTTCCGGCATAGCGGACCATGCCGGTCGGGCCGGCGAGCGCCCCGCCCACCGAGAGGATCGCCGCCCCGGGGTATTGCGCCGACCCGGTGGCGATGCCGACCACACCCCGGCTGTACTTGTCGGCGGCGGGACCGGGCCGCGGCCACCACCTCGCGACATCCTCGTCGTCCGGCACGCGGACCGCCGGGTCGGCCCGCAGGCTCGGCCCCAGACCGATGTCGACCAGGTCGATCTGGCCGCAGCGGGCGGCCGCCGGCCCGACCACGTGGGCCGGCTTGAGGCATCCGAAGGTGACCGTCACGTCGGCGGTCACCGCGTCGCCCGGCACGTCGCCGGTGTCGACGTCGACCCCACTCGGCACGTCGACCGCGACCACGGGGGCCCGCCGACCGCTGCGGCCGCGCAACTCGGCCAGCCCAGCGACGAGCGCCGCGGCGCTCGGGCGCAGGCCGCCGCTGGCCCCGATGCCGACGATGCCGTCGAGGGCCAGATCGGCCCGGTCGGGCAGCTCGGCGACGGTGAAGCCGCCGGCGCCGCGGAGCGCGGCCAGGCCGGCGAGATGCACCCGATCGGGTCGCAGCAGCAGCGCCCGAACCTGGGCCCCACGCCGGGCCAGGGCCGCGCCCGCGAAGAGCGTGTCGCCCCCGTTGTCTCCGCTGCCGACCAGCAGCAGCACCCGGGCGCCGAAGACGCCGCCGGAGTCGTCGAGCAGGAACGCACAGCGCCGGGCCAGCCCGGCGGCCGCCCGCTGCATGAGCATGCCCTCGGGCAACGTCGCCATCAGCGCCCGCTCCGCCGCTCGTACATCCGCGACCCGCCACGCCTGCCGCATGTGTCCTCCCGTGCCGTTCGGTGTGCCCCACGGTTCTATGCCCGGGGTACGACAGTTTTCCGCGGCGGCTGATCGGCGCTGGTCAGGCCTCCGCGACCACCATCGCCGACGCGATGCCGCCGTCGTGCGACAGCGAGAGATGCCATCGGTTGACGCCGCGCTCCCCAGCGACCGCGGCGACCGTACCGGAAACCGTCAACCAGGGCCGCCCGTCCGGATCGGAGACGATCTCGCAGTCGTGCCAACGCAGTCCGGCGGGGGCGCCGAGGGCCTTGGCCACGGCCTCCTTGGCGGCGAAACGCGCGGCCAGAGACTCGGCCGAACGCGGATTTCCGGACCCGGTGAGCCGCTCGCCCTCGGTGAAGAGCCGGTCCGCCAGCAACGGTGTCCGTTCGAGGGCCCGGGCGAAACGCTCCACCAGGACGACGTCGATGCCGACAGCCACGATCACGGCATCAAGCCTATCGGTCGGGGATGGGGCGCGCCGCGCGCTAGCGCCCAGCCGCTCGGAGCGCAAGGCCTGTGGACAACCAGGCCGTACGCGCCGAGCCGTCCGTCCACAGCCATGGATTCCGTACGACCCGACGCCCTAGCGTCGGCGCATCCCGTTGCCCCGCATGGAGGTTGCCGATGAATCCCGATCTCGAGGTCGACACCGACGACCTGCGTCGTATTTCCTCCGCCGTGGCCGACACCGCGACCCGGGTGACCGCCGGGACGCGGCAGGAGCCGACCCCGGACAACACACCCCGATGGACCACCGCCGACGCCGCCGCGCTGGCCGCCGACGCCGCCCGCGGGCAGCTCGCCGTGCTGGGCGCCGACATCGCCGACACCGCCCGCCGGATCAACGCCGCCGCAGCGGCCTATGAGACCGCCGACGCCCGTGCCGCCGCCCGCCTCCGGCTCGCCCAGTGAGCGCCGAGGCCGTCTACCTGCGCCTGCGGGCGACCGATCCGCGCCGCTGGCACGCCGTCGCCGCCGCGTGGCGGCGCTGGGCCGCCTGGGCCGGGCAACTCGCCGCCGAGTTCCCGCCCCACCTCGCGCGCCTCGCCGCGGCCTGGTCGGGGTCGGCGGCGACGGCCGCCGCCGAGCGCCTCGGCCGGCTACGCCGCCGGCTCGTGCTGTTCCGCCTGCTCTGCTGGCAGGCCGATCAGGCGATCAGCGAGTTCGCCGCCGCGCTCGACCGGGCCCGGGCGCTGCTCGACCGTGCGCTCGCGGCGGCGGCCCGGGGCGGCTTGGTCATCGAGGACGACGCCACCGTGCGCGGCGGCCCCGCCCCGGCCGTCACCACCGACCTGGCCGCCGCCCTGTCGGTCGCCGAGCGGGCCGACGCCGACACGTCCGCCCGCCTGCGCCGGGTCGCGGCGGCCACGAGCGTCACCCCCGGGCCGCCCGGGCCGGGCCGCCCCGACTGCACCGCCTCGCCGGCCGAGGCTCGGCGCTGGTGGGACGGCCTGACCGCGGGGCAACGGCAGTGGCTGCTCGCGACCGAGCCGAGCTGGCTGGCGCCGCTCGACGGCATCCCGGCAGCCGACCGCGACGCGGCCAACCGCCTCCTGCTCGACGAGCGGCGGGCCGAGCTCGATCGTGCTCTCGGCCTGGCGCACGGCCGGGGGCTCAAGCGGTTGAGCGATCTGAAAAACGGGCTGGACGCCCTCGCCGACCGGCTGGCCGGCGAGGACGGGCCGCGGGCCTACCTGCTGCGGCTCGACCTCGCCGGCGAGGGCCGCACGGTGATCGCGCTCGGCGATCCCGACCGGGCCGACAACGTGCTCACACACGTGCCCGGCATGACCTCCGAGCTGGCCTCGTTCGGCGGCGAGCTGTCGCGGGCCGAGAGGGTGGCCGAGCGCGCCACCGAGCTCGATCCCGCCGCCTCGACCAGCGGGGTGCTGTGGCTCGACTACGACGCGCCCGACTTCCTCGACGAGGCCGCCAGCGCCCGGCAGGCCGAGCAAGCGGCGCCGGCGCTGCGCCGCTTCCAGGACGGGCTGCGTGCCGATCACACGGGCCCGGCAGCCCGGCAGGTCGTGCTCGGCCACAGCTACGGTTCGCTGGTCGTCGGCAAGGCGGCCACCGGCGCCGGCCTCGACGCCGACGACGTGATCTTCGTCGGATCGCCCGGCGTCGGCGTCGACTCCGCCGGGGGCCTGCGCGTTCCCTCCGGCCACGTGTGGTCGTCCACCTCCAAGACCGACGTCATCCAGTACGCGGCGGTCTCGCCCGGCGGCTTCCTGCGCAGCCTGGCCGGCAGCGACGGCCTGCCGTTCGGCGCCCCCTTGCTGGCGCTGGCCCAGCCCGAGCCCGACCTGTGGTTCGGCCACAACCCGAGCGATCCGGCCTTCGGCGCCCACGTCTTCGCCAGCCAGCCCGGCGGCGGTCACCTCGGCTACTGGGACCAGGGCAAGCCCGCCTTGGACGCCCTGGCCGCGATCACCCTGGGCCGTACACCATGACCACCGCCACGAGGCAGGACGGGGCGAGGCGGGCTCAGCCCGGGCTACTCGACGGTGACCGACTTGGCCAAGTTGCGGGGCTGGTCGACGTCGAGGCCGCGGGCCGCCGCGATCTCGCAGGCCAGGATCTGCAGCGGCACGGCGGTCATCAGCGGAGCCAGCAGGGTCGGCGTGCGCGGCACCAGGATGAGGTGGTCGGCGTAGGCGCGGACGGCCTCGTCGCCCTCCTCCGCGATCACGATGGTGCGGGCGCCGCGGGCGCGGACCTCCTGGATGTTGGAGACGACCTTGTCGCGCATCACGCCCCGGCCCGCCGGCGACGGCACCACGCAGACGACCGGCGTGCCCTCGTCGATCAGCGCGATCGGGCCGTGCTTGAGCTCGCCGGCCGCGAAGCCCTCGGCGTGCATGTAGGCGAGCTCCTTGAGCTTGAGCGCGCCCTCCAGCGCGACCGGGAAACCGACGTGTCGGCCGATGAACAGCACGGTCGAGGCGGTCTTGAGATCGCGGGCGAGGGCACGGACGTCCTCCATCTGGCCGAGCAGGTGCGTGAGGCCCTCCGGGATGCGCTGGAGCTTCTCCACCACGGCCGCGACCTCGTCGGCGTACATCACGCCGCGGATCTGCGCGAGGTGCAGGCCAATCAGATAGCAGGCGACCAGCTGGGTGACGAACGCCTTGGTGGAGGCCACCGCGATCTCGGGGCCACCGTGCGTATAAAGCACGGCGTCCGACTCGCGCGGGATGGTGGAGCCGTTCGTGTTGCAGATGGCCAGCACCCGTGCCTTCTGCTCCTTGGCATGCCGCAGGGCCATGAGCGTGTCCATGGTCTCGCCGGACTGGCTGATCACGATCATCAGGGTCGAGCGGTCCAGGATCGGATCGCGGTAACGGAACTCGCTGGCCAGCTCCACCTCGCATGGGATGCGCACCCAGTGCTCGATCGCATACTTGGCGACCATGCCGGCGTGGTACGAGGTGCCGCAGGCCACGATGAACACCTTGTCGACGTCACGCAGGTCCTGGTCGGTGAGGCGTACCTCGTCGAGGACGATGTCGCCGCGATCGGAGAGCCGGCCGAGCAGGGTGTCCGCGATGGCCTGCGGCTGCTCGGCGATCTCTTTCAGCATGAAGTAGTCGTACCCGCCCTTCTCCGCGGCCGACACGTCCCAGTCGATGTGGAATTGGTGGCCGGTGGCGGCCTCTCCGTCGAAATCGGTGATCTCGACACCCCCGGGGGTGATCAAGACGATCTGGTCCTGGCCCAGCTCGATCGCGTCGCGGGTGTGCTCGATGAAGGCGGACACGTCGCTGGCCAGGAAATTCTCCCCGGCGCCGCGGCCGACCACGAGCGGCGAGTTACGCCGGGCGGCGACCACCGCGCCGGGCACGTCGACGTCGATCGCGAGCAGCGTGAAGGCGCCCTGCAGGCGGCGCACCGTGCGACGCATGGCCTCGGCCAGCAGTTGCGGCCCGGGCGCCGCGCCCGCCTCGCGCAGCGCGCGCATCTCGGCGGCCATCAGGTGTGCGGCGCACTCGGTGTCGGTGTCGCTGGCGAACTCCACTCCGGTGGCCTCGAGCTCGGCGCGCAGGCGGGCGAAGTTCTCGATGATCCCGTTGTGGATCACGGCGACCCGCCCGTCGGCGGACAGGTGCGGGTGAGCGTTGCGATCGGTCGGGCCGCCGTGCGTGGCCCAGCGGGTGTGCCCGATGGCCGTGGTGCCGGCGGTGATGTCGTCGGTCGGCCGGTCCGCGAGCGCCTTCTCCAGATTGGCGAGTTTGCCGGCCTTCTTCTCGGTCAGGATGGTGTCGTTGTCGATGACCGCTACTCCGGCGGAGTCATACCCGCGGTACTCCAGCCGGCGCAGTCCGTCGAGAACGATGCTGAGCGCCGGGCGACTGCCGACGTACCCCACGATGCCACACATGCCGGGCAGCGTATCGGAACTTCGATCATTCGTCATGCGCAAGAGCCACACTTTCGAGCATCCAATATGATCGAAAGTGCCCACGGGGGACGAACCGCCGGCACGTCGGACATACTGGCGACGCTGGCGTACCGTCGGCTATCGCGCCTTTTGTCAGCGCCGCACCGGGAGAGACGTTGAGCAACCTTCCCCAACCCGACGACGTGCCGCCGGACGGTCCCCTTCCCGACCCGGCCGGAGCGCCGCCCAGCGCGCCCGACCCGACCGGCGCTCCGGTCTCGGGCCAGCCGTGGTCCGCCCCATCGGGTGACCCGCTCTCCCCCGAGCCCTACCAGCCACCGGCGCCGCCCGTGTTCGCGCCCGGCCAGGCCTCGCTCCCGCAGCCTGGGCCCCGGCCGGAAAACCCGCCGACGTCGCAGTTCCCGCCGGTGCCCGGCCCGGTCAACTACGCACCTCCCGGACAGGCTCCCGACTACGGACACCAGCCCGGGTACGGGCCGCCCGCCTACGGCGCCCCCAACTACGCGACCTCCGGCTACCCGGCCGGCGGCTACCCGCCTCCCGGCTACCCGGGCCAGCCCGGCTACGGGCCTCCGGCCGCCCCACCCCCGCGCAGGAGCAACTTCCCGCTGATCGCGGTCATCGTGGCGGTCGCGCTGCTGCTGTGCGGCGGCGTCATCACGACCGGCGTCCTGATCACCCGCAACGTCGCTGACAAGACCAAACAGGCGGTCAAGCCGCTGACCGAACCGACCTGGCCCACCGACCTCCCGGGGTTGCCCACCGACGTGCCCGGGCTGCCGGGCCTGCCCAGCGACCTACCCACCGACGGGTCGGGGCTGACCGGCCAGACGATCACCGTGACGTACGAGGTCACCGGCGACGGGCCGGCCGAGATCATCTACTCGGAGAAGCTCGGCGCCGGCCCGACGAGGCTCGACGACGTGTCGCTGCCGTGGAAGTTCACGACCAGCATGGACACCCCGACTCTCATCTCGGTGATCGCGATACGGTCCGACACGACCGAGGGCCAGGTCACCTGCCGCGCCCTCGTGAACGGCAAGGAGGTCAAGAAGACCACCTCCGGCACGGGCGCGTTCTCCACCGCCATCTGCACATACTTCGCCATCGACTGATGGCCCGTCCGCGCGGAAGCCATGGCAGGCGCATCACCTGGCCCGCCCGCTACGGAAGACCAACACACTTTCGTCAGACAATCCAGGAGTGAGAAGCAGACCGTGACGACCGATCCGCTGGTCGAACGCATGCGGGCGTTCGGCACCACGATCTTCACCGAGATGTCCGCGCTCGCCCTGCGCACCGGCTCGGTCAACCTCGGTCAGGGCTTCCCCGACACCGACGGGCCGGCCGAGATGTTGGCGGCGGCCGCCGAGGCGCTGCGGACCGGCGCCAACCAGTACCCTCCGCTAGCCGGCATTCCCGCCCTCCGCGCCGCGATCACCGCGCACGAGCAGCGCTTCTGGGGACTGAGCCGGGACCCGGACGCCGAGGTGGTGGTCACCGCGGGCGCGACCGAGGCGGTGGCGGCCGCGATCCTCGGCCTGTGCGAGGCCGGCGACGAGGTGGTCTGTTTCGAGCCCTACTACGACTCGTACGCGGCCTCGATCGCCCTGGCCGGCGCCGTACGACGGCCCGTGACGCTTCGCCCGGGCGCGGACGGCCGGTACAGGTTCGACGAGGGCGAGTTGCGCGCGGCCTTCGGGCCGCGTACCCGCCTGGTGCTGCTGAATTCCCCGCACAACCCGACCGGCAAGGTCTTCACGAGCGCGGAACTCGCCGTGATCGCGTCCCTCTGCCAGCAGCACGACGTGTACGCGGTGACCGACGAGGTCTACGAGCACCTCGTCTTCACCGACGCCTCCGAGCCGCATGTCCCGCTGGCGAGCCTGCCCGGGATGGGCGAGCGCACGCTGCGGATCTCCTCGGCCGGCAAGACCTTCTCCTGCACCGGCTGGAAGATCGGCTGGGCGACCGGGCCGGCCCCGCTGGTCTCCACGGTGCAGCGGGTCAAACAGTTCCTGACCTTCGTGAACGCGGCGCCGCTGCAACCCGCCGTGGCGGTCGCGCTGGGGCTGCCCGACGACTACTTCACCGGTTTCCGCACCGGCCTGCAGGCACGCCGCGACCGTCTCGTGACCGGGCTGACCGAGGCCGGTTTCGCGGTCCTGCCGTCGGAGGGCACCTATTTCGTGACGGCCGACATCACCCCGCTGGGCGGCACGGACGGCATCGAGTTCTGCCGGGCGCTGCCCGAGCGCTGCGGCGTCGTGGCCGTGCCGACCCAGGTCTTCTACGACCACCCGGACGCGGGCCGCCACCTGATCCGTTTCGCCTTCTGCAAGCGCGAGGACGTCATCGACGAGGCAGCCCGCCGCCTTCAGAAACTGGCCTGACGACCACAACACGAACGCTGGCGGGAGGGCCGGAAGCGGCCCGCACCCGATCAGGCCGGGCTTGCCGCCCGCACCTCGTCCGCGATCCGCTCCGCGACCACGCGCGCCTGCTCCTCGGTCCCGGCCTCGACCATCACCCGGACGAGTGGCTCGGTCCCGGACGGCCGCAGCAGCACCCGGCCCGTCTCGCCCAACTCGTTCTCGGCGAGCGCCACCGCGGCCTGAACCATCGGCGCCGACGCCCCGGCGTCCCGGTCGCCCACCCGGACGTTGATCAGCACCTGCGGCAGCTTGTGCACCACCGCGGCGAGGTCGGCCAGGGACTTGCCGCTGGCGGCCAGCTGCGCCATCAGGTGCAGGCCGGTCAGCACCCCGTCGCCGGTCGTCGCGTACGCCGGCATGACGATGTGGCCGCTCTGCTCGCCGCCCAACGCGAGCCCGCCGGCGCTCAGTTCCTCCAACACGTACCGGTCGCCGACCCGCGCCTCGAGAAGCCGGATGCCGGACTGCCTCATGGCGATCCGCAGGCCGAGGTTGCTCATCACGGTCGCGACCAGGGTGTCGTCGGTGAGCGTTCCGGCGTCGCGCATCGCGAGCGCCAAAATCGCCATGATCTGGTCGCCGTCGACGATCTCACCCGAGGCGGTGACGGCCAGGCAGCGGTCCGCGTCGCCGTCGTGCGCGATGCCCAGGTCGGCGCCGTTGGCCACGACCGCCTCCCGGACCACCTCCATGTGCGTCGACCCGCAGTCTTCGTTGATGTTGAGACCGTCCGGCTCCGCGTGGATGGCGATGACCTCCGCCCCCGCCTCCGCGTACGCCGTGGGTCCCACCTCGCTGGCCGCGCCGTTCGCGCAGTCGACCACAACCTTGAGCCCGTCCAGCCGGTGCGGCGTCGAAGAAATCAGGTGCTTTACGTAGTGCTCGGCGCCGTCCAGCAGGTCGTGCACGCGACCGATGCCGGCGCCGGTCGGGCGGCCCACCACGCCGTGCCCGTCCGCGATCGCCTGCTCGATCCGCTCCTCCAACTCGTCGGGCAGCTTCGTGCCGCCCGGCGCGAAAAGCTTGATGCCGTTGTCCGGCATCGGGTTGTGCGAGGCGGAGAGCATGACACCGAGATCGGCGTTGGTCTGCCCGACCAGGTAGGCGACAGCGGGCGTGGGCAGCACCCCGACCCGGACCACGTTCGCGCCCGCGCTGGTCAGCCCGGCGACGACGGCCGCCTCGAGCATCTCGCCGCTGGCCCGCGGGTCACGCCCGACGATCGCCAGAGGAGGGTGGCTGCCATCGCTCTCGATCAGAACCCGGGCGGCCGCGATCGCGACGGAGAGAGCCAGTTCCGGGGTCAGATCGCCGTTAGCGAGCCCGCGTACGCCGTCGGTGCCGAACAGTCGCCCCATGGCGGCATCCTTTCACCGGTTCGTCCCCTGTCCAGCAGAGGGCCGACCGGGTGCGTTGTGGTGGGGAGAGAAACAAAACGGCCGGGCCCGCCCCCATGGAAACAGGGGCGTCACCCGGCCGTCTGTCAGACGCGGCGCAAAATCAGCGCTTCGAGTACTGCGGAGCCTTACGGGCCTTCTTGAGACCGTACTTCTTGCTCTCCTTGACGCGGGAGTCACGGGTGAGGAAGCCGGCCTTTTTCAGGGCGGGACGGTCGTCGGGCTCGTTCGTGATGAGCGCGCGGGCGATGCCGAGACGCAGCGCGCCGGCCTGGCCGGTGATGCCGCCGCCACGCAGGTTGGCGATCACGTCGAACTGCTCGGGCTTCTCGGCGGTGACCAGCGGCTCGCGAATGAGCTGCTGGTGCACCTTGCTCGGAAAGTAGGCCTCGAGGTCGCGGCCGTTGCAGGTGATCTTGCCGGTGCCGGGCATGAGACGCACCCGGACGATGGCCTCCTTGCGGCGGCCGACGGTCTGGATCGGACGGTCACCGGGACGCGGGGCGCGGACCGGGGCCGGCGCGGGCGTCTCGACCACGACGACCGTCTCAGCGGGCTCCTCGACGGTCTCGACGACCTCGGGCTCGATGATGTCGGACATGCTGCTGCCTTCTCCCGCGCTCACTGCGCGATCTGGGTGATTTCGAACGGCTTGGGCTGCTGGGCAGCGTGCGGGTGCTCAGCGCCCGGGTAGACCTTCAGCTTCTTGATGATCTGCCGCGCGAGCTTGTTGTGCGGGAGCATGCCCTTGACGGCCAGCTCGATCGCCTTCTCGGGGTGCTTGGTCAGCAGCTCCTCGTAGCCGACCTGCTTGAGGCCGCCCGGGTAGCCCGAGTGACGGTAGGCGACCTTGGTCTGCCGCTTGTTGCCGGTCAGCGCGACCTTGCCCGCATTGATGATCACTACGAAGTCGCCAGTGTCCACGTGCGGGGCGAAGATCGGCTTGTGCTTGCCGCGCAGGAGGGTGGCGGTGTGGGTAGCCAGGCGGCCCAGAACGACGTCAGAGGCGTCGATAATGTGCCACTGACGCTCGATCTCACCCTGCTTCGGGCTGTACGTACGCACAGAATTACCTTGTCTCGTCGTCGGTCTGGGGTCGCGCGCTGGTCGCGTCGAGCGCGAACATCAAGCGTACCCCGTTGAGGCATCGCAGAGGACGCTCGCAGCTGTCGCACAACAGCAGGCAACAATACCCGGCCGCGTGGCGCGTGGTCAAAACGGTCGGCGGCTCCGCCAGACCCGACCCGGACACGAGACCAGAATCACGTAACCAGAACTCAGCCGGCCGACGGCACCCCCATCAATAGCGAACGCCAGCATACCCGCCGTCCGGAACGCGCCCGCGCGGGGGATCCAAGGTCACCAAGGTCACGACTTCGCGGCTCTTAGCAGGTTCGAAACAAACGAGAAGCGGGTCCGAAATTCCTCGACGGCACGCTTCCGGCATGGCCAACGGTGCGAACACCTCGATGACGCGGGCCGGGTATAGCCCGCGCGTCCGGGGCCGACGCACTATGGAGAGACCACCGTCAGGGTTGAGGACGGACCTGGCGGTGACCGCCGGACCGGTTGACCGGTTCGGCGAGGAGGAGTCGCGGCGTGCGCTGCCCGGAGGCATGGCGGAGAACGCAGGCGTGACATGGGAGCGGGTCGACGCTGAGGACGGCGGGCTCCGAGCGTGCCCTTCGGTGGACCGGTCGGCCACGCCGCGACTTCTCGACAGAACCGGCTTCGGGGGGAAGGCCCCCACCGGATGACCGACCGGGCGGGGGGCACGCGTAGGACGGTGATCACGGCGGCCGCGCTGGCGGAGCCGACGGCCTCGCTGTCCGGCTACACCATCGGGGTCACCGCGGACCGGCGGCGCGACGAGCTGGCCGGCCTGCTGGAGAGCCGCGGCGCGCGGGTGGTGCTGGCCCCGGCGCTGCGCATCGTCCCGATCGCCGACGACGCCGAGCTCAAGGCCGCCACCCGGGCCTGCCTCGACACCCCGCCCGACATCGTGCTGGTCAACACCGGCATCGGCATGCGCGGCTGGCTCGAGGCCGCCGACAGCTGGGGCCTGGTCGAGCCGCTGCGGGCCGTGCTGGCCCGGGCCTACCTGGTGGCCCGCGGGCCCAAGGCCCGTGCCGCGATCCGCTCGGCCGGGCTGCACGACCAGTGGTCGCCCGAGGGCGAAGGCTACGAAGAGGTCGTCGATCACCTGACCGCGCGGGGCATCGCCGGCCTCACCGTCGCGATGCAACTGCACGGCGAGAGCCAGCCGGAATACACCGAGGCCCTCGAGGAGGCCGGCGCCCGGGTAATCGAGGTCCCGGTCTACCGCTGGGCGCCGCCCACCGACGCCGCCCCCCTGCACCGGCTGGTCGACCTGATCACCGGCCGGCTGGTCGACGCCGTCACCTTCACCGCCGCCCCCGCCGTGAACGCCCTGCTCAGGGCCGCGGGACCGGCCAGCGACGCGCTGCTGGACGCGTTACGCACCCACGTTCTGACCGCCTGCGTCGGCCCGGTGACGGCGGCCCCGCTTCGCCGTTACGACATCCCGGTCGTGTCCCCCGCCCGGGCCCGCCTGAGTGCCCTGGTCCGCACCATCGTCGAGGAACTGCCCAAACGCGCCGTCTCCCTCGAGGTGGCCGGCCACTCACTTACGCTGCGCGGACACGCCGCGATCGTCGACGGCGAGCTGCGCCCCCTGGCCCCGGCCCCCATGGCCGTCCTGCGGGCTCTGGCCGCCTCCCCCGGCCGCGTCCTGTCCCGGGCCGCGCTCCTGCACGCCCTCCCCCGAGGCGCCGACGAACACGCCGTGGAGATGGCTGTGGCCCGCCTTCGAGCCGGTCTGGCCGCGCCCGGCGTCATCCAAACCGTAGTGAAACGCGGCTACCGCCTCCCCAACTAGTCAGCATGGAACGGCCGGCGGCGTCTCCGAAAATCAAGATCAAGGGCCGGTCGTAGCCGGGTGGGTGGTGCGGACCGCTGCTCACGCCGAGGGCCGGGCGCGGGCGGCCAGTCGCCTAGCGGCTCCTGAACGGCCACCCGCACCCGGCGACCTGCGTAAGCGGTCGCTCTTCAACCCCAACCCTCGGGGAAACGCCCTCTGCTCTCTCGAGGCGGGTCAGCCGACCGGGGCCGGGTAGCCGCCCTGCTCGGCGACCAGAGTGGCCATGGCGTGCTCGACGACGCCGACCAGCACCTGCTTGACCGAGTCGCGGTTGCGGGCGTCGCACATGATCAGCGGGACGTGGGATGGTATCGCCAGCGCCTCGCGGACCTCGTCGGGCTCGTATCGTGGCGCGCCGTCGAAGCAGTTGAGGGCCACCAGGTAGGGAAGGTGGCGGTTCTCGAAATAGTCGAGCGGCGCAAAGGCGTCGGCTATGCGGCGGGTGTCCACCAGGACCGCGGCGCCGACGGCGCCCCGGATGAGTTCGTCCCACATGAACCAGAAACGGGTCTGGCCTGGGGTACCGAACAGGTAGAGGATCAGGTCCTCGGCCATCGTGATACGGCCGAAGTCCATCGCCACCGTGGTGGTCTCCTTGCCAGGCACCTTGGACGCGTCGTCGACGTCCTGGCCCGCCGAGGTCATCACGGCCTCTGTGGTCAACGGCTCGATCTCGGAGACCGCGCCGACCAGCGTCGTCTTGCCCACGCCAAAACCGCCGGCAACGACGATCTTCGCGGAGGTGATCTCCCTGGGTTGCGCCCCCGCCCGCTCAGAGCTTGCGAAGTCCACTCAACACCCTTTCCAGCAGATCCATCCGCTCCGCGAAACCCGTCCTGGGAGCGGCACTATGCAACGCGAGCATTCCGTCGGCGACCATGTCGGCGACCAGCACCCGCATGACGCCGAGCGGGTGGCGGGTCAGGGCCGCCAACTCGGCGAGGGACTGCGGCTTCGACTCGCACAACACGGCTATTCGGTACTTGTCATGCCCGGCGAACCGGGCTTCCTGTAGGCCCTCCTGGCTGGCGACCAGGACCGCCTCGATCGGGATGTCCCGGCGCGGCTCGGTACGGCCTCGGGTGACCGCGTACGGACGCACGAGGTTGCCTCTCGGGTCGCTCGGCTGCGCCATCCGCGATCACCCCCTTTCCGTTTCCCGTAACCGGCGGGAGCCTAGTGGTTGACGGCCTCGCGGGGAGTGGGTGACAGCGCCGCGCCGACCCGCTCCACGAGCAGGGCCATTTCGTAGCCGACCTGGCCGACGTCGCAGCTGCGGGCGGCGAGCACGGCCATCGACGAGCCGTCGCTGATGGACATCAGGAAGAGATACCCGCTGTCCATCTCGATGATCGTCTGCTGGACCGCGCCGGCGTGGAACATCCGCGATGCGCCCTCGGTCAGGCTGACCACACCCGAGGTGATCGCGGCGAGTTGGTCGGCCCGGTCGGTTGGCAGATCGCGGGACGATGCCAGCAACAGACCGTCGGCCGACACGGCCACGACGTGGGCGATGCCGGCGACGCTGTTCGCGAAGTTGTTGAGCAGCCAGCCCATGTCTTGCATGGTGGGGGGCCTGGTCACTGGTCTTTCTCCTTAGCCTGGAAGGCGGTGGTGGCCTCGGCGCTGCCGTCCGTCCGCCCGCGTTGCACCCCACGGTGGTACGCGGACAGGAGTCCACGCACCTCGTCAGGAGTGCGACGGTTCTGGGTCCGCGGCCCGTTCTGCACGCCGCCCGGCACGAGCTGTGCCTGCGGTACGCGCTTGGGAAGGCCAGAACGGGTGGTGCCGGCGTCGATCGGTTCCGCCGCCGCCATCGCCCGCTTCCAGCCGTCGTCGGCTGCGGTCTTCCACCGGTCTTCGGCCGCGGGGCGCGGCTTGGGGACCGATCCATTCTGCCCGGTCGCTGTCGAGGCCGGCACACTGCTCCCGGTCGCGGGAGCCGCCGAGGCCGGAACGCTGCCCCCGGTCGACGGAGCCGCCGAGGCCGGAACGCTGCCCCCGGTCGACGGAGCCGCCGAGGCCGGAACGCTGCCGCCGGTCGACGGAGCCGCCGAGGCCGGAACGCTGCCGCCGGTCGCCGGCGGAGCCGAAGCCGGAGCCGCCGGGGTAGCCGACCGGGCCGAGACGGCCGGTTCCGGGGCGGATCCGCCGGAGGTGGGCGGTGGCGCGTAGCCCGCCGTAGGCATCCCCCACTCCTGGGGGCCCGTGCCGTCGTGGTCCTTGAACCAGCTCTGCTGCATCTCGACGAAGATCGGCGACTCGGTCCGGTCCTCGACCGGCGCGGCGGTGGGCGGCGGCGGCACGGGCGGCATCGCGGCCAGCGCGGCGCCCCAGCCGTTGCCGTCGGGCGGCGACGGACGGGCCGCGGTCGGAACGGAACCGCCGAACGCGGGACCACCCGAAGACGGGATGCCCGAAGACGGGATGCCCGAAGACGGGATGCCCGACGACGGCCCGACCAGCGGCGACGCGGGCAGCGTGCCGGACGCCGGGGGACCGCCGAACGGCTGACCGGACGGTGGCGTGGCGAACGCGGACGGCTCCGCGGCAACCGCCGGCATCGCTGCGGTGGGCGCAGTGAACCCGTTCATGGTCGACGTCGAGGGGATCGGCCGGGACACCCGGGTGGGCAGCGGAGGCCGGTCCGGTGTCGGTTGGGTCTGCGGAAGGCCGACCGTCTGGCCGGTCAGGGCCTGGCCGGCCATGGGCAGGCCGGACAGGGGGCGGCCGGACACCGGCGCGGCGGTCATAGGCAGGCCGGGCAGGGGGCGGCCGGACACCGGCGCGGCGGTCAGGGGCTGGCCGGAGACCGGCGCGGCCGTCGACGGTGGTCGCTGCGACGGGAACATCGGCAACTGGGGGTGGATGGGCTCGGCCGGTTCGCGCCACGGCTCCGGAGAGAGGGCCGGCAGCGTCGCGGTGGCCGATCGGCTCGGCACCGTGTCCCAGGCGCCGGACGGTCCACTCAGCTCCGGCGCGCGGCCGGAGCGCAGGCTCTCCGGCCGCCGGTTGGGCAGCACCACGATGCTGGTCGGCAGGATGATCTGGGCGACCGTGCCCCCCTCGAGGTTCGCCCGCAGCTCCACGCGGATGCCGTACCGCGCGGCGAGCCGGCCGACGACGGCCAGGCCCATCAGGCGGAAGGCGGCCACGTCGACGCCGGGCGGCTCGGTGAGGCGAAGGTTTAGCTGGTCCATGTGCTCCTCGGACATGCCGAGGCCGCGGTCCTCCACCTGGACCACGACGTAGTCGCGGATACGCCGGGCGTCGGCGACCACGATCGTGGTCGGCGGCGAGAACCGGGTGGCGTTGTCGAGCAGCTCGGCGACGAGCCGTACGACATCGTTGACGGCGAGCGCGATGATGCCGATGTCCGTGTCGACAGTGCCGAACTCGATGCGGTTGTAGAGCTCGATCTCGGACTGTGCGGCACGCAGCGCGTCGACCAGCAGCGCGTCCTCACGGCGCGGCGCGCTCGAGTCGGCGCCGGCCAGGACCAGCAGGTTTTCGTCGTTGCGGCGCATCCGGGTGGCGAGGTGGTCGAGCTCGAAGAGCCGGGCGAGGCGCTTCGGGTCCTCCTCGGTGCGCTCGATCTGGTCAAGCTCGCCGATCATCCGGTCGACCAGCGACTGGCTTCGCCGGGCCAGGTTGAGGAACATCGTCGAGACGCTGGTGCGCAGCGCCGCCTGCTCGGCCGCGATGCGGACCGCCTCGCGGTGAACCACGTTGAAGGCCTGGGCGACCTGGCCGATCTCGTCGCGGTTGGTGAGCTGGATCGGGTCGCGGAGGTCGCGGACGATGTCGTCGGCGCCACCCTCGCCCAGGTTGCGGGCGTCGCGCAGCCGGGCGACCGCCTCGGGCAGGTCACGGTTGGCCACCGAGAGCGCGCCCTCGCGCAGGCGGCGCAGCGACATGTTGAGCGAGCGAGCCAGGATCACGGCGAGCGCGATAGCGATGAGCAGGACCAGGACGACCAGCGTCGCCTCGGTGGCGGCCTGCCGGACAACCGAGTCGCGGTCGGCGCGGGCCTGCTTGAGGACCTGCGACTCGAGCTGCTGCTCGGCCCAGCGCATCAGATCGACGACCGAGCCGAGAGACTGGGTGATGTCGCCGGGCGCGACCAGCTCGCCACGGGCGAGCTGGGTGTTGATCGCGTCGGCGAGGTTGACCGCGTCGCCGGTGACCACGCCGTTCACCAGGGCCTGCTGGGCGGGCGTGGCGACCAGCGTGAAGGACTGCAGCGCCTCCTGCTGGCTGGTCTGGGTGGCGATGAAGGCCGTGCGCTGCTCGGTGCTGACGTCGTTGGCGGCCCGGGCCGCGTACGAGATCGCCTCCTGGTCCGCGGTGCCCGCCTTCGCCTTGGCGAAGGCGGCGACCGCGCGTAGCCCGTTGGCGACCACGCCGTCGCCGGCGTACTGGCTGACCGCGTCGCCGTACGAGACCAGGTCGGTGATGACGACGCTGTACCGCGAGACGGCCTCGGCGACCGCGAGGCCGTTGCGGTCGGTGACCTTGCTCCGGGTCGCGTCCATCGTGTTGAGGTGGTCGTCGATCCGGTTGAGCCGCTCCTGCACGGTGTCGGGCGGGCTGCCCAGGGCGCGCCGGTCGGTGAAATACACCTGAATCTGGGCGTCGGTCCGCTTGATGGCCGCGTTGTACGGGTCAACCGGGGACTGCGGCGTCGACAGGTACGCCGCGGCGGCCATCCGCTCCACGTGCATCAACTGGGTGAGCGCCGAAATGTCCGTCCCGAGCGCGGTCAGCTTCTGCACCGTGGCCGCCGCCGAGGCCCGCTGACCGACGTCGATCAGGCGAACGCCGGCGAGCGCGACCACCGCCACCAGCGGAACGAAAAGGATAAGAGCCAGTTTGGCGCGGATCCGGGCGTCCCGCAGGCGAGGAAGGACACCACGGCGCGTCACCTGGGTCGAAGAACCGGTGCTCACGACATCTCCTCCGTGGTCATCCCCGCGCGTCTTCGCCCGCGATTTGCCTGCGGCTCGGCGATTTCATCAGAATGCACATCCCTTTGGGAAGACTCGACCGCCCGGAAACGTACGGGCTGACCGGCTGGTTACCCGATTCCTCGCTCGGCAATGGACATCGGGGCGGGGTTGAGGTGCGCGAATATGTGCGTTGCCACCGTGAGTGATTACCGAGTCACGCTGAACCATCAAGATTCCAACCATTATGTGGGACAGCAATCCCGCGGCGCTGGTCAAGCGCGGCTTGACCAGGGGCCTTCACGTTGGCAAGGTTTGGCGCGATCTGACGGATACCTGCCCGGGCCGGAACGTGCGTACCAGCTGCGTACGCCGCCGCCGGCCGGCGCTCCGCCTTTCCGCCCTCGAGGAGGCACCGCAGTGAGGCTCCCGGTGAGGCTCTCCCACCGCGTCCTGGCGCCAGTCATGGCATCGACGCTGCTCGTCGCCGGTTTGACCGGCTGCACCTCGGGCGCCGGCTCGGGGGGTGGCACCCTGGTGATCGGCGCCGACCTGAACAACTCCTCGTCGGTCGACACCGCCTACGCGCGGGCCCTGCAGCTACGGATCGACCAGATCAACGCGTCCGGCCGCCTGGGCGACCGGAAGCTCACGCTGCGTACCCAGGACAACCGCTCCGACCCGACCTCGTCGCTGCGCAACATCAGCACCTTCGCCTCCGATCCGAACGTGGTCGCGATCGTCGCCGGCTCCTGCGACGAGTGCACGGTGGGCGCCGCGAAGACGATCGACGACAAGCAGATCCCGACGATCGCGCTGGCACGGGCCGACGAGGTCACGACGCCGGTCAGCGCCCGGCGGTTCGTCTTCAAGCTCGGCCCGAACTCCAGCGACAGCGCCGCCACCTTGGTCGCCGAGTTGCGCCGTGCCGCCGTCGCGAACGTGGCCGTTCTCTACAGCGACGACCTCTACGGCCGCGGCGGCGACAAGGCCCTCGCCGCCGAGTTGCAGAAGACCAGCATCGTGGTGAAGTCCTCCGCCGCGGTCAAGCCGGCCGCCACCGACATCAGCCAGGAGATCGGCACGCTGACCGCGGGCAAGCCGGCGGCCCTGCTCGTGCTGGCCGGGCCCGACCAGGCCTCGCTCGCCGCCACCAGCGCGAAGGCGGCCGGCTTCACCGGGAAGATCTACTTCGACGCGGCCGCCGCCGGCGAGCAGTTCATCGCGCCTGCCGCGGCCGCCGCCATGGACAACGCCACCATGGTATTCACGCAGGTCCTGGCGATCGACGACGTGCTCGCGACGACGCCGGCCAAGGCGGCCCGCAAGCAGTGGTTCCGCGATTACACCTCGCGCTACGGCGACTATTCGGGCGTCGCCTCGTTCGGGGCCGACGCCGCCGACCTGATCGCCGACGCGGTGGCCCGGGCCGGCAGCGACCGCGGCCGAATTCGCGACATCCTCGAGACTTCGCAGATCGACGGCCTGTCCGGCCCGATCCGACTCACCCCCGACAACCACTCGGGACTGATGCCGCAGGCACTCACCCTGCTCGTCGCCCGCAGCGGACGGTGGCGTCTGGCATCGTGACCCCAAAGCGCAAATCCGGTGACGCTGAGTATCCCGGGGCATGCGCGGCCGATCTCGACGGCACTTAACCGGAATTTTGGACTGGCTTAAGAATCGGGCCGTGGAGTGGCGTCCCCGGGCGCCCATTCCGTAACGTGCCCGGCATGGCGTTTCGGACCTGGGCCAAACTATTGGGGGCCACCCTCGGAGTCGGTGCGTTGGCCGGCGCCAGCCAACTCGGCCTGGCGTACGGACTGGGCATCCTCCGGCTGACTCGCGTCCTGGATGTCACCGTCCGTGACCAATGGATGGCTCAACTGGCCTGGGTCGCGTGGATCGCGATGACCGCGACGGCGGTCGGCGCGCTCGTCGGCCGGGTGCTGCTGCCGCCGCGCTCCAGCGCCGGCGCCCGCATCGTCGCCGCGGTCGCGGCCGGGCTCGGCGGCGCCGTCACCGTGCCGCTGACCATGCAGCCGGCGCGCACGGCGCAGGTCGACGGCGTGCACCCGGTCTTCGTCATCGGGGTCTGCGCCGGGCTCGGCGCC
>Ga0307508_10001190_pt1 | contig 29915 bp, 22 predicted proteins | sample 9_EM_MG_FD_203089 | JGI IMG/M metagenome (GOLD analysis project Ga0307508, IMG submission 203089) | Populus trichocarpa ectomycorrhiza microbial communities from riparian zone in the Pacific Northwest, United States - 9_EM | ecosystem: Host-associated > Plants > Roots > Unclassified | place...
AAATTCCCGGCGTTCCTGACCTCCACCCCGAATGTGCGGGGCAAGAGCAAGCGAAAGAGGAAGCCCCTGGACCTGGGGAACAGCTACAGGATGTCCCCAGTCCCACAGGTGGTGCAACGCACGCCGACGAGATCGAAGAGACGGTCATCACGAGTACTAAGTTCGTTTCTTTACACGGCTTGCAAAGATTGCTAATGACAAGGTAGGCATTCGAGCGACAGATGTTGCTCTTGGCCTTAGACGAGTCCCCGCCGGCTTTTACGCCGTGGTGCACCACAGTGGCCTTGAACGGAGAACCGAAAATAAGCGTGCGTCAGTGAGTCACGATGTCGTCGAATGGAATGAGCCGATCCGACTGTGAGATACCCCACTTTTTCAAGTGGGGTTAGTCCTGACAAGGTTCGCAGACCGTCGTATCCATCGACCACCGTTTGTCTTGAGGTCTATGCATCCTTCGAATTGCAGCCCACGCTGGGTACTGGGGAGTTGCTGCGAGAGTTGACAATTACCGTGGAGGAACTATTGGACTGCAGTGCAAAAGACGCTCGTGAGTGGGATGGGGTTTTGTGTAAGGGTTTGAGTACTCACGCAATAGTAGCGTTTACCCTCCTCCCAATGGATGGAGACGTCGTGTCCCCGTGCTCATCCATTGTGGTAACTGCCAAACATCGGAGGAGCGAGAGCCAAGACTCATCAGCGTCGACGGTTCTTGCCCCCCATTACGTGAGTAGGTGACTTGTATCAACACGCTCGTTAATCAGTGTATGTCATAGTCAACCACAGAATCCCTCGACGAGCTAGAAGACGCAACAAACCAGGGCCACAGGGCACTCTCACGTTACCGAAAACACGGGGAGAAGCCGGACCTGGAGCGTTCTATTGAACAATTTGAGTCAGCGCTCAGAGTCTGTCCGCTGGACCATCCTTGTATTGCGGCTGCTCAGTCGAACCTGGCGATGGCGAAATTCATCCACTGTCAGTTAGAGGGCACGAATGCCCCCCTAGATGTTCCTCTTGGCTTGTATCGCAATGCACTTGCTGTCCGTCCTGTCGACCACTTGGATCGGCCTTCCACGTTGCTTCAGCTGGCCATGGTGCATTTCGCGCGATTCGAGAAGGAGATGAATGGAGTCAAGAGAGCAAGGACTGAGGCATTGCTGCATGAAGCAATAGAGCTCAGCACTACAGACAGTCATGAAAACCGAGCTGCAACTTTCGTGCTGCAACTGTATTCTGGACATAGAATAGACCCTGTTCGGGCGGATGGCCAATCGTCGGTGGAGCAGGATTCGGCTGCATGCTCAGCAGACAGGGACCCACCGATTTCGGGTCACCAGTTCTTGGACCGCTTCGAACGACTCGGTGATCTAACCGACCTGCAACAAGCGATCACAGTTTTAGAGGAATTGGTCAAGTCTACTTCTAACGGGGATCACGAATACGCCTCAGCACTGGGCAGTCTGGGTTTAGCTTTACGGTATCGGTTCAATCGCATTGGGGAGCTCAGTGACCTGGAGGACGCAATTGCGAGACAAAGAGAAGCTGTTGAGCTCAGTCCGCAGGGTCACTCTCACAAGCCCAGCCTGCTTAATGAACTCGGCAGCTCCTTCTTCGCTCGTTTCAAGCACGTCGGGGAGCTAAGTGACCTCAAGGGCGCAATCTTGGCACACAAGGATGCTGTTGAGCTCACTCCGCATGGTCACCCTGATAAGCCTGGCCGTCTTAACGACCTCGGCATCTCCTTCCGCACTCGTTTCGAGCGCATCGGGGAGCTCAGTGATCTCGAGGATGCAATCTCGAGACAAAGGGATGCTGTTGACCTCACTCCATGTGGTCACCCTGACAAGCCCGGCCTGCTTAATGACCTCGGCAGCTCCTTCCGGACTCGTTTCGAGCTCGTCGGGGAGCTCAGTGACCTCGAGGACGCAATTTCGAGACAAAGGGAAGCTGTTGACCTCACTCCGCGTGGTCACCCCAACAAGCCCGGCCGTCTTAACAACCTCGGCAACTCCTTTCTCACTCGTTACCAGCGTGTCGGGGACCTCAGTGACCTCGAGGACGCAATTTCAAGACAAAAGGATGCTGTTGACCTCACTCCGCACGGTCACCCTCACAAGCCTGGTCGTCTTAACAACCTCGGTAGCTCCTTTCTCACTCGTTTCAAGCGTGTCGGGGGGCTCAGTGACCTGGAGGACGCAATCTCGAGACAAAGGGATGCTGTTGAGTTCACTCCGCGTGGTCACCCTCACAAGCCCGGCCTGCTTAACAACCTTGGCAGCTCCTTTCTCACTCGTTTCGAACGCATCGGGGAGCTCAGGGACCTCGAGGACGCAATCTCGAGACAAAGGGATGCTGTTGAGCTCACCTCATATGATCACCCTCACAAGCCCAGCCTGCTTAGCAATCTTGGCAGCTCCCTTCTGACTCGTTTCGAGCGCGTTGGAGAGCTCAATGACCTCGAGGAGGCAATTTTGAGACAACGGGACGCTGTTGAGCTCACTCCGCATAGTCACCCTCACATCCCCACCCTGCTTAATAACCTTGGTAACTCCTTCCGAGCTCGATTTGAGCGCGTCGGAGAGCTCAGTGACCTTGAGGACGCAATTTTGGCACTCAGGGATGCTGTTGAGCTCACTCCGCATGATCATCCTGATAAGCCTGGTCGTCTTAACAACCTCGGCATCTCCTTCCGCACTCGTTTCGAGCGCCTCGGGGAACTCAGCGACCTCGAGGACGCAATCTCGAGACAAAGGGCTGCTGTTGACCTCACTCCGTGTGGTCACCCTGACAAGCCCGGCCTGCTGAATGACCTCGGCAGCTCCTTCCTCGCTCGTTTCGAGCGTGTCGGAGAGCTCAGTGACCTTGAGGACGCAATCTCGAGACAAAGGGATGCTGTTGAGCTCACTCCGCGTGTTCAGCCTGACAAGCCCAGCCGTCTTAACAACCTCGGCAGCTCCTTCCTTGCTCGTTTCGAGCGCGTCGGAGAGCTCAGTGACCTCGAAGAGGCAATTTCGAGACAAAGGGACGCTGTTGAGCTCACTCCGCATGGTCACCCTGACAAGCCTGGCCGTCTTAACAACCTCGGTAGCTCCTTGCGAGCTCGTTTCGAGCACGTCGGAGAGCTCAGCGACCTCGAGGAGGCAATTTCAAGACAAAGGGATGCTGTTGAGCTCACTCCGCATGGTCACCCTGACAAGCCCGGCCGTCTTAACAACCTTGGCAGCTCCTTTTTCACTCGTTTCGAGCGCGTCGGAGAGCTCAGCGACCTCGAGGAGGCAATTTCAAGACAAAGGGGCGCTGTTGACCTTACTCCGCATAGTCACCCTCACAAGTCCAGCCGTCTTAACGACCTCGGCATCTCCTTCCGAGCGCGTTTCGAGCGCGTTGGGGAGCTCAGTGACCTCGAAGACGCGATTTTGAGACAAAGGAATGCTGTTGACCTCACTCCACATGGTCACCCTGAGAAGCCTGGCCGACTTAACAACCTTGGCAACTCCTTTCTCACTCGTTTCGAGTACGTCGGAGAGCTCAGTGACCTCGAGGATGCAATCTCAAGACAAAAGGATTCTGTTGACCTCACTCCGCATGGTCACCCTCTCGAGCCTGGCCGTCTTAGCAACCTCGGCGTGTCCTTCCGCACTCGTTTCGAGCGCGTCGGGGAGCTCAGTGACCTCGAGGAGGCAATTCTAAGACAAAGGGATGCTGCTGACCTCATTCCGCATGGTCACCCTGACCAGCCCGGCCTGCTTGACAGCCTCGGAAACTCTTTCCTCGCTCGTTTTGAGCGCGTCGGAGATCTCAGTGACCTCGAGGACGCAATTTTGAGACAAAAAGATGCTGTTGACCTCACCCCACATGGCCACCCCCACAAATCCATCCGTCTTAACAACCTCGGCAACTCTCTTCTCACCCGTTTTGAGCGCGGCGGGGAGCTCAGTGACCTGGAGGACGCAATTTCGAGACAGAGGGATGCTGTTGAGCTCACTCCGCATGGTCACCCTCACATCCCCACCCTGCTTAACAACCTTGGTAACTCCTACCGAGCTCGATTCGAGCGTGTCGGAGAGCTCAGTGACCTCGAGGACGCAATTTCGAGACAAAAGGATGCTGTTGAGCTCACTCCGCATGGTCACCCTGACAAGCCTGGCCGTCTTAACAATCTCGGCAACTCCTTCCTCGCCCATTTCGAGCGCGTCGGAGAGCTCAGTGACCTCGAGGAGGCAATTTTGGTACTCAGGGATGCTGTTGAGCTCACTCCGCACGATCACCCCCACAAACCCCTCCATCTTAGCAACCTCGGTAACTCCTTCCGAGCTCGCTTCGATCGCCTTGGGGTGCTAATTGATGTCGAGCAAGCAATTTTCCTATATTCTTATGCTGCGACCGCCCCCGTCGGTCCCATTAGTGTCCGATTTCATGCATCACGCAAATGGATATCATGTGCACGGCATATACACCATCATTCCCTCTTTGACGCATGTTCTGTTTCTATTACCCTCCTTCCCCAACTCGCTTGGATTGGCCTCTCTCTTACAGACCGTTACCGTGAACTCACGCGCGGTGCTGATGTGGTTCGGGAAGCAGCAGCAGCAGCTTTGGATTTGGGATTCCCGGAGACTGCTGTGGAGTGGCTTGAGCAAGGACGTTCGATTGTTTGGGGAGAGCTGTCTCAGCTCCGTAACCCTTACGAAGAGTTGTCGTCTGCTCATCCAGATCACGCTCGCAGACTTGGGGAACTGTCTGCTGCACTAGAGCACGCCAGTACCGCTCGCGAAAAATCTTTGTCCGCACTTTTGGAACCAGCTCAAAGTTCAGCGCATCATACGATACGGTCCTTGAAAGTGGAAGCTGATAGCCACCGTGCGCTCGCGATCGAGCGAGATAAACTTCTCCACCAGATCCGAGGCTTTCCTGGTTTTGAACGATTCCTCCTCCACAAAGAATTCTCTCAGCTCCGAGCTTCGGCCGCCTTCGGACCGGTGGTCATGCTCAACGCTGCAGAAACCCGCTGCGATGCGTTGATTGTTCTTGCTCACGTTGACCGTGTAATTCACGTCATGCTCCCCAATTTTACTTTGAAGCACTCCACGGTTCTTCAGAACATGCTGGAGAAATTGCTTGGTTACGCTCGTGACATACACACCAACGAAAGGGAGGGGAATCGTGCAACGCGAGCCGGCATCAGCTGGGAATCTCTGTTATCCACATTGTGGAAGGGTGTCGTCAGAGCAGTCCTGGATGCCTTGGCTTTCACAGTACGTGATGTCATGTCACTTGAATTCATAGTTGATCCGTTCATCTGTTTCCGAACAGACACCAGCTGGGGACCCATCACGTATTTTCTGGTGTCCGACTGGCCCTTTCATGTTTCTCCCTATCCATGGAGCTGGTCTCTATGACACCCAGCATGCGCAACCTGGGCACAAAGTATCTGACTTTGTTGTGTCGTCATATGTCCCTACTCTCAGCATTCTCACGCCGTCACCCCATTCCAGCGCGCCTCCTAGCAGCGATCTCCGCCTCCTTACCGTCCGTCAGCCGCCCTCAGACGGACTATCCCACCTTCCAGGTGTGGCCACCGAATTGACACACATCAGGGAGGTAATTGGGGACTCGCCTTCAGCACACATCACCCTCCTGGAATCCTCCGACGGTACGGTTGAGGAAGTACTTGCACTGATGAGGGAGGCGGACTGGGTCCATTTTGCATGCCATGGAATCCAAGATGCCGCGAATCCGACTAGTAGTGGACTTTGTCTCGCCGATCGACGCCGCTTGAAACTTGGTGACATCATCGCGGTATCACGCCCCCACGGTGGGCTTGCCTTTCTCTCCGCATGTCAGACGGCGATGGGTGACGAGCGCCTCTCTGACGAGGCTATCCATATCGCAGCGGGAATGTTGTTTGCGGGGTACGGGGCAGTCATTGGGACGATGTGGTCGATCAGTGATAAGCTCGCGCCAGATGTGGCGAGAGACGTGTATGGGCAACTGTTTCGGAGCGGCACAAGGCCGGATTATCGAGAGGCTGCACGAGCGCTGCACGAGGCTATTGGGCGCCTTCGACATAGCAATGCGTCATTCGTGGAGTGGCTTCCATTCATCCATGTAGGTCTTTGAACGTAGTATGTCTTCTACTTGTCATCACGGTGCTTTGTGATTTGTGCACTGCTGGGTGTGACGCGATAATCTCATTGCAATTTGCTGATACCATAGGGCGCAGCGTCACTGCAGGCAGGCTCGAGCCAGCACCTAACAGGCCACCACCGTGCATAGGTTCACCTCGACAGCGATGAGGATTTATTGGAACGAGCCTGCCTGCACGTATGCTTCGTCACACAGATGGGTGACTGGGACGATCTAAGCTCACATGGGTAGGACGGCGACGGTGATTGAGGAAGCAGCCAACTTGTGTGTGTGTATTTGGGATGTTATAATTCAGACTCAGCGGAGCTTTGTGCCTCGATCCCTCCTAGGATCGAACGCCGTGATCCACATTCTACATCATTGACAATTACTTCTTCACTTCCCCCCTTCTGCTGATTACGCCTGCCACTCAGGACATCCAAGGATGCTCCGACGTAGCCATGAAAATTCAGGATGAATTCCCCAACGTCACTGTGTGCGTATGTTCGCGCTGCATCTGCCGTTGTGTGCTTGCATCTCACCTCCACATGTATAAAGGCTTACCAATGCGACTGTGTGCTATTTCGACAAGTTGCAAGAGGCTGTTAATTGCATCAAGCAAGCTCTCAACACCTGCATCACCGGCGTCATTGCCGTCCGTTTGCCGTCTTGCCTTTATCGATTGTCTTCGTTAATTCATGTTTCAGAACGCAGGCATCTTCGTCGTCAAACTCTCATTAGAATTGTCCCCCGACGACTTCCACAGGATCTTTGTTGTCAACGGTTTTGGCATTTTCAACATCTGCCGTGCAGTGGGTTCCTTGCTCTCCTCTTGTTTTCAGCGTTGATGTGGATCCGTTCTGTAAGGCTTTGGACCGACCGCAATCAGGAGGGTTCGATCGTTATCTGCTTTGATGAGCGCGCAAACAAACAACCAGCCTTTCCGTAACAAGCCTTTGACTTAAGTAAGTGACATGCGCTCTCGCCTTGAGGTACACTGAATGACGATGGGGAAGAGGCATTCTAAAACTCGTCAAGGGCCGCAGTACGCCATCTCGCAAAGGGACTTGCTGCTGAGTGGGCCGAGTCTCAGTCAGGTACGTTCGGGTGAACAACGTCTCTCCCGGTTGCGGCACGTCGCCCCGATTTTTACCCGCGATGTCTCCCCCTTTTTTGTTTGATGCGACGTTGTGTTGTAGTGGAGACTGATATCGAGGACATGGATAAGAAGACCTTGCGGCACCGGCAGGAGAACATTCCCCTCCGCCGATTCGCGCAGGTTAGCTTTTTTAGGGGGCCGTAAAACTATATCTCAGTATTCCTTTTCTCTCTTTTAGCCCAAGGGGATCGTCAGTCAAGCCTTGATCCTCCTCTCACGCCAGCTATATGACGGGCGGCGACCACCTCATCGATGCGTATGTATCACACCATTTCCAATGACAACGGAGGCATTAACACGTCCACAGTGGTCGGTTCATCTAGTAAATTACTCGCCAACAAGCCGCGATTGTCGTGCGAAAAGAAGAGTGTATATCATTCAATGCATCAATAGCGAGAGCGCCGACACCTGTATTATCAGGCAGCGGATGAGATGAGTGATGTAGCACTAGGCTTTCTTCATCGTCAGTCTGAACATTTAACTTGAAGCAAAATAAACCGATTTCACGGTTGCTAGCTTTGAATGAAATGGGTCAATCCAGCAGTTTAAGCGGTGATGGTAGGCTGTACAAAGACAACTCTGCCCAATGATAGCATAACTACTCGTAGCGAACTCTCATTGAACAGCGTAGCAGCGATATAGTAGGAGAGCGTTGATATCAGAGGGGGACGTCACGGTCATGGGCTATGTGCGCGAGGTCCTTGAAATCAACGACTACAGAATGGAATCCGAGTCGGGTAGATGATATTGCAAGGGACTCGGGCATGCAGTAGATGTATTGTCAGAACAGACCAAGTTCTTCAAAGAATAGTGAAGAGTTATAAATTAGACATACACTCAGGCTCTTTTTATATATAGGTACGATGAGATCTACCGTCCTTCTATAAATAGCAATTGCACCATATGTAGGACCAGCAACTTATTTTAGACAGGGACCTCGGCAGGATGCTCAATCTGTGGTTTCTGCAGCTCTGAGGTATTGTACTGAGTCATGGAGTGTTGGGTTTGTCCAGCCGAAGGACCGAAAGATTCCCTGACAGACGACAGCCAGATAGGCTGTCCACGGGATGCAGCAATCATAGCCTTGACGAATAAGGCGCCGGTGTACACCAGGACTTGACGAACCCATTAGAATAAGTAAAAGGAAAAAAGGAAAAAAAGAGTCGACCCACGGATAATGAAGTTGAGGAACGAAAATGCGATGGTTGCTTGGGCTTCTTGACATATCCCATTCAGACCCAGAATGGCTAGAACAATGCTGGTCAAAGAAAGCACACCAAGAGTGCATGGAATTAAAGCCTACAATCATTGTAAGTGCACCCAAGCGAGAAGAAAAGGTTGTACGTCGAAATCGATTCGCCCGCAGTGGCCACCCAGAGGACCCAAAGAATACCTGCAATGCCATGAACAACAATATCGCATGCAGAAGCACGTCGTCGTCGTCTTACCCAGCCAGCTCAATTCGACGACGATCATGGATGTAAAGAAACCGCGGCGAACGATATCGATGACAAGCCTGCATCGATAGATCAGTCTTCAGGAAGTGCACCTGACAATGGCTACCAACATGACAGGCAAAGTCAACATCGAAATCACCCCGACAGCAACACCAAGGCCATTGGGAACAATCGAAGATGATGACATGGCCAGTTCAATGAGAGAGAAGAGCGCCGTCGCTCCTGGAACGTGCGTCGGAAAAATATTGCTTTCAAGTTGACACTGCTCACCTAGAACACCTTGGCGGATGAGTGGGAACACGGCCATTGTCAAAGGCTTTCCTGGATGGAGGATAGAGGGAAATTGAAGGATGGGTTTTCGTTTGGTTCCTTCATCTTTATCGTCCGAGGGCAGGGACGAATACAACATCCTTCTCGAGGAGTTAGGGCAACCGTCCCTGTCATCACCCAAGTCCGAGTCTGCCAATCTCCACCTTGTCACATGCGCAGTTTGATCCTACACAGCCTCTAGCCATAAGAGTCTGAAAGACGCCATCAAGATCCTCTGAGACGCGGCGGGCGATAGGAATTCCCCTCGGCGTTGAAGTCACTGATCTGGACTCTGTGGCCAGACAGAGTGTAATTGCGGAACAAGACCTACTGCATCCCCGCCACGACCCCTGCACTGCCAGGAAAATGTAAGCACCCAACCTTCAGAATACAAGCATCCACAGCACGGAGGGGTTGTCACCGAAACGCCATATGGCCATATATAGGCAGATGCTGATGTAAATTGCAACCTTCATCACATTATGAGTCCACTGCAGCATGGCCAGGTCGAAGCTTTTCACGAAAAATGTACTCCCTTCTCAGAGAACCATACTACAGGGACATAATATACTGGACCTACCCCTGCCAAGTATTCATTGAGAGCTGTTGCAAGGATACGGGACCGTAACTTCTTGATCCCGCGTTCAAGTGAATTCTGTAATCACCGGAAAGCAGTGCTGAATAGCTGTTTGCTATAATTGTAACACATACAAGTTCCTTTTCTCGACTTTGCTGGTCGGACGTTCCGCTAATGCCAGGTTATCCTAATCGTTTCTTTTGGATGACGCCGTACTGTCACGTCTGACTGGCTTCTGCCAATCTCCTATTGATTGAGAGTGAGTACATTCCAAGCTATGACAGGACCGAAATAGCAACACCCAACAAGTTACACAAGGCCATTTCCATATCAACCAAATTTCTTTGTTCATTGACGGTCAACGGGCGGAAAACACCTACACGCGTACGTTAGAGAACAAATTACGCAAAGCAGTGCGTGTGATCCCACCTTCATATGGGCTAAATCAGTTACAGTATGATACCAGGGGGCGATAGGTAGTCTCTGCGGCGATTTCAACTATGGCGCTTCCCCTGTCGCAAGCCGTTCCCCTCCCGTATTCAACACCATCAACTAAAAACAACGATTCATCAGTTTTGAGTAATAAGTTTCTAGGTCTACAATGGGCAAAGTTCACCATGTTCTTCTCAGGTTATCTGTCGTGAGAGGTCGTATCACAAGTGGAGAATACTGGGCTTTTTTCGTCTATAAGACCGGCGCCGTCATACGCACGCTTTGACCATTGGTCAAACTATGGGATCAAAACGTGTCAAAGGCATCGCCGAAACCAAAATCACGGAGGACAGACGTACCTACGGTTGTTGTTCAAGACTGCCTGGAGTCCTGAGGCGCAATTACCACAGTAAAAGCTGACTTCTGACGGACTTGATCCAGCCGTGGACATCGACTTTTTTCACGTTGTCAGCCCCCGAGGACAAAATTTAGCGGATAGTCCGTCCATGAGGTGCGCCCTGCCTTCCTTGCTGAGCTCCCTGAGGAGCGACCGCAATGCATGCAGCGCAGCCCTGGGGGAGACGTTCCCAAAGGATCCCTCGCCCATACTGGGTGTGTCCCACAGACGAAACGCGTAAATGCGGGTGGTGACGCCGCGACGTCGTTTGGTGGTGGTCGCTGTCTGAGCCGGTGACGAGGTTGACGAAGGAGCTTTTACCGACACCGGTATCACCTGCGACGACGACGTTACGGAATGAGGCGTGAGGGGAGGCTGTAGGGGAGAGGGGTAAGTCAGTATACTACGTCCAAGTCACCTGCGGAGTGTGTCCTACCTAGATTGGCTATCTGTTTTGGCCACCGACCTGATGTGTTGGTGCTTTACCGTGCTTGTGAGGGTGTTTTGGTGCGACGGCCCTGGGAGCTGTCAAGAGAACTTTTCGTTGGGTACTAGTAGCAATCACATCGTGCAGGCCCGGGGAGAGATCCAGCATCGGCTTTCTGAAGCGGGCTCTGGGATGAGCGGCTGCGCTCGTTTCTTTTTTGGGAGGACCCTTAATTCCCTTTTTTGCCCACCTGTCATCCAATCACGGCTCTTGGGTGGCCTACGAAACTGTCGTCAAACAGTAACGTTATAGGATGTCTTTGCAGACGCGGCTGCGTGGTCCACCCTGGTTCGACAGAGGCGGGGAAACAGGGAGACGATCTGGGAATCATTCGTCACCGTCATGATGACAGACAGACATTACTTTTCGAGCAGTCTCTGGCTTTCCACACGATCACTTGAAGCACATCCCAAATGCCGCCCAAAATAAGCGTTACTAGTTGTTCATGGGCCTCTACAGAACTCCCCCATCACACTCACTACGACTCGAGCCACGCTGGTGTTTCAAAACAGTCGCGCGTTTCGTAGGGAAAGCCAACTTGAACGTGCTCACATCGCTATCAAATGGACTCGCGTCGGGGTGGGCAGGGAGAGTACGCTCAACCCGACAGCAGTCACACGATCGTCTCTCGGCTTGCACTGCAAGACAGCATTCCCTGGTACAGCAAACCGAACCTTTGACTCCTGTATCTCTTGATGGTTCCGACCTGTCTCGGAGTTGTGATGACGATCGGGCAAGTCTTTGCATTATGGTACACGTTCAAGGGCGAAATGCTGATGCGATGCAAGGTTTATCGCGTCCGTGGTAAATGGTCTGCAAGCTGTGTCTTCATGGCTTGAATGTAAGGTGGTAACCTAGCTAATGTCAGAAAAGATTGACCCGAATAACAGACTATCATCATCCACGTTCCGCCTCATTGGGTCTCATGGCTGGCATATATTCTCTGGGTTCTGTTGTTGCTCTTCCGTTTGTCCCCTTTGTTGTCAATAAGACTGGCAGGCGATACCCGATATTGCTTGGAAGTGTCATCTCGATAGTCGGAGGGATTGTTCAAGGATCTGCATTGAATTGTAAGTGACAGATATATTTCGGAAGTTGAACCCAATAGTCGTGATGTTTATCGCCGCTCGTTTTATCCTCGGATTTGCCAATTCCTTCTGCATCGTAGCTGCTGCTTCTTTGATTGGAGGTACGGAAAAGTGAATTTAACTTGCATGTTAGTTATTAAATCATGCGAAGAACTCTCATATCCTAAGGAACGAGCGGTCATGTGCTCCCTTTTCAATGCCTCTTACGACATTGGAAAACTGAAATGGTGATCCTCTACGAGGGGCATTGCAAAGCTGATTCTTCCTAGGTGCTGCAGGCGCTGCTGGGGTGACCCTCGGGACGTATGCCATGACCAGTAATTGGGGGTGGAGAATACCTTCGTTCCTTCAAGTAGTCCCAAGTCTTCTTCAAGTTTCCTTCATTTGGTTTCTCCCAGAGTCTCTTCGTTGGCTCATATCAAAGGAAAGGGGGGATGAAGCATATGCCATTCTCGTGAAGTATCACGCAGAGGGAGACGAAAACTCGGAATTCGTCAAGGCGGAGTATACTCAGATCGAGGAGACACTGGAAGCAGAACTGAGGATTTCCTGCCCGAACCGGAATGAGATACTTCCAACGCCGGGGATGCGAAAGCGGGTCATCATCGCATCTTTCCTCGGTCTATTTGTTGCTTGGAGTGGAGTTGGACTGATTTCGTGAGCCCTCGCCATTGATTGCCATTTGTTGTGTTGCTGCTTATCACGTCAATAGATATTTCCTTTCCCCGATCTTAGACAGTATTGGTATTCATGATAACCGGACGAAAAACCTCGTCAACTTTGCCAAAGATTCATGGATTTTCGTTAACGGTACATTCAGTGCGTTGATAGCGCCTCGATACCCTCGGCGGAGGATATATCTACTGATGTGGTCATCGACTGTTTCTGATGCCGTTCTTCTAATCTTTCCTTAGGCGTGTGCTATCTCCCTCTCTGTTGTATTTATTGCGTGGACTATAGCCAGTGCAGAATATTCATTCACGCACAGCAAGGTTTCTGCTCAAGCAGTGCTTGCGTGAGTATTCAAGTCACTGAAAACGCTCTTTTCCATTCTCACCACACGTTCCATAGTCTCATCTTTTTGTATAGTCCAGCTTACAACCTAGCGTTCAGCGCCTTGACTTTCAGTAAGCATCGCGCTACCTTGAACCATTCTTTGTGACGCCATAGACCTTGGATATAAACAGCTTACTTGGTCGAACTTTTCCCTTTCCACGCCCGAGCCAGGGGTATCACCATCTACGAGTGGTGATGCCGCGTTGCGTCATTCTTCAATCAGTTCATGAATCCCATCGGGATCGACGCTGCGGGTGTGTCATCCAGATTGCTCCGTTCATCTGATTCGTAGCTCTGACAAAGCTTGTGGGGGACGATAGGCTGGCGATGGTACATTGTGTAAGCTCTCCTTTGAGGACGCAAACGGACAGGTGCTGAAAGATGTTAGCTATTGTGTGTGGAATGCCTTCCAGGTGGTGTTCATCTACTTTATGTTTCCCGAGACATCGGGACGCACACTCGAAGAGCTGACATTCTGTAAGTGGCTAATGCTCTCCGAGGGTGATGTTTACAGTCTTGTCATGGATACGTGAACAGTGCTCGAGGGTGATCAGGAAGTATTCAGGCATGGTGTGGTCGAGACGCTTCACGAATGTGGGGAGATTGGGACGTATGGTACTATGGAGGAGAGTCCTAGAAGAACTGTTCGCGATTAGCGTATCATGATGTTGTTTGCTTCTTTGCAAGACTACATGACCGAGGCGAAGTATGGCAAAAGGGTGCGTCTCGTCGAGCAGAGCGTCTCCAGTTTGTTCTGGTTAACGTTTCATACTTCGTCTCGAGGTATGGGATGGATGAGTTGCCTGTTTGCAAACGGTATGTGAATCATGCCATGTTTGACTCGAATGGATCGACCCGGGTGCTGGTCAAAGCGCAACGGCGACGGGGAGATCGTTTGGGGACGTAGCATGCTTGATCTGGTGTCGAACGTCGTATTGCACTAGCACATCGTCGCGATCCAGCTCACGGTGAAAAGAAGGCTCACTGAATTCCATTCCGTGTGTGAAAGTGATAATGGAACGACAAGTAGAAGACATACATACGTACTTAAAACATTTAAAGACCCACATGGATGAATGGAAGCCACTCGACGAACGACGCATTGCTATGTCGAAGACGCCCAATAGCCTCGTGCAGCGCTCGTGCAGCCTCTCGATAATCCGGCCTTGTGCCGCTCCGAAACAGTTGCCCATATACGTCCCTTGCTACATCGGGCGCAAGCTTATCACTGATCGACCACATCGTCCCAATGACTGCCCCGTACCCCGCAAACAACATTCCTGCTGTGATATGGATAGCCTCATCAGAGAGACGCTCGTCACCCATCGCCGTCTGACATGCGGAGAGAAAGGCAAGCCCACTATGGGGACGTGACACCGCGATGATGTCACCAAGTTTCAAGCGGCGTCGATCGGCGAGACAAAGTCCACTACTAGTCGGATTCGCGGCATCTTGGATTCCATGGCATGCAAAATGGACCCAGTCCGCCTCCTTCATCAGTGCAAGTACTTCCTCAACCGTACCGTCAGAGGATTCCAGGAGGGTGATGTGTGCTGAAGGCGAGTCCCCAATTACCTCCCTGATGTGTGTCAATTCGGTGGCCACACCTGGAAGGTGGGATAGTCCATCTGAGGGCGGCTGACGGACGGTAAGGAGGCGGAGATTGCTGCTAGGAGGCGCGCTGGAATGGGGTGACGGCGTGAGAATGCTGAGAGTAGGGACATATGACGACACAACAAAGTCAGATACTTTGTGCCCAGGGTGTGCATGCTGAGTATCATAGAGACCAGCTCCATGGATAGGAAGAAACATGAAAGGGCCAGTCGGACACCAGAAAATACGTGATGGGGTCCCAGGTGTCTGTTCGGAGACAGACGAACGGATCAAGTATGAACTCGGGTGACATGATATCACGTACTGTGAAAGCCAAGGCATCCAGGACTGCTCTGACGGCACCCTTCCACAATGTGGATAACAGAGATTCCCAGCTGATGCCGGCCCGTGTTGCACTACTCCCCTCCCTTTCGTCCGGGCGTATGTCACGAGCGTAACCTAGCAATTTCTCCAGCATGTTCTGAAGAACCGTGGATCGCTTAAAAGTGAAAATGGGAAGTGCGACGTGAATTACACGATCAACATCAGCAAGAACAATCAATGCATCGCAGCGGGTTTCTGCAGCGTTGAGTATGACCACCGGTCCGGAGTGCGCCGAAGCTCGGAGCTGAGAGAATTCTTTGTGGAGGAGGAATCGTTCAAAACCAGGGAAGCCTCGAATCTGGCGGAGAAGTTTATCTCGCTCGATCGCGAGCGCACGGTGGCTGTCGGCTTCCACTTTCAAGGACCGTATCGCATGATGCGTTGAACTTTGAGCTGGTTCCAAAAGTGCAGACAAATATTTTTCGCGAGCGGTACTGGCGTGCTCTAATGCAGCAGACAGTTTCCCAAGTCTGTCAGCGTGATCTGGATAAGCAGACGACAACTCCTCGTAAGAGTTGCGGAGCTGAGACAGCTCTCCCCAAACAATCGACCGTCCTTGCTCGAGCCACTCCACGGCAGTCTCCGGGAATCCCAACCCCAAAGCTGCTGCTGCTGCCTCCCGAACCACATCGGGACCACGAGTGAGTTCACCATAACGGCGTGCAAGAGAAAGGCCAATCCATGCTAGTTGAGGAAGGAGGGCAATGGCAACAGAGCACGCATCAAGGAGGGAGTGATGGTGTATATGCCGAGCACATGATATCCATTTGTGTGACGCACCAAATCGAACGCTAACGGGGCCGAAGGGGGTGGACGCAGCATAAGAGTAAAGAAAAATTGCTTGTTCGATGTCACTTGGCACCCCGAGGCGATCAAAACGAGCTCGGAAGGAGTTTCCAAGGCTGCTAAGACGGAGGGGCTTGTCAGGGTGATCATGCGGGGTAAGCTCAACAGCATCCCTGAGCGCCAAAATTGCGTCCTCGAGGTCACTAAGCTCCCCGAGGCGCCCAAAGCGAGCCCGGAAGGAGTTGCCAAGGTTGTTAAGACGGGCGGGCTTGTCAGGGTGATCATGCGGAGTGAGCACAACAGCATCCCTGAGTACCAAGATCGCATCCTCAAGGTCACTGAGCTCTCCGACGTGCTCGAAACGAGCTCGGAAAGAGTTGCCGAGGCTGTTAAGATAGCCAGGCTGGTCAGGGTGACCGTGGGGAGTGAGCTCAACAGCATCCCTTTGTCTCGAAATTGAGTCCTCCAGGTCACTAAGCTCCCCGATGCGCTCGAAACGAGCAAGGAAAGAGTTGCCGAGGTTGTTAAGATGGCCGGGCTTGTCAGGGTGACCATGGGGAGTGAGCTCAACAGCATCCTTTTGCCTCAAAATTGCATCCTCGAGGTCACTGAGCTCCCCAAGACGCAGGAAACGAGCTTGGAAGGAGTTGCTGAGGTTGTTAAGCTGGGTAGGCTTCCGAGGGTGGCCATGGGGAGTGAGCTCAACGGCATCCATTTGTTTCGAAATTGCGTCCTCGAGGTCACTGAGTTCCCCGAGGCGCTCAAAACGAGCCCGGAAGGAGCTGCCGAGGTTGTTGAGCAAGCTGGGCTTGTGAGGGTGACCATGTGGAGTGAGCTCAGCAGCATCCCTGAGTGCCATAATTGCATCCTCGAGGTCACTGAGCTCCCCGACACGCCGGAAACGAACGAGGAAGGAATTGCCGAGGTCGCCAAGCCGGCGGGGCTTGTCAGGGTGATCATGTGGAGTGAGCTCAAGAGCATCCCTTTGTCGCAAAATTGCGCCCTCGAGGTCGCTGAGCTCCCCAAGACACTCGAAACGAGCGAGGAAGGAGTTACCGAGGTTGTTAAGATAGCCGGGCTTGTGAGGGTGACCATGGGGAGTGAGCTCAATGGCATCGCTTTGTCTCGAAATTGCGTCCTCGAGGTCACTGAGCTCCCCGACGCGCTCAAAACGAGCTCGGAAGGAGCTACCGAGGTTGTTGAGCAAGCTGGGCTTGTGAGAGTGACCATGCGGAGTGAGCTCTATAGCATCCCTGAGTGCCAAAATTGCGTCCTCGAGGTCACTGAGCTCCCCGACGCGCTCAAAACGAGCTCGGAAGGAGCTGCCGAGGTTGGAAAGACGACCGGGCTTGTCAGGGTGATCATGTGGAGTGAGCTCAACGGCATCCCTTTGTCTCGAAATTGCGTTCTCGAGGTCACTGAGCTCCCCGACGCGCCGGAAACGAGCAAGGAAGGAGTTGCCGAGGTTAGTAAGATGGCCAGGCTTGTGAGGGTGACCATGCGGAACGAGCTCAATAGCATCCCGGTGTCTGGAAATTGCGTCCTCGAGGTCACTAGGCTCCCCGACGCGTTGGAAACGAATGAGGAGGGTGTTGCCGAGGTTACCAAGACGGCCGGGCTTGCTAGGGTGATCACGCGGAGTGAGCTCAACAGCATCCCTGAGTACCAAAATTCCGTCCTCGAGGTCACTGAGCTTCCCGACGCGCTCGAAACGAGCGACCAAGGAACTGCCAAGGTTGTTAAGCAGGCTGTGCTTGTGAGGGTGACCATGGGGAGTGAGCTCAATAGCTTCCCTTTGTCTCACAATTGCGTCGTCGAGGTCGTTGAGCTCCCCAACGTGAATGAACCGATACCGTAAGGCCACACCCAGATTCCCCAGTGCTGCGGTGTATCGGTCATCCTCAATAGAAGTAGACCCAACCAGTTGCTCCAAAACTGTGATTGCCCGTTGCAAGTCGGTTAGATCACCGAGTCGTTCGAAGCGGTCCAAGAACTGGTCACCCGAAATCGGTGGGTCCCTGTCCGCTAAGCGTGCAGCTGAATCCTGCTCCGCCGACGATTGGCCATCCGCCCGAACAGGGTCCGCGGTACGTCTAGCATGCAGTTGCAGCATGAAAGCTGCAGCTCGGTTTTCATGACTGTCTGTAATGCTGAACTCCATCGCCTCATGCAGCAACGCCTCAGTCCTTGCTGTCTCAACTTCATCCCTCTCCTTCCCGAACTGCGCGAAATGCACCGCGGCCAGCTGGAGCAACGTGGAAGGCCGATCCAAGTGGTCGACTGGACGGGCAGCAAGTGCATTGCGATACAAGCCAAGAGGAACATCGAGTGAGGCATTCGTGCCCTCTAACTGACAGAGGATGAATTTCGCCATCGCCAGGTTCGACTGAGCAACCGCAATACAAGGATGGTCTAGCGGACAGACACTGAGCGCTGATTGAAATTGTCCAATGGAACACTCCAGATCCGACTTCTCCCCGTGCTTTCGGTAACGTGAGAGTGCCCTGTGACCCTGGTTAGTTGCGTCTTCTAGCTCGTCGAGGGACTCTGTAGTTGACTATGACATACACTGGTTAACGAACGTATTGACAAGAGTCACCTACTCACGCAATGGGGGGGAAGGACCTTCGGCGTTGATGAATCTTGGTTCTCGCTCCTCCAATGTTTGGCAGTTACCAAAATGGATGAGCACGGAGACACGACGTCCCCATCCGTTGGGAGGAGGGTGAACGCTATTATTGCGTGAGTATCTAGACCCTTACAGAAAACCTCATCCCACTCACGAACGTCTTTTGCACTGCAGTCGAATAGTTCCTCCACGGTAATTGTCAACTCCCGCAGCAGCTCCCCAGTACCCAACGTGGACTGCAATTCGAAGGATGCATAGACCTCAAGACAAACGGTGGCCGACGGACCCGACGGTCTGCGAAATCTGTCAGGACTAACCTCAGTTGGAAACGTGGGGATCGCACATTGGGATCGGCCCATTCCATTGGACGACATCGTGACTCACTGACGCACGCTTATTTTCGGTTCTCCATTCAAGGCCACTGTGGCGCACCACAGTGTAAAAGCCGGCAGGGACTCGTCTAAGGCCGAGAGCGACATCTGTCGCTCGGATGCCTACCTTGTCATTAGTAATCTTTGCAAGCTCTGCAAAGAAATGAACTTGGTACTCGTGATGACCATTTCTTTGATCTCGTCGGTGTGAGTTACACCGTCTGGGGGACTGGGGACATCCTGTGGCTGGTCCCCAGGTCCAGGGGCTGCCTCTTTCCTTTGCTCTCTCCTTGCACATTCAGGGTGGGGGCCAGGAACGCCGGGGATTTGCACGCCATCCTGCAGTATAGGTCAGTTTGTAAACTAAAAGAAAGGTTTTAAAACCCACGGTCAGGGCACTGGATGTCTCTAATTCCAATGGTGGTCGTTGATGCCTGACGCTCACAGAGCAACCCATCGTCAATCAGACTCAGTGGGTTTTTGGAGTATACAGTGAGAGACATACTTCAGGCTGGAGCGCTTTTATGACCATACGTACTTGGCTAGCACAGCAAATTGACTGAGTCGCCATGTAGCAGCATCATGGGAGCAGAACGCAAAACATGCCTCATTCAAGTTGGAGGCCACGCGGGGCCGCCGTGGCGTCCATGAAATCATCATGCATCATCACCACTATGTGCCGTGCGGTCACGGTGCTGCTTCGTTCGCCCGGATTGACCACAGGGCGAACGAACGTGGACCTAACTTGAATGATGTGGGGTCGGGGAATGGTATCACGAACGCTTGCCACCGGCGAGAATACTCAGTAGTGCACGATCAAGCAGGCTTTCTCAAAAGTCATCTGAAAGCAGTATAATCTATGACACGCCGTGTACGCCGTGCATGGTGCTGGGTTTTCAGGCTTTGGCGATTCCAATGCCAGAAAGCCTTCGGGGTAGTAGTAACTGTAGAACCTTATGTCCTGATCGTGTTGCTCTTATAGTCGTTCCAATATTGTATGCCTTGACGTGCTTGAGTTGAACTCGCATGTGCACTGAGTAGGGCACCTCGCAAGTGGCGATGCACAGGCTGCTTACTGTAATCAGCAGCCTGTCGTGGTGGTGTGTCGCATCAGCAAGCAGCAGAACTCGCTCTCGAGCCAGTCATCCCTCGGCCGACTCCAACGACAACCACAGAGTCAGTGTGCATTACGCGACGTTGGAACTTGGGGACACAGGGACTTGGGCAGATTACGTTTTCAAGGAGGATTCGAACTCAGGCTAGGACGTGTCAAGTTGTCCCTATTCCACAAGGTGAGCCACGACTTCTTAATGCTCTCACGGTTGACTGCGTAAACCACCCCGGTTCGACAGAGGTAGGCAAACGAGGAAATGATCGGGATCATTGGTCACCATGATGACAACACAGACACGACTTTTCGAGCAGTCTCTGGCTTCCTACAGCCTGAGGAACAAGCGCATTCCAAAGGCCGCCCAAGATAAGCGCTATCAGCGGTCCACGATCCTGTATAGAACTTCCCCCATTGCACTCACTGGGAGTCAAGCCACGCTGGCGTTTCATAGGGAATTCAATGGCCTCGCGTCGCCATCAAATCGACTCGCGCAGGGGTAGGCAAGGAAGTTATGCACAACTAGACAACGACGCGATCGTCTCTCGGCTTGCACAGCAGGACAACATTCCCTGGTACAGCAAACCCAACCTTCGACTCTTGTATCTTTTGATGGTTCCGACCTGTCTCGGAGTGGAGACAATGGTTGGGCAAGTGTTTGAATTATGGTGTATGTTCAATGCTGAAATCCTGACGTCAAATCAGTTATAGCGCGTCCATGGTAAATGGTCTGCAAGCTGTGTCCTCGTGGCTGGAATGTAAGGTGGTCGCTTGGCTGATGTCTGAAGAGATTGACTCGAATAACAGACTATCACCATCCACGTTCTTTCTCATTGGGTCTCATGGTTGGCATGTATTCTCTAGGTTCTGTTGTTGCCCTTCCGTTTGTCCCTTTTGTTGTCGATAAAATTGGAAGACGATACCCGATATTGCTTGGAGGTGTAATCTCGATAGCTGGAGGGATGCTTCAAGGATCTGCGTTGAATTGTAAGTCATTAATATATCTCAAAGCTCGACACATCTTGAACCCAATAGTCGTGATGTTTATCGTTGCTCGTTTTATCCTCGGATTTGCCAATTCCTTCTGTCTCGTAGCTGCCTCTTCGTTGATCGGAGGTACGGAAAAGTGAATTTAACTTGCCCATTAGTTATTAAATCATTTGAAGAACTCTCATATCCTAAGGAGCGAGCGGTCATGGGATCCCTTTTTAGTACTTCTTACGACATTGGTGAATTGAAATGGTGCTCCACTACGAGAGGTACATTGTAAAGCTGATTCCTCCTAGGTGCTGTAGCTGCTGCTGGCGTGACCTTCGGGACATTTGCCATGACCAGTAATTGGGGGTGGAGAATCCCATCATTCCTTCAAGTAGTCCCCAGTCTCCTTCAAATCTCCTTCATTTGGTTTCTCCCAGAGTCTCCTCGTTGGCTCATATCAAGGGAAAGGGGGGATGAAGCGTACGCCATTCTTGTCAAGTATCACGCAGAGGGAGACGAAAACTCGGAATTTGTCAAGGCGGAGTATAGTCAGATCGAGGAGACGCTGGCAGCAGAACTGAAATTTGCCCACACAAACCGGAATGGGGTGTTTCCAACGCTGGGAATGCAAAAGCGGGTCATCATCGCATCTTTCCTCGGTCTATTTGTTGCTTGGAGTGGAGTTGGGCTGATCTCGTAAGCCCTGCCGTTGATTTCTGTCTGTTGGATTGCTTATCACATCAACAGATACTTCCTTTCCCCGATCTTGGATAGTATTGGTATTCACGATAACCGGACGAAAAACATCATCGGCCTTGCCAAGTTTTCTTGGAGCCTCGTTAATAATATATTTAGCGCGTTGATAGCACCCCGATACCCTCGGCGGAGGATATATCTAGTAATGTGGTCATTGACTGTCCCTCAGTTCTTCTCACCTTTCTGCAGGCGAGCGCTATTTCTCTCTTTGTTGTGTTTACTGCTTGGACTATAGCCAGTGCAGAGTATTCATTCACGCACAACAAGGTCGCTGCTCAAGCAGTGCTTGCGTGAGTATTCAAGTCACTGAATACACTGTTTCCCATTCTGACCACATGTTTCATAGTCTCATTTTCTTGTATAGTCCGGCTTACAACTTAGCATTCAGCGCCTTGACTTTCAGTAAGCATTGTGCCATTCGTGCCACCTTGTACCGCTCTTTGATGCAACGGGCTTGGATGTGTAAACAGCTTACTTGGTCGAACTTTTTCCTTTCCATTCCCGAGCCAGGGGTATCACCATCTATGAGGGGTGGTATCGCGCTGGGGCATTTCTCAACCAGTTTGTGAATCCTATCGGGATCGACGCCGCAGGTGTGTAATCTGCTCCGTTCATCTGGGTTCAAGTTGTGGCTCTGATAAAGCCGGTGGGTGACGACAGGCTGGAGATGGTACATCGTGTAAGCTCTCCTTTGGGGATGCAAACGGACATGTGCTGAAATATGTCAGTTATTGTGTGTGGAATGCCTTCCAAGTGGTGTTCATCTACTTTGTGTTTCCTGAGACATCGGGGCGCACGCTCGAGGAGCTGACATTCTGTAAGTGTGCCAATACTCTCCGAAGGTTATTTACAGTCTTGTTGTGGATACTTGCACAGTGCTCGAGGGTGATCAGGAAGTATTCGGGCATGGTGAGGGGGAAACTGGGTATGGTACCATGGAAGATAGTCCTAGAAGAACCGTCCATCGACGGTTTACCTCATAAGTAGAGTGCCACGAAGCTATCCGAGCCTGTTCAAGTCACCTGTGTCGACCTATTCAGACTAAGATCATCCTACCGGACCCCAGGTATACATAATCGGACAAATGGTTTTCGCGCGCGTTTCGAACCAACGGGTAAACACTGGTACAGTGGTTCGTCCGCAGGTGCCGGCACTTGCAAGTACAAGATCATGCCAATATGGTTTGTTGATCAAACTTCCCAGCCCGGCGCTTCTTTTCCCAACTCTTCAGTGCGTCCTTGACCTAAACTACCACACTCTAGCGTTGCCACGTCCACCAAATAAGTACTGCAACCTCGGACAGAATTTGGAGGATCTGCGTATCAAACGCGGGGCCTACGACCCTCTCATTGACATTCTGATGGCCTCGCGAGGGTCCATGCGCAGAAGCTATTCTCAGCTGGAGAGTAATGACGCAATTGTCTCTCGGCTTGCCCAGCAAGACAAAATCCCGTGGTATAAGAAACCCAACCTCCGACTTTTGTACCTCTTGATGTTTCCGACCTGTCTAGGGGTGCAGATGACGAGTGGGCAAGTGTCTCTCGGTACATCATTGATGGCACACTGTTGATACGCAGAAGCATTGATTCGTCCATGTTAAATGGTTTACAGGCTGTGCCCTCGTGGCTTGAATGTGAGGCAGTCCCCTGACCTATTTCATAAATGATAAACAGGATTGCAGATTACCACAATCCTCGTTCCGCTCTGCTGGGCCTCGTTTCTGCTATGTATTCATTGGGTGCCATCATTGCCCTTCCGTTTGTCCCCCCTGTAGTCGATAAGATCGGGAGGCGATGTTCGATACTTATCGAGAGCATACTGATGATAATCGGGGGTGTTCTTCAAGGAGCTGCATTGAATCGTAAGCGATCGACGGTCTTTAGAATCCCAGAACTCATTTCACCTGGAATACTTAGTTACGATGTTCATCATCGCTCGCTTTTTCCTGGGCTCGGGGATTGTCTTTGCCATCGTAGCCGCCTCTTCTTTGATTGGAGGTTTGTTGTGGTTCCTTTAACTTGGTACCTGTTGGACATGAAACTTTATAAAGAACTATCACATCCTAAGGAGCGCGCAATCATGGGTGCACTTTTCGACTGCTGTTACTCGATCGGTAAGTTGAAGCTGTGATCAACCTTATTTAACTATGGGAAGGAATTAAATTGATCCCACCTAGGCTCTCTAATTGCCGCAGGAGTAACTCTCGGGACGTTTGCAATGCCCAACAATTGGGGGTGGAGGATTCCATCTTTCCTCCAATCATCCCCTAGTCTACTTCAAGTCTCCTTCGTCTGGTTCCTCCCAGAGTCTCCTCGTTGGCTCGTTTCAAAAAGAAGAGGGGATGAAGCGTACGCCATTTTGGTCAAGTACCATGCAGAAGGAGATAAGAACTCGGAATTCGTCAAGGCAGAGTATACCCAGATCGAGGAGACACTCCAAGAAGAAATGAAGAACGCCGAGATGAGCTGGAAGGAGACATTTTCGACCCCAGGGATGCGAAAGCGGGTTATCATCGCGTCTTTCCTCGGTCTGTTCACCAGGTGGAGCGGCAATGGATTGACTTCGTGAGCTACGCCAGCGAATCTTCCCTTCTTTTAGGTGGCCTGCTTATCGTATTTACAGATACTTCCTCTCCCCAGTCTTGGACAACATCGGAATCCACGATGACCGGATGAAGAACATCATTAACTTTGTCAAGGGTGGCTGGAACCTCGTTAGCAGTATATTCCTCGCATTGACAGTAACCCGATTCCCGCGACGGAAAATATATTTGGCATGTAGTCTCAAACTATCTTTGATACCGCTGTGTTAACCTCCCCCTTAGACATGTACTGTCTCTCTCCTAGTTGTCTTTATCGCTTGGACCGCGGCTAGCGCAGAATATGCACGAACCCACAGCGTGGTCTCTTCTCAAATAGTGCTAGCGTGAGTATTGAAGAGCGTGGCGTTTCCACCCTTACCACGTGCTCCGTAGCCTCATATTCGTGTATTGTCCGGCTTTTAGTATGGGATTTGGCGCTCTGACATATAGTAAGGCCACCTGTATCACCATGAATACCATCCTGACGAAACGGACAGCTTTCTTGGTCGAGCTCTTCCCTTTTCATACCCGAGCCAAAGGTATTGCCATCTACCAGTGGTGGGCTCGCACCGCAGAGTTCGTCACCCAATTCGTGGACCCTATTGGAATTGAGGCCGCGGGTACGTCCTCTACTCAGTTTATCTGATTCGTAACTGATGGAAGTGGCGGGGCACGGTAGGTTGGAAATACTACATCATGTAAGCTACCCTTTGGAAACATGGATGGGCGGGGCTGAAAGATGCTAGCTATTGCATGTGGATCGCCTTTGAGGTTGCATTCGTTTACTTTATGTTTCCGGAGACGTCGGGACGGACTCTCGAAGAGTTGACATTCTGTAAGTGCTGATAGTCAACCTTTTTTTTTTCTTTGCTGATTCCTCCAGTGTATGAGGGTGATCGCAGGCAGGAGGTACTCAGAGATCCTGAGCTCGTGAGACTGCTAGCACAGGGAGAGATGGATACGCTCGATGCTACGGAGGACGATTGAAGAGAAACCATTCGTAATTGTATTCAAGCTGTCGGTCCTGCATATGATCGCTACCGCAGCCTCTCAAATACGGCATCAATGAGCAATTTCGAATCGAAAACTGGGGGGAGGTATATTGAATATTCCATTACTATAGCATTGGAGACGGACGGTGAGCGGAGAAGGGCATCACATGAATGTGATTGGCGAGGTTGCCAGTATTGAGTACAATCGTGCTGCTCTCATTGCAATATATACTCGCTCCAAATCGTCTCGTGGCCTTCAAGTCGAACTTGCCTACTCGCTGCGTCTACCTGGAGTGCGCCAACTGCCATTTGGGCCAGCTCTCGCGGTTACCTGGTTTGACAGGCGGATAAACAAGGAAATGATCACGGGATCCGGGAATCGAGCAGCTCGGCTCAGGTTGCGCATTCCACACGCCCAAGTTATTAGTTTGCAGACCGTCTATGAGGTAAACCGTCAGGTATATATTACGTTCAAGTTCTAGTGTCGCCGTGTCCACCAAAACCTGCAACCAGGTTTGTAGAATCTGCGTATGCCAAGCGCGGGGCCTACGGTCCTCTCATTGTCATTCCAATGACCTCGCGAGGGTCCGTGCATGGAAGTTATTCTCATCTGGAGAGTAATGTCGCAATTGTCTCTCGGCTTGCCCAGCAAGACAGAGTCCCGTGGTATAAGAAACCCAACCTCCGACTGTTGTATCTCTTGATGTTTCCGACCTGTCTAGGAGTGGAGATGACGACTGGGCAAGTTTTTCTGGGTACATTGATGGCGCACTATTGATACGCAGAAGCTTTGATGCGTCCATGTTAAATGGTTTACAGGCCGTGCCCTCATGGCTTGAATGTGAGCCAGTCCCACAGCCTCTTTCGTAAACGATTAACTTGGATTGCAGTTTTTCACCATCCTCGTTCCGCACTGCTGGGCCTCGTTTCTGCTGTGTATTCATTGGGTGGCATTGTGGCCCTCCCGATCGTCCCCTCTGTAGTCGATAAGTTCGGGAGGCGACGTTCGATACTTATCGGGAGCATAGTGATGATCATCGGTGGTATTCTTCAAGGAGCTGCATTGAATCGTAAGTGACTGGTGGTCTTCAGAACTCCAGAACGTTTTTCATCTCGAATCCTTAGTTACGATGTTTATTATCGCTCGCTTTTTCCTGGGTTCGGGGATTGTTTTCGGCATCGTAGCCGCATCTTCTTTGATTGGAGGTGCGTTATGGTTACTTTGATTTAGTACTTGTTGGTCATGAAGCTTTGTGAAGAGCTATCACATCCCAAGGAGCGAGCAATCATGGGTGCACTCTTCGACTGTTGTTACTCGATCGGTGAGTTGAAGCTGCGATCAATTATGGAGGTAATCAAATTGATGTTTCCTAGGCTCTCTAACCGCCGCCGGAGTGACCCTCGGGACGTTTGCAATGCCCAACAATTGGGGGTGGAGGATTCCATCTTTCCTCCAAGTAATCCCTAGTCTCCTTCAAGTCTCCTTCATCTGGTTCCTCCCAGAGTCTCCTCGTTGGCTCGTTTCAAAACGAAGAGGGGACGAAGCATACGCCATTCTTGTCAAGTATCATGCAGAAGGAGACGAGAACTCAGAATTCGTGAAGGCAGAGTATACCCAGATCGCGGAGACACTCCAAGAAGAAATGAAGAACGCTGAGATGAGCTGGAAGGAGACATTTTCGACGTCAGGGATGCGAAAGCGAGTCATCATCGCAGCTTCCCTCGGTCTGTTCACCAGGTGGAGCGGGAATGGGCTAACTTCGTGAGCTACGCCAACAAATCTTCCATTCTGCTTGATGGCCCTTATCGTGTTTGCAGATACTTCCTCGCTCCAATCTTGGACGACATTGGAATCCGCGATGACCGGACGAAGAACATCGTTAACTTCGCCAAGGGTAGCTGGGCACTCGTTACCAGTACATTCCTCGCGTTGACAGTACCTCGATTTCCGCGACGAAGAATGTTCTTAGCATGTAGTCTCAAACTACTTTTGATGCTGCTGTGCTAATCTTCTCCTTAGGCATGTACTATCTCTCTCTTAGTTGTCTTCATTGCTTGGACCGTGGCTAGTGCAGAATATGCGCGAACTCACAGCATGGTCTCTTCTCAAATAGTGCTAGCGTGAGTATTGTCGCTCATGGAAGAGCGCGGCGTTTCTACCCTCACGATGTCCTCCGTAGCCTCATCTTCATCCATAATCCAGCATATAATAGTGGATTCACTCTGACATATCGTGAGCTTTTGGCCACCGGTGTCACCACGAATGTCTTCCTGACGAAGTGGATAGCTTTCTTGGTCGAGCTTTTCCCATTTCATACTCGAGCCAAGGGTATTACCATCTACCAGTGGTGGGGCCGTGGCGCAAGGTTCGTCACCCAATTCGTGGATCCTATTGGCATCGAGGCCGCGGGTACGGTTCTCTACTCAGTTTGTTTGGTTTGTGGCTGACGAGAGTGGCGATAGGTTGGAAATACTATATCATGTAAGCTACCCTTTGGAAACATGAATTGGCGGGGCTGAAGGTCGTTAGCTATTGCGTGTGGATCGCCTTTGAGGTTGCGTTCGTCTACTTCATGTTTCCGGAGACGTCGGGGCGGACTCTCGAAGAGCTGACGTTCTGTAAGTGCTGATATCCAACCTTTTTTTTTTCGCTGATTCCTCCAGTGTATGAGGGTGATCACAGGCAGGGGGTGCTGAGAGATCCTGTGCTTGTGGGACTGCTAGAACAGGGAGAGACTGATGCGCATGATGCTATGGAGGACGATTGAAGGGGAACTGATCGTGATTGTCAAGTTGTCTGTCTTGCATATGAACATAACTGCAGTCTCATATACGGCATTAATGAGCAATTTTGGCACTACGTTAAAAAGCGGAGCGAGGTATGTTCCATTACCACTGTCATAACACCGAAGGCAAACGGTGAGCGGAGAATTATAAGGGCATCATCATGCTGTGTGGATGTGATTGGCGGGGTTGGTACTATTGGGTCTACTGGCATCGTGCTGCTCTCATTGCAACACTCGCTCCAAATCTTGTAACATGCCTCGAGATGCCCGACAACCCGAACGGTGTGCATTACACGGCTAGGGACGCTTCTGTGGCAGGTTCTGCTTCAAGGTATTACTGTCAGCGGTTTGCAACTTAGATTACGTCTTATGTAAACTCGAACTAGATTTCAAGCTCAGGCCAGGTCCTGATGGTGACCGACACATCCCGGAGCTGCCATTTGGTGCCGATTTGACAACTCCGTGCTTGCTATCCACGAGACGATGCCGAGTCAACGTTTCAACTTCTTGTTATCAGTGCTCACTGCTCTCACGGTGACTGCATGGACCAACCTGCCAGTTCGACAGAGGCGGGCAAACAAGGAAATGATCACGGGATCTGGGAACCGAGCGGTCTCTGAGGTTGAAGTTGAACGTCGAACTTGAACACTGAACAGGCATTCCAAACGTCTCCTTACACTCGCTGCGGGTAGAGCCACGCTGGTGTTCTCAAACAACCGCGCGATTCTAGGGAAAGTCAACGTCCTCACATCGCTATTAAATGGACTCGCGCAGGGATGGACAGGGAAGGTATGTTCCACTAGACAGCAACGACATGATCGTCTCTCGGCTTGCACGGCAGGACAACATTCCTTGGTACAGCAAACCGAACCTTCGGCTCTTGTATTTCTTGATGTTTCCCGCCTGTCTCGGAGTGGAGATGACGAGTGGGCAAGTACTTGCCTTATGATGTTTGTTCAATGCCGAAATGCTGACGCGATATAAGTTTTGACTCGTCCATGATAAATGGTCTGCAAGCTGTGTCCTCGTGGCTTCAGTGTAAGGTGGTCACCTAGTTGCTAATGTCGGAAAGGATTGAATCGAACGACAGATTACGACTATCCCCGTTCCGCCTCATTGGGTCTCATGGTTGGCATGTATTCTCTGGGTTCTGTTGTTGCTCTTCCGTTTGTCCCCTTTGTTGTCAATAAGACCGGAAGGCGATACCCGATATTGCTCGGAGGTGTCATCTCGATAGTCGGAGGGATTGTTCAAGGATCTGCATTGAATTGTAAGTCATTGATATATTTCGAAACTAGAGGACACGTCTTGAACCCAATAGTCGTGATGTTTACTGTTGCTCGTTTTATCCTCGGATTTGCCAATGCCTTCTGTGTCGTAGCTGCCTCTTCTTTGATTGGAGGTACGGCAAAGTAAATTTGACTTGTGTATTGGTCATTAAAATGCGGTGAAGAACTCTCACATCCCAAGGAGCGAGCGGTCATGGGTTCCCTTTTTAATGCCTCTTACGACCTCGGTAAATTGGAATGGTGATCCTGTACGAGGGGCACTGTAAAGCTGATTCTTCCCAGGAGCTGTAGCTGCCGCTGGAGTGACCTTCGGGACGTTTGCCATGACTAGTAATTGGGGGTGGAGAATCCCATCATTCCTTCAAGCAGTCCCTAGTGTCCTTCAAGTGTCCTTCATCTTGTCCCTCCCAGAGTCCCCTCGTTGGCTTATTTCAAAAGGAAGAAGAGACGAAGCTTACGCCGTTCTTGTGAAGTATCATGCAGAGGGAGACGAAAACTCGGAATTCGTCAAGGCGGAGTATACTCAGATTGAGGAGACACTGGAAGCAGAGCTGAGCATTGCCCACGCGAACCG